>FWWL01002809.1_pt1 | contig 34294 bp, 36 predicted proteins | sample 2228331 | NCBI WGS metagenome assembly FWWL01 (sample SAMEA103939775, study PRJEB20133) | metagenome
ACAATGCGGATCGCCTCCCAGGGGTCCCGCTCGGCTCGTTGTTGCTCCCCGAGTGTGCCCACTGCGCAAATGGTCACCTCAGGCAAGGCCGGCAACGCCTCAATAAAGGCCGAGAAGCTTTCGGGGCAAAGCGCATCAAAGGCGTGAAGGCTCACCTCGGCCCCAAAGCGGATGGAAAGATCAGCCGCATCGGCTGCTAGTGCTTCTGTCCGACGCGCGGCTAACATGAGCCGTTTGACGCCCGCTTCGGCCAAAGCGCGGCTCACCGCGCGCGCAATGTCAGAGCTGGCACCCAGGATCAAAGCTGTGCGTGCAGGGCTCATAGCGCAAGCCTCGTCGAAAGGTCCGAGACAAAGGCGCGTGCAAATCCCAAGTTGTGCCTGAGCTCTGCGAATTTTTCCATCCGCGGGTCGGTCCGGCGCAAGAGCTCGCGCGTAAGCCGCGCATCTTTGGCAAGGTAAAATCTGCCGCCAAAATCGCTGACCATTGCCTCGAGCCTGTCGAGCAAGGCAAAGTTCTGCGGCGTGACGGGAAAGTCGAGGGCAAGGGTGTAGCCTTCAGTCGGAAAGGAAAGCCGGCCATATTGCGGCCCAAACCGCTTTAGCACGGCCAGAAACGAGCCTGCCTGATGCGCTGCGATCGCATCCAAGAGCGCAGAAAGCCCCTCGCGCGCCGCGGGCAGCGGAAGCACGCATTGGAATTGCACAAAGCCCTGCCGCCCATAGGCCCGGTTCCATCCCTCGATGGAATCGAGCGGAAAGAAGAACGGCCGCCAGGGAACGAGCCTTTGCTTCCCGCCTTTCCCAAGCTGCCAGTACAGTGCATTGAAAGCCCGCACCACCCAGGGCTTAAGTGCAAAGGCCGGCAGGTCGCACGGCAGCGCAAGGCGCACGGGCTTTGGACTCCACAACGGCCTTGCCCGCAAGTTTTTCGGCAGGGCCTCTTGCGGGGCGTGCTCGGCAAGGTGCACAAGCGCGCGGCCAAGCGTTCTCCCCCGGGCCAACGTATCAATCCACGCAACCGAATAGGATGCCGCGAGATTGGCCTCGAATGCCTCAAGTGCGGCCATGAGGCTCTGAGCCGGGAGGGTGCGCTCAACAATCCAAGCCGTCTCAACCCGCCGCAAGCGGATCTCGGCTGTAAGGATTACCCCAGTGAGCCCCATGCCGCCCAGGGTCGACTCAAACAGGGCAGGGTTTTCCGCGCGTGACATCCAGCGCGGCACGCCATCAGGACCGACAAGCTCAAATCGCTCAACAAAAGCTCCAAAGCTTCCGTCGCGATGGTGGTTCTTGCCGTGAACATCGGCGGCAATCGCGCCGCCAAGGGTCACAAAGCGGGTGCCAGGAACAACGGCCGGAAACCACCCCCGCGGCAAGAACGTGTCGATGATTGAGCCAAGCGAAACGCCAGCCTCGGCAACAAGCCGGCCGGTCTCAGGATGGAAGCTCAAAAACCGGTCAAGCTTTTGGAGGTCGAGCACCCGCGGGGCAAGCGCTGCGTCGCCATAAGCACGCCCAAGCCCGCGCGCAATGAGTGGCCCCTCGGAAAGCCTTCGCGCGATAAGCGCAAGCGCTTCCTCCCGCGTGCGCGGGGTGTCGATTTGCGCCCGCCGCACCGGATAACGACCCCATCCGGAAAGCCCCTGCTCCGTCATTTCGCATTTCGATTAAAAACAAAGGTACGGTCGAGCCGATATTTCAGGGCGTAGCCGAGCGCGAGACCAAGCAAAGCGCCAAGCTCGCGCGCTTGATGTGTGCCAAAAGCAAACCAAAACGAACTTTTCGTTACCCAGAACAAGGCCGTGGTCAGAAGCCCCAAGGCGGCATAGAGGGCAAATTGTTGGCCTGTCGCCAACAAACCATGCGTTTGGTCGTAAAAAATCCAGCGCTTGTCGAGCACATACTTGACCACAAGCCCAACGCTCGTGCCAAGCGCGACGGCTAAGGCGAACAGGCGTGCGTCCTCGCCAACCGCAAAGACAACCCGTTGCATCCCAAGATTGGCAAGTGTTGCCAAAGCCGCGAAGGCCGCGTAGCGCAGCACAAGCGATGGTGCGGACAGGGGCAGCGGAGTTCCCTTTACCGCCATCCGATTGCTCCAGCGATCAAGCCGATGCACAACACGACCGCAGCAATCGAGACCCGATCGCGAAGGACGAACAAGACAGGGTCTTCACGCATCTGCCCGCGCGCCGCTTTGAGCACCGCACGCGAAACCCAATACAGCAGGATCAACGCCACCCCCCACAAGAGACCGGGGTGCTGATACCGGATGACGACGTCGGGATCGGTCAGATAAAGCATCAAGACAAGGACCGAGACAAAGCCCGCGGCCGAAGCTATCTGCGTCAGCACAGAGAGGTCGCGCGTGCGATAGCCACGCCCGCTTGCCTGAATGCCGCCCTGCTCGTCAAGCTCAACAAGTTCTGCCACCCGTTTGAGGGCTGCCAAAGAGAAGAAGAAAAAAACCGAAAACGTAATAAGCCAAACCGATAACGTCACTCCCGCGGCAAGGGCGCCGCCCACGACCCTTGCCGCGTAAAGGCTCGCCAAGGTGGCAAGGTCGGCCAAAGCCCGGCGTTTGAGGTCAAGCGAATAAGCAAGCGTTGTACCCCAATAGCCGAAGAGCAAGGCCATAAACCAAACCCCAACCCAAAGCGCGCCAAGAATTGCGAGCGCGCTCAAAAGCGGGATCAAGAACAGCCCCCACCGCAGCGGCACTTGCCCTGCCGCAAAGGGACGCGCCCGCTTGTGGGGGTGCTGTCGATCGGCAGCCAAATCAAGAAGGTCGTTGAGGACATAAACGGCGCTGGCCATAAGGCTAAAGGCGACAAAAGCAAATGCTGCCGCCGAAAGCGCGCCAGCATCGAACCGATGCGCTGCCAGAACCGGCACGAAAACAAGAAAATTTTTCACCCATTGGTGCGGCCTGAGGGCGCGGATGAGGGCCTTGCCCCAACCCTTCGGCGAACCAAGGTGCTGCATCGCGGGATTGGCGGCTTCAGCCCTTTTGTGCAAGCGCGGTGAGGCGGCAACGGTTACCCCTTGAGCCGCGCGCGCCCATATCGGCAGGTCCGCGTGCGAATTGCCCACATAAGCAAAGCCGCGCTCGCCATAGGCTTGAACGAGCGCTGCAGCCTTGGCCTCGCCTTTGAGATTGTGCACCCCGTCCGAGGCGAGCACGGCATCAAACAAACCGAGATGCTGCGCCAAAGCTTCGGCCGCCTCGCGATCGGCGGCAGTGGCCAAAACCACACGCCCCCCTTGCGCCTTGTGGGTGCGAATGAGCTCCAAAACCTCGGCGCGGTAGGGCAGCGTGGCAAGATCCGGCAGAGCCGCCCGCGCCAAAGCCGCTTTGAATGCCGCGGGGCCTCGAAACCAGGCAAAAACTGCGCCGATCGTGGTCAGGGGGGCCTGGGCGAGGCCGGCCCAGAGGCATTCATCAGCAATGTCCGAGGCAATCAAACTGCCATTCAGATCGACTGCCAGCACTAAGCCCGCCCCCACACCAACGTTCGCATTCGGTCTCTTCAGAGCGTTTCCGGGCTCAGACATCGTTGCTTCGGCGGCAGGCCTTGTGGTCTTCCCTTACGTGGATTGCGGCGCGGACTTTGTCTAGTGAGAAGAAAAGGGCGCTGTGATTTGCCGCCGCCGTTTTCACCCAACATTATCGTGCTTAGAGCGGAACCCCCGCGGCCAGCGCCGCCTGCCGCTTGTTCGCTTACGCGCACACCCCCAGACTTGGGGTTTCTACGCTCTGAGGCGACGAGACGAGAAACGCCCTAGGGGCGCGCCCCCTCCGTTGGTCGAAGCAAATGGTGATTGGCCCAGCCGAGACCGGGGCCCTTGTGGCAACGTTGCCGCTGACGCAACCACGGTTTCGTTGCCGGGCTCTTTGGCCGTGCTTTCCAATCCAGCCCCGATTTTGGGCGCGATCGAGGGAATAGCCGATGCAGTGGCGAGGTTTCCAAAAACGGCCGCAGGCGCGATTGCCAACCGGTTTGGCCGCCGGAGGGTCTAAGTTCTGTTCGGCTCTGCGCTCACCCCTCGTGGCTAGGCGCTAAGAGCACTCACCTCGGGCCTTGGGCTTCTTCTCGTTGTGTGTCTCACCGCCTGGTCGGCAAAGGTCTGCGCGGCTTGCTCAAAGATGCCCTCGTGGCAAGGCCCGTCACCCCCAAGCCCGCGGCCTCGCCGTTGGCAAGATCGGGCGATGGACGCGCTCGGCGCGGTTTGGGCCCGCTTCTTGGGGAGGCTGCGCTTGTGAGGGCTGCACGCCTTTGCGGGCAGGATTCGGCTCGGCCGTGTTGGCTTTTGTTTTGGCTTTCCCGCGTGCCAGGACCTTTGGCCATCCTCGCCTTTTCTGGCTGGTTCATCGCGCGGAAGACACGCCCCTCCCTCATTTGCCTTGCGCAGGCGCTCTGCGCGGCATGCCTCTTGGTTTTCGGTGTTCTCTTATGGCGTGGCTACAAAGCATAAGGCGCTTTGGCGCGAGCAACGAAGTTGTCTTGCGACTATTTCCCAATTCACGCCCGTGCGGGACCGCGTTCTGCGAGCCCCGCGTTTTTTAAGTTTCACGCTTAGTCCGCCTCAGACCCTGAGAATTCGGGCGAATTTTGAGGAGTCCGCCGAGAGGCTCCGAAAAGACCGAGGTTGCACCGGTTGCTGTCTTGGGTATTCTCTAGCATCCGTATGCACATGGAGACGCTCATGCGGCATCCCACTGCCATTGTTGTTGCTGCTCTTGTGGGCGCGGTTGCGCTGATTGGTCTTCCCTCAAGTGCGCCAGCCCAGCTTGCGCCGCCAGCGTCGACTTCGGCTGAACCCACCTCCGAGGAAACATCTACCGAATCGTCTGATGAAATCGCCGCAGCTGAGCCCGCGCCAGCCGATCCCGCGCGCGGGGCAGAGCTTTACCGGCGCGCCTGCGCGCAATGCCATGGGCGCAACGCCCGCGGCGCAAGCAGCTATCCGCGCCTGAGCGGCAAGCCAGCCGAGCGGCTGACCGAGGCGCTTTTAGCCTATCGCGCAGGGCAGAGGCGCGGGCCGAATTCGGCGCTGATGTTCGGCCCAGCACGGAACCTCTCCGATACCGACATCGCCGATGTGGTGGCGTTTTTGAGCACGCTCGAATAGATCGGGGCGAGAGGCCCGCTTCGGACTGATATCGTCGGAGGCGGCCTGTTATAAAAATTTGACGAATCGCTCCTCTCCGCGCATGATGCGTCAGGATGTCGCAGCATGCGCTGCGTCCAGGGGAGGAGGATTAACGATGCTAAAGCCTGTTTCGGTGGCATTGGCCGCTGCCAGTATTCCCGTTGCGGCTTTATCAACAACCATTTTATCATTTTCAGCGCTCCCGGCGCATGCTGCGCCGGAATTGTCCGTTGAGGTTGTCCTCGAGGGGCTTGAGAACCCCTGGGACGTGGCCTTCTTGCCCGACGGCACGATGTTCTTCACCGAGAAGTGCCGCGGCCTTTCGGTTAGGCTGCCCTCGGGTGAAGTGCGGCCGCTTCTTGGCATGGTGCGCAGCACAGGCTTTGACAACATCGCCTATGACCTGTTCTGCGAGGGACAGGCGGGGATGATGGGCGTGGCCGTGGACCCCAACTTCGAGTCCAACCGGCGCATCTATGTCATGTCGACCTCAAGCCTGACACCACCCGGCTCGAACCGTGTGATTCGGCTCGAGGTCAGCCCTGATTTCACTCGCGTCACCAAACGCACCGACATCGTCACCGACATTCCGTTCAAGCCGCGCGCCACGGAACATCCCTTCGGCGGGCCCGGTGCGCATAACGGCGGGCGCATCCGCTTTCACCCGGTCGATGGCTATCTCTACGTCACCACTGGCGATACTCACAACGGCAATGTGCCGCAAAGCCCAGTGCTTTTGGGTGGCAAGGTGCTGCGCATCGACACCAACGGCAACCCGGCGCCGCACAACGGCGCACCAGGCGGGTTCGACCCACGGATCTTCACCTATGGCCATCGCAACGTGCAGGGGATCGCCTTCCGCCCGAGCGATGGCGCGGTGGTTATTACTGAGCATGGACCCTGGCATTCCGACGAGCTGACCCTGTTGCGCCCAGGCGGCAATGGTGGTTGGGATCCGCGGCCAAACATGGCTGGGCGCGGCGCCTGCCCGGATAATTATTGCGGCTATATGCCTCGGCAAATGGAAGGGATGGATCCGGCAGAGCGCGCCCGCTTCATGCCGATGACCGACCTTGCCACCTACCCCGATGCCATGCGACCGGCCTGGAACAACAACGGGCTCTCGCAGGGGATGAGCTCGGCCGTGTTCCTGCAGGGCGAGCATTGGGGCGAGTGGAACGGCCGCCTCGCGGTGAGCTTCCTCGGGATCGGCTTTGGCGGCACACCGGTTGGACATCGAATCGACGTGGTTGATCTGGCTGAAGATGGCCTATCGGTTCATTCCGTCGAGACGATGCCGCTTGAGGCGCGCCGCTTTCGTGGGCTGACGCTTGGCCCCGATGGCGCGCTGTATGCGGTCACCGATGAAGGCGAAATCCTTCGGATCATGCCGCGCTAGAGACCTTCCCCGGCAATCGCTCAGGCGCCGTGTCATCAATTCGACCGTGCCTGGGCGAAATGGGGGCTGAAGCGCCCGCGGGCAAGAACCCGGGTGGGACCACAAACACCAAACGGCCGCGGCGCCACAAGCACGCGGCGACCTGTTTCACCGCCAAGAGCCTCCTGCCGCCGCCAGCCCCAGCACCCGCGCCCGCGCGCGCGGGTCAGGGTCGAACAAAGCCGCAAGCTGCTCGATCATCGCCCCGCCCAGCTGTTCGGCGTCAGTAATGGTCACCGCGCGCGGATAATAACGGGTGACGTCGTGGCCGATCCCAATTGCAATCAGCTCCACTCCCCGCCGACGCTCGATCATTGCGATCACATCGCGCAAGTGCTTTTCCAAATAAGTCGCGGGGTTCACCGAGAGGGTTGAGTCGTCCACCGGCGCGCCGTCGGAGATCACCATCAAGATCTTGCGCGCCTCAGCCCGGCGCGAGAGCCGACGATAGGCCCATTCAAGCGCCTCGCCATCGATGTTTTCCTTAAGGAGCCCCTCTTTCATCATCAGCCCGAGGTTGTTGCGCACCCGTCGCCAGGGCGCGTCGGCCGGTTTGTAGATAATGTGGCGCAAGTCATTAAGGCGCCCGGGCGCCGGCGGGCGGCCCGCGGCGAGCCATTTCTCCCGGCTTTGGCCTCCCTTCCACGCGCGGGTGGTAAAGCCCAAAATCTCAACCTTCACGCCGCAGCGCTCGAGCGTGCGGGTCAGCACATCGGCGCAAATGGCGGCAATCGAGATCGGCCGCCCGCGCATGGACCCCGAATTGTCGAGCAAAAGCGTCACGACCGTGTCGCGAAACTCGGTCTCTTTTTCCACCTTGAAGGACAAGGGCGTGGTTGGGTTGGCCACCACCCGGGCAAGGCGAGCAACGTCGAGCAAGCCCTCTTCGCGGTCAAACTCCCAGGCGCGCAATTGCTGCGCCTGCAGCCTTCGCTGCAGCTTGTTGGCAAGCCGCCCCACCGCGCCCTTCAAGGGCTCGAGCTGCTGGTCGAGCCAGGCGCGCAGCCGCTCAAGCTCGGCCTGGTCAGCAAGCTCGTCGGCCGCAACCTCCTCGTCGAATTCGGTGGTAAAAGCGGCGTAGTTCGGATCAGCCTCGGAATGTGGCGGGGGCGGCGGCGGCTCGGAGGGCGCCTCAACTTCGACGATCTCCTCTTCGGCCACCTCCTCCTCGACACCCTGGTCGCGAAGCGTGCGTATCTCGGCTTGTTGGTCTTCCGATCCGGTCTCCTCGGCGATGTCGTCGTCAGATGGCTCGCGCCCCTCGCTTTCGGGAGCCTCCGGGCTTTGATCGGCGGCCTGCGCCTCGGGCGATGGTTCGGGCGCTTCGTCGGCCAGGTCCGGGTCTTCACCAAGCTCGTCCGCAAAGCCGAGATCCGCAATCACCTGCCGCGCAAGCCTGGCAAAGGCGGCCTGATCGGCCAAAGACTGCGGCACCTGTTGCAAGGCCGCCCCGGCACGGGCTTCGATGAAGCTGCGCCAAACCGCAGCACCTTTTGCGCAGGCCTCAGGCAAGGGGCGGCCTGTCGCACACTCGCGCAAAAGATATCCGGCCGCCACAGCAAGCGGCACCTCGGCTTGCGTGCGGGCCTGGGCATAACCCCGCCGTTCGGCTTCATGAGCTAGGCGCGCGTCGATATTCATGGCCGTCCCCGGCATGGCGAGCGAGCCCAAGGCCTCGCACCGGGCAGCTTCCATGGCCTCGTAAATCGCGCGGGCATTCGCGCCTTCGGGCAGATAGCGCGCATGAGTTTCAGCATTGTGATGCCGCAGCCGCAGGGCATAACCATCGGCCGTGCCGCGCGCGAGCACCACCTCTTCACGGGTCATGCGCCGCGTCACCTGAGGCAGGCGGATGGCGTCGGCCGTCATCCCAGGGGGATCGGCCGAAAAACTCACCTGCAGTTCTGGCTCATCGGCCAAAACGCGCGTCGCCGTGACCAACGCCTTTTTGAACGGATCAGCGGGATTCTCTGACAACTTGTTCATGTTTCAATCCGACGGAATCTTTGCCATGAGGGCGCGAGCAGCGGCATGCTTGGGAAGCCTCGCGGCGCGTCTTGCTTATCAATATGCGCGCGTTCGGGAGGCAAACAAGGGTTCACAGCGCTTTGCCCAAGCACAGTTTTGATGCGCGGAGGTTGCGCTTCAGACGTCCTCTTGTCTCTCGGCTCTGCATCCTCGCACAGGCGGCGTGCACCGCGTCGGAATTGGAAATGCCACGGTTTTCAATCATCTCTCTCCCGTGCGTTAAGCAAACAAGCAACGGAGCAAGGTTCGACATGACACGTCCGCGGATTGGCATTGTGATTGGATCGACACGTAAAGCGCGCTTTGCTGACAAGCCTGCTGCTTGGATCGAGGCGAAGGCACGGGCCCGCGATTGGGAGGTCGAGCGGCTAGACCTGCGTGATTTCAACCTGCCCTTCTTTGACGAGCTGGCCTCGAACGCCTGGGTCCCGAGCCAGTCGGAGGAGGCGCGGCGATGGCAAGCGGCAGTCGGGCGCTGCGATGGTTTCATCTTTGTCATCGCTGAATACAACCACTCAATTACCGCGGCGCTCAAAAACGCCCTCGATCAGGCTTATGTCGAATGGAACCGTAAGCCCTTTGGCATCGTCGGCTACGGCAGCATGGGGGCAGCGCGGGCGGCTGAACATCTGCGGATGATCGGGGTTGAGCTGCAGATGGTTTCAACCCGCTCGGCGGTGCATATTGGCGGGGTCGATTTCTGGCGTGTCCATCCGCTTGGTCAGAAGAACGAGTCGATCGAGGCGATCGAACAGTCGATTGGTGCCTCGGCGCAGGCGATGCTCGACGAGCTCGACTGGTGGGTGCGCGCGACGATGGCCGCGCGTGCTGCCGAGGCCAAGAAGGGCTGAACGCGGCTTAAGCTGCACGCGCTTTTGCGGGTGCAAGACACAAGGCAAGCGCGGCTGGGCCTAGGCTTAGGGCCGCGCAGCATGCGATAGACCTTATGGGACGGCGGTGAGGCACCCGCAGTCTGGTTTTTCAGCGCACCGGCACGCCGCGGGTTCAGATCACCGGCTCGGTTGATCAAACGCAAGCACTTGCCCCGTGAGTGCGCCGCCATCGACCACAAAGGCCGAGCCTGTGGAATAGCTCGCCTCACAACACAGGAAGCGGACCATACGCGCCACCTCCTCGGGCTCGCCCATCCGCGGGATGGGTTGCGCGGCCGCAATCGCGTCGGACAGGCCCGCGGTCATTGGGGTGCGGATCGGGCCTGGATGCAGCGACACCACGCGGATCCGCTCTGGGGCAAGGTCAAGCGCAGCAGCTCGCGTCAGCCCTGTGAGCCCCCATTTCGAGGCGACATAGGCGGCAAGATCGGTATAGCCCTGCAGGCCTGCGGTTGAGGAGGTGTTCACAATCACCCCGCCGCCCGCGCGCGCGATCGCCGGAGCCGCCGCCCGGATGCCCAAAAAACAGCCGATCAGGTTGATCTCAATCACGCGCCGGAAATCTTCGGGCGCAGTTGTGGTCACGCTTGCAAAATGCACGACGCCGGCATTGTTGAACAGCGCATTGAGCCCGCCCATGGCCGCCTCGGCCGCGGCAACCGCTTGCTCCCAGGCGCCCGCGTCAGTGACATTAAACGGATGAAAATGCACCCGCGGGCCAAGCTCGGCGGCAAGGGCCTGCCCCTCGTCGACAAGGATGTCGCAGATCATCACCTTTGCGCCCTCGGCGGCAAGAAGCCGCGCCGTCGCCGCGCCGATGCCGCGGGAACCGCCGGTGATCAGGATCTTAAGCGCGCTTGGCGGTATGGCTGTCATCGCGAAACCCTCCGTGCTGTGAAATGGTGGCGCGATGATCGCCGAGCCCTGTCACGTGCGCTTTGATAAAGCTCAATTCGGGCAGCGGCCGCGTCTGCGCTCTCGGCTCAGTTTAGAGAATGCCGATCTCAGCCAGGGCGGCGGCAAGAGGCGCGGGCAGCGTTGCCTCTTCGACGCGGCTCGAGGGTAGATCTGGCGGAGCTTGGGCCGGGTCGAGATAGCGCCAGCCCTGAAACGGCCGGCAGGGGCGCGGAACGGTGGGCACAAGCACCGGATCGAGAACGAGCGCGCAGCGGGCCACGCCATCGCCATGGCTCACCGGCTCAAGCGCGATGAGCCGCTGGCGAACCAGGATCAGGCCGCCGATCACCCAAAAGAGCGAACCTCCCTGCAGAAGCTCGGCCGCAGCCCGGGGCGTTTGCCGGGTGATGTGCCGGGGCAGGCCGTCGGGGCCTTGCGCCTCGGGCCGTTGTTGCCAGGCGGCAAGATCGGCGATCGATCGTGCGCCGACGCAAAGCTTAATGAGATGCAGGGTCATGCGCATTTTTAAGGTGGGCAGAGCGACTTGTGAATAGTGAAAAAAGTTGGTGTCGGAGTGATCGCCCCCTGACCTTGTGTTCGCTAAGGCCGGCATGACGAACTCCAAGCCTCTGCCGAAAAACCGTATCGCCGACGGGTATCGCCATGCCCCAAGGGCGGTGTTCCCGAGTCTTGCCCTATGTGGTGCACCGGCTGCAATGAGGTGCAGGTGCGCCTTGCGCCCGATTGTTAGGCTCCGTAAGCAGATGGACTCTCCTTGTTGCGCCTTGACGACCAGAGAAGAGGCAAGCCGCCCCTGCAAGCATAGGTCAACAACCTGCATCTTTGCCCGCGTCTGCACTCTCCTCAAGCCCCCTCTGCAAACCTGGGTCAAAGCCTTAGGCGGGCCGGAGAAGTCTTTCAGAAAAAGGGCTTGACGGGGATGGCGGGGCTGGCGGCGCTGGTTAGGAAACGATGCACGGAGCGGCACACGAGATTATGCCTGCCTTGTCTTTGCCCTATTCCTGCCATCGGGCTGTGGTTTGAAGAATGAGGCAATTGGCGGCGGCGTCGCGGCTTTTGAGGTCTGCCGGCTTGGCACGGATGTCATGCGAAACGCGACAGAGCGAGTGTTCCGATGGGTCGATCCTCGGGGCCGCCGTCGGCGGAAGGGGAGCCTGCCGCGCCTTGACCTCAGCGGTCAGATCGAAGCGCAACTGCCGCGGCTTTTGCACCCGCGCTTGAGGCCGTGGCAGGTGGGGCTTCTGGCGCTGGCGCTTGATGCGCTTTTCCTGCTCAGCGCGGCGGCTTTGGCGCGTGCGTTGCCGGACCTTGCCGCGGTTGTTGACTATGCGGGCGAGAGCGTGCGCCGAGACGTCGTTGTTTCAGGTCTTTTTTACGGGCTTTTTTTGGTTTGGCTTGGCGGTTATCGGTTAGAGGTTCTGCGCGCGCCGCTTGTGGCCTTTCCGCGAATTTTGCTTGCGCTCTTGGCGGGGGTTTTGGCCGCCTCTCTTTTCGGATTGGTCTTTGATACTCCGGATCCCTTTCCGAACTCTCGTCCGCCTTGGGCTTTGCGGCTCGATGATTTCGTCGCGCGGCTCGGTGGGGCACACTTGCGCGCGGAGGCTCTCTTGTCGCGTGGAGGGGCGGCGCTTCTCTTGGTCGCAGGAACGGTGGGTGTTGCGCTTGCGGCAACGGGGGCCCGGTTTGTGTTGGCAGCATGGCTGCGGCGGCTTGCGCGAACGGGTTGGCTTGAACAGCGCTTTGTTGTGGTCGGCGGGGGAGAGGGGCTTGCGAAGGTGCTTGCTGCGCTTCAGGCCGCGCGCGGGCAGGGCTGGCGGCTGTGTGGAGTCTTTGACGAGCGGCGCTTTCCGCGCTCGGCCGCGCCTGACCCAGGCCCTGGCCGGGCGGGCGACCTTGCGGATTTGGCGGCCTTCTGCCGGCGGGCTGAGATCGACTTCATCTTGTTTGCCATTGCCGGGTTGTCGATTGGCCGGCAGCTTGCCCTGATCGAACGGCTGGCCCTTGTCCCCTTGGCGATTTGGGCAATTGAAGAGCAGGCCCCGCTTGTGCCCGAGAAGGCAGCCCGCCTGACGCTTGGCGGCTTGCGCTTGGTGCGGCTTGCGCGCCCCCCCATCTCGGGGTGGAAAGCGGCGCAAAAGCGCGCGTTCGATCTAATTTTTGGGGGGTTTCTTCTGGCCCTGGCCTTGCCCGCACTTGCGGTGATCGCGCTTGCGATTAAGCTTGACAGCCCAGGGCCGGTCTTCTTTCGGCAAAAGCGGCATGGGTTCAACAATCGCCCGATTGAGGTGTGGAAATTCCGCACTCTTTATGCCGACCGTTGCGACCCAACAGCGGTGAAAGCCGTAGCACGCGACGATCCTCGGGTTACCCGGGTTGGGCGCTTTTTGCGGAAAAGCTCCCTTGATGAATTACCGCAGCTTTTCAACGTGCTGGGAGGCAGTCTTTCGCTGGTGGGGCCGCGTCCGCATGCGGTGGCCGCGCGCACGGGCGCCATGCGGTACGAAGAGGTTGTGCAAACCTATGCCGCGCGGCACCGTGTCAAGCCGGGGATAACCGGCTGGGCCCAGGTCAACGGTTGGCGCGGCGAGCTTGACAGCCCGGGCAAGCTGCGTGCGCGGGTGGCGCATGATCTTTATTACATCGAAAACTGGTCGCTCTGGTTTGACGTGAAGATCTTGCTGATGACGCCTTGGGCGCTTGTCTCTGGCCGCAATGCTTATTGATGGGCGAGCAAGGGCGCGTTTGAATGAGGCAAGCAAGGGCTTGTGGCGCGGGCCTTGGTGCCTCTCCGAGCGGACCTGTTGGCGGACGGCACATTCGGCCCAAAGGCGGCATCACAAGCGCTGCGAGGCGGTCTCGGCGTCCAGCGACAGCTCGCGCAGAGCGACGTTCGGCCCAAAGGCGGCATCACAAGCGCTGCGAGAGCTAAAGGCGTTGGGTTGCGCGGCTCCGGCTGAACGGGCGCTGAAAACGCGCGCAGCGTGCATGTGCTGGGCGCGCAGATCTCTCGTCAATGCGCGGCGGTGTCCGAACCACGACAGTGAGTGGCCTGCGCGGAAACAGCGGGAGGCCGGAACAGAAGCCGCAAAGGAAAAGGCCGGCAGTTGTTGCCGGCCCCGATGCGCCTTTTGGTGGAATTTGGCGTTACGCCGTTTTTACTTCAGCCGCGACGACGACACGGGGCAGAGACCGCCACCTCAGCCAACCCAATACACCACCTTTCGCGGCCGTCGGCCAAAGCGTGGCAGCGCAACTGCAACGTTCCCCTCGTTATTCTTGCTGCTGACCGAAGAACATCAGCAAAAACTGGAACATATTGAGGAAGCTGATGTAAAGCGAAAGCGCCCCGTCGTAAGCGGCCTTGTCAAGCCATTCCTGATCGGCCGCCATGGCGTGCTCGATATAGGTGTTCTTGATCTCCTGGGTGTAAAAGGCTGTGAGCCCCGCAAAGACCAAAACCCCAATCACCGAGATCGCAAACATCAACGCCGGCGATTGCAGGAACAGATTGACGAGCATCGCCACGATCAGCCCGATCACACCCATGATCAGGAATGTGCCAAGGCCCGAGAGATCGCGCTTGGTCGTGTAGCCAACAAGGCTAAGCCCGGCAAAGGCGATCGCCGTGATCAGGAAGGTCTGCACGATCGAATACGGCGTGAAGACCATGAACACGGTTGACAGCGAAATGCCGATGACCGTGGCGAAGATGAAAAAGCCAAGCTGGACCGCAGCAGCCGAGCCGCGCCGCATAAGCGCGCCCCAGCCGAAAAAGACAAAGGCAAGCGGCGCAAACATCAAGACCCACTTGAGCGGTGTGGCAAACAAAAGCGCGCCGAACCCGGTCAAGAATTGACCCGGCCGCAACGCCAAAGCCGCGCCCTCAGCCGTGCGGGCTGCCATATTTGGATCAGCGGTCGTCGACAAGCCTGCAATCGCCCAAGCCGCCGCGGCCGTAATCAACATGCCTACGGACATCGTGCCGTAGACCTTGTTCATATGTGCGCGAAGGCCGGCATCGATCTGCGCTGCGCGCGTTGTCTGCTGTGCAGCCACACGATAGGTTCGGAAGTCGGCCATCAAGTCCTCCGTTGAGCATAATGCTACCGTCGCGACCCAACGGGATCGCTTCCTTGTATATATCGCCCGAGCGCGCGCAGATTTCAAGCAAAACCGGCCCAAAATCCTCGCCTTTGAGCACAAGCGCTCGTGAAGGCATCAGTGGCGAACACGGTTTTCAGACCCGTAGACCTGTTCCTGTGGCATCAGACCTCAGCCTCCCATTGGGGCCACGAACGGGGCGCGCGTTTAAGCTCCGGCCTCTCTCCCCGACCTTTCTGCTCGTTCCGCCTTTTTGCCTTTCTGGCCAAACTGTGGTGCACTTCAGACGGATAGCACCCAAACGCGAGCCGAACAGATCTGTTCACGCTCCACCGCGGCATTCCCGGCTTTGGCAGAGGTGCGGTGTTCTGGCTCGACGACGTCTTGCACTTTTTGCGTTCACTTCGCCGCTGATTTTGCGCATGTGCGCCGAGGCAGCTCGTCTGCCGCCATTTCTTCGCGCGTTTTTTGCTCAGGGCAGTGGCCGCCTTTGGCCCAAGCTCTGACCCAATTTTACGATCGACGTTGTCTCACGTTGCGATGCGGATCACGATTTTCCCGGTTGCCTTGCGTTCGCGCAGCAAGGCAAAACCTTCCGCGACCCGGTCAAGCGGCAGCATCTGGCCGATATGCGGTCTGATCCGGCCCTGCTCATACCACGCGAGCATCTCGCGGAGCGAGTCGAAAAGAACCCGGGGCGCAAAGCTTGCATAGGCGCCCCAGTAAACCCCAATCACCTCGATATTTTTGACGAGCAAGAGATTGGCCGGAAGCTGCGGCACCTTTCCCCCTGCAAAGCCAATAATCAGATGCCGTCCCTCGGGCCTAAGCGCGCGCAGCGCTGCTGAGGCAAGCGGCTCGCCCACGGTGTCATAGACAACATCGATCCCGCCCAAGCCTTTGAAGGCTGCGCGTGGATCTGGCGTTTCGCTGTCGATCAGGACGCTTGCGCCTGCGGCTTTGGCGACGGCGAGTTTTTCTTCTCCGCGCGCCATGGCCACAACGCGGGCCCCAAGTGCAGCGCCGATCTCGACCGCCGTGAGCCCAACGCCACCTGCAGCGCCAAGCACCAAGAGAGTTTCCCCAGCCCGAAGCCGCCCGCGGTGCGTCAGCGCAAGATGCGAGGTGCCATACGCCACAGCAAAGCCCGCGGCCACTTCAAACGGCATCGCCTGCGGAATAGGCAAGACGCGATCAGCCGGAAAGACGCCCCATTCGGCAAGGCCGCCGCCGCCTGCGAAAGCTAAAACCCGGGTTCCAGGCGCGGGCTCTGTCACCCCTTCACCAAGCGCGACGACCTCGCCTGCGAGCTCAAGGCCAAGGACCAAAGGCAAGGGCGGGCGTTCTTGGTATTCGCCGCGCGCCATCAAAAGATCGGCGAAGTTGAGGCCGCAGGCGTGGATTTTAACTTTGACCATACCTCGGCCCGGTTGAGGCTCGGGGATGTCTTTGAGCTCGGGCGGGCTGGCGAAATCGTTGAGGACATAGGCGCGCATGGGAGGACTCTTGCGTAACCTGGGGCAGGAGAAAACGAGCGAACACAGCGCGCAGAGAGAGCGCACAGACGAGGCTCATTACAAACGCAGTTTCTCGATCGGCTCAAGAGGCCGTCGGCGCATTCTTGGGTCATGGAGGCTGCGCGGGCTCGGGGGTGGTTTGCGCTCCATGCGCAAAAGGCGACAGCGCCAGGCGCAAATCGCGCAAAAGTAGAAAAGTGCTTTGCATTCTGCAAAGAATGCGGCATGATGCAAGGGGAGTGAGCCCTCGAGGAACCGCTTCCTTGCGCATGCAACGAATGATGTCAGGGCAGCAGCGGAATTGGCACAAAACTTGCTAATAAACTTTGTGGAAACGCTCGTCTGAGACATTCGCGTTAAAAGAGCGCCCGCCGCTTCCGCCCGCGATAGCCCAGACGCCGAGACAAGACTGAAGGCATAAACGAAACGAACAAAACACAGGGGAGCAAAGTGAAACACCCGGTTGATGTTCATGTCGGCAAACGCATCCGACAACGGCGGTGGATGATTGGCATGACCCAGCAACAGCTGGCCGAAGCTGTTGGGATCAAATTTCAGCAGATCCAAAAATATGAGACCGGCATGAACCGGGTCAGCGCTTCGCGGTTGTGGGAGATCTCACGAGTTCTGCAAGCGCCGATCAGCTACTTTTTCGAGGGCCTTGCAGGGACAGAGGGTGAAACGACCGCCTTGGCCGAAGACGATCTTAGTTCAAAAGAGGCGCTTGAGCTTGTCCGCGTCTTCCTCTCAATTCCAGAAGCGCAGCGCCGACGCTTGCTTGACCTCGCGCGCGTGATGGCCGAGGCCGCCTGAACGCGGCCTTGGTCATTTAACGCATGGCGCCTCAGCCGCGGTTGCCCGCAATCTTAAGCACATAATCGCGCCCACCGCGCATGTAGCGCAGCTCATCCTCGCCGATGGCGGTCACCTGACCGCCATCAAAGCGGTCCCCGACCACCAAGCGCACAATCTCCCCGTTTGGCATACGCACCAAGGCGCGCCGGTTTGACCCGGTTCCAAAAACTCCAATCAAATTGACGTCACGCAAGCGAAGAGCGCGCCTTTCGGTCGCGTTTTGGGCAACAAAAGCAGGGCTTCCTCCAGGGGCGACGCGCCCTGCAACGGTGGCCTCAGCCCCCTCGTTCGTGCCATCCTCGCGCGCTGGCCTGTTTGCGGTGACCGCCGGCCCGCCTGCGTCCGCTCGTGGCTGAGGCGCGGCTTGACGGCTCTCTGCGCGCGCTCGCTCAAGGGCACGCGCACTTTGCACAGCAAGCGCAAGCGCTTCAGGGCGCCGCAGGGGCCTTGGTGAGCGATCAAGACCAAGCAGGCCGGCTTCTGCTACGGATCCCCCCTGCGCCTCCTCTGGACCTACGACCACACGGTCGGTTGGCCGCCGAAGCGGACGCAGTGCGGCCGTGACGGCAGCGTGTTCGGCTCTGGCGCCCGCATCGGCCAACGAGGCGCCGGAAGCGTCCAGACGGCTTTGGTCGTCTGCCTGCCCCGGTGTTAGCGGAGCCGTGGGGCCGTGCTGTCGCGGCGTGGCGCTGCTTTCGGTGGCAGGGGGCGCTTCGGAGGGGACCGAGCGCAAAGCCTCGCCCAACGCTCGCACACGGGGACTGCGCGGCTGAGGCCGAAATCCGGCTAAGGCCGGATCGGCGCGTGGGGTCTCATCGTAAATAACCTCCCCGAGCTCTGGTGCAGGCGTACCTGCCTCCGCAGGCGGCGCAGGTTGTGGCGGGCGGCGGGGGTTTGCAGGCGGCACCACACTTGGGCGCGCCTCCGTCAGCACAATCTCGGGCTCGGCTTGGGAAGGACCTGCACTTGGGTCTTCACGGTGAGCCTCGGGCCGGTGCTCCACACCATCCGAAGCGCGCGCTTCGGCTGGCAGGGCGCCTTCACCCTCCCCCAGCGTCTCGGCGCGCGACGTCCCTGAAGCCTCTGTCGCCGCGGGCGCGTCGGTCTCACGTGAACCCGGCGCCGCCTCGGCCGCAGGCAACATTGCCTCGGGGGGCTCTAATGTCGCATGCTGCGAAGCGTCGAGTGCGGCTACAAGCTCCTCATAAGGGGGCGGCGCAGGTGGCGCCTTTGGAACCGGTTCCGATGGGGGCGGCGTGGGAAGCCGCTCGGGCATCCTGAGAGGCGCCAACCCCTCGCCCTCGGCCTGGTCGTTACGATCAGGAAAAGCCGGCTCTGCGAAGCTGGCCCCCTGCGCTTGCGCGCGCGCAAATTTCGTTGTGTCTTCGGTGCTCAGCGTTGCTTCAGCCCTTTCGGCCGGCACGCTCTGATCAGCGCCTGATACGGCAGGGCCAGCCTCCGCCGCATCGGCCGCTGTGGGGGACTGAGAGGGTTGCGCTGGCGCTTGCGCTTGACCGTCGCTCAGGCTTCCCACACCGGTTCGACTCTCCACATCAGCAAGAGCCGCATCCGGGCTTGTCTCTGCACGCTCTGCTCCTCGCGCATCGGCAGGCAAAGCGGGGGTGTCCCCGGTTACGGTGATGCCGTCCGGCCCGTCCTCGAAGGAAGGCTCGGCCAACGGCGCGGCCTCAACAAGCGCATCCTGCTCCGCGGCGGCACCTTCGGAACCAAGCGCCTCCGCGGGGGCCTGTTCGGCAAGCTCGGCCCGCTCGTCCCCAAGAGCGGCGCGCGTCTCCTCAGGCGCCGTCGTCTGTGGGGCCACTGAAAAATACAGAAGCCAGACAGCGACCGCCGCCACAAGCGCAACAAGCGCCCCCCCAGCAATTAAAAAGAGCCTCCCATGGGGACGGGCTGGTTCAGGCGGGCGATAGCGCGCAAAAAGATCGGGCACGCTGCCTGCTGAGCCGGCCGTTGCCCGATGAGCCTCGCGCATCAGACGCGCCGGGGAAACCGCCCCCTCTTCGCTCGTCCTTTTCCCTTTGCCCAAGGCGCTTGCGGCTTTGGCCGCTCGGTCTTTGTCTGCCTCTTGTGCTGTCACTTTGCGCGGCGTCTTGGCCCCCTCCGGCCCCGCATTGACCACCGACAGCAGAGGGCGCGCCAGCCGGCCGCCCGGCTGGGTCACTGAAAGGGCGTTGCTCTTGGGGAAAGCCGGCGTCCCCTCGCCGCGGGGTCGTGCGGGCTCTGGGTGGCCGCGTGCGATTGGAACCGTGGCCGGCCGCGGCTCTGCCGCTTGGGCATCCAAGCCAGGCATCGACTGAGCGGGAGAGGCTCGCGCGGCGCTCAGTTTCTGTGGCGAGGCCTTTGCGAAAGGTGGCACAAGCGCGCGCTTGAGGGGCTTGGCGCCCTGCCGAAGCGTGCGGAAAGCTCGCCGCCCGGCCTCGCCAAGCGCAGTGCCCATCAACCGGAGCTTTGCCAAGGGCCAAACCAGCCGACGCGAACGCGGCCCTGCCCTGTGCAAAATCGCGATGCGGCCCGAAGGCAGGCTTGACGCGGAACCGTCTGGGCGGCGGCTTGGTTCCGATCCTTCAGAAGAAGGCGCGTGCACAGAAAAAGGCGCCGTCCCACCCGAAGCCTGGCTAAAGGGCGCGCCCTCAGCCCCGCAGACAGATGCCGGGTGCGAAGAGGAGCGTTGCGCGCGTGCATCAAACGTCGCATGCTGCGTCATCGCCGAAGTCGTACCATCGGCGGGCAGAGGAAGGTCTGCTTGAGCCTGACCCAAGAGCGGCGATTGCGCGGCCGCGGCAGGGGGAGGCGCGGCGCGGTGTGAGCGAAAGGCCACCCCGTCAGCCGCCCCTGCGAGGGAAGGCGCGTCGGGCTCGGGTGCGCTCGTGGGCGGCGCTTCCGCTGTGGCCTCGTGCCCGGCGCTTTTCGCTTGAGCCGGCGAAAAGGGTTTGTCCTGGCCCGACTTCTCATGGCTTTCAGCCATGGCCGCAAGCGCCCGTTCCCAGCGCAGCCGGGTTCCAAGCTTGCGGACCAGATTGCCAATCCCAGGTGCGCCAACCGCCGCGGGAACTTGGGCGGTGTGCTCTGCCGGGGTAAACCGGGTTGCCTTCTCCGCCGTTGCTTCCTCTGCCGCGGGTCGGGCCGCTTGCGCTGCGCCCGTGGGTCTTTTCACCCCGGCTCTGTCATGCTCGGCATGGTTGCCTTGGGCGGGCTTTGCCGCCTCATCTGACGCCCCAGGGGGCGCGGTCTTGCCCGCACCCAGAGCCTTGCCAGGATCCGTGGCTTGCGGGTTTACCCCGGCGTTATGCCTCAGATGATCCGACGCGATCTCCCGCGTATCGCGCGCTGCGCCGAGAGAACGGCCCGGCCTTGGCTGCACCCCTGCCTTGTCTGCAACCACGTTCCGGGTTTCTTGTCCGTCAGAGTCGACCCCCAACAAGGAATCGTTCTTCACCCGCGCGCCGGCCGGCGCTTTTTGGGGGCCGGCATTGTCAGATAGATTTTCAGCGAGCGCCTCGTTCGCATCAAGCGCTCCTTGGCCGGCGGGAGCCTCGCCCCATGCTCTGCGCAACGATGCGGGAGGCGCCGCCCCTGGCTCCTCTGATCCCGCCGCACGCGCACCGGAACCGTCCACACGTTCGTCCGGCCGGGCCATCGCGGCGTCAGACGTGCCCGCATGCGCAATGTCTGCCTCGTTGCCCGGCGCCAGGCCTGGCTCCTCAGGTACAATCCGCAAAGCCTCAAGGTCAGGCTCAACAAAGCCCTGCTCGCCGAGAAGCGTTCGCGCAAATCCCGTTTCGCCAAAAAATGGCTCGCCGTAAAATTCTGTCTCCGTCGGGCGGGCCACGAACGAAACGGGGTTGAAACCCCGCTCAACAGCAAACTCCTCAGCCTCGCGCAGGGTTTCGCGGGCAACGATAGCAACCTGGGCAAGATCGCCGGTCGTGACCCAGTCGAAGGCAAGTTCCGAAAGCGCATAAGGGGTGAGGCCGTCGATTTCGGCCTCGATCTGATAACGACGCGCCTCATCGGTGGGCCCAGGCGCGTAGACCGTCACATAGCGCACCTCGCCTTCGGGAATGACGAGCTTCGTTGTCATTCCCCCTGGAGCGCGCACACGCGCGCGCTCAATCAAAGCGGCAATGGCCGCGTCGCGGTCAGGATCTCCAAAACGAACCGTTCCAAGCGAGCGCCAGCCCTGCGGCACCCGTTGAACAAGCTCGATTCCCTCATAGTCGAGCAGGAGCGCGAAATTCGGTTTCATAGCCCTTTGTTAGCACGCACCCGCGCCAAGGCCGAGTCGCCCCCCGGGGATTTAAGGGCACGAAGGCAGGAAATTGCCGATCTCAAAAAAAGCTTGGCATTGATGCAAAGCCGCAACGCATGAGGCAACAGCGGGTCTGTGCTGCATACCGCCCGCATGAACAGAAATCGCGCGGGCGACACAGCAAACCCACCTTCGGCAACGTGGGAGCCCCTGAAGCCGCCCCAAAGGGGCCCTGCTGAGCGCTGAGCGCAGAAAAAAGCCGCCCCACGAGGTTCCGCGAGGGGCGGCAAAGTTGCCGTACCACGCAGGAGAATTGCGCTCATTGCCGCCCGCGCTCGCGCCGAGCGCGCAAAGGAAAGGCCTCTGCCAGCGCGCTCAGGCCCGGCGCGCTCGGCCAAGGCCCCGGCGCTTGCTTGGCAAAGGCGTGCCTCGACCGTGAGCGCGCTTCAGACCTTGGCCAAGGCTTGATCGAGATCGGCGATAAGATCCGCAGGATCTTCAAGGCCAATTGATAGCCGGATCACCTCGGGCGCCACACCGGCTGCGCGCTGCTGTTCGGGCGTAAGCTGCCGGTGGGTGGTGCTTGCCGAATGAATCACAAGGCTGCGCGCATCTCCCAAGTTGGCGAGATGGCTAAATAAATTCAGACTATCGACAAATTTGACGCAAGCGTCGTACCCGCCTTTCAAGGCCACTGTAAACAAGGCCCCGGTCCCGTTTGGATAAAGCCGCTTTGCGCGCTCGTAATAGGGTGATGAGGGCAGGCCCGCATAAGTTACGTGCGCAACTTTGGGGTGTTTCTCAAGCCAAGCGGCAACGGCAAGCGCATTTGCCACATGCTTTTGCATCCGCAAACTCAGCGTTTCAATGCCAAGAAGCGTGTAATGCGCGGCTTGCGGATTCAACGTCATCCCCAAATCGCGCAGACCCACCGCAATGCTGTGGAAGGTAAAGGCAAGGGGCCCAAAAGTTTCGTGGAATTTGAGCCCGTGATAGGCTGGCTCAGGCTCGCTCAGCGAGGGAAATTTCCCATTCGACCAATTGAATTTTCCTGAATCGACGATGCACCCGCCGATCACCGTGCCGTTGCCGGTCAAAAATTTGGTTAGGGAGTGCACGACAAGCGTCGCGCCCATTTCAATCGGCCGGCACAAATATGGGCTCGCTAGCGTGTTGTCGACAATCAACGGAATCCCGTGCCGATCAGCAATGGCGGCAAGCGCCGGAATATCCGTAACATATCCGCCCGGATTGGCGATGGATTCGCAAAAGATCGCACGGGTGTTGTCGTCGATTGCGGCCTCGATGGCATCGAGATCCTCAGTATCGACAAATCTCGCAGACCAGCCGAATTTCCGAATCGTGTTGGTAAACTGTTGCACCGTGCCGCCATAAAGCCGGGTTGAGGCCACGAGGTTGCGGCCTGGGGCCATCAACGGGAACAAAGCTAAAATCTGCGCCGCATGCCCCGAGCTGCAGCAAACCGCACCTTGCCCGCCCTCGAGCGCGGCCATCCGCTCTTGCAAAACTGAAACAGTTGGATTGGTCAGACGCGAATAAATGTAGCCGACTTCTTGCAAATTGAAGAGCGCGGCGGCGTGATCGGCATCGCGAAACACGTAAGCCGCGGTTTGATAAATGGGTGTCTGCCGCGCACCCGTGGTCGGGTCAGGGCGCGCGCCCGCATGAATTTGCAAAGTATCAAAACCGGGTCTGGCGTTCATAAGCATCCCTCCTATGGCCATGTTTATCCTATCGCCTTGGGAGCGGCGACGCTAAGCAAGGGCGCGCATTTCGGCAATGGCCGAACTGGCCGGGCCTTGCACAAAGGGCAAGGACGCGTGCCGGCCTACTCAGCCGCAGACGCGCCGCAATGTCCCACACGGCTCAAGCAGCAGAAAATTTCGTTCCTCTGCACCGCTTTTGCACGCGCGTTTTGATCTTTTTTGTGCCTTCGCATGCGCGCGCGCCAAGATTTTTGGCGAAGTTGCGCAGGAACTTTTGGGCGTTTCGGCCGGATGATTGCGCCTTTTGCCGAAAGGCCGCTTGTGCGCATTGGTTCTTCTTCGTTCGGGCGGCTTTCGTGCACGGCATTGACCCTTGCGCGCGGGCCTGGTGTCGAAACCCCCCATCGATGGCGCTCAGCGCTTTTACGGTGTTATCCGGCACGCGATGACACATGCGCCCGCGGCACGCGCTTCTGGAACAGAGGCGAAACCCTTTTGCCGTGCGGAACGGTGCCTTGTTTTGGCCGCGGCCGATCGACCGTTTGGGCGATGTTCGAAAGCGGTTCGGCGGCTGACCGCAAAGGGTCTAAGACCGGTTGTGTTGGGGGGAGACAACGCCAAACTGGCCCGTTTCGCAAGCGGGACATCGCGCCTTTTTGCCAACAAAGTCGAAGCGCGGACCGGGCAAACGAATGCCCTCGAAGACGGTGCGGTTTTTTTGGCTTATAAAGAGGAAAATTGGCGCAGAGGCTGCCAAAGCGCGGCTGAGCGGGGCAAGCCGAGGCCATGGTCAGCGGCACCTTTCCGCGCATCGAGCCTTTCATGTCTGCGCTTTGAGCCTCTGCCGGGCAAGGGGCGCGGGGGAAGGGCATGCCCTTACGGCAATCTCGGCTTTGTTGAGCGCGCGGGCCTGGGTGCCGGCGCGCGGGGGGGTGACGTCGTGGCACAAGCTTTCCGGGCTTCCCGGGCAACAACCCCTGATCAAACAGAATGTCAAGGCGCCGCCCGTCGGCGCGTTCGACCGAAAGGGGCCGGAGATGCATGCGCTCGTGCTTGGGATTAAGTCAGAGCTCAGATCCGAAGAGGAGATGACCCAAAACTCGACCCTCAACGCATCTTCCGGGGATTTCTGGGGGATAACGCGCGGCTCGGGTGGGGGGCGGTCCTGCAGGGCATGATCGACGGTAAGCTGCGCTCCCTTTGCCTCCGGTGCATGCTGCACGACCTCGACCAGATGCTTGAGGCGAGAGGCCTGGAGTGGGTAACGGTCGGTGTCGTGGAGCCACAAAACGCCCACAAGCCGCATCGCCCCGGTCTCACGTGGGGCCTGTTGCATGAACCAGGTCAAGAAGCGCCTCAAAATCCGTGCGCGAGCCCATAAAGCGCCGTTTTTGGCCAGAGACGATGCGCCTTACCGAGGTTGCGCGCGATCAGCTTGTCTGCCGAGAGAGGGGCGCCAAGGGGCGGGGCCGCGCTCGGCCCGACAAGCGCCGGTGCCACAGCGCCTTGCCCGTACGCGGGGCCGGGCACGGCCTCCTCGGGGGCGGTCACGGCAAAAGCCGCGCAGCCCCGGGGCCATGGAGATGGCAGAAAGAGCGGCCCCGCCAGCCGTTGGCCCGCCTCGGTCATGTGCGGCGCAGCCCCTCGCGCCAGAGCATGGAGCGCCAGTTTGACCGGTAAGCTCACCCGGCCGAGGTCAGCGCCACCGCCGGGAGCATAAGGCGTGGGCGGATGCCGCCTCCGCAAGGAGCGCAAGCACCAGCCGCACGGGCCAGCCCGAGAGGTCCCAATCGGAGGGGTCGGCGTGACGCCTCAGGTCTAGGCCAAAAAGTCGCCCCTGCCGGTGCCGTTCTTCGCTGAGCGAGGCTGCAGGGCGGACCGCAAGCCAGGTGTCGGCGCCAAAGAGACAGAGCGCCTCCGGCAGGCCCATCCGTGCGTTGAGCGCCTGCGTCAGTGCGACCGCCCCGAGCCGGTCAAGCACCGTCTCATTAGGGGTGTTAAGGTGAGGCGCAGGATACAGGCAGGCCCGCCACGCGCGAACCCCTCGGGGCAGTCAACGCGCTCGGCCGCGTGCGCGAGCGTCTGAGCCAGCATCTCCGGCTCGGCCATCCGGGCCGACAGCGCCGCACCCCCGCCCGCGCGCTCGTGCAGGAAGCCGGACTGACGCTTTTCGCCCGAAAGGCGCGCCGAGGGTCCGGCGGAAGCCCCAATCTCGCCCGGTTTAACCCGAGCCGCTCGGCCAGCGCCTCGCGCATGGCCGCCGCAAGCGCCCACGCGCCGGTTTTGGTGACCGCCGTGTCGCCTAACACCTGCGGCCGTTGGCATTCCCAGACATCGGTCCGCACCTCTTGGGCGAGATACAGGTGCTTCTGGATGCGTCATGTGTTGTCCAAGGCCGGGCAAAGCCCGTCATGCGTGCGTTTCAAGCCCTTGCTCAGCATGAGCGGCCGGTACCGAGGCATCGCCTTGAGGATGACAGCGGACAGGTCCAGGGGCGCGGGCTCGGGGGGATGGGCGGGTCCACAGTCAAGGCCGATGGCAAAGCCCCCGCCCGCAAACCCGCGCGAGACCACAGCAAACCGGCCTTCAAGGGCGCCCCGCATTTGCCCTATGTCTTCGACCAGCGCCACCGAGTTGACGCCATGGGCTGAAGGGCCCGGCGGGGCGGCCGCGACGTGGGGGAGGTTCTCGGAGCCGACATGCGGCGCCTCATCACCGAGAAATCTTGCTGGGAACAGACGTTGGTGCGTCTCAAGCGTAGGGAGACCGCAGTGCGGGCAGCTTTCCAGGACGGTTTTTGACCAGTGGACCTTCTGGCTAGCTGGACGGCTCAAAAAGGTGCGCAGGTTTTCAATCCGCTCGGCGTTCGCGGCGTCTTCCCAGGCAGGCTTGGGCCCGGTTGAGAGATTGACCCGCCCGTCGATGACGACTTCGACCACCGGCGGATAGCCGCGAAAGCCCTGTTCCCCAGTGCGGGCAGCCGTGGAGCGGATCAAGCGGCTTTCGGCCTGATTTATTTCCGTGGGCTTGAAGCGCAGGTTTTCGAGGGTAACGACCATGGTCGGAAAGCCATCGGCCGAGGTGAAGCCGCGCCGGGCAAGCGCGCAGAGAAGGAATGCGCTCGCAAGGCGCTTGGCCCGCAGTGTGACCGCCTGGCGGGCCTCGCGATCGGCTGCCGTGGCTGCGGCCTCGGGCAGCGTGCGCTGCCCGCACCGCGAGCTGGCGACGACGGTTTCCAAGGCGGCGCGGGTTTCGGCGCCAAGGCAACCGCCTCTTGACCCTCAAGCACCGTTCCCGCCACGAGATCGGAAACCGGCCTGGCTCGGATCTTCGGATGCCCTGAGCAGGCGCCCCCAATCAGGCGCAAAGCGTGCAAGCCGATCGGCTCGCGTGTTCAAGGGCTGTGGCCGAGCCGCCCAAATGAAAGGGGGCATGACGCCCAGTTGGTCGGTGCCCCATGGATGAATCCGAGGCCGTCGTCCTCGCCGAACAAACGCAGAGCGATGCGGCCTGTCGCCTCGGTCGCCGCGGTGCGGGCAAGATCGTGGAGATGCACAGCGGAAAGCCGGATGCGCCCCGGGCCGAGATGACGGAAGGGCCCGGCTTCCTCACTCCACAAGTCAGAGCGACCGATAAAGAGCCGCGGTATTTCGACTTTGAGAGCCAAGCGCCAAATGACCTTCCCGTCGGCTCCGGCGAGTGCCAAAGCCTGCCCGAGCAAGGCCGCATGGGCGGCGGGGCTGAGCGTACCCAAAGCGGTAAAACCCACCTGCGCCTCCTTGCCAGCGAGCTGCACCAACATGGCCCGCGCCCGGGCGGCAGATGGCCGCACCAGCCCGCAAGCCGAGTCAGGGCGACCTGCCTCTCCCGCGCCAAATTTGACCTTCGGGGTCGATCAGCCGCAGCGCGCGGGTGGGCCAAAGACCGATCAGCTTGAGCGCCGCGCCCGTGGCCTTGTCAAACAGGCGCAGCGAGACAAGCCCCGGTGCTCCCTCCGCCTTGCGGTCGAGCACGGCGCGGCGGGCGGTCTGAGTGAAGGTCTCTGCGGCGGGCCGAGAACCCGCCCTCAGCGCGAGCTGCCAGCTCGGCCGCATCTTCCCTCCCAAAAGCTGCAGCTGCCCCGGTGCGGTCGCGCGGAGAGAGTGCCTGGTCTCTTGCGCCAGCACGATCAGCCGCAGCCGCGCGAGCACCGCGCTGTCTGCGACCTATTCGCCGATCTGCCCGCCCAAGGCCCGCGGCAGGGGCCGCAGATGCGGGGCCTCGTCGCCAGGCGGCCGCAGTGGCGCAGCACACGCGGCCCCAGAGCTGCGGCACGCCCAGGAAAACGCGGGTTCCGTGCTCGCCTGTGAGCCCCGCGACCGGCTTTCCCGTGGCCACACGATGCGCGGGCGCATCCCCGGTTTCGGCCCCTGTCGCGAGCGCCCGGTTCGACGCACAAACGGCTGGCTCGCCCGCCAGTCCGGCCGTTGCGCGCCCAGCCAGCCGATCGGACCCGCGGGTATAACTCCGTCCGGCAAGGCATGGCGGCAGGGCACCGCGCAGCGCGATCAACGCGAGCGCCAAATTAGCCGTCAGCGGCGGCTGGCCCCCGCCGTGCAGCAGCTGTGGCAGGTTTTGCACCGCACGGAGCGGCGCTGCCTGGGCTGCAGCCTCGGCAAGCGCGCCTTCGTCCCCGAGCTCACGAAGAGCCCGAGGAGCACTGACCGATAGCGGGTGGCTTCGGCCGCGCCGCACCGAGAAGCCCCCCCTGAGCGAGCAGCGAACAACGGAATTCCCAGTGCCCGGCGTCGCCGAGGCGTCGGGAACAGCGTGAGTGTCTCAGATCTGTTTCAACCAACCATTGCGTGAAGGGGAAATCTGGCGGCGCACAACCGAGGCCCGCAAAGACAAACGCGAAGGTCAGATGCCCGCCCCGCCAGCCGCGCCGGATTCGTTCGGTGTTCCAGAGAACAAACCCCTGCGCGGTGGACCAACGCTTCTCGCCAAGCCTCATGCGCTCGGCCAAGAGCGGGCGAGGCGCCGCCATCTCCTCGGGCGTGGCTGTTCACGCGTTGAGCGCGCGTCCCTCGGGGGCGGAAACAGGCCGTGGAAAAAGGCCGTTTCAGAGTCAAACAGCCTGGACGGCTTCATGATGACTAACGTCATGGCAACTTGCCCCGGCTACGCGCGCAACGACGATAAATTTATTTACGCAGACCTATCCCAGCCGACTAGTTTTTGCGGCTTGGGGGCGTTGGGTGTCCGATCCTTTTCGACATATTCGCTTTTTGCACACGCGCAAAAACCGGCAACGCGCGCCAAAAGGAGGAACGCGAGGACCCCTGAATTTATCGATCGACCGCAAAATCGGCCCGATCGGAGGAACGGGCGCGCGAGGATTTCTGTCAAACGGAGGCGATGATCCGCATCGCACCCATGGTGATGCGGAATATCCCCCTTGCGCTCTGCCTCTTTGATCTGGCTTGAACCGGGGCATTTGACCCTCTCTGTGGGATGCGGGATCTCTCCCTTTAGATGTCTTCTATCAACGCGGCGTGCCGACCAATCCGACGCGATGGTTTGGCTTGCCAAGCCGATGAGCGGCGCGCTGTGCTTCGGTGCGAGCGGGCAAGCACCTTTGTGCAGGCGGGTTTGGTCTTTGAGGTGCGGCTTTTGCCCTTGCGCGCCGCGGCTGCGCGCCGAACCCAGCGATCGCCATAATCCCCGCGGCGAACCCGGAAACTTTGCAGCACGATGCGCAGGCGCGCTTTGCAATGGACGGGTGTGGCAAGGGGTGGAGCCCGATCCGGATGACAACAGGACAAGCGCCTGCGCGATGTCCGGTTGCAATGGTTTGGCGGGGGGCAAGGAACACCACGTGTCGCGTTCGGCGTCACAACGGGTATCCGGGTGTCGGTCGTTGGCGCATTGCGTGCCGCCGTGCGCGCTTGTGGGACCCCGCAGCGCGTCGAATTCGGCTGAGCTGAGCGCGCGTGCCCCGTTTCCCATCGGTGCGCGCGAGGCGGGACGGAGGACGATGTGACGGGCGAGGTGGGGGTGAAGCTTTTCCCATCCGCGCGTGTGGCCTGCGCAAGCACTGGGGGCCCATTCGGGAAGGTGCTCTCTCCATCCGCGCGTGTGTCATGCCAAACCAAGCTCCAAGCCTTCATCAGCACGCCGGCCTTTCCCCTCCGCGCATGTGTCTTGCGGTTTTCGAAACAAGCCGCCCGAGCAAGCCTTGACCACAAGCACGCATCTTTGTGCCGCTTCGATGAGCTCGAAGCTTTTGCCCTCATCAGTAAAAAGCATGTGTTTCCAGAGAACGGACGGCGGGGTCTCGCGATGAGCAGGCAAAGTGCCGAGAAAACCCGGAAGCCAAAAGGCGCGAGTCCGATCGCACCTCAGCTTGAGAAATCGCCTGGTGCCGGCCTGGCTCGCGCTGCTTTTCCCAATCGCTGCGGACCCCTTAACGGGGAGCGCGAATTTGGGGAGCGGCTTGGTCTCGGTTCTGGTTCCGTGCGATCCAAGAGGCGGTGTTGGCCCTTTGTCGCCGCAAAAGTCGTGCGTGCGAGGCTTTTCGTCCCTCTCAGCCAACGCTGGCTCCGCTCGTGCAAGGCGCATTCCTGTTGCGCCTTCGCTTGCTGGGCGGCATGGTGTTGGAAACTCCCCTTGGGAGGCGCGTATGAGCCTGCAGATCGAGGCCGCACACGGGGCAAGTGCAGAGACGGTGCTGTTGCCCGGGGACCCCTTGCGTGCTGAATGGGCGGCGCGGCGCTTTCTTGACAATCCGGTTGTCGTCAACCGCCGGCGCCGGATGCTTGGCTTTACCGGAAGCTTTCAAGGGCAAAAGATCACCATCCTTGGCACCGGCATGGGAATGGCCTCTCTTGCCATTTACGCAACCGAGCTTGTGCAAAGCTATGGCGCGCGCCGTCTCATTCGGGTTGGCACGGCAGGGGCCTTGCAGCCCGGCTTGGCCATACACGATCTTGTGCTGGTACAGGCGGCTGCCACTTTCGGCGGGCCTTCAGCCTCTCGCGCCCTGCTTGGTGCGTTGCAAATTCGCCTTGTGCTGATTTTGGGCTCTTGGCTGCGGCCTGGCACCTTGCAAAAGAGCGTGGTTTGCCCGCCCAGGTCGCGACAGTCTTTTCTTCTGATGCAATTTATGACGTGCCAGCCGATCTTGAGGCAGCGCGTCGTCAGCACGGCGTGTTCGCCGCCGATATGGAAACGGCCGAGCTTTACCTGCTTGCCGCGCGGCACAAAGTGGCAGCGCTTTCAATTTTGACCATCACGGATCAGGCTTTTACAGGCGCAGCGCTGAGCAGCGAGAGACGAGAAACCGGTCTTTCCGCAATGTTTGATCTGGCGCTTGCCCTTGCGGTCAGGAGCGCCGAAGCGGTGACCTGCGGCAGCGGTCCCTCCGAGTGACCATGTCCGCGAGACGTCTTGCGTCATGCGCGCGCCATAATGACTGTCTTAGTTTGCGTTTTTGCCCAGGTTCGTCAAGCGAAGGGTTGGTGAGGGCGGGTGCATCTGTGGTCCTTCGGCGAGGCGCGCAGCGGCCGACGGGAAGGTGCCCGCGCCGCATCCACGTGCCCTTCATCCTTGGGGCGGCTCAGGGCCGGTCTCTCAGTCTGGCGCCGTGGCGGATGGGGGTCAGCTTGGGCCCTTGGCCATTCTTTGCAGAAAGCGGCCAAGTTTGCGCCATAGCAGCAAGCTTGTTGCGCACACGGGCGTTTTGCGCGCTTCTTTCCCAAGGCGCGGTCATGTTTGCGCGCTGTGAATGAGAGCAAACCGACCATCCCCGCAGCTCTTCGGCGTGAAGACCTTTTCATCGTCAAGACGGTGTGGGCTTTTGGTTGGAGCTTTGGCGCGAACCGCTTTGTGGGAAGTGACGAGGCGCCAATGGCCTAACACGCGTCATGCCTGTTCGCGCGGCCGACGCACACCGTCAATCGCCTCGAGTTCCAGGTACCGCTGCCCGGGCAATCCCAAAAGCACCGCGCCAGCTTGAACGCGCACCTCGCGCACCGGCTGCCATGTGGAAACGTCTACCGTGTCGATCACTTCATCGCCGCGAAGAAGCTCGATCTCGAAGCGGTAAAAGCCAGGCGCAAGAGCGCGCCCGTCACGATCAACCCCGTCCCAAAGTGGCGCGGCTTCGGTTGGGTCGAGCGGGCGAGAGTCGACAATCGCGCCTGCCGCATCCCGTACGACCAACCGCGCTTGCACGTCCTCAGGCAGCGTATCGACGGCAAGCGCGAGAGGGCTTCCGTCGAACCAAGCTTCGCCCTTGACCCGAACCTCCATGTCGACCCAACGCGCCGCCTCGGCAAGCCCGGCCCGCGCAAGCAGGGACGATAGAAGTTCGTTGGTTCGTGTCGCCTGCTCAACCCCCGCGAAAGTGGCCAGTTGCACGGCAAAATCGCTGGCCGACATCGGATTGAGCGGGTCCTGATTTTGCATCTGCACCGTCAGCATGCGCAGGAACATCATATAATCATTCGGCACGCTGCCGCGCGGCGGGGCGGCGCTTGGCTCGGGCATTGTCAACGCCGACACGTGGAGGTCAACTGCACTCAAGGGGGCTAGGGTCATGGCGTCTTGGGCTCCTGTTCAAGCGGATGCTCTTGCGTCCCAAACTGTCTGCGGGGTGCTCTAAAGCCTAAGGTCAAGCCTGCCTCGACTGTTGTCCGATCGTTGCCCAATGGAGCGCTTGTCATGCGCGACGGGGGACGCCTCAGCACCTGCGCGTTCGGCATTCTCCGTCATAATAAAGGCATCAGAAGCCGATGCCTGAAGCCGTTCCCGCTGTTGATCGTTTTCAAGGCCTGCGGAAAGATCAAGCTCAGACCCCGGAAAGCCCGCGTCATGCAAGGCGGTCTGCAGCACATCGAGATGGCGGCGCATGAGCGTAAGCGTCTCAGCGTTTTCAACGCTGAGCGACAAGACCGGTTGGCTTGCCTCTGGATCGAAAGCGATGCGAATACGGCCAAGCTCTTCAGGGTGAAGAACGACCTCGATGCCACGTTTCGCAGCGCTTTGCGGGACGGCATCGATTTGCGAGAGCACAACGCTCAGTCCTGCAGCGATGGTCTGCAAATGGTCTTGGCTGATCGCTGGATTCGGCACAGCCGAAGGGGTGGAGTTCGGCTCGATCAAGGATTGTGCCGCACCCCTCACCAGAGCAACGCCGGCCCCTCCTTGCGAGGGAAGCGATTGAAAACCGGCTCGTTCGGCGAAGCCGTGATCGGCCGCATCGGCAGCGGTCTTTGCACCGCCGGCTTCGGGCTCGGCAAAAGCGGTGGGGGTGGACACGCTCTTGTGTTGCTCTCGCGGTTCGGAAGTCAACCACTCGGGCCCGGCTCTCAAGGCGGAATCGAGCCAAGCTGGGTCTTGACGCGCTTTTGCGTCTGATGCACCGCTTGGGTCAAACGGTGACGACGCGGGAGCATGAGGGCGTCGGCTTGCCGCGACAAGCCCGCCCGCGCTTTTTTCAGCCTCAAGAGCGAACGAACCCGCGTTTGTGCCCCGCGTTTCGTGCGTTGCGGGATTGGTGCCGTAATCCGCACGCAACGGCTCATCCCGGTTTCTGAGCACGGTTGCAGCGGCGTTGGCCCTCCCCAAGTCCGAAGGACCGCCAAATCCCACTGGCGCGAGAGCCGTGACGCGCGCGGCAATCTCGGAGACGAACACGGAAGACGACGTATTCGAAATCAAAACGGTGGCGCCGGGGCCGAAAAGACCCCCCTGAGCCGATGCCAAAGGCTCGGCGTGCGGCAACTTGAAACGTGCAACATCTGCCCCGGTTTGCTCGCGCGTTTCGTGTTCCAAAGGTGCTGCACGCGCGGGTGAGGCAAGCGCCTCATGGCCCTCAGGGTTTGGGGCGCTGCGTTCATCGGCCGTGGCTTTCGCAATCTCAGACGATTTGGCCGCGCGCAAGTGCGACGAAAGGTGAGCCATTGTTGGGCTTGTGTCACCGGGAGTGTCGGGCAAGCCGAGCGCGCCCGGGTGTGGGTTAGGGTTTGCGCCGCTCGGCATGCCGGCCCTCTCCGCACCGCAACTTGAGGTTTCGGGAACCGGCGATAACGCTTTTGTTCTCGATGTGGGCGATGTGTTTTGCAGGCTATCTGCGGGGGCATTTGGCTTGCCCGAGGCAGGGGGCGTGTCTGCATCGGCCTCTGAGGCCGCCATTTTCATGATGATTTTGGCAAAACTCTGCCCCCGAGCTGAAGCGGGCTTCAACGCCCCGCGTGGAGCGCCCTGCGCGCCAGGCCCAGCTGGGCCCTTGTGCTCAGGCACCGGTTCGGTGGACCTTGCGCCTAGGCTCGGACCAAGCTCAGTCATGCGACTCCTGTGCCGTTGCCGCTTTGGGATTGGTTGCAACCATAATCGGCGTGGGTTACCGAATCTTTACGGCGATCGGGCAAAGAGACAGCAGCGCGCTCAGAAGGAGCTTTTTCATGACGCCCGTCGTTTTGCCTACCCATTCGTCATCGGGCCTGTCCCCGCACCGCCCTGCAGCATCCCAAGCCACGGCAGAAAGCCCTTTGCGCCGGCAAGCGGAGGCGTTTGAAACCGTTTTCCTGGCAGAAATGCTGCGTTCAGGCGGCCTTGGTCGCATGGGAACAGGCCTTGAAGGAGGCCTGCAAGAGTCTCCCTTCGAGGTTTTTTGGAACGAAGCGCTTGCCAAGGCGCTGATGGCGGCAGGCGGGCTTGGGCTTTCTGAGCGGATCGAGCACGCCCTTGCCGCCCGGAGGCTGAGCACAGAGACGATGGAGCAAAAGCCATGAGCGCCCCCTTGCGCCTTGCTGAGTTACACGCACTGCGTCGCGCGCTTGCTGAACAACGTAAGGCCTTGCGGGCGGGTGCGTTCGCTGAGCTTTCGGAGATCAGCAAACGGATTGGCCTTTTGTGTGACCGGCTTGAACAGGAGCCCTCAGGTCATTCTTCGGTTGAGCGCGCGCTTCTCAGCACGGTGCAGTCTGAGGCAGCCGATTTTTTGCGCGAGCTTGGGGCGATGCTTGCCGGCGCGAAAGAGGCCGAGGCGCTTTTGCTCGCCCATATTCGGGCACGGGAGACACGCACTTATGACCGTGCGGGGATCACCCGTTCACTGGCCGCTGAGGCGGCAAGCCTGAACACGCGCCGGTGATGAGGCCGCGCTGCACGCCCGTGCGCGAGCAGGCGATATCGATGTGACCGCGAGGACTCCGAGCGGGTTTGCCGACGCGTGTGGGAGATTGAGCGGGGCCATTCCTGCCCTGCCGCGGCAACCGCCATACTGGCCTACCGCGACGATCCTTTGCTCGAGCAGTCGGTGCCTGCGCCGGGCATTGTTACGGGGCCGAGCGGCACACGCTTGTATCTTCCCCCCTGGCGCGGCAAAGGCGGGCAGGGGGCCGAGGT
>FWWL01002810.1_pt1 | contig 34289 bp, 19 predicted proteins | sample 2228331 | NCBI WGS metagenome assembly FWWL01 (sample SAMEA103939775, study PRJEB20133) | metagenome
GTCGGCGCACTTGGGACTGGCGGGACGTTGTGCTCACCACCATCGTGCTAGGCCTCGTCCTGGCCATCTACCTCTACTTCTCCTTCTGGGTATAAACTAAGGTCGCATGTAAAAACCCTTGGGGTGCCAGGCACCCCAAGGGTTTTTAGTTAACTGCTACTGTGCGCACCTGAAACGTCCACTGCACGCTTCCCTGGAAAGGATCTGCTTGCAGCACAGGCTTTTTTTCCTCAAACCTTACCGTCAGGGCCTGGGCTTCTTGGCCGGGCAGTGCAACCCACCCTGTTGCTGGTGCGCCATCGGTGCTGAACACCTGCAGTTCCAATCGGCGCCAATTCATTGCTGAGGTTGACTGTGCTAGCTCAATATGGGGCAGCACGGTATGATCCCGCACCAGCACTATGATGGGCACAGCTCCAGCCTCGATCGTATGCCAGCGCGCACCTTCATAGACTTGACCGCTTTGGTAATCGATCCAGGTGCCTGGGGGTAAGTATACCTGACGCGCTCGGGCGTTGTCTGCAAACAGTGGAGCTACCAGTAGCGCTTCGCCAAGCATGTATTGATCCTCAATGAGCCAGGAGGTAGGATCGTCGGGAAACTCAAAAAAGAGCGTTCGGAGCATGGGATGCCCTTCTGCTGAAGACCGCACCGCCTGGGCATAAAGGTAGGGCATCAGGCGGTACCGAAGCTCGACCGTCCGACGAAAGTCAGCCATAAAAGCGTCGCCATAAGCCCAGGGCTCTCGAGGCGGTGCGCCGTGGCAGCGCACATGCGAGCTCAGCACCCCAAAGGCCAGCCAGCGGCGATACAGATCGGCTGACGGCTGTGCGACAAAGCCACCTACGTCGTGGCTCCAGTACGTAAATCCCGAAAGGCCAAACGACAGTCCGCCCCGCAGCGTAGCTGCCATGGCCGAGTTGGTGTTCTCGGCATCGCCGCCCCAGTGCAGCGGATAGCGCTGGCTGCCAGCCCAAGCGCTGCGGGCCCAAATGAGGTGAGCTCCGGTGATGCGTGTGGTAATCTCAGCAGCTGCTTGGTTATAGCGCAGCGGATATAGGTTATGCTCGTACCAGCCGGTTCGCCCCGAGGCATAGATCCCATTTACCGGTGCATCTTCGCCAAAATCCACCTTGATGGCCCCCACGCCCATGCGAAGCAAGGCGGCCAGCTTTTCCTGATACCAGGCTACAGCTTCTGGATTGGAAAAGTCCAAAACAGCGTCTTCAAAAGGCAAGCGTCCATTCTCGCTGCGCACATGCAGCCCTTTCTCTACAATCTCTGCATAGAGCGGATTTTTGGAAGAGAAATAGGGTAATTGCCAAAGGGAAATGTAAAATCCTTGCGCCTTTAGGTCCGCTATCATTCGGGCGGGATCTGTAAAACGAGAGGTTGAAAACCGATAATCGTTGCGCCAGTCGGTTTCAAACCATCCCGTATCTAGATGGATGACATCGGACGGAATGCGATGCTGCCGCAGCTTGGCGGCTACCTCGCGCACTTGTTGCTCCGAATCGTAGGTAATGCGGCTCATCCACAGGCCAAAGGACCAAAGCGGAGGCACAGGACTCCGCCCTGTTAAAGCAGTGTACTCTGAGAGGATCTGCTTTGGCGTGCCAAAAAAGAAAAACAAATCGAGCGTCTCATCGCCGGTATAGATCGTATTGAACTGGTCGAAGGTGTAGCCAAAGTCGAACGTGACGGGCGTGCTGGTGTGAACAAAAACGCCATATCCCTGGCTGCTTAGGAAGAACGGGATAGGCTTATACATGCGTTGACTCTGAGCGCCCATGCCATCGCGCAAAAAGGCCACAACTTTTTGACCGCGTTTGTTAAGGCGCGTAAACGATTCGCCTGTGCCGAAGAGCTTCTCTTCAGGGGCAAGTTCGAAGGTAGCGGCCGTCCAATGGCTTAGGTCTTCAGAGCGGCGAATGTAGCAAAACGGCACGCGGTCGAAGGCAAACGTGGCTGGCTCCTGAAGCGTCATCGTACGCGTAAGCAGGCGTCCGTCGGGTGCATAAAACGCAATGCGCCAAGGATCCCGGTAAAGCCATACCTGATAGCCTGCTGGACTGGTGAGCGTGATCAGGCTATCGGTCTGATGCACCTGCCAACGCGTGTCGCGGGGTACTGGTCCGGCAAGCATAAGCGACGGTGCATCGTCAGCCTGAGCTGCTCGCGTTAGCAAACGCAGTCGTACACTTTGCGCAGAGATCGGCTCGATGCTGAAAGGCAGCACAGGATCCTGGTCGTACTCGGTAGCTGGGAATTCGGTCGACTGGGCACGCACTAGGGGCCGGTCGATCTTACCAAACGAAAGGCTAGGCTGCCGCTCGTAGCGCTGCCAGCGCAGCTGGCCCTGCCCCGTCGCTGGATCAAAAGCTTCTGTACGTGCCGGAATGAAATAAACGGGGTCAAGCCGTTGAAAAGCCTCGCTAACGTCGACCAAATCGCCGCGCATGTTTTGTCCCATTCCCGGAAGGACTACCCCCAGCCCAAAACTTAGTACACACAGAATACGTCGCATGGTTCTAATGCATCAGGTTATGGGTTTAAGAGGTTTTTTTCCCTGCAAATAAAGACACATCGGTTGCTGGCGGTACCTATACCTCATGGAAACTACCAGCAACTGCCCGTATCTTAATTGCTGCAGGTGCAGCGCAAGTTAAGGCAGACAACATCAGCGTATGTCTACAGAACCTCTAATTTTGCATCGTGGTGGCCCAGTAGGCTGGATTGAAGTCATCTGCGGCTCGATGTTCAGCGGTAAAACCGAAGAGCTCATTCGGCGGCTGCGCCGGGCGCAGATTGCCCGTCAGCGGGTGGAGGTCTTCAAGCCGTGTATGGACCGCCGTTACAGCGAGACCGACGTGGTCTCGCACGACGAGAATGCCCTACGTTCAACGCCCGTGGAAACAGCTGAGCAAATTTTACTGCTGGCGGCTTCCGCCGATGTTGTAGGTATCGATGAAGCGCAGTTTTTCGACATGACCTTGGTCGACGTATGCCAGCAGCTGGCCAACGAGGGCAAGCGGGTGATTGTGGCTGGCTTAGACCAAGATTACCTAGGTCGACCGTTTGAGCCGATACCCCAGCTTATGGCCGTAGCTGAGTACGTCACCAAGCTGCACGCCATCTGTGCTGTCTGTGGTGCCCCGGCCAACCATTCGCAGCGCTTAACGAACGAAACGGGGCGTGTGCTTCTTGGCGCCGCCGATCGGTATGAGCCGCGCTGCCGCCGCTGCTTCCAGCCGCCCGACCGATCGGCTACGCCTGCAGCCGCCCCTTTGAGCACGCATGTGCCACCAACCCCTCCGATGGAGCCCTAATGTAGGGGCAGACATACGTGCAGATGCGCTCTACCCGAACAAGAGCGATTATATTCACAGCGTCAAAAGGCACCGCTGGCTGCCATTCCGCGCTCGGTTATGTCGTACGCCGCATCCGCCAACGCGTCGCCAACAATTTCTTGCGGTCCGCGCCGAAGCAGACAACCTCACCCAGATAGCAAACAGCCCTTCTGGCATAGAACCAAACGATAAGCAAAAGCGCCCGTATGATGCATCCGACCCCCGGCAGTATCGTTCGATGCCGTAACCGTGAATGGGTGCTGCTGCCCTCAGACAACCCAGAGGTATGGCTTCTGCGCCCACTCACAGGTACCGAAGAGGACGTGGTGGTGGTCCACAAGGGCCTGGCGAACCTCGTCGGCTACAGCCTTCCTTTTGAGCGCGTTGAGCCTGCGACCTTTCCCTTGCCAAAGGCCGAGGACGTATCGGACGCCCAAAGCGTGCATCTCCTCTGGCAGGCGGCGCGGCTCACCTTGCGCGAAGGTGCCACGCCATTCCGATCGCTCGGTCGCATTTCGATCCGCCCGCGGACTTACCAGCTGGTGCCCCTCATGATGGCCCTGCGGTTGGACCCCGTCCGCATGCTGATCGCGGACGACGTGGGCGTGGGTAAGACCATCGAGGCAGGGCTGATCGTGCGGGAGCTGTGGGAGCGGGGTGAGGTCCGCCGGTTCGCCGTCCTCTGCCCGCCGTACCTCTGTGACCAGTGGCAGAAGGAGCTGGCGGAGAAGTTCCACTTCGACGCCGTGGTGGTCGGCTCGGGGACCATCGGGCAGCTCGAGCGCCGCCTGCCTCCCGGACGCACTGTGTACGAGCACTACCCCGTCCAGGTCATTAGCATCGACTTCGTAAAGCACGACCGGAACAAGCACCCATTCCTGCTGCGGCCGCCTGAACTCCTTATTGTGGACGAGGCCCATGGTGCTGCGCCCGGCCGCGGAATTGAACAGCATCTCCGCTATGAGCTGGTGCGCGAACTGGCCAGCGATCCGAGACGTCACCTGATCCTCCTCACCGCGACGCCGCACAGCGGGATCCCGGAGGCATTCCAGCGGCTGTTGGGTCTGCTGGACCCCGAGTTCGAGGCCTGGGATTTGACCGCGCTGCAGGAGTCCCGGCGTGCAACTCTGGCACGGCACTTCGTGCAGCGCACCCGGAGGGACATCGAGTCCCGCTGGGAGTCCGAGCAGTGCTTCCCCAGGCGGGAGCCCATGGACGCCACGTACGTCCTCTCGCCCGCTTACCGTCGTCTGTTCGAAGAGGTCTACGGCTTCTGTGAGGGGATCGTCCACAGCGGCCAGTCCCTTCAGGTTCACCGCCGGCGGATGCGGTGGTGGAGTGCCCTGGTTCTGCTCCGCTGCGTCATGTCCAGCCCTCGAGCCGCAAAGGTGGCGCTGCAGCGGCGCCGGGAGGGTGAGAGGTTGCCTGCCGAGGAGGACATGGACGACCTCACCTTCGTCTACGAGCCCACGGACCGCACCCCGTCGGACGAAGCGCCAACCCCGCTGCTGGAAAGGGTAAGGGCCGACCTTTCTTCACTAGAGCAGAAACGTCTGCGAGATCTGGAACGGATGGCAGAAGGTATCTCCAAGGCAGAGGACAAAAAGCTTACCGGCTGCGTAGAGATTGTGCGTAGGCTCCTGCGGGAGGGTTTCAACCCCGTGGTGTGGTGCTACTACGTGGAAACCGCCGAGTACGTGGCGAAAAAGCTCCAGGAAGCCCTAGCTGGGGAGGCGCCGGAGGTGCAGGTCCTATGCCTCACCGGCAGGGTGGGCGAGGAGGAGCGGCGCCAGAAGGTGGAAGAGTTCATGAAGGAGCCGGTGCGGCGAGTACTGGTGGCCACCGACTGCCTCAGCGAGGGCATCAACCTCCAGAAGGGCTTCAACGCGGTGGTGCACTACGACCTTCCATGGAACCCCAACCGGTTGGAGCAGCGAGAGGGACGCGTAGATCGCTATGAGCAGGAAAGCCGAGTGGTCCGGGCCGTGCGGTACTACGGCAGGGATAACCCCGTGGACGGCGCGGTAATCCGTGTGCTCCTGGACAAGGCCCGGGAGATTCGGAACAGCCTTGGGACTCACGTACCGGTGCCCGAGCAAGAGCAGACCGTAGTGGAGGCCCTCGTGCACGCCCTGTTCTTCGGCCGCGAGCGGCCCGGCTCCCAGCTCCAGCTGGACCTGCAGTCGGACCCCGTGCCCGAGCTCCACAGGCGGTGGGAGCTGGACGCTCGCCGGGAGCAGGAAAGCCGGACCCGCTTCGCCCAGCACGCCCTTAAGCCGGAGGAGGTCCGCCGGGAGCTCGAGGCCACAGACCGGGTCCTGGGTGACCCAGGGGCGGTGCGGAACTTCGTCCTGACGGCCTGCCAGAAGCTGGGGCTGCAGGTACACCGGAGTCGCAAGCATTCGGACGTTTGGGAGGTCGTCACAGAGCGAGCTGCCCTGGAGGGGGTCCCGGAGGCGGTGCGGCGCGCGCTGCCTTCCGATCAGCGTGGACGGTGGAGGGTGACGTTCACAAGTCCCACTCCGGAGGGCGCGGAGTACCTGGGTCGCAACCATCCTTTCGTGTCCGCCGTGGCCCGCTTCCTGTTCGAGCAGGCCTTCTCCGGAGAGGACAAGGCGCTGACCGCGCGCTGCGGCGCCATCCGGACAGGGGCCGTGCACCGGCTCACCGCCCTCCTGCTCCTGCGGCCGCGGTTCCAGCTTCTGCAGCCGGGCCGACCCCCGCTGCTCGCGGAGGAGGTCCTCGTGGCCGGCTGGGAAGCCTTCACCGATCGCTGGCTCGACCCTTCCCGCGCTCTGGAACTCCTCACGGCGGAGCCGGCGGCCAACATCCCGCTGTCCGAAAAGCGGGAGTTGGTCCGACTCGTGCTGGAAGAAGTCAGCCAGATGCTGGACGCCCGCGACGGGTCCGATGGCCTGCACCGCCTCCTCCAACAACGAAGCAACGAGCTTCACGAGGCCCACCGTCGGGTGCGCCAGAGCGTCGGCCAACCGGTCCGCGGCCTCAGAGTCGAACCGCACTGGCCCCCGGACCTCCTCGGAGTCCTCGTCCTCCAGCCCGTAGTCGGAGCAGCGCGATGAGTACCGTCCTCGCAGAACCAGCCCTGGTCCTCCGTCCGAAGTTGAGCGAACGGGCAGTCCACTTGGAAGGTGGGCTGTTCAGTCCGGACCTCCTGAAGCGGCTTCAAGCTGGGAACCTGACCGGCCAGCGGCCCGGTCGCTCCGTGGTGGACGAGGCGGCGGAAGCCTATCGCGACGCCCAGGGCCTGTGGAAAGTCTTCCGCCGCCGGCTGGAACGGCTTCCGGAAGACGACCCCGCCACAAGCCTCACGCGCGAGGACTGGGTGGTCCCCCTGTTGGGGCTCCTGGGTTATGAGCTCCGCTACAACCCCAGGGCCTACGACGTGGGCGGGGTCAGTTACGCCATCTCCCACCGGGCCGGCGAGCAGGAGGACGCGCCGCCTGTGCACATCGTGGGCGCCCGGCGGGAGCTGGGGCGGGTGGACCCCAGCGGGAGGCCGCGCCTGTCGCCACACGCCTTGCTTCAGGAGTTTCTGAACCGGTCGGAACACCTGTGGGGGATAGTCACCAACGGACGTGTCCTCCGGCTCCTGCGCAAGTCCACCCTCCTGCGGCGCCAGGCCTACGTGGAGTTCGACCTCGAGGCGGTCTTCGACGCCGAGGACGGTGACCGGTTCGGAGACTTCCTGCTGCTGTACTGGCTCCTGCACCGCACCCGCCTCCCGCAGGGCGTGGCAGACGCCGGCGGCTGCTGGCTGGAGAGGTATCACCAGGAGGCTCAAGAACAGGGGAACCGCGCCCGGGACCGCATGCGGGACGGGGTGGAGGAGTGCCTGAAGATCCTGGGAACTGGGTTCCTCCGGGCCAACCCCGGGTGGCGTGCGGACGCCGCTCAACTCTACACCGACCTCCTCCGCCTGGTGTACCGCTTTCTTTTCCTCTTGGTGGCCGAGGAGCGGGGCCTGCTGGGGGAGAGCGACCTCTACCGTGAGCACTACAGCGTCAGCCGGCTACGGCGGTTGGTGGACCGCCTCGAGGCCTACACCGAACACGACGACCTGTGGCAGTCCCTGCGGGTCCTCTGGCACCTCCTGCGGGACCCCACGCCCCAGGCGGACGGCCGGCCGCTGGCGAGCCTCCTGGGGCTGCCGGTCCTGGACGGCGGGCTCTTCGAACCGATCCCGCTGGAGGACCTCACGATCACCAACCGCGACCTGCTCGAAGCCTTTTGGCACCTGGCCTACTACAGTGACAGCTCGTCGAGTTCCCTACACCGCGTCAATTACGCAGCGCTGGACGTCGAAGAACTCGGCTCGGTCTACGAAAGCCTGCTGGATTACCACCCGCAGATCGACACCTCCGGCAGCGTGCCCCGTTTTGAGCTGGCCTACGGTTCAGAGCGCAAGTCCACCGGGTCCTACTACACGCCGCCGGAGCTCGTTCAAGAGCTCATCCGCTCGGCGCTAGAGCCGGTGCTGGCGGAACGCTTGAAGTCCACCAAAACTCTCCAAGAGAAAGAACGTGCCATCCTCTCCATCCGTGTGCTCGACCCCGCTTGCGGCTCTGGTCACTTCCTCCTCGCCGCCGCCCGACGCCTGGGCAAAGAGCTCGCCCGCGTCCGGACCGAGGAGGAGGAGCCATCGCCGGAAGTCCTCCGCGAAGCCACTCGCGAGGTCATCGCCCACTGCATCTACGGCGTGGACAAAAACCCACTGGCGGTGGAGCTATGCCGGGTGGCGCTGTGGCTGGAAAGCCACGCCAAGGGCAAGCCGCTCACGTTTCTAGACCATCGCATCCGGTGCGGCGACAGCCTGGTGGGGGTGGTGGATGTCGCTGCATTAAAGGAGGGGATTCCCGATGCTGCCTATCAACCGGTGGGGGGCGACGACCGAGCGGTGGCTCGCGCCCTCAAGCAGCGGAACGCCCAGGAGCGGTCCGGCCAGATGGGCCTCTTCGAGGGCTCCCTAGAGGATGCGCTGCTAAGTGGCGCGTTGGCGGCCCTGGATGTGGAAGCCATACCCGACGACACGCCACAGGAAATTGCCCGGAAGGCAGAACGCCACAGGCAGGTCCAACAGTCCTTGGATCCTATGCGGCAGGCCGCCAACCTCTGGACCGCTGCCTTCTTCCAGGAGATGAAGCCCGGAGGCCTGGCCATCACCACCGACACTGTGAGGAGGGCGCTGGCTGGCCAATCGTTGGACGGCAGGGTTGCAGGCGCTGCCGACAGCCTGGCCCAGCGCCTGCACTTCTTCCACTGGCCCCTCGAGTTCCCCGAGGTCTTCGCCGACGGCGGGTTCGACGTGGTGCTGGGGAATCCGCCGTGGGAGCGCATCAAGCTCCAAGAGCAGGAGTTTTTCTCGACCCGTGACCCCGAGATCGCCAACGCGCCCAACGCCGCCGAGCGGAAGAGGCGCATCGACCAGCTGCCGAAGACGAACCCGGAACTCTGGCGGGAGTACCAGCAAGCCCTGCACGCCGCGGAGAGCACCAGCCGCTTCCTGCGGGGGAGCGGCTTTTACCCCTTAACCGGGCGGGGCGACATTAACACATACTCGGTGTTTGCCGAGCGCATGCGGGCCGTGCTACGCCCCGGTGGACGCCTGGGCATCATCGTCCCTACTGGCATCGCCACCGACGACACCAACAAGCACTTCTTCGCCGAGGTGGTCACAAAGGGGGAACTGGTGAGCCTGTATGACTTTGAGAACCGGAAGAAGCTTTTCCCGGCAGTGGACAGCCGGATGAAGTTCTCCCTCTTCACCGTGCGAAAAGGGGACGGGCGCCCGTCCTCGGCTCGCGCCGAGTTCGCTTTCTTCCTCCACGAGGCCAGGGACCTCTCCGACCCGGAGCGCCGCTTCACCCTCACGTCCGAAGACTTCCGCCTCTTAAACCCCAACACCCGCACCGCCCCCATCTTCCGCAGCCGCCGGGACGCCGAGCTCACCAAACACATCTACCGCCGGGTGTCGGTGCTCATCAATGAATCTCAGGGAGAGGCGGGGAATCTGTGGGGCGTGAAGTTCCTCGCCATGTTCCACATGGCCAACGACTCCCACCTCTTTCGTACCCGGGAGGACCTTGAGGCCCAAGGCTTTCGCCTGGAGGGCAACGTGTTCGTGAAAGGAGAAGAACGCTTCTTGCCCCTGTACGAGGGGAAAATGGTTCAGGCGTTTGACCACCGAGCGGCAAGCGTCGTCACCACCGAAAATATCAAGCGCCCAGGCCAGCCAATCGAGTCTTCACTGGCTCAGCATCAAAACCCTAATTATTCACCGACGCCCCAATACTGGGTTGCCGAACACGACGTTCAAGCAGCAGTGCCGCAGGGTTACCGCAAGAAATGGTTTTTAGGCTTTAAGAGCGTAACCAGTCCCACCAACGAACGCACTTTCATCGCAACGCTTCTGCCATGGGCAGGCGTGGCACACTCGATGTCGCTCATACTCACCGAACGGCCTTCTACGCTCGCGGCGGCATTCTTGGCCAATCTCAACACACTCGTGCTCGACTACGTCGCCAAGCAAAAAGTCGGCGGCCTGAATCTCAGCCTCTTTATTGTCCAGCAGTTCCCCATTCTCCCACCTTCCGCCTTTGAGAAGCCCTTGCCGTTCCCCACCGAAACAGCGAATAGCGAACATCGCCAACCATTCGCCATTCACCATTCGCCTCCCACCGTCGCCGACTTCATCCGCCCCCGCGTGCTGGAGCTCACTTACACCGCGTGGGACCTCCAGCCCTTCGCCCAAGACCTGGGCTACGACGGCCCGCCCTTCCGCTACGACCCCGAACGGCGCTTCTGGCTGCGCGCCGAACTCGATGCGCTGTTCTTCCACCTCTATTTGGGGACGCCCGAAGAGTGGGAGCGAGAAGCGCCACCAGAACTCAAAGCCCTCTTCGCCACCCCGCGCGACGCCGTCGCCTACATCCTGGACCAGTTTCCCATTGTCCGCCGCAAAGACGAAGAACGCTATGGCGAATACCGTACAAAGCGTGTAATTTTGGAGATATACGACGCCATGACGGAAGCGAGGCGCACCGGCCACCCGTGGCGCTCAACGCTGAACGCGGAGGCACGCGATGAGCCATAAAGATTGGAAGCTTAAAGCCCTGACCGACATCTGGACCGGTGATGCCGATCGCCAAGGCGAACGCCTGGTCCCCACCGGCCTCATGGGTTCCCTCCGCTGGTGGTTCGAGGTGTTGGTACGGGGGCTGGACGGCAAAGCCTGCGATCCCACCACCTTGGTACGCTGCCCGGATCATGCCGTCAAAGACCCGACAAAGGCCAGCCACCACTGCGTGGTCTGTGAACTGTTTGGCTGCACCGGCTGGGCACGCAAGTTCCGGCTGGTGGTGCTGGACACCGGCGGAAACATCATTCAAAAACAGATTGCCGCGGGCACGGAGTTTACCCTGCGCTTTATTCCGCTCCGTCCCATATGCGACGAGGAGTGGTGCCTGCTCGACTGCACCCTGCGCATTATTGCCGAATATGGAGCCATCGGGGGGAAGACGGTGCTGAAGCCGAGCGATCAATGGGGGCTCGCTGATCTAGGAGAAGAAGATTTTGCTGAGAAGAACAGCTCGGTTTGGGTAGAAAACAGTAGAGGTGGACTCCCTTTGCAGAAAGGCGATGTCATTAAATCAGTTAACGGCAAAACTGTTGGATCGCTCTCTGAGCTGAGGTCTTTGCTTTTAGACAAACGGCATGGTGAGCTGGTAAAGGTTACCGTTTTGAGAAAAGGCAGGGAAGAAACGATGCACCTGTGGGCAGGGAAGAGGCATCACCAAGACTTTGGACTTGTGAGCTATGTAGAAAGCCCTTCCAATCTAAACCGCGAGATCACCCGCGAACATCTGGAAGCATATTTTTCAAACAACCGTTGGCGCCGCGAACATAACGATCAGGATTTCTCCTGGGCCTCGCTCCGATACTTCTGGTGCGTGAAGGGTCGCTATCTGGCGCGGACGGCTCCTGATAAAAGCACCTTTAATCTGGTGGTCGGTAGAGATCCAAGGAAGCACTGCCGGGATTGTGGGAATATTCATGACCCGCCCCAGAAGTGCCCACAGACTAGTAGGCACCCGCGGCGCTATAGCGAGGAAAATCCAAAGACTGAATGGGAAAGATGGCTTGCCGGCCGCCAGCAGGAAAGCAAGAAGGTGTTCAGCTTCAAGCATCCTCAGGAAGGCGGGCGCACGTTCGGGTTTGTCAAGCCGAGGACGGTGGAGGTTGACAAAATGAAACGAAGGCTTCAGCAAGCGTGGCCTGATCTTGCGGACGGCGAGTTTCTGACCGACGAAGAGATTCTAAAGAGCCTCTGTGGAGGAATAAGGCCATGAGCTTTGACCTTTACGCTGAATTAAGCTCGCTTCAAGCGTGCCCCATGGATCGTTCCCTACCGAGTGGGTTGGCGGCGGGCTTTGTAGATGGATGTAGCGTCGCTTTCCACGAGGCCGAGATTAGACGACTACAGGCCGAAGGAAGGAAACGCCAAGCTCAAAATGATAACCAGAAAAAAGAGGCGCAGGATAGAAAAAAAGCAGAGCAGGAGAAGAACCAAGCGCGTAGCTGTTACATGACTCAGGCCACAAGGGGAACACTCAACCTCCCGCCCGAACTCGCGCTTACCCCTTGGCCGCCTAATCTCTTGCACCAAAACTGGCTCGGCCTGCAGGTGGACTTTGAACTCCTCACCCCCTGGTACTCCAAAGACGACCGCGTCTTCCACGTGCTGGACAACCCGGTGCGCAAGGACCGGGTCTTCGGCGTGCCGTTTATGGCCGCAGCCAGTTGGAAAGGAATGCTCCGCTGGGCCTGTCGGATGCAGGCAGGCTTGCAAAAGCACCTGGAGGAAGGCAAACGGTTTGAAGATTGGAACGACCCGCTTTGGATTCTACACCTCTTCGGCAATGAGAAAGGCGAAGAGCGGGATTTCCATCAAGGTGCCTTAATCTTTTACCCTACGTGGTTTGACAGGATCGGCTTTGAGGTGATCAACCCCCACAGCCGCGAGCGGCGCGCTGGCACGCAGCCGATCTACTACGAAGTAGTACCCGGTCGCAGACCGAAACAGCAAGAACGCGGCCAGCAAGAGGATGACCAACAACACCAGAAGAACCAAGACCAATTCGAAGAAGGCGGCAAAGGGGCGCTACATCTCCTCTACGCCCCCTGGCCGGGGATGAAGTCGGTAGCCGATCCCCAAGAATTCATCCCCAAGCTGCTGAAAGCCATTGAAAATCTCCTCACCACCTACGGCATCTCGGCCAAACGCACCGTGGGCTGGGGTACGGCAGAGATCCAAAAGTGGCGGGCCTTTCGCAAGGGGCAGGAACCCGTCTCATCCGACAGCAAGGATGACCTCTGGAAGAAGATTCAGGGCTGGTTTCAGGGAGGGCCGCCATGAGCACCTTTGATCCTGCCGAGAAACTGCGCCAGCATCGTCCGGTGCTTTTAGCCTGCGAGGCCATCGGCTGGCTGCACATGGCCGGCAAGGCGCGCATGGAGTTCCTGCGTTACCACGGCGGAGATAACGTCCAGTACGACGACCTCAAGTGGCATGACGCCGAGCAGCCGCCCTTTCCTTGGGACGCTCTCTTGGGCTGGGTCAAAACGTTTTCCGGCAGCACCATACCCAATAACGCTTGGCCAAGTTCGATCAAGGAATTCACCGAAAAGCACCGTGATCGGAATCCGGGCGTACTGGGCCTGCTCCAGGCCGGGCACGGGATGGCCTCGGGGATTGAGAAGAATCTGCCCACAAAGACTTCCGAGTACCTCGGCCAGTCCCTCCCCCACCTGTGGCTTTCTTCGCCCTTTGGCCACCCCAAGCGGAACCTCTTCGCCGATCCGCCCGACATCCTCCGTCCCCGCGGCTGGCAGCAGTTGGTGGCCGAGATGCACCGGGTGCTGAGCAATTTGGCGGCTCAGCAGGCTGGCGATGTGGTTCATTGGCGACAATGGCGCGACCAGGCCATTGGACCCGGTTCCTATATCCGGGAAGCCTTTCTCTCCACCCTTGCCGAAACCCGCTTGCCGAACAACGACGTGACGCTCTGGGACCAGTCCTACGTGGCCGCGGCGTTGTTCAAAAGCGCGGTGGCAGGAGGAATCCTGCAGGCCTCATCTTTCCCGTGGAAAGACGACGCCATCAAACAGAAAACCCGCTGGCGCTTGCTCACGGTGGCCATCGGTGCCGATCACTACGAGGCGCGGGCGGTGAAGATCGGCGACTGGACAGGGGCGCAAGCGACGCTCGACGAGTTCTTCACGCAAGTCGCGCAATTGGTTGAGGTTGACCTCGCCGTGGGAACGCTGCTCTACCGCGACAGCAGCGTGGCGGTGTTTTCGTTCCCAGGCGAGCGGTTTGATGAGAGCGTGCCTGCTTCATGGCTCAACGGATGGGAGCAGTATCTGCAACAAGAGGTTGATCGCATTGCTGAGGCTCTCCATCTCGAAACCCCGCCGCTGGTGCGCATGAGCGCACCCACCCGGTCGCTGGTGCCGATGGTCCAGGAACGGAGGGAAGCGGTCAAGGTGTTGAGTATCCCGGTTCATCGTTCGTGGAACATATGCCACCGTGTTCCCCAAGAAAGTCAGGGGCATATTTGCCCAGTTTGCCGGGTGCGGCTCAATGGAGATTCCACTAACAAAGGCAGGCCCTGCAAGGTGTGTCGTGAGCGGCGTGCCCATCGCCTCAATGACTGGCTGCACGGACGAACGGCTTACGACACCATCTGGTTCGAGGAAGTGGCCGACGCCAATAACCGCATCGCATTGCTCACCCTTTCCCTTGACGTGGAGCCGTGGCTCAGCGGCGAGCGGGTGGATAGCCTGCGGGCGCAGGCGATACCGGAGTGGAGTCGGTATAACCCAGTGCTCTTCGAATTCTGGCAGCGCGACGAAAACAAAAGGCGCCAGGAGATCAACCCAGTTCGGCCCTTTGATCTCATGAACAAATTGGTAGAGGAAATCAGAAAGCGATTTTATGAAGATGCCGACCGACTTAAGTTTCGAGAAGACGATCTTCTCCTGGCCAACTTACAGGAAGGATATCGACACGTCAGAAGGGCGAATCCGAAGAATAAGTCCGAATCCGATCCTGAGTATGAGGAACGTCTCTATAAAATCTTTTTCCGGGACATCGTCGAGGATCGCTCCGACGCCCTGAATTGGGATTCGCTGAACGACGATGAGCGCGCCGCATGGCTCACGCACCAGCTCTTCCGCAAACTTCCCTCCCCTGGCCGGGTGTATCGCTTCTGGCGGGAAGCCCAGGAGTTCTTTGAAGAACTGCTCGGGGAGTTTCGCCAAATCGCAGCCCGCAGCGCCAACCCGTGGCGGGTGCGCCGGTTGCTCATTATGCCAGACCAGAACAAAAGCGATAGAGGCTGGGAAGGCGGCGTGCTCTATGATGGGCGCTGGCGCGATGTGCAGTTCAGCCTCGTCTACGTGCAGGCGCTCAACGGCTTCGTCACGGCCTCGAACCTGGCCCGGCTGCTCAAGCCGGAGGAGCACGGTTCTGTCCTCAGAGGCCAAACGGCCCTTGTGGAGGAAGAGGATACCTTCGGAAGGGCAAAGACGCTGGTGATCGGTGCAGTCCAAGAGATTCCTCCCCCTTACTCCCATTTAGGCGTATATCACCCGGTGATTCCCTTAGACGTCTCTCCGCTGCGCTTCCGCGTGGTCGTGCCGATGGAAGCCGCTTCGGAATGCGTGGACCTGGCCCTGAGCCTTTGGAAGGAGCGATTCGCTCGGGTGTGGGACCGCCTGCCCCTGCATGTGGGTGTGGTGGCCTTTGAGCGCGCGTTGTCCTTCCAAGCCGTCATAGAGGCAGCCCGCAGTCTAGAAGATGCACTGACCAGCCAGAAGGAAAAGCCTTGGGCTATGACAAGCAAGGAAGCGTATGGCGGCGTGCTTACGCTGCAACTGCGCCGCCAAGACAGCCAAATGACGGTCCGTATGATGCCGCTCAGAATGCCAGACGGGCGGGAAGATGTATTCTACCCTTACCTGCGAGTAGAAGACCAGCAGCTGCGTTCCCCCAGGGACTTCCGTCACCCTGATGGTGCCCTCTACCGATACGCCGCTGACTTGCAGATTGGAGACGGTGTCTTCGTGGCTCCCGCGCGGGTGGCCACGCTGTTTATGGACTCTGCGGCTGCGCGCTTTGAGAAGATTGAGCCTTTCTACGCTGAGGACTGGCAAAAAGCAAGGGCGCTCTGGCAGCTTCTGGTGCGCGTGGCGCCCAGCCAGACAGCCCTGCAGCGCTTCAGGAGTGCACTAAACCAACTGGACCAAGCGTGGCGTCAAGGACCGGACCAAGCATCCGCAGACCTCTGGCAAGCCACTGTGCATGCACTCTTGGTTGAGCACCTGGGGGCCAAAGGCGCGGCGCTGGAAGAACTTACGGAGGCCGCCGCCAAAGGCCTGCTCCAGCACGTCATCCAATGGCACCTGACGGTCTTGAAAGAGACCCTGTGAATAAAGGAGGGTAAGCCCATGAGCAGTTTCAAACCATTCGTTCAGATCGGGATGGCGCTCGACCCGATTCACGTCGGCACCGGCGGCGCGCGCATCGGTCGCGTGGACCTGACCATCGTGCGCGAGCCGGCCACCCGCCTGCCCAAAATTCCCGGCTCCAGCCTGGCCGGCGTGTATCGGACTTATGTGGCGATGGCCGAGACCGAGGCAAAACCCAACCGCCAAGTAGACGGAAATACCTGGCCTTACTACCCCCATTGTGCTGGGCTGGGCCAGGGCGGCGGTACTTACCTCGGGCATTGCGGTCAGCCAGACTGTCCGGTCTGCACCGTCTTTGGCTTTGCCCGCGGCAAAGACCAAGCGGGCGGCTTTGCCGGGCTGGCGGCCTTCAGCGACGCGCAGGTGCTGCTCTTTCCCGTGCCCACCCGGCGGGGGCCGTACTGGGTCACCTGCCCGATGGCGCTGCGGCAGATCGGGCTGGAGGTGAACGGTGTGAAAGAGAACGCGGTGTATTTGGGGAACGCGCAGCACGTGGCGCAACAGGGGCAGCAGCCTCAACAACAAGCAGCACGACCTTCACCCAACAAGCTGAATTTAGGCTGGCTATTTTTGGAGGTGCGGCGGTGCCAACAGTTCAGCAAAGTGACGGACAAGCTGAGATCCCTGCAGGTGCCCGACTACATTCTTGACCGCATCGCCCTTCTGACCGACCAGCTCTTCATCCATGTCGTCAACAGCAACCTCGAAGTAAGGACATCGGTCTCCATCAACCCCGAAACGGGCGCCGCCGAAGATAAATTCCTTTTCTCTTACGAAGCCATGCCGCGCGGCACAGTGCTGGCCTGGGAGATCATTGCCAAGAACCCCAAGCACTTTAAGGTGGGAGGTAAGGACGTGGAGGTAACCTTGGATAGCGGGAAGATGGACGATCCGGATAAGGTCCACCAAGTCGTCCAAAAGGCCCATCCGTACCTAGAGCATCTCGGCATCGGCGGAATGGGCACGCGCGGCATGGGGCGGTTGCGGGTTCTTTGTGCTGCTGAAGCGGGTCCGCAGGGGCAAGAAGTAAGCTGTCAACAAGAACAGGAAGCCCAGGCTGCCAAAACGGGACAGCTGTCTGAACAAGTCAAGCAGGGGGCAAGCCATGAGTCTGCAACCTAACCCGATCATGAACCTGGACATCCGTTGCGCCGAACTGGGCCGGCAGTTGTCCAGAATCAACAACATAGACGAAAAAATCCTCAACGACGCCTTGGCCGTCCTTGAGGAGCAAGGTCCCTATGCGGTGTTTTTGTACATCCAGGCGCGACATAGCGGGGTGGCAAGCGAGTTCCTGCAAAAGTGCGTCTCGCTCTTGCGCGAGGTATTCAGCGACAAAGAAATTCCAGCCAATGGGGATGCGCTGGAGGTAGTCAAACAACTGGCCGAAAACTTAGACGATCTTCTCTTCGCCCGCGATCTTTTACGTAATGCGCTAGGATACGCCCGGTATCACCTGAAGGCGAAAGGGAGCTAGCCATGGCTTGGTCGCTCTACCGCTGGGTGTGGCAGGTGGAATCGCCGTTGCACATCGGAATGGCGCCTGCAGGCATGTTGAACCGCACCCGCCTCTACGTGCCAGCCCGCACGCTCTGGGGCGCCCTCACCGCCGAGCTGGCGCGGTCAAAGGCGACCTCTTTTCCTGATTACAAGGGGATCGGCGAGAGACTTAAGAAAGAAACCCGCTTTAGCTATCTGTACCCTGCTGAAGAGGTGGATGGGGAGTGGAAAGCGTGGCTGCCACGCTATCGAGAAGGCAAGGGACTGGTGTGGGAGCGAGAAGATAGGGCCAAATCCGAAAAGAATCGCGCGTTCCGTATGCGCCTCCTGAGCACGCGCCCCGGTACGGCCATTGCGCCCGAGTCGAATACGGCCCACGAGGGCACGTTGCGCGAGTTTGAGGTTGTCGGTCCATATTGGCGAGACGAGATGGGCGGGCGCCCTGTGGCCCTGGTCGGCTATGTGTTCGTGCAGTCTGGGACCGGTGCCGCCGAAGACAAGCTGCAGCTCTGCGGGTCCCCGGTTCCGGAGGTGCTTTGGTGCGGAGGCGACACGCGCTACGGGCTGGGCAAGATCCGGTGGGTGGCATGCAGGAAGGTTACGGACTTCTTCGGCTGTCCTGTAGAATACGACAAGGCAGACCCCGTGGTGCAGCAGTCTTGCCGCATCTTAGCCCACGTCCCCGCCAATTCAATGCACATGCAGGGGGAATACGAGCTTCTGATCGGTTGGGATGATGACAAACTTCAAGCAGGCCCTGAGCTTTACTGGCAGCCAGGTACGGTTAGTAATAAACCCCTGCCCTGGAAGGTTCTCGAAGATGGGTATTGGGAAAAGGATCAGCAATGAGTGACCATAGTAAACAGGCGACCATTTTCGATTTGCACCAGAGCGTCCTCGCCGACTACCAGGACTTTGTGCGCTCGTTCATTTTGATTGCCGATGAGCGCGCGCGGGAGTTTGTGCACCAAGCGCTAAAAGAAGAAGCCCAGCTTTGGCCCGAGCCGCTCCTCCAGCTCAGCCCGACCTATGCTGCTGGGGACAGCGTAGACACGTTGGCCCAGGAGGGCCTCATTGCTGCCGAGACGGCGCGGGTGTTCCGGCGCCCTGATGGTGCACCGTTCCGCCTTTATCGCCACCAGGAAGAGGCTATCCGTAAAGCACTGGCCAACGAAAGCTTCGTTATCACCAGCGGTACCGGCTCCGGCAAAAGCCTATGCTACTTTTTGCCCATCGTGGATAACCTGGTGCGCTACCCCGATACCGGCGGACGGGTAGCTGCGCTGGTCGTCTATCCCATGAACGCGCTGGTGAACTCCCAATTTCAGGCGCTGGTGAACCTCAAGGAGCACTATGAACGCCGCACCGGCAAGCCCTTTCCCGTGACCTTTGCTAAATACACGGGCGAAACTACTAACGACGAGCGAGAGCAGATACGACAACATCCCCCGCAACTTCTGCTGACCAACTATGTGATGGGCGAACTGCTTCTGGTGCGTCCGGAGGATCAGCGTCTTCTTGATCGCACAGGCGGCGGTCTGCGGTTTCTGGTCTTTGACGAGCTCCACACCTACCGGGGCCGGCAAGGAGCGGATGTGGCCATGCTGGTGCGGCGGCTCAAAGAGCGCTGCGCGGCACCGAAGCTTGTACAGATCGCCACCAGCGCCACCATGATCGCCAGCCGTGAAGCTACATCCGCGGAGCGAAAGCAAGCCGTAGCCGAATTCGCCGCGCGCTTCTTTGGGCACCCGTTCACGCCTGAGCAAGTCATTGAGGAAACGCTACAGCCTTTTACCGTAGGCGGACCACCTGCGGAGGTGGAGCTCCAGGAGGCGCTTTCGGCGCCGCTACCGGAGGATGAAGCAGGTTTCCAGCACCATCCGCTGGTGCGCTGGTTAGAGTACGAGCTAGGAATCGAGCCGGAGCCAGACGGCGGCTTCAAACGCCGCACACCCAGGCCACTTTCGGAGGTGGCTAAGCGCCTTGCCGACATCACCGGTGCTAAGCTGGAGGAATGCGTCCAACGGCTGCGGGAGGTGCTGGTGCACAGAGGTAGTATCTTCGCCTTCAAACTGCACCAGTTCATCAGCCAGGGCCGCGCGCTTTATGCTACAATGGAAAACCCCAAGAAGCGTGCGTTTTCCCTGGAAGGCCAACTTCAGGCCGGTAACGAGAAGCTCTATTTCCCGCTGAAGTTTTGCCGCCAATGCGGGCAGGATTACTACCATGTGCTGCGCAAAGACGAGCGCTTTCTGCCTCATCCTCTAGGCATCGAACTGGAAGAAGACCAAAGCGCCGGCTATCTCATGCTGGCCCGGCCGGAAGGCGACTGGTCAGAAGAGCAGCTGCCCGAAGAGTGGCTCAACGCCAACGGTAAGCTCAAGCCCACCTGGCGGAAGCGCGTGCCCCAAAAGGTTTGGGTGCAACCAGACGGCGCGTTCAGCATTGTACCCCAGCCGGGCGCGCACGCCATGTGGTGGCAGCCTGAACCCTTTTCGCTGTGCCTCACCTGCGGGGAGTTTTACACCGCGCGTGAACGGGAATTCGCCAAGCTGGCCTCGCTCTCTAGCGAAGGGCGCTCCAGCGCAACCACCATCTTGGCCACCTCCCTCCTTCGCCACGCCGCCCTCACCCAAGCGGCCCGTGACAAGCTCCTGACCTTCACAGATAACCGTCAGGATGCCTCGCTCCAGGCCGGGCATTTCAACGATTTCGTTCACGTGGCGCTATTGCGTGCGGCACTCTATTCGGCCCTTGCGAAAGAAAAGGAGCTCACCTTCGACCGCATCGCCAAAGCGGTGGTTGAGGCATCGGGACTCACGATCGCCGATATCGCCAAAAATGCGGAGCTGGACCCGGGCTCCGCTGCCGCCCAAGAAGTCTGGCGCGTCTTCACCGATCTTACAGAATACCGCCTCTACGAGGACTTACGCCGGAGCTGGCGGGTGATCCATCCGAACCTGGAACAGGTGGGGTTGCTGAAGATAGAGTACCGCGGTCTAGAAGGGCTCTGCCAGAGCCCGGATCTCGCGGCTGTGTGTCCTCGGCTTGCGGCCGCGTCGACTGAAGAGCGAAAGGCGTTGCTGCGAGCTATCCTTGACCAGTTTCGCAGGAAGCTGGCGATTCAGACCCGCGTTCTGAACGAAACATTCCAGCAGCAGCTACGCAAGCGCTCCGAGCAGTATTTGAATGAGTTCTGGGGACTAGACCCGGACTACGACGAACTGCGCCCCGCCAGTTGGTTTGTGCGTCCTGGCAAATCCAACCGCGATGCTGGGGGCTTCAGCCTGGGCGAGCGCAGCCTGATCGGCCGGTTCCTCAAAGAGCGACTCGGCGTGAGCGGAGATGCGTACTGGCCAACCCTGGACCACCTTCTCGACCTTTTGGTGCAGCATGGGCTGCTCGCTCGCCTCGAACCGATTGACGACCACCAGCGCTATCAACTGGACGCTGCTTGCCTTCGCTGGTGCCTGGGTGATGGTTCGGCGCCCCCTCCCGATCCCCTTTATTCTCGTCGCGCGTCGGGCGGAGCTTATGCAGAAATTGCTCGAACGGTAAACCCATTCTTCCAACGATTCTACCAGGTGCAGGCCGCAAGCCTTGCGGCCCTTGAGGCCCGAGAGCACACGGCTCAGGTGGTGCGGCCCGGCGAACGGGAGCGGCGCGAGCGGCGCTTCCGCTGGGATGTGCAAGACCGCCAATTGCAGGCCGAGCTCGGCCGTCGGCTTCCGTATCTGGTGTGCTCTCCGACCATGGAGCTGGGGGTGGACATCGCCGACTTAGAGCTGGTGCACCTGCGCAATGTACCGCCCACACCCGCCAATTATGCCCAGCGCAGTGGTCGCGCTGGCCGCCAAGGGCAACCCGGGCTTATCGTCACCTACTGCGGTGCGCTCAACAGCCACGATCAGTACTTTTTCCAACGCCGCGCCGAGATGGTGGCTGGCAGCGTACGCCCACCCCGGTTGGAACTTGCTAATGAGGCCTTGCTGCGGGCGCACATCCACGCCATGTGGCTGGCCGAAGTGCGACTGCCTCTGGGTCGTTCCATCGAGGAGGTCATCGACACGGAACGGGAAGATCTGCCCTTGCGGGAGAACGTAGCCCAGCAGATCCAGCTGAGTACGCAGGTGAAAGAGGAGCTTAAAGCGCGGGTGCGGCGGCTGCTAGAGGCCGACCAAGGGCTGCTTGCGGCGGCCGGCTGGTTCAACGACCAATGGATCGAACGCGTGCTTGACGAAGTGCCAAAGGCGTTCGACCGCGCCTTCGATCGCTGGCGGGAACTCTACCGGGCTGCCAGAAAGCAACTAGAAGCCGCACAATCAGAGTTGGTCCGCACCCGCATCCGTGAAGAGCAGAATCGTGCTCGACTTAAGCAAGATGAGGCAATACGTCAGTTGAACCTGCTGCGGCAGGTGGATGTGGCCCGCGAGGAAGGGGATTTTTACCCCTACCGCTATCTGGCCAGTGAGGGGTTTCTCCCCGGCTACAACTTTCCTGCCTTGCCTGTGCGTGCCTGGGTTCCGCGCGGACAGGAGGGTGAGTTCATCGCGCGACCGCGCTTTTTGGCCATCCGTGAGTTCGCTCCCCAGAACTTCCTCTATCACGAGGGCGCCCAGTGGGAGAGCGTAGCCTTCCAAGCACCACCCGGAGGGTTAGAAGAAAGGAAGAGCCGAAAACGGTTCTGCTACACTTGCGGTGCCTTCACAGACCCCGACTCCGACGTCTGCCCAGTGTGCAAGAGCCGGTTTGATGGCGAAAATAGCCTCGTCACCACCATCCTCGATATGCCCAATGTGCGCATGCAGCGGCGGGCCCGGATCACCGCCGACGAGGAGGAACGCCGCCGTCGAGGCTACGAACTTCAGACGTTCATCCAGTTTGCGCCAGAAACCACCGGCTACCGCGTCCAGGAAGCCGACGTCGTGAGCCGGGGGACGCCCGTGCTGCGGCTCATCTACGCACCAGCGGCAACTTTACTTCGGGTCAACCACGGCTGGCGCGGCGCTACCACGCCTGGATTCCTCGTGGACTTTGAGAGCGGAGAGATCATCACCTCCGAGGAGGGCGAAGCCAAGCAACCCGCTCGCCAGCGCCGTCTGGAACGGGTGAGTCTGGCGGTACACACGACGCAAAATCTCCTCCTCATTCGCCTACTGGCCACAGAATGGCGTCAAGACGACACAGTCGCGACAACGCTACGCTACGCCTTAAAACGGGGAGTAGAAGAGGCTTTTCAGCTCGAAGAGACGGAGCTTGCCGCCGAGGCTGTGGGCAGGGGAGAACATCGCTCCATCCTACTTTATGAAGCCTCGGAGGGTGGCGCCGGGGTGCTCCAGAGGCTGGTGGAAGAGCCAGGCGCCTTGTCTGAGGTAGCGCGCACCGCCTTGGAAATTTGCCACTACAACCTATCTGGCGAAGACACGAAACCCGAGTGCCATGCAGCCTGCTACGAATGTCTGTTGAGCTTCGCAAATCAACTTGAAGCGCTATCGATCAACCGTCGCAAAGTACAACAGGTCCTTTTGGATTTGGCCGAAAGTCGCACTGAGCTGCGCGTGCAGGGCCGGTCGCGGCAGGAACACCTGGCGTGGCTACGGTCCCTTACGGACACTCGCTCCGAACTAGAGCGACGTTTCCTCGCCGTCCTGGCCGAGGGCGGCTACCGGCTGCCCGATGAAGCCCAGAAGTCCATCGCCGAGCCCCGATGCATCCCTGATTTCTTCTACGAGCCCAACATCTGCGTCTTTTGCGACGGGGCAGTGCACGATGACCCTGCGCAAAGGGCTCGGGATCGAGAAATCCGCGAAGAGCTCATCCGACGCGGCTATCGCGTGATTACCCTACGCTACGACCAAAATTTGCACGAACAGATCAAGCGCTATCCAGAAGTTTTTGGCAGCTAACCAAAGTTTTTTTGGCATAACCCCCAAATTTGCCCTTGTTATAAGGCAGGCCTCGTCATTACCCATCGCACCGCCGTCTGGAACCCGATAAAACCCTACCGGTGGAAAGTTTTTTGCTAGATGGATTCGCCGCTTTCCCAATCGATCAGTTTGCATGCAACCCGCGCTGCATCGTGAGGCCTTTTTGGAACGGCTGCAGAAGCAAAAGGCCTGGGATGTCATTGTGATTGGTGGAGGAGCCACAGGGCTGGGGGTTGCTTTAGACGCTGCAGCGCGAGGTTTTCAGACGGTACTCTTCGAGCAGCACGACTTTGGCAAAGGGACCTCAAGCCGGAGCACCAAGCTAATTCACGGCGGCGTGCGGTACTTGCGCGAGGGGGACTTTCGGCTGGTGCGTGAGGCGCTGCAGGAACGCGGTCGGCTCCTGCGCAATGCCCCCCACCTCGTATGGCCACGCCTGTTTGTGGTGCCTTACGGCCAATGGTGGGAACGGCTGCTTTATGGGGCAGGTCTTTGGCTCTACGACCGCCTAGCCGGCCAAGAACAGTTAGGGACCTTACGCAGACTCAACCCCGCCGAAACGCACGCGCTTATTCCTACACTGCGAACAGAAGGCCTGCGCGGTGGACTGGCCTACGTCGATGGACAGTTTGACGACGCGCGTTTGCTGGTGCACCTGGCTTGGACAGCCGCTGAGCAGGGGGCTGTTGTGCTCAACTACATGCCTGTCGAAGCGCTTATCGGCACACGTCGACGCCTAGAAGGGGTTCTGGTACGCGATGCGGAAACCGGTGAGCACTTTGAACTGCGCGGCCGCGTCATCATCAACGCTACAGGTGCATTTGCCGATGCCGTGCGTCGCATGGACAATCCAGAAGCATCGCCGCTGCTTGCCCTTAGCCAGGGAGTGCACTTGGTGCTTCCTCGCCGGTTCCTACCTGGCGAAGCGGCCCTGCTTGTGCCCCGCACCGACGATGGCCGCGTGCTGTTTGCGATCCCCTGGCACGGCCAAGTGCTCCTGGGGACTACTGACGAACCCGTAGCCCAGGCGCAGCTAGAGCCGACGCCTACCGAAGATGAAATCACCTATTTGCTCACGCATGCTGGCCGCTACTTAACCCCGGCCCCAACACGCACCGACATCCGTGCAGTCTTTGCGGGACTTCGGCCCTTGGTGCGACAAAGTAGGCTGCAAAACGACACCGCACACCTTTCCCGAGAGCATGTGATCGTCGTATCGCGCCGCGGGCTGGTCACGGTTACCGGCGGTAAATGGACCACCTATCGGCGCATGGCCGAAGAAACGGTCGACCGTGCCCTGCAGGTGGCTGGCCTACCGCACCGACCTTCTCCTACCGCTATGCTGCGCCTGCATGGCGCTACACCTCGCCTTAACCCTACCAACCCTTGGTACCTTTATGGCACCGATAGCGCATTGCTACAAGCGCTTCTGACCGCCAGGCCTGAGTTGAACACGCTACTGCATCCACGTCTGCCTTATCGCATGGTCGAAGTGGTCTGGGCAGCCCGCTATGAAATGGCCCGCACGGTCGAAGACGTGCTGGCCCGCCGCACCCGCGCATTGTTCCTGGATGCGGCTGCGGCACTCGAAGCGGCACCGGCCGTAGCTCGCCAACTGGCCACCGAACTCGGCCGCGACAACCATTGGGAACAGGCCCAGCTTCAAGCCCTTGTGCAGCTAATGCCCCATTACCTCCCCGCCCTCACCGCTACCGAAGCTTAAAAGCGTGCGCCCACCTGCATTCCACCAACACGTCATCTAAAAAAGCGAGCCGCCCGAAGGCGGCTCACACGCGTTGCAGCGGCAGCTGCACGCTCAGCGAATGCGTACAACCTGTCGAGAGATGATTTGATCATCGGTTCGGGCAACCACCAAATACAATCCCGACGCAACCGCAGCACCCGTATCGTCCCGGCCATCCCAAGCAATCGTATGGGTCCCCGACGTTAGCTGTACCAATGGCCGCAACACACGCACGCGCTGTCCTAACGCATTATAAACCTCCAAGCTCACAACCTGCGGCTGCTCAAGCTTCATCGTCACTTGAAGCGTCTCACCAAACGGGTTAGGAAAAGCCTCTACAGCACGCAAGCTGGCCTTTTGTTCTTTAGGCAAAAGCTCGTTGCTGGTAAGGCTTACCTGCAAAAAATCTCGCATGATCGGAAACAGGTCCGTGTTATCGAGCAAGCCCTGACCTGTAAGGCGGCCGGCAAACTGGCCGTTCACGTTGTCGTCGGCACCTACCCATACGTCTTGGGGCGTGTGATTCCCTGGCGTTGTGCCGATGGTACCTCCATTGCCGTTGACCATAGGATTGGAGCCATAAGCAATCACGATGCGACGGGCAGTAGGACCCGCAGGCTCTGGCCACAGTTTGCCTTGGAATTCCACCAATCGATATTCCGGAAACCAGCCGCCAATTTCGTCATCGCCGCGATCGATGTTTTCTGGAACAGGTGTAAAGCGTCCATCGGTTTTTCGGGGCTCCCGAGCATAGGTACGTATCCGCGTGCCATTCTCTTGAGCATCCTGGGCATCATGCAGGCCAACCACCGTAAATCCACCACATTCGTGGTCTGAAGTCACCAAGATCAACGTCTGGCCAGCCGAAGCGTCCTGCATCAGCTTTAACCCCTCTGCAATTGCATAATCGAAATCCAGCACCTCCTTGATCATGTAGTCTGAGCCGTAAACCCCTGTCAAGCGGTTTGTCCCTCCGTTGTAGACTTCCTCAGCGACAATCGCCTCCACATCAGCCACCACGGTATAACGCCCCTCGGCATAGCCGATACCGCCAGCATTGGCATGTTCCAGGTGATCAATACGACCGCCTTCAACCATCAAGAAAAACCCCTTGTCGCTTTTACGCTTAAGCACCTCGATAGCCACCATGGTCATTTCCCAAAGGGACGGCTCCCAGGGATAAAGCCGCTGGCGCTCAGCCTCATAGCTGCGATGCGAGCTGTTGAAAAGCCCTAGTAACTTGACCTCATTATTGGGGGTAAATTCGCCTAAGCGGTCCAAAATACCCAGCAGAGCATCGCGACTATTTACATACACATAGCCCCGTTGCTTGGCCAACGCAATCAAATCGACGTTATCGGTTCGCCGGCCGCTTAGCAAAATAGGATTGCCTTGGGCGTCGACTATAGGTTGGCCATTACGGTCACGCACGGTTGCATGGCCATGCACATTCGGATTGGTGCGGGGCAGAAAATGCCGAGCCCCACCACCCAGAATGACATCGAGCTCCACGCCTATCTTGGGTTCAGGCAACACCCAGTCTCGGGCAGGGTCATACCCGGGACCAGCATTAAAAATGGCCTCGTATTCCTCTTGGGTTGCAGAAATGTACTGGGCCGCAATGTAGTCTTCGAGATCGCGGTTCCAAATGTGCGACGCAAATGCAGCTGGGGTAGCATGCGTCACCCGTGTAGTTGTTACCAAGCCTACAGCATAGCCCGCTTTTTTGGCCGCTTCTAGGATCGTCTCCAACGGCGCGTTCGTTTCGGGGTCAAGCGAAATGTATTCATTGTCGATCTTGCCGCGCCTGCCTACGGCGTAAACCGAAGCCCCAGGGGCTGAATCGGTAATCCAGGAATTGAGCGAATGCGTGGTCACCATAGCATGAAAGCGCAGCCGATCTTGGGCCAATAAGCGGAAGTTAGGTTCATCGCTGAATCGGCTTCCTGGGCGCCCCTGACCTAGCGCCATGCGCGTAGCCGTACGTGGCGCAATGCCATGCCCATCGCCAATGTATAGAATAACGTGCTTGCGTGGCTGGGCCATTAAGCTTAGCGGCACGCAAAGCAAAAGCAACAGGTGAAAAATGCGTTTCATGGCCGTTTTGCGTTTGATGGCGAGTCGTTTGCTCCGCCCAAGCTTACACGACAACCACAAATCCGGTGTTAGGAAACCATGAGGGATCTGTTAGCCGGATATGGTCAAATTGTTAAACCCATTTGCCCATCTTGTCCTGACCTTGGCCCAAGGCTAAACTGGAAGCCACAAAAGAGATGAACAGGCTTCTAGCATGCAACGTACGGCATGGCTTTTCTTACCGCTGCTGCTTTTAGGATGCCGATCAACGCAACCCGTTGCGGTCTCCTTGCCCGAGCGGCTTCCTGGACCACCGGCTTGCTTACTGCCCTGGTATGGGGGGTGGATCATCGGGAGCGGGAACATGCTATGGTGGATTCGCGGCAATCGACCAAGCCAGCGTTGGGTATTACCAGCTTCCGTTCGCACCGCTACAGTCGACGCTAAAGAAACACTTTGGCTAGGCACCGAAGCTGGGCTAATGCGCCTAGATGCGCCTAATGCGTCGCCCGAACGCGTACCGCTACCTGCACTAAACCGCTTTCCTGCAGTAAGCGCGCTGTCGCTGGACAAGCAGCATCGCCTTTGGGTAGGAACTGAACGCTACGGCGTTTTTGCGCAAACAGATACTAGCTGGCACCCCGTGTTGGCTGTCGCGCCTGTTTATGCCTTAAGCACTACCGCCGACGGCACAGTTTGGGTGGGAAGCGGTATTGGCCTATTTCGGCAGACAACCAGGGGATGGCAGATCTACTCTGAAGAAGGAACGGGCAACCACGGCCTGCCGGATAACCTTGTTGAAAACCTCATCCCACTACCCACAGGCCTTTGGGTTATCATGAGCGAATCCATTAGCTTTTTCCCTATCGATACTACAGCCCAGCCGGTTGAATTCGCCTATCTTGGTCATCCTGGCAATTATATCTACGATGCGATAGACCTCCCCAATGGGAAGTATTTGCTGGCTACCGAGGAAGGACTCGTGCTACTTCGCGAACTTCCCCGCTTCGAAGCGCACACCGGCCTGCAAGAGCTGCGCGTGCTAGAACACGCCCTAGCCCATCTGCTTTCACCGCAAATGCTCGGCTTGCCCAAAGTGCAGTTTACCCGTCTTTACCGCAAAAAGCAGATGCTTTACCTAGCCGGTCCTACTGGGCTTTATCGGGTGCCGCTTAAGAAGTTGCAAAGCCATACCGTAGCAGCCGCAGGCCATTAAGAGCAACCAGTACGGTAGAACCCTCGTGTCCAATCACAGCGAGCGGAAGTGGTAACCCCTGAAGAAAAATAGTGGTAATCATCAAGATTATCGCACTAAAAGCAATTGCAAAGTTTATGCTCAGCGTCCGTCGGGTTGCCCGACTAAGCGCCAAAGCATAAGGCAGCTGTCGCAGATCGTCGCTCATGAGCACTACGTCAGCTGCCTCTAAGGCCACGTCGGTACCGGTACGGCCCAGAGCAATTCCTACGGTAGATGCTGCTAACGCCGCTGCATCGTTAACGCCATCCCCTACCATGGCTACTGCACCGAACTGCTCTACCAAAGCTTGCACCTGCACTACCTTTTGGGCTGGTAGCAGCTCTGCGTGCACAGTATCAACCCCTACTTGTCGGCCAATAGCTTCAGCTACGTGGCGATTGTCCCCCGTAAGCAACACTATGGAGCTAATGCCCAAGCGCCGGAGCTGCTGTATCACTTCCATTGCTTCAGCACGCAACGCGTCCGCAAAAGCAAGCCAGCCAAGCACTTCACGCTGCCCTGTCTGCTCACGCACGACCAAGACCGCAGTTTTTCCTTGGCGTGCCAGCGTTTCTAGGACTGCTCGCCCTGCGGCCCAGCCTTTGATCAAACTGTTCTGCTCCCAGGCCTCAAAGTAGCGCAGATTACCGATATGTATGGTTGCTCCTTCCACCACCGCCCGCACTCCCTGTCCTATCACTGCCCGAAAGCCTTCTGCTTCCGGAACTGTGAGCCTGCGCTGGCGAGCAGCTTCGAGAGTAGCCCGGGCTAAGTGATGTTCTGAGTATTGCTGAACGGCTGCTGCCCACTGTAACAACGCATCTTCGGAAAGCCTTGCTTCTAAAACACCCACCTGCACTAAACGTACCCGCCCTTCAGTGAGCGTCCCTGTCTTGTCGAAAGCAACAGCCCGCACACGTGCCAAGGCTTCCAAATAAACACCTCCCTTAAAGAGCATCCCCCGTCGCGCACCGGCTGCAATAGCCGAAAGCACAGCCGCCGGCGTCGAGATCACCACCGCACAGGGTGAAGCAGCTACCATCAAAGTCATCGCACGATAAAAGGCCTGGGTGAAAGGCTCCTGGAAAAAAATCACAGGGATTGCTACAGCCAGCGCTGTCACGACCAATACACCCACAGCATAGGGCTGCTCCAATCTATCGATAAGGCGCTGCACAACAGCCTTTTCGGTTTGAGCCTGCTCGATAAGCGCAATCATGCGCACCAGCGTCGCGTCGGAAGCCAAGCGCGTTACGCGCACCTCCAAATTGCCCGTTGTGTTGATCGTCCCCGCATAAACTTCCTGGCCAGGACCTTTATCAACAGGTATCGACTCGCCCGTAAGCGTGGATTCGTCCAAAGCACTCTCCCCACGGACAATCACGCCATCGAGAGGCACACGGTCCCCCGGCTTCAGCACAAACACGTCCCCCACCCGCACGGCCTCGAGAGGAAGCTCAACTGCCAAACCGTCGCGCAACACACGGGCCCGATCGGGCCGAAGCTGCATCAGCGCCTGAATAGCCTGGCGAGAACGCCCAAAAGCATAATGCTGAAGCATATTTGAGAGCGAAAACAAAAAGAGCAGCATGGCCCCTTCGGCCGGCGCACCGATCACAAGTGCTCCCAGCGCAGCCAATACCATCAACAGGTCGATGTCCACCGTACGTTGCCTAAGGGCCTTGACCCCGTTACGCAGTCCATCCCATCCACCAAAAACATAGGCAAGACCATAGGCCATAGCTGCCACAAATGGCGGTCCCTGCAGCCAATCGGAGAGCCAACCGACAACAAGCCCAGACAGCGTCAGCGCCACAAAGAGCACCTGGCGATGCATGTCTTTAAGCCCCAAACGCCCAACCATGCGCTTCCACTCAGCAGGCACCTAGTACATCCGTCATTTGCAACACCCCAGAACGACCGCACTTGCCACAACACCAGCTATTACCAGCAACCAACGCTCCCATCCGCACGCTTCACAACACTGCACCAGTCGCCCAATTGCTAAATCAACCCCTACCTGAACCGACGAACCCCACACAGACTTTTGCTCGACGCTCCATTAAAAACCTCGCGGCATTCCTAACGCCACAACGCGTCTTAGGATGCTGAAATAGAAAAATTTAGAGGCGATCCAAGTTCAACTTAACCCTTCCTACTTGCATGTACTTTTAAAGCCAACCGCGCAACTTTAAAATCGCAATGTGCTATGCGTCACGCTCGTCTTGGCCGATTACTCTTTTGGAGCTTTATCCAGCAAAGTAGCCTTGGCATTCCCTCTGCATGGGCACAAACCGTCCGGGACAGCAGCTTTCATATGCCAACCTGGCTAGCATGCCCTGCTGCCAGTATGAGTACGGCACTTTTAGGTCTTTTTTTCTACTCCTGTGGGCACACTCGGATGGGTAGCCTATTTGGGCAATGCTATCTTTAATCCCAAAATCACAGGATTAACGATTGCAGCATGTGTTTAAGGTTTTGGATTTCTTGGCATCAGCGTTTAATTGCTCGGGGGTGGTCTTTGCTGGGATTTGGGGTGCTGATTGGCTTTTTAGGCTTCACCCTATTTCTTCTTGGGCTGTCGCTTGCGCTGTTTCAGGGCATGCATCCTGAAAATCTCGGCAATGCCTTAACCTATAGCTGGGGGGCCCTGCTATTTGTGTTTTTGTTACTATACTACATGGCTTATCGGCTTTCTCGTAAAACAGATTGGCACCGGGCTGTTCTTTGGCGCTATGCTAATTTGCAGGGCTATGCGTTTGCTTTTTTTCTATTCGAGCCTGGAATCTTGGGAAGCATAGGTCTATACGCTATAGGACTTGGGATAGGTTTATTGATGGTTTTTCCCTTATCCAAAGGACTTGCAGCTTTAGGGCTCACGCTTTTGTTTCTCATTGGGGTCGTAGCACTTCTTTTTTCAGGATGGTTTCGATGGGGGTTAAAGGCTCACGGCCGGAGAGATCTGCCTGTCGCCTTTATTCCTGTTTTTTGGATTTTAGGTCTCGTTGTTGTTGCCAGTAATGCATCTTCTGCGATGCAAGCATGGATGGGCCACATGCTTGCGTACTTGCAGTATGTACCGCTTTTGGGGCCTTATGGCGAAGCGATGGCGGCAGCATTGAGCGGTGCGTCGGTATGCAAAGCTGTCGCGGGCTTAGCAACCCATGTTACGGCAGCAGTTCTGATTGCCTGGGCACTTACGCGCGGCTAACCCATGTGCACGCGCTTTAGGCTGCTTTATCGGTTGCATTGCCGCTATCAAAAGCTATGGCCATTCCTTTTGGCCCTTGGGCTTATGGCGTTGCTGTTGCAACAGATCGGCCGCTATGCTCCTAAAGCGCACGAAACGCTACGGTTGATCTATGTAGTAAGCAGTACATTCGTCCTTTTTACCCCTTTTTTTCAGTGGTTTGTCCGCGATCAGGAGTGGTGCTGCTACCGCGTATGGGGGAGCGATTTGGCTGATCTTTTGCGCACGAAAAGCTACGTGCTGCTGCTCCGCCAGGGCATAGGGGCATTGGGGTTAGTGGTTCTTTGGCTGATTGTGCATCCAGCCTATGGGCTGCGTGATCTGTTGCCTATGGCGGCCGCCTTGCTGTCGGGCATAGGCGTAGGACTAACTGTTGGGCTTGCCTACTACCCAACTTATCGCTACTGGCTAGCCCAGTTTTAACCTCAAAGCGTGCCGTTCAAACTAGGACGCCCCCTTGCTTGGTAGCAGCAATCTGGGGTTAGTGCTCGACGTCGCCCACCTCGTCTGCCTCTGGGATCAAAGCGCGACCGGCTTCGCGCTGCACGGTATTTGTAATTTCTGGGTGGCTGATGCGTCCGCCCAAATTTGCTGCATAGCCAACCACCCCAAAAGTGACAACCGCCACTACAAACAAGGCAGTACGCCAAGCGGGGGCTATTGGCCGCCGACGGACTAACATGACAAGCGAGAGCACTGCCAAGGCGATTGTCAGATAAACTGCCAGATTGCCTGCCTCCTCATGGGCTTCAATGGCATCGTGCGAGCGGCCAAGGGCCTCAACCATTTCTTCGGCACCATGGCCAGTGAAATAGGCTGCAACAGCCCCTAAACCAGCCAGCACAAACAGCATGAGCGCCACGCGCACGATGGATTCCTCACGTCGCCAAGCGCCATAGAGGCCTACAAGCAGGCCCAGCAGCACGCCAAAAAGCGGCAAGTGGTTGACCATAAGGTGAAGATGAGCAGTATCCAAAGGCAGCACAGGTTGAAGGTGGGCAGCGTTCATGGTGCGTCCAGGTTGGATTAACGGGAGGTATACGTTAGCTCTTGATCCAAAAAAGGCTCTAATTCAATGAGCCGATGGTAGTATTCTCGAAGCGCTTCATAATAGCGCTGCTCGCTCTCTAAAACAAGGCGTTGTGCATCCAGCAGTTCGATCAGGCTAACTTCACCTATTCGGTAGCCCTGCTCGAGCCGTGCCAGAAGCTCGCGCGATCGGTCGCGCACTTGGCGGGCGTAGCGCTCCACAATGGTGCGAGCAGCATCGTAGCCATGCCAAGCGGCTTCAGCCCGCTGTTTGAGCCGCAGCTGGAGGTCGCGCCCTTCCCAGCGTCGCGCTTCATACTGTGCTCGGGCTTCGCGCACGCGTCCACTTGCGGATGGCAGAAACCCAAGGGGCAGCGAAAGCCCAACTTGAAAACCTAAAAATCGATATCCATCCCCATAGTCCTGTGGATACAGGTCGAGCTGCAGCTTGGGCAAGATCGACGTGCGCGCCTGTCGCAGGTGAAAACGGGCTGCCTCGACCGCTGCCTGTTGGCTTCGCATCTCGGGTAGCTGTGCCAGCCGTGCTAATACGGCTTCCTGTGAGATCGTCACTGGGATATAGACGAGGGTATCGGGAAAGACGACGTCGTAGCGCTGCGCCTCAGGATCTAGGCCGATGGCCCGAAACAGCTCATAGCGGGCCTGCACGAAGTCTCGAGCTGCAGCTTCTAGGCGCGACTGCGCATCGGCCAGCTGAATCTCGGTGCGCACCACTTCTAGTTCAGTGGCTAGCCCAGCAGCAAGGCGCGCTTGTGCAGCTTGACGTAGGCGCTCTAGCAAAACCACTTCTTCTTGGCGCAGATGAAGAAGCTCCTGGGCGTAAAGAACATCTGTATAGGCACGCTTAACCTCAGCGCGAATGCGTGCCTCTTCAGCCTCAAGCGCGGCCTGCCAGGCCTGCTGCTCACGCACTACTGTTTGCACGCGGTAGTATATCGTCAGGGGAAAGTCAAAGCGTTGCACGAGCGTCCACCGCTGCTCAGCAAAGTGCTGGCCGCTTCCGATGCCCTCACGAAAAAAGTAGAGCTCTGGACTTTCGATGCCGTAAGCTTGCAGCTTGCGTCCCGAGAGTACTTGCTTTTGGGCTCGCAAGGCTTCAAGCTGCGGATGTTGGGCAAGCGCCAAACTAAGGGCAGCCCGGATATCCAGCGTGTCCGGCACAGCGCTATAAGCGGCCGCATGGGCAACCGCGCTGAAAAGCATTCCAAGGCCAACGAACCAAACGCGCATCGTGCTTTTTAGGTTTGTGTACCCATTACGGTTGCGGCAGCTTGCCCGTCTCCTTCCCATTCGGGTTCTGGACCACGGGGCGGACGATCATCCCGCTCCAGCCAGTCGTACAGCACCGGAAGCACACGCAGTGTAAGTAGCGTAGCCGTAATCAGCCCTCCGATCACAACCGTGGCCAGCGGTCGCTGCACCTCAGCGCCCGGTCCGGTGCTCAGGGCCATAGGGACAAAACCCAGGCTGGCCACCAAGGCCGTCATCAGTACGGGACGCAGCCGGTCGGTGGCTCCCTGCAACACCGCCTCACGCACCGACAGCCCCTGACGCCGCAGCGCGTTCAAGTGCGCGATCATCACCACACCGTTAAGCACCGCCACCC
>FWWL01002811.1_pt1 | contig 34283 bp, 25 predicted proteins | sample 2228331 | NCBI WGS metagenome assembly FWWL01 (sample SAMEA103939775, study PRJEB20133) | metagenome
TGCTCATGCCATAGCGCAGGGCCATGTCCTCAATTTTCTCGCCAGGGGGCAGAGATTGATTTGTTTTCTTTATAGCAAGATCAACCTCTTCGTCCGTCACCACAATCCCATGCTCTCGCGCGTATTTGGCAAGCAAAATGCGTTCGACAAGGTGGTCAAAAACAGGAGCTGAAAGGGCCCCGAGGAGACCGAGTTCCTCCTGCTTATTCTTGGCCACAGGGAATTGAGTGAACTTTTGCTGGGCTCGGGCAAAAGCGAGCTCTGCCATCAGTCGTTTTTCAGTAATCGTCGTTCCCTCGACGATTGCCACAATGCGTTCGCCGCGCTCGTCACGTGGACATTTTGAGAGATCAAGGGGTGGAAATACCGTGAGGTCGGCGTTGGGCAGTGCGCTCTCGGCGCGACTTTCGCTTTTTGAGCGCGGAAGTTGTCCCTGCGGCAGCTTGGCAACGAGCGCTCCGACGCTTCCGAAGTAAAGGAAAACTGCCCAACCGAGGCACATCACGGGCCGCAATCTGTCGATAAAGTTTGTCAACATGTCTCCTTATTTCGGTGCGTAAAACGTACTCGCTCTCGGTTCACAACTGCATTGAGTTGCCATAAGTTTGCGGGCCACTGAATAAGCCTAATTGTCCTCTGTGCATCGGTCTACACATGCGTGATGATTCCTATATCATGCAAGACCGAATCGGTGAGGCGTCTGATCGACGTCACATTGTGCGTCTGCTCAGACTATTACGCCCCTACCAGAAACTCATTGTCCTCTCTACATTCATCTCTCTCGGGCTGGCGGTCTTACAGCTTGTGGGACCCTACTTGGTCAAACTGACCATCGACGTCCATATTGCGCACCGCGATTATGGTGCTGTGGTGCGTATGGCGTTGACTTACGTGTTCATTACCTTCGTCGCCTTCTGGCTCGAGTACTATCAGGGGTTGCTCATTGCTTACGTTGGCCAGGAAGGCATGCGCCGACTTCGCGATGATCTTTTTGCGCATCTCATGCGCCTCGACGTCCAATTCTTTGACCGCAATCCGGTTGGGCGACTTCTCACACGCGTGACCAATGACGTTCAGGCTCTCAACGAGCTCTTTTCGCAGGGCGTCATGACAGTCGCCGGCGACGTCTTCATCGTCATTGCCATCATTGCACTCATGTTTGCCACGAGCCCACCTTTAACGCTCCTTGTCTTGGTCACCCTACCCTTAGTCTTGTTATCTGGTTATCTTTTCAGCAAATTTGTGCGTGAAGCCTATCGTGAGGTGCGGCTGCGATTGTCGCACATGAATGCCTTTCTCCAAGAAATTCTCTCGGGAATGAGGACGGTGGCGGCTTACAATGCTCAATCGACGAGCGCGGAGAAGTTTACCGCCCTCAACGATGCCTTCCGGCGAGCCAACATGCGGACCGTTTTTTGCCATGCGATATTTCTCCCCGCCATTGAGTTGATCGGGGCATTGGCGTTGGGGCTCATTGTGTGGCGTGGTGCCGTTGGGGTGATCGATTCGTCGATCACCTTGGGAACCGTCGTGCTCTTCATCCAATACACCCAGCGCCTTTTCCAGCCCATCAAAGATCTTAGCGACAAGTATAACATCTTCCAGACGGCCTTGGCGGCAGCTGAACGTCTGTTTAGGCTCCTGGATACCACGCCCACAATCTCTTCGCCCGCAAAGCCCTTTCTTAGCTCTGTGCAAGGCCGCGAGATTCGTTTTGAGAATGTCTGGTTTGCCTATCAGGATGAGCAGTGGGTTTTGCGGGATGTTTCTTTTAGCCTGAATCGAGGTGAGACCCTTGCCATCGTCGGTCCCACCGGGAGTGGTAAGAGTACGATCGTCTCCCTTTTGGCGCGCTTTTACGACGTCAATCGCGGGGCAATTCTTGTCGATGGGGAGAACATTCGCACACTCGATCTCGAATCGTTGCGGCGTCTCCTTGCCATTGTGACTCAAGACGTTTTCCTTTTCTCTGGGTCAATCCTTGAGAACCTTCGCTTGGGGCAACGCGAAATCCCTCGGGAACGAGTGATTGAATGCGCCAGGTACGTCAATGCCTCATCATTCATTGAAAAGCTGCCAAATACTTACGACTTTGAGATTCGGGAACGCGGAACTGCGCTTTCTGTGGGGCAGCGGCAACTCCTTGCCCTAGCACGTGCCCTTGTGTTTGAGTCCCCGATCCTTGTGCTGGACGAGGCGACCGCAAACATCGACACGGAAACAGAGCGCCTCATTCAAGACGCTCTCTTGAAATTGCTGAGAGACCGCACGGCTCTTGTCGTGGCCCACCGTTTATCCACCATCCAGAATGCGGATCGGATCATTGTGCTCCACCACGGTCAGGTTCGCGAAGAGGGTTCTCATGCTGAGCTTCTGGCCCGCGGGGGGCTGTATCGAAAGCTCTACGAGTTACAATTCGCATCGGCCGCGAACAGCTCACCTGCCCCTGTTGAAACGGTGCCTATTCGCTAGTTGCTGCGCGAAATGCGGTTTCAAGAATGGTGACGGCTTCTGCACATTGATCGCGTGAGACGATCAGGGGCGGGCTCAGTCGGACCACTGTTTCGTCAAGCAAAGTCGTTTCAACCAAGAGCCCGTCTTGACGTGCTCTTTCAACGACACGGCGTGCTAGAGACGAGCTACTGCATTTGAGCCCGATCATGAGTCCAAGTCCTCGAATCTCGAGTGGCTCGCCGACACGTTCCCCGACCTTTGCAAGTTCGCTCCGCAGGAAGTCACCTTGTGCGCGAGCATTCTCCAAGAGCCCTTCCTCGCGAATGACGCGAAGTCCGGCCAAGCCTGCAGCGCAGCTCACGGGATGGCCTCCAAAAGTCGTGATGTGGGAAAAGGGGGGCTCCGCAGCAAAGCGGTAGAGAATGTCTCGCGGCGCAATCACTGCGGCCAGTGGATACCCAGCTCCGAGGGCTTTAGCCACCGTAATCACATCGGGGGTGACGTGAAAATAATTGGCTGCAAACCAATCGCCGATTCGGCCAAAAGCGGTCTGGACTTCGTCAAAGATCAGAAATGCTCCGGCCGCATGACAACGTTCCCGCAGTCTCACGAGAAACTCACGCGGTGGCACACGGATTCCCCCCTCGCCTTGAACCGGCTCAACAAGAACTGCAGCAATTGTCTCGTCGATGGATTCGAGCGCAGATTCATCGCCGTAAGGGAGAAAATTGACGGGCAAGAGTATTTGCTCATAAGGCTTGCGAAACTCTTCGCTGCCAAAACACGAGGCTACGCCAATGGTGTCGCCGTGGTAGGCTCCAAGAAAAGCACAAAAACGTGAGCGACCGCTGAGTTTTGCCGCCAGCTTCAAAGCAGCATCGTTGGCTTCCGCGCCCGTAGTGAGAAAGTAGGTACAATCGAGCCCTGACGGGGTAACGCGAGCGAGCTCCGCCGCAAGCTCGATTTGGGGCTCTTGGAGATGTTCTCCGTACACCATCGTGTGAGCATACGTGCGCACTTGACGCGTGGCCGCCTCAACAACGCGCGGGTGACAATGACCCACATTGGTCACGCTAATTCCCGCAATGAAATCGAGGTAACGCCGCCCGTGACGATCGTAGAGATAACAGCCCTCCGCCCGGCTGACCTCGAACAGGGTGGAACAAGGGGACGTCTGGCCAACGTGGTTGAGAAATAGCTCGCGTAACATTGTCAAGCGACTCCACTCGTCATTGCATGCAGCAGTCATTTCCTACCACCACCAGTCTGGAAGTTTCGCTCAAAGAAAAAAGCGAATTCTCGTTGTCGAATCTTTGAGGAAAACCGTTGCAAATGGTAAAGCGTAGTGCGTTCAAGTGAAGCTTGAGACTCGGCTTTCTGAGGGGCACACTTCTTTGATCTGAGTCCCAGAAAATAGCCCGGAGGCTGGAAGCAAGAGCGCTGCAGAGGTAGACGGCACCGAAAAGGAGTTTGCAATCACGAGTCGATGAGCTGGTTTTCGAGAAAACGCGACCGAAAACCTAGGATCCGGCGGCGAGAGGCCTTGCGCATTCCTGTTCGCCGTCGTCATTCAACGCGTTTTCACGTGATCGCAACTCTTGTGGCTTTGGTGGCAGTCGTGAATCTAGCGTGGCGTGCCCTTCTTGACTCGCACTATTTCGCGCTTAGGGATATTCGGATCGTGGGTGTTTCTCCCCGACTGGCAGAGGAGTTGGATGCGGCGGTGCGCCAGCATCTCCCCCCCAACCCCACGACTCTTTCCCTCGATCTTCAAAAGATCAGCTCGTCGTTGGCTGCGCACCCTAGCTTGCGTCAGGTCTCTTTGGAAATCGCCTATCCTCACGCTTTGCTCATTCGGGCCAGCGAGCGGGTTCCTGCTGCAATCTTGAGTGCGGATGGATTCTATCTCGTTGCCCGTGATGGCGTGGCGATGCAGCGACTTCGGCCAGCGGAATTGCGTCACTATGAACTTCCCTTTATCACCGGCATTTCGCCGGAAAAAATTGAAATAGGGGAAAAAGTGCCTTCGGCGGGATTGTCACGAGCGTTGGAAATGATCGAACTTGTGCGAGAACGTAACCAGGATTTATATAGTCGCTTTAGTGAGGTCTCGATCTCCCAAGATCCAGTTTCGCAACTTGATCTTGTGACTGCGCGGCTGCGCGGGGGCATGGAAGTACGATTTGGCAATACGAACCCTGTCGAAAAGCTCCCGTTATTGGATTTCTTCATCCAGCAGCAGCGGCAGGCTGGCAACGATCCTTTTGCCATGGCCTACGTTGATCTCCGGGTTCCGAATCAGATTGTTTATCTCGATAAGTTGACAGCCGAGGCGTTGCGAGCAGGTGCAGTGGAGAATGCTCTTGGAAGTATGGGGCCGGAGCTGAAGCAGGGTGAAGACGCTCGAGAAGACAAGAGCAAGGGGCCAGCAAAAGGTAATGATACTTCGAAATCCACTGCCGGAGCTGCTCAAGAAAGCGCGCGCAAACAGCGTGAAACCAAGAAAGCCGCAGCCATGCCCGAGATCAGTGGCTCAGTGGAGAGAGAGAGTCTTCAGTCATCACCAAGTTTTCAGCGCGATCATGTGGAGCTTGATGCAGAAGAGTCCCCAGGGCGAAGGTCGTTGCGAGAACGCCTTGGAATCCCTTTCTTGAGGCGTTCTCGTGCGGTATCTCCAAATCCTGTTCTTCGTGCTCCTGTTGATTCAGGTGACTAAGCTGATTAGTGCCGCTGTGGTAAAGGAGACTCTTTCACAATGCCGAAAAGTCGCACTCCTGTCATCGCCGCTCTCGATGTGGGAACAACAAAAATCTGCGCTCTTCTAGCAGAGCCGGTCCTGTCGCGCAACGCGCCCAAGCTTAAACTCCGTCCTCTTGCCTATGCTCATGTCTCTTCGGAGGGGATGGAACGGGCAAGAGTTGTGAGCGTTGAAGCGCTTGCCAACTCTATCTACAAAGCTGTGAACATGTGTCTCGGAAAAGCTCCGCGGCTCACTTTTGACAATGTTTATGTGGGAATTGCCGGCAATCATATCATTAGCAAAACAGAGAGCTTCAGCATCGATATTGATCCCTGTCGAGGTGTCCGTGAAAGCGATGTTGGCAAGCTCTTAGGGCAGGCGACCAAATCACTCAGTGATAAGCCCCCTCGAATAACAAACCCTAACTCGGCGCCCGGGTCCCATAACGAGTCAGACTACCAACTCACAAGCTACATCCTGAATGGTTTCTGGCTTGACCAAGATTTTATCCCCTTGACCACCGACCTTTTCAATTTACGGGGGCGGACTCTCTCAGTCGAGCTGCATGCTGTCTATGCCAACAGACTGACGATGGACAACATTCGGCAGGCAATACAAATAGCGGGCCTGAGAGTGAAGGAATTCATACCCGAAAGTTATGCCTCCAGCTTGGCCGTTCTTGATGAGTTCGCCCGCGACAATGGGGTCATCGTTTTGGACATAGGGGGTGGGACGACAGATATCGCCGTTTTTTACAAAAAGCGTCTTCTTTTTACAGGGGCGGTTTCTTATGGCGGAGACATGATCACAAGCGACCTTCAACGCTTGCTCAACACAACCCATTCCGACGCGGAAAGGCTAAAACAAGAGTTTGGCGTCATCTCCAATCGCCACGTGGTCGGTGTTGCGCCGAAGGTTCAGGTGTACGATGTTGCCCTTCGTCAGGCACGGCCTCACCCCCAATCTGAGATTTACGAAATTATTGAGGCCAGGATGAGTGAAATTCTCGAAGATGCTCGTAGCCTTTTGGAGAACAGCAATGCATCGGATGAGCTACCTCACAGGAGCATTGTCCTGACCGGGGGAGGGGCTCTCCTCAATGGGATCGACGAATTGGCAGAACGCGTATTTGAAGTTGGCGCTCCGCCGACTGCAAGGGTCCAGGCGGTCGTAGCCACCCCCACAATCTTTACTGGGCAAGAAAATGCCTTGGACTCGCCCGCCTTTTCGACGGTTGCGGGCCTAGCGTATCATGGAGCAGTAGGAAGTCCCCTCAGTTCCTTTCCCATTCGGCGATGGATTTGGTTTGGGCGACTCACTAACTGGTGGCATAGATTCTCTAGGGGAAGGGATCCTAAGAACAATGGTGCGGGCGAGAGGACTTGAACCTCCACTCCTCAACGGAACCGGATCCTAAGTCCGGCGCGTCTGCCATTCCGCCACGCCCGCATTTGATTCATTTGGTTATTACGGATTTCGCTGCAGCGCTATTCGCCTTTTTATTGACGCTGCACAGGAGTGGATGAAGGACTAAGTGGCATGATGACCCACGAAATGACTAAAAAACGATCGCGGGGAATCTTTTATTTTGTTATCTTCGCCTACCTGTTCTTCTCGTTTGTCATCAATGGTGGCTTAGCGACCGCTCTCCCCTCCACCCCATCAGCGGATCCAGCAACTTCTGTTGTGGCGAGTGTGAACACGAGCTTGGATGATACGGAAAACCACATTGCAGCCGACCATCATGCTGGACTCGTTGAAGAAGTGCTGTTGGCTCTAGTCCTCATCCTGCTTGCAGCAAAAATTGGTGGCGAGCTCTTTGAACGGTTGGGCCAGCCAGCTGTGTTGGGTGAACTCATTTTTGGGATGGTCATTGGAAACGCCTCGCTTTTGCCACTAGGTACGGTTGGTCATGCCCTGACAACCGTATTGCATGATGCACGCGTCGACACGTTTCTCACGTTGCTCGCAGAGATAGGCGTTGTCATTTTGCTTTTTGAAGTGGGGCTTGAGTCAACCGTTCGCGAGATGGTTTCGGTGGGCCCCTCGTCACTCCTGGTTGCTTTGTTGGGCATTGTGGCTCCCGTGACTTTAGGGTTCTTCGTGGGGGAAATCTTTCTGCAGGACGAACCATGGACAGTCCACCTTTTTCTGGGAGCCGTCCTCGCTGCAACAAGCGTTGGGATCACAGCGCGCGTTCTGAGCGATCTTGGCAAGACACAGCTGCGCGAAGCTAAGATTATCCTCGGGGCTGCTGTGATCGATGATGTTTTAGGGCTCATCGTTTTGGCGGCCGTGCAGGGGATTATCGCAGCAACAAATGCTGGCCAACCGATCAGCTTGCTCTCTATCGGAGGGATTATCGCCAAAGCCCTTCTTTTTTTTGTAGGAGCCATTTTGCTTGGTCTCGTCGTTTCCAAGCGCTTTTACCGTTGGGCGAGCTTCATGCGCGGCAAAGGCGTCCTCCTTACCGTGACGTTGATTTGGTGTTTTGGCTTGGCCTACATCGCCTCGGTCATGGGCCTTGCCCCCATTGTGGGAGCCTTTGCTGCGGGTTTGGTCCTCGAAGAGGCCACGTTCATTGATTGGGAGGGACGTGAAGAGCAGCTGGAAAAGCTCCTGCGGCCCGTGGCCGATTTTCTTATCCCAGTGTTTTTTGTGCACATGGGGATGAAAGTTCAGCTGAACGTTTTTGGGGACCTGAGCGTGCTTGGCCTGGCAGCCGGGTTGACAGCTGCAGCGATCCTAGGAAAACAAGTTTGCTCATTCGGAGTCCTTGAGCGAGGAGTAGGTCGCCTCGTCGTAGGATTAGGCATGATTCCACGTGGCGAGGTGGGGCTTATCGTAGCAAGCATTGGGGCCGGCATGCGCACTGCGGAGGGGCATCCGGTCATCGCGCCAAGTACCTTCTCTGCCACCGTCATCATGGTGGTCATTACGACCATGATGACGCCGCCCCTTTTGCAGCGGGCCTTGAAGAGGCTTGAGCGAAAGGGCGCAAGCTCCACGCAATCCTCATCGTAGCCCTGCGGCCGCAGCTCAAGCTTTCAGTGGGCAGCTATCGCTTGTTGCAGCGATAAATCTCTTTCAGTCCCACAAGTGTGAGGTCCTCGCAGTACTCCGTCACGATGGAGGAGTGGGTCGTGATGGCGCGCCCCAAGCCTCCCGTGGCTACTGTCTTGGTTTTGTAGCCTAATTCTTTCCAAATCAGCTCGATCAAGTGATCGACCCCACCCACCAGACCATGGAGGAGACCAGAGCGAATGCTTTCGACCGTTGTGCGCCCAATAGCACTATGAGGTTCATGTGGTGCCACACGAGGCAGACGGGCTGTCCGTTTGGCCAACGCCTCCGCCGAAAGCTCAATGCCTGGAAGAATAGCACCACCAAGATACTCTCGTTCGGTGCTCACCACGTCCAGCGTGACTGCTGTGCCAGCATCGACGACAATAAGTGGGGCACCGTAAAGGAGCACGCCGCCCACTGCGTTGGCGAGACGGTCGACCCCCACTTCATTGGGCTTTCCGTAGCGGTTGGCTACGGGCATAGGCGTGGCATAGGTCACGTGAAAAGGGGCGACAGAAAAGAGTCGCCTCAGGGCCGCGTCAACCGTATCCGAGAGAATTGGGACGACACTGCCAAGTACAATCCCCTCGACGTCTTCAAGAGCCAGATTTCCTCGTCGCAACAAAGTTTCGATGATCACGCTGTACTCGTCAGCCGTCCGTTTCGTGTCGGAAGTCAGTCGCCACTTTCCGGTGATCTCGCCGTTCACGAAAAGCCCAAGAACGACATTGGTATTGCCGATGTCTACCGCGAGAAGCATTAGGGGAAATACTCCTCTTTCACAGATTCACATGCTTTCCGATTGATCCATTGGGGCAGTGTCGAGTTCGAGAATATCGCCCCCGAACAGCTCCACCGTCTGACCCGAATCCTCTCGAATGAGTAGCCCGCCTCGCTCAGAGATTCCAAGTGCGACTCCTTCGACTTTCCGCCCGGGCGAAGTCACTTTGACCCGTCGTCCAATCGTCAAGCACCACTCATTCATCTTTTGCGTGGCGGCTTGAACATCCGGACGCTTCCACCATCGCTCGAAGCAAACGAGAATTGCACGACATAATTGCCAGCGGTCCCACTCCCGGCGCGCAACGATTTTGAGAGAGATTGGGGGAATATGCGTGGTGGGAGGCAAATCACCTTCGTCCTGGTTGACGTTGATCCCAATGCCAACGATAAAGGTGTCTGGGAAACAAAGCGCTCGTTCGAGGAGGATCCCACCACACTTTCGGCCATTGAGCATCATGTCGTTAGGATATTTGATGGCCACAGGGAGACCAGTTGTCAAACGCAGGGCTTCAGCCACGGCAAGGGTAACCGTCATCGCGAGGTAGTGACCGAGCTCTACCTGCTGTTTTTCCAGCGCCTCCCGGAGGGGGGCGCCGACGAGCCCCAGACTCATGAGCAGGGCTTTGTGGGGGGGGGCGAACCACTGCCGGTCATGACGCCCTTTGCCGCTGGTTTGAAAGTTTGCGACAACCAGCGTTCCATCGATAACCGCTGTCGTGCTCGTTTCTTGAAGGCGCCGCATGAGCCAGCGCGATGTCGAATCAATTTCTTCGAAAAAGTGGACGCGCCTGACAAGCGAGACGTCTTGGAGCTGTTGGGCCAAAAGGAATGCATCAGCTGGAAGCTTGGCCGGAAAGCCCAGCTCCTCATCAAGATCCCAGCTCATGATTTGAGCGCTTCTGCGCCACTGACGATTTCAATAATCTCTTTTGTGATAGCAGCCTGCCGCGCCTTGTTCATTTTGAGCGTTAGCTTCTCGGTCAGCTCATCACAGTTGCGTGTCGCGCCACTCATGGCAACCATGCGAGCGCTGTGTTCCGCTGTAAATGTCTCGGCGAGCATGATATAGATGCGGTTGTTGAGGTAACGGGGGAGAAGAGCTGCAAGTAGCTCCTCACCTGTTGGCTCCAAAAGGTATTCCCGTCTTGCTGGTTCGGCGACAGCTAGCGAGTCCGCCTCGCCTCCCAACGGCAAGAACACCTCTAGCTGAGGCCTGTAAACAAGTGTCGAAATAAACCTGTTATAAAGAAAAACGATCTCATCGGTTTGCCCACTGAGAAACCCTTCGCGCAAGAAAGCGCCAATCTCTTCAATTCGTTCGGCGTTGAGGCGCCCCCCAAGATCTGTTACGCTCCACAATACAGGAATTCGCTTGGAGCGGAAATAGTCGTAACCCTTTTTCCCGATGCAAACAAGACTCGTGGGAACATCGCTCTTCTGAAGGAACTGCTCGGCTTGCTTGATGATTTGGGCATTGAAGGCTCCCGCGAGGCCGCGATCAGCGGTGACGAGGACGAGCCAGCGTGTTTTGACTTCTCGGCGCTCCATAAGCGGGTGACCTATGGAGCCGCTGACACTGAGACGAAGCATAAGCTCTTTGAGCTTCCCAGCGTAAGGACGCCCCGCTTCGAGTATCGCCTGAGCGCGCCGCAGCTTTGCAGCGCTCACCATTTCCATGGCGCGCGTAATTTGCTTCGTGTTGCGAATACTCCGTAAGCGTCGCCGAAGGGTTTTTACGTTCTCAGCCATGACAAATACGTCATCCTCGCTTTCGCACTGCTGCTTGCTGGCTAAGGTTCCAAAAAACAGCCAAGCTTGGCTAGCTGCAAAACTTATCCTGAATACAGTCCCGGTTCAGGTCAATTTCAACCTCGCATTTCATTCTTGAGCCGGTTCAACAAGATTGTCCGACTCTGCTTCCCCCTTGGGCATCACATCTCGCAAGAGCAGCTTATGTTGTACCCTTGCGCCGTCTCCTGAGATCTCCGGTGGCGATAGCGTTACGCCTGGCGTTTTCAATGCTATCTCCTGTAGGGCTTTGCATGACTCCTCACTACGTGGGGCGGTTGCAAGTTCCTGTGCAGCTGACTTATTGCAAGTCCTGGTGCACAACAGTGACTGGTGACCCTTTTAGGGAAGGCAGAATTATTGCATCGGCCCTTCCCAAACAATCATTTTCGAGTTGGCTGCAGAGACGAGATCCTTTAGCGGTGGCGCCCAGAGTGTATGACGACAACAACCAACACACCAGTGCGTCTTCTCGTTGTGTTTGGAACGAGGCCAGAGGCGATCAAACTTGCCCCGGTCATTTGGGCGGCTCAAGCGATGCCGGAGCAATGGGCTGTAGAGATTTGTGCGACCGGCCAGCATGACGAGCTCCTTCAGCAGGTTCTTGATGTCTTCCAACTGCGCCCACATTACGATTTAGGCGTCATGAGGCCTGGTCAGTCTCTCAGCAAGCTGACCGCCCGTCTCATGGAAGCATTGCCTTCTGTGCTCGCCACGAGCCACCCTGACGTCGTTGTCGTGCAGGGCGATACGACGACAGCGTTTTGTGCGGCACTCGCGGCATTTTACCACCGCATTGCGGTGGCCCACGTGGAAGCTGGCCTACGGACGCACAATCTTGCAGCCCCTTTTCCCGAAGAGCTCAATAGGCGTCTCATTGGCCAAATTGCGACATGGCATTTTGCTCCTACACCCAAAGCGGCGCAGAATCTTTTGAGGGAAGGGGCTCCTCGCGAACGAGTACATGTCGTGGGGAATACGGTTGTTGATGCCGTCCGGCTGATTCTCGAGTTGCAGCGAGAGACGGAGCGCACCGCGGAGCGCCCTTTTGTTCTCGTGACCCATCATCGCCGCGAGAGTTTTGTCCATGGCATTCGCAAAGTCTTCCAGGCGCTTAGGGTTTTAGCGTCGCGTTATCCGGAGGTGGATTTCGTTTTTCCCATGCACCCCAATCCTCATGTTCGCGAGGCAGCTAGCGAACTCCTTGCGCGCTTGGCGAATCTCAAGCTCTTGGATCCGCTCCCTTATCCGGCTTTTCTTATGTACCTGGCACGAGCGGCTTTCATCATCACCGACTCTGGGGGGATCCAGGAGGAGGCAACTGTTTTGGGGAAGCGCGTGCTAGTGACCCGAGAGACGACTGAACGCGAAGAGGCGGTCGAGGCCGGATTCGCGCAGTTAGTTGGTTTGGACACGGACCGTCTGGTTGCCGCGGCGGAGCAGCTTCTTACACAGTCGTTGCGAGAGACGCCTACTTCACTCCAACTGGAATTCTCCTCGCCCTTCGGAGATGGACACGCTGCCGAGCGAATCTTGGCGACACTCTACAAGGATCTGCCTCAGGTCCTTTGACCTGAGGTGTTACTAACAGGTGACGCAGAAGCACTCGCTCTTTGGCCACGACCTGCTAAAGCGTGCAGTTCTCAAACTCCGAGTGCCCGATTGACCCCTTCGATAAAGTTGTCTACCATGTTTTCCATTGTCAGGTGAGCGATCGAGGGGAACAGCTGCGCACGGCGTTCGGGTGACTTCCAATAATCAAGAGCTTCTGCAATCCCCTTGCCGAATTGCTCAGGACCGACTGTGGCGGGCAAGATTGTGGCATTGCGTGACGAAATGTATTCGACCTCCGGAGAGTGAACGCGTTGTTCGATCGTGATACAAGGGAGATCATAGCAAAAGGCCCGGAGTGGAGCTAAACCGATATTCCCGGGAATACAGTAAAGATCAGCTGCGATTAGGAGTTCTGCAGCAAGTTTTTCGTCGACCACCCCATAGTAACGAATTGTGTCAGATCCGAGCTCGTTGACAAGCTGGCGAACGCCCTCCTCTGCAGGTCCTCCCCCCGCCACCACAACACAAGCTTGTGGCCGTAGCTTTTTGAGAGCTGGTAGTGCCTGAAAAAGGGTTTCCATGTTTTTCCAACGTTTCAGGCGTCCCAAGTAAATAACAACCTCTCTGTTAACGAGGTTTTCGCGCTGCCGGATCTCGTCCCGCTTTGGTGCAAGCTCTTGATAGATTTTGCGTTCGGATGCAATATCGATCGTGTTGTGCAAGACCACAGCCTTTTGTGGTGGAAAACCCAAAGAAAGGAGCTTTTCGTACTCACCAGAAGTATATGCGAAAAACATGTCTGCGGTGCGATAAACCCCGCATTTGAATTTTTGTGCTTGGGCCCGAGGGGTGTACTTTTCAGTTGCAGGAATTCGCATATTGGAGACATGCCCCCAAAAGCCGCGTTTCACGCCTACCAGTTGCCATAAGCTAACGGCTGGATAGCTTAGATTGCTCATGACAGTATCCGTGATGACCATGTCGTATCGAGCGGCTCGCAGGAAAAATGTCTGCCAAATAAGGTCGCTGTTGTTGCCCCCTAGGAAAAATGTGCGTACGGGTAGGATGGGGAACTTGAACGTCGAGGGATCCAGGTAGACGGGAAAAAGGCGGCGTACTCGGTCCGGATCACAATCGTGCACCACGTCAAATTCCCACGTCTTAGATCGGCGCTCTTCAAGCAGCTCAAAGAAGCGCACACGGTAACTTCTCACAGAGTTCAGTTGAGCGATCAAAACCCTCTTAGGGCGAGAACCTCGTTGAGAGGTTTCCGCCTCATTGTTTCCCTTAGCCATGAAAAGCCCTTCTGCCTTTGAGCTCGAAATGCGAGAATGGAAAGCTTACTCCCACTTGAGCACAGCGCCCGTGTCAGCGCTTGTAGCCATGGCTGCGTAGCGCCCTAGCCAGCCGCGGCGCAGTTCTTCGGGCAAACGCGATTTCCATCCGCCTGCTTTGGCGAGTTCCTCTCGCCGGCGAGCAAGTTCTTCATCCGTCAAGCGCACGTTGAGCTTCTTGTTGGGGATATCGATTTCAATGATATCACCGTCTTTGAGAAGGCCAATAACACCACCTGCCGCTGCTTCAGGCGACACATGCCCGATGCATGCTCCCGCTGTCCCGCCACTGAAGCGCCCGTCAGTGACGAGGGCGCACTTATCGCTGAGGCCCATCCCCTTGATGTACGACGTGGGAGCTAGCATTTCCTGCATGCCGGGCCCCCCCTTCGGTCCCTCATTGCGAATCACGACGACATCCCCAGGTTTCACTTTCCCGCTCAGGATGCCTTTGCAGGCGTCTTCCTGAGACTCGAACACAACGGCTGGGCCAGTGTGCACAAGCATCTGCGGCACCACACCAGCAGTTTTGACCACCGCCCCGCGCTCGGCCAAATTGCCGTAGAGAATCGTGAGTCCGCCTTCTTGCGAGTAAGCATTCGAAACGGGGCGAATGACGTCGTACGGATCGAATGGCTCCAAATCGGGCGGGCGCGGCGTATTTTCTCCCTGAGGCTCATCCGGCTCTCTGCCCTCCCGCACGGCCTCACGTATGCGTCGCATTTCTTCTTCGAGAAGGGAAATGACTGCATCGCGAGAGCGTCCGGTCGGGATGCTACCGTTTTCGTGGAGCCGAAGCGTTTCGTCGCATCTTTCAGGCGACCTTAGCGAGTATTTTCTGATGTTTTGCCCAAGAGTTTCGCCAGTCACTGTGAGACACTCCTCCCGGAGCAGACCAGGCTTGCCCTCAAGCAACTCCCAAAGGATTGTCATGATGCCACCGGCCCTCGCGACGTCCTCGACATGATACTTTGATGACGGCGCTACCTTGCAGATGTTGGGCGTGCGCAAGGAAAGATCGTTGATTCGGGCCATAGAGTATTCCACGCCTGCCTCGTGAGCGATAGCCAGAATGTGGAGGAGGGTATTCGTTGAACCGCCCATGGCCATGTCGAGGATCATGGCGTTATCAAAGGCCTCGCGTGTGGCAATGTCACGTGGCTTAATGTCTTTCTCAAGGAGTTCCATAATTCTGTAAGCCACGCGACGGTAGAGACGTAATCTTTCTCGGTTGGTTGCCAAAACCGTTCCGTTTCCTGGCAAGGCCATGCCCAATGCCTCGCACAGACAATTCATAGAATTCGCAGTGAACATTCCCGAACATGACCCACAGGTCGGACACCCCTGGTCCTCAATCTCCTTCAGCTGTGTGTCATCGATCTTGCCAACTTGTCGGGCTCCCACTCCTTCAAAGACGCTCACCAGGTCGACGGTTTTTCCGGCAGAAATACGACCAGCCTCCATGGGGCCACCACTGACAAAGATGGTCGGGATGTTGACTCGCATGGCGGCCATGAGCATGCCTGGGACGATTTTGTCGCAGTTCGGGATGCAAATCATGGCGTCAAAGCAATGTGCCCGCAGCATCGTTTCTACGCTGTCGGCGATCAGTTCACGCGATGGCAGCGAATACTTCATGCCCATGTGGCCCATGGCAATCCCATCGTCGACACCGATGGTGTTGAAAACGAAGGGCACTCCACCTGCGGCCCGCACGCACTCGGCCACGAATTCGCCCACTTCTTTGAGATGGACGTGTCCCGGGACAATATCCGTGTACGAATTGGCAATTGCGATGAAGGGCTTGTTCATGTCCTCATCGCGCACACCCGTTGCTTTGAGCAACGCGCGATGGGGAGCCCGCTCGAGCCCTTTTTTGATCATGTCGCTGCGCATGGTGTGGACTCCTTTGTGAGGGACGGTATCATTGCAAGGTCTTTAACTTTGAGGACAGAAGATACTAGGGATTATTTTTAACGACCTCTTGGCGCTTTTTTGTTTGGTTGCGCTGACTTTTTCTGTGTGGAGCTGCTTGTTTTCGGTTTTGACGCTGCAGTCAATTTAGACTTCACGGAGTTCGACGCCTTTGCCGATTTGGCCGTAGCATGTGAAACGGGGGAGGACGCTTTTGCTCCGCTAGCGTTCAATTTGACAGAGATCTTGCTCGGCGAACCGCTCATTCTCTTGTTTGAACCCGCGGCTTGAGCGACAACTCGTGCGTTCTTTGCCTGGGTACTTCGCGACCCCCCGCCAATATCACGGCGGCTAATCACCCGGCCCGTCGCATCGTAAGTGACTTCTTCAAACCGGCGCCCGAAAAGAGAACGCTTTTCGATCACCTTCTTGCGCACAATGGTTGCATCGGCGATTTGTTGAGCCGCTGTAGCTTGGTCGTCTAGCGGCGCGAATATGCTTGTAAAGTCTACGTTAATGTTGCGCGTGGCTCTAAAATAGTTCAAAATTCCCGTCGCAATCGCTTTCGCTTCAAGCTTATTGTATGCCAGCGAAGCCAAGCGAATGTCTTCCTCCGCGTTGCTCATGAACGAGGCTTCGACGATAACCGCCGGCATCGAGGCCTTTTTCAATATACGATAACCACCAGGTTTTGCTCCGGCACAATTTGTCCCCAGGTAACGCGAGACCGCCGAAGCGATGTTATCAGCGAGTGGCGCCGCCGAAGGCATTCCTTCCGGGTAAAAAACAATGGTGTAGTTTGCTGATTTGTCAGACGCTTCGTTGTGGTGGACGCTAATGAAAAGATCCGAGCGTGTGGAATTGGCTAAATTAGGCCGGTAGTCGAGCTCATCCTGCTTCGTCCCGCAGTTCGTGCACCGCTCATCCGTCGTTCGTGTCATCACGACGTCGGCGCCCGCCGCCTCGAGATAATGGCGCAGAATAAGCGCCACCCGCAAATTGACATCGCTCTCAGTTTGACCCGTCACGACACCCCGTGTGCCCCCGGTGTAGAGAATCTTGTCCCATTTTTCCTGACCGCCGTGACCCGGATCGATGCAAATGCGTATCCCATCAAGCGGCTTCTGGGCCGTTGCGTACGTACTGATGGGGGCTCGGCTGGGTGCAACGACAGCAGCCCGACGGGCCCTAAAATCAAGGGATGCCAGTGTCTTTGTCTGATGTTGAACGACTGCTACTTGCTGAGGCACGGGCAGCTGGAGGGGGATCGCCAGCGCCACCAATAATGCTCCTGCGAGCAAGACTCTCCACAGTTGCGTCACTGCTCTAACCCCACTATTCCGCTGAGTCTCTCAAACACTATGCAAGCCTGTAGGAATTGTGCTTGTTGGTGTCAACCATTTACAGCCTTTTCTCCGGCCCCCGCTGCTTTTTGCCATTGCCAGCAACGTACACTCCGAGAGTTGCCTATCTTCTCAAGGACAGGCATTTCTTGCTGGCATTCTGCTGTCGCAAACGGACACCGTGGGTGAAACCGACAGCCTGTTGGGAAATTCCGAGGATCGGGCACGGTCCCAGGAAGAGCTGCCAGCAGCGCCTTGCTCTCCGTGGGCGGCAGTTTGGGCAGCGAGCGAAGAAGTCCCTGGGTGTAAGGGTGCAAGGGGTGGGCAAAAAGCTCGTCAACGGGGCCGGATTCGACAATTTGTCCAGCGTACATGATCATCACGCGGTGACAAAGCTCCGCCACAATTCCCATGTCATGCGTAATGAGAAGAACAGCTGCTTGATTCTCCTGAGTCAGGCGCTCGAGCAAATCGAGGATCTGCGCTTGAACGGTCACATCCAGTGCCGTTGTTGGTTCATCTGCTATCAAAATATCAGGATGACACGCGAGGGCCATGGCAATCATCACTCGTTGGCGCATTCCGCCGCTAAGCTGATGGGGGTAGTCCCTTGCTCGACGGGCGGCTTCCGGGATCTGAACTTTTTCTAGGAGGCTGACCGCCTGTTCAAGTGCCTCGCGTTTGGTCAGGCGCCGATGTTGCAAGAAAACCTCCGCCACTTGATCTCCCACCCGGTGGAGGGGGTTCAAGGCAGTCATGGGCTCCTGAAAAATCATCGCCATGCGATCGCCGCGTAAGTGCTGCATCTCTCGTTCGGGCAGCTCCAGAAGGTCTCGACCCAAAAAGTGAACGCGTCCCTCATCGATAAAGGCAGGTGGTATGGGAAGAAGCCGCATGATAGCCAATGCGGTGGCAGATTTCCCGCACCCTGACTCGCCCACGAGGCCTACGCGCTCTCCCCGATGAATCTCAAAGGATACTCCCTCGACAACCCGCACTCGCTCCTCATGTGTCTCAAACCCCACAGAGAGGTTTTCGACACGCAGAAGAGGGGCATTCTGGAAGGCTGAAGAACGATCTCTTTCCAGTACTTTCGAAACCCCGTCGTGATCAAGGGGATTTGGGTGAGCGAGCGATGTTGCTCTCGTCGGTTCTGTCATGTTGTTTTACCTGGCCCCAAAGATAGCTGTCCCGATGCGAACAAGGGTTGCCCCCTCTTCCACAGCAACTTGGTAATCGCCTGTCATTCCCATCGACAGTTCACGTCCCAAATAACATTCGTGAGAGGAGAAAACTTCCCCCAGTTCATCTCTCAATTTTCGCAGCTCTGCAAAAAAGGGGCGAGCCTCTTCAGGATCGGCTACGATCGGAGCTATCGTCATGTAACCCTGGATCACTATGTGAGGACATTCTTCCAAAACATGCCTCACCAACTCGGGGACCTCAGACGGCGGGATCCCGGACTTGCTTGTTTCTCCAGAAACGTTCACCTGAATGAGAACATCGATCGACCTTTCTGTTCGGCCGCTCCACTTCTCGATCTCGTCGGCCAGTTTTGTCGAATCAACGGAATGGAGCAAATCGAAAAGGGCGACAGCTTGCTTGGCCTTGTTCGTCTGAAGGTGACCGACCATGTGAAATCGCAATCCTTCCTGCCGCCCCTCGGGCAGCAGTGCTGTTACTTGCGAAAACTTGGGAGCTGCTTCTTGCACCCGGTTCTCGCCGAATTCTCGAATTCCTGCCTGCCATGCCGCTAATAGCGCCTCCGGTGGGTGGGTCTTTGAGACGGCGACAATTCGTACCTCTTCGGGGGCGCGGCCCACACGCTCGCAGGCGGCGGCGATACGCGCTCGAACTGCATTGACACGCTCCGCAATGACTGACAGCTCATACATTGAGGCTTCGCATTCCTCCTGCGTACTTGATTTTCCACGGACAAACAATGCACTGTCTTCACCAAATGCTGCCCACACCTTGATCGTGGTTTTCTCGCGCAGCATTGCAACCTTTTCATGAAAGAGTTTTGAGGATACGTTATGACGCATCTAAGCTCCATGCGTGTCGGTTTTCTGGGCGCCGGGAACATGGCCCGGGCCATTGCCGCCGGACTTGTAGGAAAGGGCATTGTCCCTGCAAAGCAGATTCTCGCTTCTGATATCTCAGAACACCAACGCGAAGAGTTCCATCGTCTTACGGGAGCGCCAGCGATTGCCTCGAATGCTGATGTTGTTCGGCAGTCCGATGTGCTTATTTTTGCGGTAAAGCCTTTTCACGTCGGTGCGGTGTGCGAGGAAATCCGTCCCTTCGTTGAAAGCCGTCACCTCATCGTCTCGATCTGTGCAGGCATTCCCACGCAGTTTTACGAATCTCGTCTAGCGTCACAGACGCGCGTTGTTCGTGTGATGCCCAACACACCTGCGCTGATCGGCGCTGGAGCGACTGCTGTAGCTGCTGGCAAGTTTGTATCGCCCCAGGACGTGGAAACCGTTCTGGAACTGTTTCGCTCCGTCGGCGTTGCGGTTCAACTCCCTGAAGAGCAGCTTGATCTTATCACTGGCTTGAGCGGCAGCGGCCCAGCGTACGTTTTCTTCTTTGCCGAAGCCATGATTGAGGCGGCGGTAAAGCTTGGGCTTGAGCGCAATGCGGCAGAGCTCCTCGTCAAACAGACGCTTTATGGCGCGTCGCGCTTGGCGTTGGAGTCTGAGCGATCTCTCGAAGCGCTGCGCGAAGCAGTCACAACAAAAGGCGGAACAACGGAAGCCGGCCTCCGTACCTTGGAGAGTCACGATTTCGCTAACATAATTTACGAGTGCATTGCGGCGGCAACTCGCCGGAGTGCCGAACTCGCCCAAAGTCAAAAGTAACATCCTCGCCGTAAATGCAGCAGGGCAAGACGCTGTATCAAACTGCGGCGCGGTGGGATGGCCGAGTGGTTTAAGGCAGCGGTCTTGAAAACCGCCAGGGGCGCAAGCTCCTCGTAGGTTCGAATCCTACTCCCACCGCCATTTTAATTTATTCCGCTCACATGGCGAGCTGAGTGTCCGGGTAAAGGCGCCCAGCGGCCCCCCTGTCCCCGCGCAAGTCTATTCTGCCACTCTTGCGTGGTCGGACGTTGCGAGTCGCTGATGCGCGAAAGCCAATGAGTTTGTCGTTCAATCGAGTCTGGCTACGAATGATCGCTTCGGCAACCTTACTCGTGGACCTGCCCCAATCGTCTCATTTGGAAGCCGCGCTCCTAAAAAGAAAGAGGGATGTCCTCGCGGACATCCCTGGACACGACGCAAGTGGTTCTCAGAGTCTAAAATCCTTCGTCGGGGTTGACGCCATAGGCGGCGGAGGGGTTGGCCCACTTAACCAATCCGAGACTCTTGGCTTTCTTGAGGAGGTCTTTTCTCGCGTTCAGATCGTTCTCGCTCCGGATGGCTGTTTCCAAACGCGGGCGCACTTCCTCGAACGGGGGAACTGTGCCCTCCCATCTTTCATCGAGGCGGACGACCACAAAAGTGTCGCCAAATTGCCGCACTTCGCTCACCTCGCCTGGCTTGAGCCAGCTTGCCACGGCGCCAAACATGCGGCCTGCCGGATCAGAGAGATTGGCTAAGACCGATCGTTCAACAAGCCCCCCCGAGGTGGCACGATTGTCTTGCGAGTACTCTCGTGCCAGCAGCTCAATGTCCGCCCCTTCAAGGATCTTGTTGCGGATTTCTTCTGCTTTCTTGCGGGCCACGGCACGAGCTTCATCTCGCGACATTCCGACCGTTGTCGGCTGGGCGTTGATGCTAATGATGTAGCCTTTGCCTTCAGGCAGCCGCATCATTTCTTTGCGAGCCTCATAAGCTTTGCGCAGGATCTCTTCGTTCACGGGGTAATGCTCGGCAACGTAGCGCGCCAAAACTTTTTTCATCCGTGCCCGGTCGCGTGCCCATTGCAGGTCGCGCGCCACGTGGGGTTTACGCTCGACGCCCTCATCGATTGCCCAGTAATAAGCCAACAGGTCGTCGAGGACATCGTTGAACAATGTTCGCAAGGTTTCCGTGCTTTGCGATCTCAAGCGGAATGCCCCAGTGAAACGAGGCCCGTAAAGCTCCTCCAATTGGCGCAGAGTCCACGTCTCGCCCTTGATCCTAAAGACTTCGACGTTGCTCGTCACGGGCTCGGTGCGCGACAAATCGTAGACAATTTGTGCCTGATATTTCTCGCGCGCAGCCTTGATCCCATCCAGCCAACGCTGGCGTGCCATGTGGACCTGCGCTGTCCGCGGGAGAATCCGACTCGTTATGAGTTCATCCGTTGTCGGCACGTATGTCGTCATGCGGTCTCCACAATAGAGGAGGTGGAGGCCATGACTCGTCTGGATGATTTCCGAGACTTCTCCGGGTTTGAGATCAAAAAGCGCGTTCTCGAGGACGATGTTCATCGGCCTGGCTTCTGGGCCTATCGGCATCCGCCGGCTGATCCAACCAATGTCCCCTCCCACGCGCCCGCTTGCAGCTTCAGAATAGCGCCGAGCCAGCTGAGCAAACGATGTTCCGCTATCCGCCATGCGTTTGACCTCTTGCATTCTTTGGCGAACGGCTTCAGGGCTGCTTGTCGGATTCTCTTTCGAGACTTGCATGAAAAGGTGGAAGGCGTGGACTTGCTCAGGCCGCATAAAGCGCTCAGCATTCTCACGCGTCCAAGCTTCAAGTTGCTCACGGGTCGGCGATGTTTCCTGCTCGATCTTGTCTCGCAAAGTGCGTTTCAGCAGGCTGAGCTCGGCCAGCGTCTTATAGGGGAGGGGGAGGTCAGGCTCTTTGATGTTCGAGGCGATGTCTGGCAGCAAGTCCGTGATCACGTGTTGCAGGACAAAATCCTGGAGCAGTTCACGTTGGCGTTTTTCACCACGCGCCACACCCTCCAACATCTCCACAAGAGTTGAGTACGTCGTAAACGCATCTTCACGGAGCTCTCTGCCCTTGACCACTGCCAGGAGAAAGTGGCCCGGCTTGCCGACGTCGGGAAGGGGCTGTGGTGTCTTGGCGGTTGTCGGAGACTTTGCCAGAACGGTTGTCGTGTGGGGCTCGGGTTTTGTTGGCGATTTCGCTCGATTCGAAACAGGGGCTCCATCTGCCGTCCCGGCCATGGCTAGACATCCAATGAGTACTGCAGAGATCCTTCGTATCACTGCTAGAGGTCTTCGGTGGACCACTGCGGAATTCCCCTTATCGTGTAAAGTGTTGTGCGAAAATAACTGACTCCGTCGGGCTACTTCCTTTTTCTTCGCCCAGCATCTCCGGTTTCTTTCTTCGGAGTTTGCGCTTTGGGCGCCTTGGGTTTCTTTTCCGCCTTGCTTTTTGCTGTCTGTTTCTTTGGAGCGCGCGCCGGAGTGGTGGATTTTGGCGTCGTAACTTTTTTTGAAGGGGGCTTCTCTTCGACAGTTTTTGTTCGGCTCGTTGTTTTCTTTCTCGTTTTGGAGGCCGAGGCACTCTCTTTCTCGACGCCTTTGGCACGGCTTACGGCCGTCTCTTTGCTCTCGCTATTGCGTGGCCGTCCACGCTTCGGTTTCTCAGCAGCTTGAGCTGTCGGCTCCGACTCGCTAACTTTCTTGCGACGTCCACGTTTTGGAGTTGGTTCAACTGCCGTGGACTCTTTCTCCTCTTGGGGCGCTCGCTGGGGACTTGTTTCTCCGTCCTCAACGTGCGCAGTCTCGGTGGCCTCTTGCTCCTCCTCAGCTGCTGCTCGACGCTGTTGTTCAAACCATCCTTCGGGGGGAGTCTTGATGAAGTCCGTTTCGACGAGTTTTTCGAGCGCGATTTTGATTTGCTCGAACACCCTTTTGAAGGTGTCCATCGTCCCCCCGATGGGGTCGGGTATTTGCACGTCCTTACCAGAGAAGCCAACGTATTCCTTGAGGAGGTGGGTTTTTCCTCTCACTGCGTCGCCACCGTCGCGGATCGCTCTTTGAACATGCAGGGAGGAGAATCCAAGGACGAGATCGGCCTCCTCCAGCATCGGAAGTTTCATGGGCCGCGATTTGTGGCGTGCTATGTCGACATTCTCTTCTTTGAGGAGAGAAACGGCCTCGGGAGCGGGGAGAACCCCTGTGGGGGTCATGACCCCAGCCGTCTTGACTTCGACCCAGTCAATGCCACGTTCAGCTAATAGCTTTTTGAGATACCCCTCTGCCATTGGACACCGGCAGTTGTCGCCAGTATCGAGCAACAAAAGAATTTTTTTTCGCACACCGTTGGGCGTGTACGTCACCAAGGGAGAATCCTCCGTCTGCAAAAAAAGTCGCTTTATGACATTGTACACGCAAGATGCTAGGGGGCGATACGCGAATGCAAGGACTTTTTCGTCCCCGCTTAGGCAGCGCGTCGGTGGGATAACCGCCCGAGGAGAGAGGCAATGTCGTAGGCGGCTTGTCGTTTCTCTATCAGATCCAATGCGCCGGCGGAAAGGGCCCTCACCCAGGACTCCTCATCCCCCCTTTCCACCATAATCGCGCAAACAAGCCCCTTTTTCTTCGCTTTCAGCTCTTCGATGAGTCCATGGGGATTCCACGTGGGTTCGTCGCCATCGATCACGACAAGCTCAAAGTCCCTTGTAGAAAGAAGAGAGAGTGCCTCTTCTAAGGTGGCGACGTGGCTGAACGCCAGCTCTTGGTTATGTTTCGGTGTTGGGCTTTCGCATCCCGAAAGCCCCTCTCTCTTGGCACTCAGCACGAGAATTTGGTGGCGAAGGTCATGTGCGGCCTCCGCCGTACCCCGTACACGACCCTGCATGGCCATAAAAAATCTCCTACTAAACTCAGCTTAGGACCCATATATTGGACATATGATAAGCACGCTGTGTTCACGCAGTCTCGTGAAAAAATGATGACAAGATGCATTTAAATCGATGCAAATGGCGTGGAGACGACCTGGTACTTTTTCCTGCGGGGAAGAGCTCTTGTTTGACACTCATTCCGACCACAGTTTGCTTGAAAGAGAAGAGTCGTTTGAGGGGCACTGTAGGCGACATTGTACGATGTCTAGATTCGCCATATATGACTTCGCCACCTGTCGCGAAGCGCTAGAAGCTCACGCTCGCGAGCATGCTGCGGCTGTTGAAGGAATCGAGCGTTGGGCAAGCTTTCGTGAGTTCGTCGAAGCTTTTGCTCGGGAAGCCTGGAAAAACAAGACAACCGTACTGGGGCAGTTTGATCCCGATCTCGTTTTTGTTTTTGCTCCCTTTGATCGGCCGGATCACGTGCACCGCGAATCTCGCTGGGTCAGCGTCTTAGAATTGGCTTCTGAGCTCCTGGGCCAGTCGGGAGAAGGACCTTACTGGGTTAATTTCGTTGACGCTTTTACGCGCGGCGAAAGTCCCAAGTCCACCATGCTTCACCATAGGTGGCTGCCGGACGATCTCACCGGGCTTCTTGTTGGGGACCAGCTAGCTATCTGGGTGTTCTTCAATGCCAAGCGGTTTCTCCGGACCGTTCTTCTGCCGCAGCTTGAAAAGCGTGGGTTTACGGTTCTCCCCGATGAATCAGATGAGCTTACGCCTGTTGTCCGGGTTCGCCATCCGAATAGGCCCCGCGCGACCTACCTCATCCCGTGGGCTGAGTGGTTGCGCGAGATGATTGCGGGCGGTTTCAATCTTCTGTATTTGCTCGAGATATTGTCTCTCTACCTGCAGAAACTCGAGTATGCAGTCCAAGTGGACGAGAACAAGGAGGATGAGTGAAAAAGAAGCCCCGTTACACTGATCTCGCCCTCTACCGTCGCCTTTTGACCTATCTCCACGGAACAAGGCGACTCGTCGTTCTTCTTCTAGTGTGCATGGTGTTGGAAGGGGTTTTTACGGTCGTCACGATTAGCCTCGTTCGGCCGACACTCGACCTGCTTGTTAAGAACCGTATCTCGGAAACAGCTCACGCACGCCAAAAGTCCCAATTTGAGTTTGGCGCTCCCGTCAAGCTCCCGGACGGCTCAGTGGTTGTTCGGGCGGTAGGGAGCCTCGCCTCTTCACGGGCGGTAGACGAGTTGCGCGACATTGTCGACGCTATCGTGAAGCCCCCTCACAAGCGGGTCATCTTTGATTTATCAGCTGCCGAAGTGGGAGAGGGAGCCCTGGCCCAAGTTTTCTACGGGCGCCTTGTGGCAGCACGTGGTCCACGCACAGAATTTATCATGCCGGCCTCGACCTCTCTGCCAGCAGAGCTCACCCCTTCAAGTCACTTTGCTGTGTTTTTGGCAGGGACTCCCCCTGCAACCGAGATTCTTGAAGCACTCAACAAGAATGTCCCGCCGCCCGTTTTGACTCAGCCTCGACAAGCGGAGGGGCTCTCGATGATGAAGCATCGCTTTGGGGAGCTCCTCACTCCCTACCTCGAGCGCCTTCAGGCATACGTCATGGTAAGTAGCGCTAACAAATTTCGTGTGCTGAGTGCGGTCCTTGCCATTCTCGTTCTCTCGGCCCTCTGTATGGTGACGGCCTCTTTTGGTGTCGGCTACTTGAGTGCTTACATGGCCAATCTTTGTGTGACCCGCCTGCGCAACCACGTCGTGCGACACATGATTCACCTGGATGTTGCCTTTTTCAATCGCCGATCAATTGGTAATCTGATGTCGGTTGTGACCCAGGATGTTGCAGCAGTTTCTGGCGCGATCGACATTCTCTTCTCTAACGTGATCAAAACTCCCATCACCGTGCTCATGCTCATTGGAGCAATGTTTTTCATATCTCCGAAGCTCACGCTCTACACACTGACAGTGGCTCCCATCGTGGGCATTTTGCTCTATGTCATCGGCCGGCGTGTTCGCAAAATCAGCCGCCGAATTCAGGAGCTCCGCGCCATTTTGTCATCCCTCATCCAGGAATCCTTCACTGGCATCCGGGTCATCAAAGCGTTCAATATGGAACAAGCTCAGGCAGACCGCTTTGAGCGCGAGAGCTGGCGAGCCTTCAAGCGCGCGCTGAAAACCGTTGTTGCGGAAGAAGTGGGGACCAGTGCGACCGCTTTCCTTGGGGTTGCCACCGTTGCGACGATGATTCTTGTTGGCGGTTACTACGTTCTCCAAACTCGAGAGCTCAGCGGTTCAGATTTCGTCCTTTTTGTCGTCTTTCTTTCCCAGGTCTTCCGCCCTCTGAAGGGCAGTAGCCGTGTTATGGCCAAAATCCAGAGAGGGATGGCGGGTAGCGATCGTGTGTTTGCTGTCCTCGACATGCAGCCCCAAATCAAGGATACTCCTAACGCGCCCGAACTCCCCAAGCCCGAACAGGAAATCCGCTTTGACCACGTGTGGTTCCGTTACGAAGCGGCCGAGAATCACGTTCTTAGGGATATCAACCTTTCAATCCCCGTCGGAAAAGCAATCGCGATAGTTGGCGAAACTGGCTCCGGAAAATCGACGCTCATCAGTTTGTTGCCCCGCTTCTTTGATCCCACCCAGGGACGCATCCTGGTTGATGGGCGCGATATTCGAACGGTTCGCGTTTCTTCGCTGCGAAGCCACATTGCTATGATTCCGCAAGACGTCATTCTCTTTGAGGACACAGTGGCTCGCAACATCGCTTTCGGCATGCCCGAGGACACTCCGCTCAAGCGCATTATCGAAGCAGCCAAAGCCTCAAATGCCCACGAGTTCATCATGAGACTCCCGCAAGGATACGACACACTTGTGGGAGGGCGAGGGGTGCGGCTCTCTGGGGGCGAGCGTCAACGAATCGCCATCGCAAGGGCTTTACTTAAGGACGCGCCAATTCTCATCCTGGACGAAGCCACGAGTCAACTTGACGCTGAGACCGAGGCGCAGATCCAGGAGGCACTTTACCGAGTCATGAAAAACCGCACCGTCTTTGTGGTCGCCCACCGCCTTGCAACGGTTCTGCATTGCGATGAAATCCTCGTCCTCGACGAAGGACGTGTTGTGGAGCGCGGCACTCACGAGCAACTCCTCGCTCAAGGCGGGCAGTATGCACGTTATTATCAGTTGCAGATGGGAGACCACAAGGGCCGAGGGCGTGCGAATGCTTCAGCTTGATTCCCGCGCTCTGGCGAAAGGTGTTGCCAGAATTGCGTCTGAATCATTAGCAGCGTAGGTCCATCATGATTGAGTTCGATGATATTCGTTTCGACTGTTCCCTCTATACGGGCTACAAGCCTTGCCGTTACGGCAACGAATGCCGGCACTGTCCCCACTATGAACCACGCGAACCGTATGCCTCGCAGCCTCACGTGCCAGTGCGGCAGCTCGCGCAAGGTCGAAAACCAGCGAGCCAGGTTGAATCCATTCTGATCATCAAGACGGCAGCCATGGGCGATGTTCTGAGAACCACGACGTTGTTGCCCGCCCTCAAGCGCGCTTATCCGAACACGCGAATCACATGGGTGACAGATGCCTCCGCTCTCCCGCTGCTTCAACACAACCCCAGCATCCACCGATTGCTCCCCCTGACGGCGGAGATAGCAGAAGCTCTTCGTCACGAGACTTTTGACCTGCTTCTCAATTTCGAAAAGGACCCGGTTCCTCTGGCCCTCGCGGGCCAGGTTCCCGCTCGCTGCCATCGGGGCTTTGCTCCCACTCTGTGGAATACCCCGACTGTCTTCAACGAAGCATCGCAATACGCTCTGATTCTCGGCATTTGCGACGAGCTCAAATTTCGCCAGAACGCAAAAACCTATCCACAAATCATCGCGGAAATGGCAGAGCTGCCCTACGAACGCGACGGTTATGAACTCTTTTTGTCCGAATCTGCGTTGCAGCGCCGCGAGGAACTTTTGGGGACGTTCGTAAGTGCCCCGCGCCCTTGGATTGGCCTCAACACCGGATGCGGTTCGGTCTTTCGCACGAAACTTTGGCCCACTGAGCATTGGATTGGACTCATTTCAGAGCTTCGCTCGCTGGTCCCGGGAGCTTCGCTCCTGCTTCTTGGTGGGCCAGCAGAGAAGGATATGAATGCGCAAATCCTGGCAGCGCATCCTGATGTCATTGATACCGGATGCGACAACACGCTCGAAGAATTCCTTGGCGTTGTGGATGCCTGCGACCTTGTCATAAGCTCCGATAGCCTTGCCATGCACGTTGCCATCGCCTTGAAAAAGCTTGTCGTTGCTCTTTTCGGTTCCACCTCCGCCACGGAGGTCGACCTGTATGAGCGCGGAGAAAAGATCGTGACGGACTTTGATTGCAGCCCTTGTTACCTGAAGACTTGTGACAAGGCACCTACCTGCATGCAGGCAATGCTCCCGCGCACCGTTGCGGAGGCTGTCGTCAGGGTACTAAAACGGTATGAACAACCACGCCAACCTACAGAGTGATGTGCCTGCTGCGGCGGAAGGACCAGTCGCACGGCACCGCAATGCGCTTCTGCGATCGGCCCCCAGCGTCAGGCTGGATGGTATTGCCTGGTTGCTACTGGTTGTTCTTATCTGCTGGCTGGGGATGTTTGCCCGCCTTACGATTCAGCGAGTCGGACTCGGTCTGACTCATCCTTTGTTTCAGCTCGACAATGAAGAGGGTGCACTGCTTTTTCAGTCGCTCGAAATCAAACAGGGGCGCCTGCCTTATCGGCCCATTGACTCACCTCCCTTTATGGTAGGCACCTATCCCCCCCTTTATCTCATCATCTCAGCTCTCTTGACGTCCACTGCTGAGCCCTCGTTCTTTGGTGGGCGCCTTGTTACCGCTGTCGCGCTTGCTAGTTGCGTTCTCTCCCTCGCTTTGATCACAGGGTGGCTGACAAGGTCGCTGTTCGCTCTCCTGCTTGCTCCACTCCTATTTCTGGTTACCTTTGAGGTTTGGAGTTGGTCTCCTTATTTCCGTGTCGATTTTCTTGCTTTGGCACTTTCACTCCTTGGGGTGACTACTGCGGTGATAGGGTCGCAAAGCCGAGTCGGTCAGTATGCTCCCCCCCTTTTGTTCGCTATGGCCCTTCTGACGAAACAAACCGCGATAGCGGCGCCCCTGGCTTTCCTGTTTGTCCACTTTCTGCGCGAGCGAAAGCGCGCTCTCAAGCACTGTATTGTCTTCGCCGCGGCAATAGGGATTCCTGTGCTGCTTTTATCGATGCTGACTCGCGGGCAATACCTCGTGCACACGGTCATTTATAACGCTAACAAAATGAATTGGTCTGATTTGCAGATTTGGGCACGGCATCTCGCTCGGTTTTATCCGATGTGGGGGATCCTGTGCCTTGCTTCTTTGATCATCCTGTTGAGGTTTGTTTTGCTGCTCCACCACGGCAGACTGCTGACACCCACAGACCCGAGTGTCGGAAGCTACCGAACATCGGAGGATCTTTCTGCTGAGAGACCACGGAACCAGGCCGATGCTTTGGAAGTTCGGACGTACCACGCGAATGAATGCGAGAAAGCCGACCAGACATTTGGGTGCAAATTGATTTTATGTTATTTTGTTATTGCTCTCATTAATATCGTTGGCATCGCGAAGGCGGGAAGTGCTGAAAACTATCTTCTCGAACCTTTGGCTGCCGCGGCGCTGTTGGTCGGTGTGGCTCTCGGAATGGCGTATCCAACGGGTCGCGGCTCGGATGTTGTCGATCCCCTTTTCAAAAAGTTTCTGCTCATCTTCCTCATTGCGCATGCGGTGCGGCTCACCCATGTCTGGCCCATGATGTTTAGCGCTGGACGGAACCCCTCTCCACAGGATTTTCGGAATGCCGCAGCTGTGACCCAGCGCTTGCGCGTGGCTGATGGTGGTGTCGTAAGTGAGCTCGGAGGATACGCACTTTTTGCGAAGAAGGAGTTCCTTTTTCAGCCGTTTATCATGAGTGAGCTAGCCCGGCAAGGCCGCTGGGATCAGACTCACTTTGTCGAGGAGCTTCGGCAGGGGAAGATCTCCCTTATCGTCGCTACAGTGGATCTTGCTGGCCAAGATTATACGGACGCTTTTACTCCGGAAATGCGGGATGCGATTCGGCAAGCTTACGAATGTCGAGAGCGTTTTCTTGATGGCCGCCTCTGGCGTCATTACCTGTTTTATCCGCGGAAGGTTGCCAGCCCCGCCATCCCAGAGTCTGGCCAGTTAAAATGATAAACAGGTTGTCTCCTTCTGCGCGCGGCCGGCTACTTATGCTGACATCGGCCTTCTCCTTCGGAGCCATGGCGTTGATCACACGTTTTCTCTCGACGCTGCCAAGCATTGAGAAAGTATTTTTTCGTAGTCTCTTTGGGCTCCTGATGACTGCGGCAGCATTCGTTGCGCTTTGCCGCCCCTTTCCCCGTCCGCTGAATTATCGCGGGCTGATTCTCAGGGGGGTCTATGGCAGCCTCGCCCTGATATGTTATTTCTACGCCATTGATCGGTGCGGCCTCCCCAAAGCGACGCTTTATTGCTACACGTATCCAGTTTGGGCGACATTGCTGGCCTGGCTTGAACTGGCTGAACGCCCGACGGCGCGTTCTCTCGCAGCGTGCTTTCTCGCGCTCTGCGGTGTCGTAGTGACTCTCGACTGGTCCCACCCCACCTCGCTCGGAGTGTCTGTGGCTGATGTCGTTGGCCTGCTTGCCGGGGTGCTTACGGGCGCAGCGATTGTCAGCGTGCGCCGACTGCGCCAAAAAGAATCATCCTGGTGGATCGTGATGTTTTTTACGGCAATTGGTGCCCTTCTGAGTTTGCCTGGCATAGTGCTCCATTACAAGCATCCAACAGTAGGTGAGTGGGGATTCCTCCTCGCTTTGGCAGCCACAGCAGCATTGGCCCAACTCGTGATGACAAAGGCGTATCGTTTCATTACTGCAGCAGAAGGTAGCATCCTGTCGCTCACGGTTGTTTTCTGGAGTGCCCTCTTCTCGATGGTCTTTTTGCAAGAATACCCTTCCCATCGTTTTTGGGTGGGAGCGACTCTTGTCTTTGTTGCGGTTGGATGGCTCGTCTTCGAGCGGCAAGCGAAGAAAGCCCCCTCCCCGGACCAAGGCGCCTTCCTTGATTGAAGCGTCAAAATAAAGCTTGCCGGCATCTTCGCCTCGTCGTAGACAGTTGGTATTAGACAGGGATCTCGTAAGGAGCGCTCGGACCGAGAACAATCATCCAATGTTGGCACATGCTTATAGCCCCGTTTTCGAAAAACTGCTTGTAAAGGGCGAAGAGGGGATCCCTGAGCTTGCGGAGTTGATTCTTGCTGTGGCAGGAGAAGTCGGAGCGAGCGATGTCCACGTGGAGGCACGGCGGGACTGCTACAGCGTGCGTTACCGAAAGGATGGCTTCCTTGTGCCGCTCCTCTCGATTCCTCGTGCGCTAGGCCAAAATCTCATTGCGCGCTTCAAGATGCAGGCGCGGGTTCTTACCTACCGCACGCGTGCCCCCCAGGACGGTCGTGTCGAGGGCACGGAAGGGATTGGCATTCGTGCGGCGTTCATGCCGACTCTGCATGGTGAAAAGGCCGTTCTCCGGCTCCCAGCAAGCGGCGCCCCACAGTACCTAGAACAACTGGGCATGGAAGAGCAAGAGCAGAGTCGTTTCCAGCAAGTGCTTTTGGGTGGGCACGGAGTCGTATTCTTCACGGGACCATCGAGCAGCGGGAAATCCACGACTATCTATGCTGCCTTACGGCACATTTTGAGTCATGCGCTTGCCCAGCCGAATATCGTCACGCTCGAAGATCCCATCGAGCAAGAGATTCCCGGGGTCAATCAAACGCAGATCGACCCCGTGGGAGGGCTCACGTTTCTCACTGGCCTTCGCACGATTCTCCGTATGGACACCGACGTCATTGTTGTGGGTGAGATTCGCGACGACGAAACAGCACGCATCGCGATTCATGCAGGGCTCAGTGGTCACCGGGTGTTGACAACGATTCACTCGGGTACGGCGGCGCAGGTCTACGCTCGGCTTCTCCACATGGGCATCGAGCCATTTCTTTTGGCAAGCGCCGTCTCCGCAGTTGTGGCGCAAAGGCTTGCCAGGCTCGTTTGCCAAAAGTGCGCAACACTTCGCCAACTCTCAGAGGCGGAGAAGAGCCTCCTGGTGGGTGACGATGCCCCCGAAACTCAAGGACTCACTGCTCAGGGGTGTCGTGATTGCCTCTATACGGGTGTCAAGGGACGCATGGCCTTATTCGAAGTTGGCATTCCCAACGCGAGTTTGCGTGAAGCCCTGCTCAGTCGTGCCCCCACGAGCGAAATCAGCCTTCACCTTGTGCGGGGTGGCATGCGTCCGTTGCGCCAGGCCATTGGCCAGGCATTTCTAAACCAAAAACTGTCAATCGAAGAGGGACTCCGTTTGTTGGGAGGGGTCACCGAAAATGAAACATTTTGAAAACAAGAAATCAGAAGTGAAGAACGCGGACAAGGGCCGAGTGGGGAAGCTCAAACACATCCTTTCGCAGCCCGTGGAGATTATTTTTCCGCCAACGTGGCGGTTTCATATCAACTTTTGGGGTTTCGTAATCTGCGTGACAGCTTTGTTTCTGGGATTTCTTATTTCGATTTTTTCAGTCGGGGGGGGAAGAGACATTCTTTTGTTCGCCTTGTTCGGTTTTTCCGTTTGGATATTATTTGTCGGCTTGGTCGTGGTCATAGACTTTGCCCTTCGGGCATGGCTTAAACCGCCTCATCCGCTGTTTACTCCTGTAGCGTTCGAGGTTTTGGGATTAGTTTTGGCGATAGGTTTTTCTTCGTGTTGGGTCCATTATCTCGTTCGAGGGGAGGTTCTTGAGGGTTTTTTCTTTGTGCTTCCTGCAGCACGCGGGCAGTTGAGCCGAGCATCGATGAGCAGCTTCGACTCACTGCTGCTGACGCTCTCTCTCCCGCTCTTTGCGGCTTTCAACTGTCTTGTCCTTTACCGACCACTGGTCACTCACAGTGCGGAGTACATTTCCCGATGGCGACGCACGTTGATTGGGGTGGGCGCTGTCATTTGTGCTCCGGTCCTCTATTTTGGACCGGCGTGGCTTCTTGTCATCGTTTTCATGTCATTGATACCGGTGTTCGTGCTAGCTGAGGGAAGTCCGTACAAAGAAGAGCCCACTTCATCGTTCCGCAGGCCCGTTCATCCGGGGAGGTTCCTACCTCTTGTGGCCTTCTTGTTGAGCTATGTTTGGCTTTTTTTCTGGCTTATCGATGGTGAAAGACCAGCGACACAAGATCTTTTGAGCAGCTTACTGACTCCGGTTGCGTTTCTCGTAGGGATATCTCTGTTCTTCGCGATAAGAAGAAGGTTTCCGCGCCTACGTTATGCGGTCGCACGTTCCCATATCTACGAGCACCTTGCCTTGGCCGTTGAGGAAGATATCCCGCTCACCGAAGCTGTGAAGAGCCTTCTGACCCATCGGTGGGATGGAGTGACTCGAAGAACTCTTGTGGCCGTGGGGGCGGCTCTGGAGCGTGGGGTTTCTTTACCAGAAAGCCTCGCTCGGAGTGGTCCATTCTTCCCGAAACACGAAATCACCTTTTTGAATGCCACGGAGAGCGACTCGCTTCCCAACGTCCTGAGATACCTTACCCAGTCGTTGCGCTCAGCTCTCCCACGGGTCAGGTCGCGAAACTTGCTCGTTCTGTATAGCTTGGAATTAGGAGTCGTCGTTCTCCTGGTGGCAGTGGTACTTATCAGCGGTCTGAGCCGCATGGTGGAAATCGCGGACCAAAGTCATGCGGAACTCCCACGGTTTTCTGTCATCGTTTTTGGGAGTATCGAGCTCTTCATTGAGAGAGTGCTGCCGGTCGCCATGGCAGTGGCATTGCTCGCAATGGTGATCGCTAGGCATTCCGCACGTTTTCGTCAGATGTTGGCTCGCGCGACATATCCTTTCGGGGATTTGTTCTGGCTCCACTCGCTCAGTCGCCTCTCATTCCTTCTTGCCCACTCCCTAAGGCGTGGGTTCCCCCTTGATGTCGCTGTCCATACCTCCTTTGTTGCAACCCGAGATCCCATCTTGGCTCGCTTGGCACAATTTGTGGGTCAAAAGATCTGCTGTGGAGTCCCCCTGCCAATGGCGATCCTCCAGTCCCGCACGACCCCTTCTTGGTTTGCCGATCACCTTGCCCTAGGGATGCGCTTAGAGAGCCTTCCGCCCCTTCTAGAACAGGTTTCCCACTATTATCTCCACCGTGCCGCTGAACTGAGAGGGCTGTTGGCAAAAGTGGTCGGCATGATTTACGCGTTGGGCGTTCTTCTCCTAGGGGGATGTTTCGTCGTCGCCGTCTATCTCGTGCTGTTCAAAATCAGCACATCTATCCCGTATGAGTGATGAGGGAAAGCTGTTGGGCTATTCACTCCAAAATCTTGAATCTTTGCTTGGGCAACTGGCAGCTTTCGATGCCGCCGGCATGGATGCGGGTGTTGCCTTAGAAGTGTTAGAATCGGGAGCCCGAAAGCGAGG
>FWWL01002812.1_pt1 | contig 34273 bp, 31 predicted proteins | sample 2228331 | NCBI WGS metagenome assembly FWWL01 (sample SAMEA103939775, study PRJEB20133) | metagenome
AATCAACTCCCAAATCCCCCAAACCAAACACCCAGCACTTAGAACCTATCACCAGGCTCCAATCACCCAGTCCCCAGAAGCAATAACTCAGCCACCATATTCCAACACCCATAACTCTCAATCTTAACTTTTTCCTTGGCATCAACCTTTACCTTACCACTTTTCTTTCGTTCCACTTGCAGAATTTTCTATTTTTGCGTCAGGTGTTAGTAAATAATAATAAAGCCCTCAGAGTCAAGTCTCATTGTAATTGTCTTTTCCTTTTCACTTAAAGGGAAAAGATTCCTGCAAATAGGACGCTATTTCTATTTCCTTGTTTTATGATATAAATCCTATCTTTTTTTATTAGTTTTTGTATTATAAGAAAAATAGCCTTTTTTATTGTTTTTTAAAATTACACAAATATTTTATATTACAATTGACTCATAAAAATATCTCAAAAAATAAGACACTTGATAAATCAAAAATAATTATTAAATTTTGTAGCACCATATCCAACGATTCTCAAAATCTATACCTACCTTCCTAAAATTCCACTTGCGAAGTGGAACAAACTTAGCTACACACACTTCACATTCATCAGAAAAGGAAGTTTTTGAATCTCACCTATTATAATAAGTTTGTCTTTTTATTCTAATTCTTCTCTTATCAAACCAGAGTTTAAAAATAATCTCATAAAATCATTATGCATATGAAGATTATAAACCCTGTTTGGTTTAAGTTCGTTGTGTATATATTTAGTTTTACCGGTTCTTCTTGATCCAAGAAATAAAACACTTTTTTCTTTTAAAACTTCTTTTACAAGGCATACCCTTTTTATATATTTTTCATTAATGAAACAATTATACCAAAAATTAGCAACTATATTGTCAATTTTCTTATAAAATCAGCAATAAAATTAACTGTCTTTTTTAGACCGTGCTCCAAAAAACTCATATTTTTCTGTGCAATATAAAGTGTGAATTAAATCTTTGTTTTTAAATACTATATAAGATTCAAAACAACATGGGCTATATAAACCTGAATATCCACACCTATCAGAATTGTGCTTTTTTAATCTTTTCTCACTATTTTGCGTTATTACCTATTTAATATTTAATGTGGTTTTCAGGCTTTTTTATATATATCCCCAACTTCACATTATTTGTTTCTCGAAGTTTTAACAAAGCAGAACGGGGTCGACGGGATTTGAACCCGCGGTCTCCGCCTTGACAGGGCGGCGTGTTAGACCAGGCTACACCACGACCCCTTTAATTGCATGGTAATTATAGTATACAAAATTTTTCTATTTTTAAAAAATCTATGAATTATAACAATTGCTTTTCTTTTTTATAGTAACAATTTTCTAACTCTTGTCTGTAAATAGTTACTGGTAGGTATTTCTTTGAAAAAGCTATATATATTTAAACCAAAAATTCTATTCAAATCTATTCAAACCTCAACCTTAATTTTTCTACTAAAATTTAGAAAGATGACCTTAACATCACTTTTAAGAACTAAACAACAATTTAACTTACAGGCTCTTTCTAATCAGTTACTTATAAAGTTATAGAATTAGAATCAATAATTTTTTTGAAGTTTTCATCAATAGAGTTATAGTCAATAATATCAACTCTATATGGCAGTTCAGATTCTTCAAAATCAATCTTTATTTTACCTAAGGTTGAAAAATTAATTTTATCCTTCGATATTATAGCTATATCAATATCTGAGCTTTCTGAATTTGTTCCTTTTACTCTGGAACCAAAAATTCTAACTTCAGCATCGGGAATGTATTTTAAAATTATTCCTTTTATTATGTTTATTTCTTTTTCAGCTATATTACTCATTTCTTTTTTCAAGTTCAAAAAGAAGTTTTCTTGCTTCGCTTAAGAACTCAATAGCAATTTTAAGTACTTCCTCAGCTTTTTTGCTATCATATGCATGTGAGGTTTCATTTCTTGCTGTATGATATGCTATCCATTTATCAAGATCATCAATTAAAAGTTTTTGCTTTGACAGTCTAAAAAGCTCCTTTCTTGAAATACCATCAACCTCAGGTCCGAAATCTTCTTTTAGATATCTTCTCATAAATTTCCAGCATAACTCATATGTAAATTCAAAGTTTTGAATTACACCAGCTTTAACAGTTTCCTTTTGTTCTTCTGTAAGAGATTTATATGTCTCAGAATTATAAAAATTAATTGAATCTTCAAAAGATTTTATTGCTTTTTTAAGTGAGGTAAAATCAAGTTTCATCTTATTTTTTTGTTTTCCTTCTAAGTTCAGAAAGTTTTAAATTAACAATCGATTTTTTCAACTGAATCTCAAGATCTTCAAAATTATATGCTTTGTCTTTCGATATAAATGCCTCTTTAAGCCTTTGATACTCTTGCCTTTCCTTTTCCTCATCAATCTCTTTTGCAAGTTTGGCATCTTCCGCAAGAATTATCACCTTATTGTCACGAACCTCAAAATAACCCCAGAATATAGAAAGAACCTCTTCTTTTTCTCCATCTCTATATCTTAATATTCCTTCTTTCAACTGAGCTATATATGGTATATGACCTGGTAACACTCCCATTTCTCCCTCATAAGCAGGAATAATCACACTATCAACCTCTTTGTCTTCAATAATAACCCTTTCTGGAGTAAGTATTGTTAGTTTAAGTTTTTTCATACACTTGATTTTCTGAAATTTGCTCTTACTTCATCTATATTTCCAACCATGTAAAAATATTGTTCTGGAATATCATCAAGCTTTCCTTCAAGTATTTCTTTAAAACCTCTTATTGTTTCAGAAAGTGGAACATATTTTCCTTCCCTTCCTGTAAATTGCTGGGCAACAAAAAATGGTTGTGAAAGAAATTTCTGGATTTTTCTTGCTCTATAAACTATAAGCTTATCTTCATCAGAAAGTTCGTCAATTCCAAGAATTGCTATTATATCTTGAAGCTCTTTGTATCTTTGAAGTATCTTCTGTACACCTCGTGCAACTTTATAATGTTCTTCTCCTATAATCTTTGGATCAAGTATTCTTGATGTTGAGTCAAGTGGGTCAACTGCTGGATATATTCCAAGCTCTGCTATCTGTCTTGATAATACAACTGTGGCATCAAGATGGCTGAATACGTTTGCAACACCAGGATCTGTCAGGTCATCAGCAGGAACATAAACAGCTTGTATCGAGGTTATTGAACCTTTTGTAGTTGATGTTATTCTTTCTTGAAGCCAGCCTATTTCTGTTGTAAGTGTTGGTTGGTATCCAACAGCAGATGGCATTCTTCCCAAAAGAGCAGAAACTTCTGAGTTTGCTAAAACATATCTAAATACATTGTCTATAAATAATAATACATCCTGACCTTTGTAGTCTCTAAAATATTCAGCCTGTGTTAGAGCTGTTAAACCTACTCTTGCTCTTGAACCTGGTGGTTCGTTCATTTGTCCATATACAAGAACTGTTTTTGAAAGAACCGGTGAGCCATCTGAAAGTTTTGATTCCTGCATTTCAAGCCATAGATCATTTCCTTCACGGCTTCTTTCCCCAACACCGCCAAATACAGATACACCATGATGCTGTCTTGCAACATTGTTTATAAGCTCCATTATTATAACCGTTTTTCCAACACCAGCACCACCAAAAAGTCCTATTTTTCCACCTTTCATAAATGGGGCTAAAAGATCTATAACTTTTATTCCTGTTTCAAAAACTTCAGGTGTGGTTTTTTGTTCTGTAAATTTTGGTGGATCCCTGTGAATTGGAAGATAATCTTTTGTTTCAATAGGACCTCTATAATCCACAGGCTCACCTAAGACATTTAATACTCTTCCAAGACATGCTTCCCCAACAGGAACCTTTAATGGAGAACCCGTATCAATGGCAACAGCTCCTTTATATAATCCATCTGTAGGACCAAGAGATATTGTTCTAACAGTATTATCACCTATGTGCTGGGCAACCTCACAGATAAGTCTTTGTTCTTTTTCTTGAGTTTTAAATTTTATTTCAATTGCATTAAATATTTTAGGAAGCTCTCCAGAAAATTCAATGTCTACCACAGGACCGATTATTTGAACTACCTTTCCCTTATTCATAAACACTCCTTTATTCTGCTTTTACCGCATTTGCTCCACTTACTATTTCAGTTAACTCCGTTGTTATTTGTGCTTGCCTCAGTTTATTCATTTTAAGTGTAAGTTCATCAATAAGTTCTGAGGCATTTTTACTTGCAAGTTCCATTGCATTCATTCTTGCTGCAAGCTCTGAAGCTTGATTTTCAAGAAGCATTCTAAAAATTTCTATATTCAGGTATTTCGGAATTAGATTATTTAAAAGTGTTATTTTATCAGGTTCAAATATGTAATCGTGAAACTTTTTCTCAGAACTGGATTTTTCTATGTATTTTATTACTGGAAGTAAGACTATATTTCTTATCTCCTGGTTTATCATACTTTTAAATTCACTGTAAATAAGTCTAAGTTCATCAAGCTGGTATTTATCATACATCTCAATTATTTTCGAGGTTAAAAGGGTTGCATGTGTGTAATTAACCTTTGGAAATATATTTACAAGCTGATAGTAAACTTCCACATCTTTAAGCTTTTTTAAAAAATCTGTAGATTTTTTACCTACAGTAATAATATATACTTTCTTATCCCTGTTCTCTTTTATAAATTTAAGTGCTGAGTTTAATATTGAATTATTAAAAGAACCACAAAGGCCTTTGTCTCCGCTTACAACAACAAGACCAATTGAAGATCTAAATTCATCCCTTTCAAGAAATCTGTGAAGATTTAATCTTTTAATATCATCTTCCTCCATCTCATGTTTAAGAGATATTATTACATCCTCAAGGTATTTTACATATGGTTTAAATGTGAGAATCTGGTTCTGCGCTTTTTTTATTCTTGCTGAGGCAACCATTTTCATAGCATATGTTATTTGTTTTATATTTTTAACAGCCTTTATGTGTTTTCGTATGTCTCTTAAAGACGCCATTATTTTTTCTCCATTATGCTTACATAATCCTTTATTCCTTCTTCAACTGTCCACTGTGGTCTGTAATTTAAGTATGCTTTTGCTCTTCTTAAATCTGCCTGAGTTTTGTTCTGGTAAAAATCATAAGGATTGTCAAAATACTCGGGTTCGTAATTTGTACCTAAAGCTTTATTTAGACATTCAATAACATAATTAAAATTCTCCGGTTTTCCTGTTCCTATATTACAAACCACACTTGTATCACAATCAAGTGCATTTAAGTTAGCTCTTACAACATCCTTAACATAAACAAAATCTCTCATCTGCTCGCCGTACTTAAATATCCTTGGTCTTTTTCGAGACTTCATCTGACAATAAAGCTGATATATCATTGATGCAAATTTTCCTTTATAATATTCACCTGGACCATAAACATTAAAATATCTAAGTCCAATTATTTTAAGTTCTGGGTATCTTCTTGCGTAATTATATGCAAGATTATCCATTATTGCTTTGGAAAAACCATATATATTTTCCGGAGTTGGTGTTTGTTCTTCTTTCATAGGACATGGAGAATTACCATATACAGCAGCACTTGAAGCATAAATTATTCTTTTTATTTTATATTTAAGTGCATACTCAAGAATGTTTCTAAAACCTTCAACATTAACATCCATCATAAGTTTCTGATCCATAACCGTTGTGTCAGTTATTGCTGCTTGATGAAATATTACATCAACATACCCAACTTTATCCCACCAACTGGTTTCTCTTATATCAGTAGCTATAACTTCACCATTAAAACCATTAAGATTTTTAAAATTACTGCTAGAAAAGTTATCAATCACCACAACATCAGCTTTTCTCTCTTCAACAAGAGTTTTTACCAGGTTAGAACCAACAAACCCACATCCACCTGTAACAAGACACCTCATAAAATCACTCCTTTCTTAAATTTCTCTTTAAATTCTTCAATTACCTTTTTTATTGATGATTCAAGTTCAGGTGTAAGCTCTTTTTTAATAAGTATATCCTCAAGTATATGTAAATAATTTTTCTTCACATACTCAAGAAGTCTATTTTCAAATTCTTTAACTTTATCAAGTTCTATATCATCAAGATATCCTCTTGTTCCAGCATAAAGAACTAAAACCTCTTCTTCAACTCCCATTGGTTCATATTGATTTTGTTTTAAAAGTTCAACAAGTCTTTCCCCTCTCCTTATAAAAGCAAGCGTTTCTTTATCAAGATCTGAAGCAAATTGAGCAAATGCTTTAAGTTCATTATACTGTGCAAGGTCAACCCTTAATTTTCCAGCAACCTGTCTCATTGCTTTAAGTTGTGCTGAACCACCCACACGTGATACTGATATCCCCACATTAACAGCAGGTCTTATTCCAGCATAAAAAAGCGATGGTTCAAGATATATCTGTCCGTCTGTAATTGAGATAACATTTGTAGGTATGTAAGCAGAAACATCATTTGCCTGAGTTTCAATTATTGGAAGAGCAGTAAGTGATCCGCCACCATTTTTTTCGTTAAGTTTACACGCTCTTTCAAGAAGTCGTGAATGAAGATAAAAAACATCTCCTGGATAAGCTTCCCTACCTGGTGGCCTTCTTAAAAGTAACGACATCTGTCTATATGCCTGTGCATGCTTTGAAAGGTCATCATATATTACAAGAACATGTTTACCTTTCCACATAAAATATTCACCCATAGCACATCCAGAATATGGTGCAAGATACAGCATTGGTGCTGGCTGAGATGCCGAAGCACAAACTATTATGGTATATTCCATTGCCCCATAATCTTCCAGTATCTTTGCTATTCTTGCAACACTCATTTCTTTTTGACCTATGGCAACATATATACATATTGGTCTTTTATTTTCAGGTTCTTTTTTCTGATTTATAATTGTATCTATTGCTATAGCAGTTTTACCAGTCTGTCTGTCTCCAATTATAAGCTCTCTCTGTCCCCTTCCTATTGGAATCATTCCATCTATTGCTTTAATCCCGGTATGAAGTGGTTCTTTAACTGGCATTCTCTCAACAATTCCTGGAGCAATTACCTCAACAGGTCTTGTGCCAGAAAATTTTATTGGTCCTTTTCCATCAATTGGATTTGCAAGAGGATCAACAATTCTTCCAATAAGTCCTTCACCTACCCCAACCTCCATAATCTTTTTTGTTCTTTTTACAATACTCCCCTCTTTTATGAGCTTATCATCCCCAAGAACAACTATTCCAACACCTTCCCTTTCAATATTCAAAACCATTCCCTTAACTCCACTGTCAAACTCAACAAGTTCTCCCATAACAGCAGAATTAAGTCCCCAGGCTTTAACAACTCCATCTCCAACACTTATAACCTGACCAATCTCTTCAATTTCATTTTGTGAAACAAACTTCTCTATTTTAGATTTTATAATCTGTGTAATTTCCTCAGACCTCATAATTTATCTCCTTTTCAAGCTGATTTTTAATAATTTCAAGTCTTTTATTCAGTGTTAAATCAAGAACTTTATCATCCCATCTTATATAAAATCCGCCTATAATTGAATCATCTTTTATAAAATTTAAAAGAGGTTTCTTTTGTATCAAATCTTTCAAAAAATCTTTAAGTTTTTCCTCTTCATTTTTAGATGGAATATTTTTTACTCTTAAATCCACTCTTATATATCCCTTGGATTCATTGTAATAATCCATAAATACTGAATAAATTTTATCTATCAATTTAATTTTTGAAGATGATATAAGAACCAGGGCAAGTCTATAAGCCAGAGTTTTTTTTAGTTCATTAGAAACAATTTTTCCTATTATTTCATTTTTAATTTCTATATTTACAAATGGGTGAGACAAAAAATCAATATATTTTTCAATTAACACAATAATTTTTTCAAGATTCTCTTTCTTTTTTTCAATACTTTCTCCTTCACTTATATAATATGCATATGAATATTTTTTTATGATTGAATATTCCTGAAGATTCATTTTCAGTTCCTGTAATTTTTATATTCTTTTAATGTTACTTCCATAATCTTTTCATCAATATGTTTATCCACAACACCTGTAAGAACCTTTCTAGATATAAGAGTTGAAATCTCCACTATCTTTTTTTCAAGCTCCTTCTCAAGGTGTTTTTTATATTCTTCAGCTTCCTTCTTAGCGTTGGAAATAATAAGCTCGGCCTGACTTTGAGCTTTGGAAATTATCTTTTCTTTTTCACTATTTGCTTCATATATTGCCTTAGCAAATCTTTCTTCTATCTCCTTATTAAGATTTTTTAATCTATCTTCAATCTCGTTTTTTATCCTTTCAGCATCTTCCCTTGCTTTTTGAGCCATTTCAAGATCATTGGATATCTTTTTTTCTCTTTCTTCCACAGCTCCAAGCACTGGCTTCCATACATACTTTGAAAGGACCACAACGAGCAATATAAAGCTCAAGATGGTCCAGAATGTCAGGCCGAACTCGGGTTTAATTAGATTTTCCATAAATTATTTTGTCTGAACTGTTTCAATATTCTGGTGAGCCTCAGATTTAGGCATACCAAAGTTCATAACTATAAGCAAGCAGATAACAAGAGCAAGAAACGCTATTCCTTCAATTAGTGCTGCGGCTATGATCATTGTTGTTCTTAGTGTATTTGCAGCCTCAGGTTGTCTTGCAGTTCCCTCAAGTGCAGCGGTAGCAAGTCTTCCTATACCATAACCTGCTCCTATCAGAACAAGTCCTGCTCCAATCGCTGCACCGATATATCCAAGCCCTATGAATGTAAGGTCCATTTTTCCTCCTTTTTAAAATAAAATAAAATTAATGAGAACTGACCGCCTGTGATACAAATATAGCGGTTAAAAAAGTAAATATATAAGCTTGTAAAAATGCTACAAGCACTTCAAGCAATGAAACAAAAAGAACAAGCAAAACAGATATGGGGGATACAATAAAAAGTCCTACATATGCATTCAAAGCACCAAAAATGAATATAAAAGAAATAAAAACTAAGATTACTATATGACCTGCTATCATATTCGCAAATAATCGGATTGCAAGAGCAAATGTTTTGGTAAAAAGACCAATTATTTCTATTGGGATTATTATTGGATAAAGCCACCATGGAACACCCGATGGAACAAATGTTTTTAGATAATGAAGAATTCCAGTTTCTTTTGCTCCTACATAGTTAATCAAAAAAAATGTTGTAAATGCAAGTCCAACAGTAACTGAAATATTGCCTGTAGCTGTTGCTCCATATGGAACAAAACCTAAAAGATTCATAAGAAGTATAAAGAAGAAAAGTGTGGAAAAATAAGGAGCATATTTTTTGTAAAGATCTCCAAGATTAGGTTTAACTATTTCATCTCTTATAAATATAACAATTATTTCAATTATTGCTCTTAATGGAAAAAGAAATCTCGATTTTGATCTTATTATAACAGGAAAAATGAAAAGTAAGATAAAAGAAACTATAACTATCATTAAAAGATGTTTTGATAAGGGAAGTTTAAAACCAGCAACGCTAATCCAGTTATATATATGATCAATTATATGATGTTCAAGTATCTCTTTTAACTCCATAATCCTTTATTTTATAAATTTCAATAAAAATTTGAAAAAAAATTAAAAAGACCGAATATAACAAAATTATTATAACATTTTTGGTCTTTAAATACCAAATTGAAATAATAAGAAATATTAGTTTATAAAAAAAAGAAAAAACAAAAACCTTAATAAACTTTTTATTATCAGAATTTATGTATTTTTTGAGAAGAAATCTTGTAATACTACCATTAATAAAACCAAATAAAATTCCAAGAAAAGAAGCTGTATAAACGTTTATCTCAAAAACTTCTTCCATATGTTATAAAAAACTCCAAATATAGAAATAACCATTCCTGTTAATGTAAGATATGGTTTTGTTTGAAAATACTTATCAAGAAAATATCCTGCAAAAAAGAAAAAAAGAACAGGTAAGGCTATTTCAAGTCCAAGCTGTAAATAATTTTTCCAATCCTCTTTGTTATGATGAGTCATAATTTAATATTAAAAACTTCCATAATTATATCTATCCGATTTTTTTCAGAAATTCTTATTTCAAGACCATCTCCTTCAGATGTTTTAAAAAACCTGAGATTATTTTTAAACACTTTCTGCCACCTCAAAATATCATCAGAATCTGGTTTAAAATTTTTTGAAAAATAAAACTCTACTCTATCATTTTTTTCAATTATTTTTTTAATACCTTTTCCCTTCAAAATCCTTTTTATCTTTACTATATTTACAAGATTTATAACCTCCTGAGGAAGCGGACCTGCAATATCTTTCATTTTATCAACAATCTCATTAATTTCTTGAAGGCTCTGAGCGTTATAAAGTCTCTTATAAAAATTAAGTCTTTCAAGATCATCCCCTATGTAATTTTGTGGAATAAACGCTGAAATTTTTAAATCAACCATTATATCATCTTCTTCTTCAACTTTTTCTCCTCTAATCTTTTTAATCTCACTATTTAGAAGATTTATATACATATCAAGACCTATCGAATTTATATATCCATGCTGTCTTGTGCCAAGTAATTCACCTGCCCCTCTTATTTCAAGATCTCTCATGGCAAGTCTAAAACCACTTCCAAGTTCAGAAAACTCCTGAAGCGCAAAAAGCCTTTTCATCATATCACTATTTATAGTTTGATTTTCTTCTTTTTCAAACCATTTTGGATAAAAAAGATAACAGTAAGCCTTCTGTTTTTCTCTGCCTATCCTCCCTCTCAGTTGATAAAGTTGAGCAAGTCCAAGTTTATGAGCATCTTCAACTATAAGTGTATTTACTGATGGTATATCAATCCCAGACTCTATTATTGTTGAAGCAAGAAGGAGATCATATTTTTTCTCATAAAAATCTATCATAATATCCTCAATCACATCTCCCTTCATCTGTCCGTGTATAACAGCTATTTTTATTCCCGGCAGAAGTTTTGAAAGTTGTTCCGCCTTTTTATCTATAAACTCAACCCTGTTATAAACATAATAAATTTGACCATTCCTTTTAATTTCTCTGTCAACAGCATTTACTACCAAATTTTCATCATAAGCAACAACCTTTGTTTCAATCGGAAGCCTTCCGAGAGGTGGGCTTTCTATAACTGACATATCTCTGAGATTTGAAAGAGACTGATAAAGTGTTCGCGGAATGGGGGTGGCAGAAAGATAGATTACATGAGCAAGTTCTTCTTTTTTCTTAATTTCCTCTTTTTGCTTTACCCCAAATTTATGCTCTTCATCAACAACTATCAAACCAAGATTTTTAAACCTTATATCCTTACCAAGAAGCTTATGCGTTCCTATAATAACATCAATCACACCTCTGGAAATATCTCTTATTATTTCTTTTTGCTTTTTTAATGGAGTTATTCTTGAAAGAACTTCAACATTGATATTAAATTTCTCAAATCTTTTTTTAAAATTTTGATAATGCTGCTGAGCTAAAATTGTGGTAGGAACAAGCACAGCCACTTGAAATCCATTTGTAACTGCCCTGAAAATTGCTCTCATTGCGACCTCTGTCTTTCCAAAACCAACATCTCCAACAATAATTCTATTTGAAATAACACCATCTTCAAGATCTCTTAAAACATCTCTTATTGCATTTTTTTGATCTTCTGTCTCACTATAGGGAAAGCTTAATTCAAAATCATCTTCAAATTCTGTTTTAAACATTGGTTTTATTTTCAATACCTTTCTTTTAGCCTCAAGCCTTATTATATCCTTTGCAACAAACTCAATTTCTTTTTTAATCTTTTCCTTCAATTTATTCCAGGAAGTTGATGAAAGAGATGAAAGTTTAACCTTGCTCCCATCACTTCCAATATATTTCTGAATCTTCTTAAAATCGTTAAGCCATATATAAAGTTTATCACCACCTGCATACTCTATTTCAACACATTCACTTAAATATACATTTCCCCACTCATCCCGGTGTTCAAAATCCTTTATCCCTCTGAATATTCCTATACCATACTCTTCATGAACTACGAAATCTCCATAATTCAATTCATTCAATCTAAAAAACTTTTTTGCATCTTTTTTTAAATTGTAATAATTATAATCTCTGTTAAAGACTTCATTTGATGAGATAACAGCAATTTTATGGGATTTTGAATAAAATCCTTTATTTAAATACCCATAATGAAATTTTATTCCTTTAAGTGGAATACTGAACTCTTCAAATGTTTTTATAATTTTTAAAGACTCCTTTTCATTCAGGACAAAAATGTTTATACCAAAATCATCATTTAAAAATTTTGTAATTTCATTTTTAAAAACATTTAAATCAACAAACTTTATATTTTCAAAATAATCAATATTCTCATCAAAATAAACGGAATCAAGATAATTAAAACCATCAATATCGATCCTGTATGAATATCTTTCAAAGTCCATATCTTTTAAACTTATCTCTTTTAAATTCATATTGGAGATTGATAAACTCATCTGAAAATCAAATGTGTTTTGTGTTTCAATATCAAATTTTTTTATAGCTTCAAGTTTATCTCCATCAAAAAACAACCTTACAGGATAGTCTTCCCCCCACTCATATATATCAACAACACTACCTCTTGTAGCAAACTCCCCTGTTTTTTCAACAAAAGAAGTTTTTGAAAATCCACAGGAAATAAGCTTTGCAACTAAATCACCTCTTTTTATTTCATCTCCAACTTTAAGCATAAGATAACCAAGATTATTCACTGAAGGAAATTTAATTTCAAGAGATTTTATAGAAGATATTAAAATTTTTCTTTTCTTAGAATTATACAGAAGTTCAATTCCCTTTTTAATCTCATCCCTGTTTAATGAAAACTTAATTATTTCAAATCCATCTTTTTCAAAAAGATTCAAAATAGAATTAAAAGTCTCATAAAATTTATCAATTTCAAAATCATCCTCAACGACAAGAAGTAAATCTTTGCTTTTTTTAATTGATTGGCAAAAAATATAATAAGCAACCATTGATTCGTTTAAAAAACCACCAACTCTTTTCATAATTAAATTATATATTTTTAAAAAATGCTAAAATCTTAATAAGGAGGTAACATGAAAAAGACAATAAATCTTATACTAATATCTTTATTCATCTTACCAACTTTTATCCTTTCTGCAGATAAAAAACAAAATAAAGAAAGCGATGAATGGAAAAATAGAAAATTTACTATTGAAGAACTTAAAAAATATAACGGCAAAGATGGTAACCCTGTCTATGTAGCAGTTGATGGAATAGTTTACGATGTTTCAAAATCAAAATACTGGAAAACAGGCACACACAAGAATCTTCACCAGGCAGGAAATGACCTTACAAAGGAAATAAAAGAAGATGCTCCTAAATTCCACAAAAAAGGTAAGATATTAAATAAGTTTCCAAAGGTAGGTGTTTTAGTGATTGAAAAATCAACTGATAGCACTAAAAATGAAGTAAAACTTGAGGAAAATCAGATTAATAATGAGAAAAAGAATAAGATATGAATCTTTATGAAATATATAAACTTTTTGGCATAGCAGCAATAATATCATTAATAATAACTGTTTTTTTAGGTTTTAATATAAGAAGATCTGGATTTAAAATTCATAGATTTTTTGCACTTTTAACTTTAACACTTGCAGTAATACATTTTATACTTCAGAAATTTTGAATTAATTTGTTATAATAATATCTGTGAAAATTGACAATATATATAATATTTTTGGTTCTGTTAAAAAAGAAAAGATAGATGAAATTGTTAAAAAAATAAAAGAACTTGGAATAGATCTAAGTGATGTAGAAGAACAATTTATTAAAGGTGGTGGAAAAGGTGGTCAGAAGATAAATAAAACCGCAAATGCTGTTGTGCTAAAATATCTTCCACTAAATATTGTTGTAAGATCTCAAAGAGAAAGAAGTCTTGGAGTAAACAGGTTTTTAGCATTAAGAGAACTTGTTGAAAGAATAGAAAATGAAATTAAGAAGGATGAATCTAAAAAAGAATTAATCAAAAAAAGGAGAGGAGCTATGATACTTGAAGGAAAAACACTTGCGTCCATGATAAATGAAGAGACAAAGAAAATGGCTGAAGAGTTTTTAAACAAAAAAGGAAGAAAACCATTTCTTGCAATAATAAATTATTTCGAAAACTCACCGTCAACCTACTATATGAATCTGAAAGTAAAAAAATGTGCTTCACTTGGAATAGATACCAGAGTTTATATACCACAAGACAAAACAGATAAAAAATATTTCCTTTCATTAATAGAAAAATTAAATAGCGATCCTGATGTTGATGCAATTATGGTTGAAAAACCACTTCCAGATGGTTTTGATGATCATAAATTCTGGGATCTTTTAAATCCATCGAAGGATGTGGATTCTCTTTCATCTATAAATATGGGAAGATTATTGATAGCTAAAAAGCTTGATGAGATAGAAAAAAACAACTTTTTTGTTCCACAAACAGCATATGCTGTTATAAAACTTATAAAATATTACAATATAGATGTTAGTGGTAAAGATGTAGTTGTAATTGGAAGATCAGCAATAGTTGGAAAACCTCTCGCTATTGTGTTTCTTATGCTTGATGCAAATATAACCATATGTCACTCAAAGACAAAAAATCTTCAAGATCATCTGAAAAAAGCAGATATAATTATAACCGCCATAGGAAGGGCAAAATATATAAAAAAAGAAATGATAGGAGAAAACCAGATAATAATTGATGTGGGAACAAACTTTGATGAAAATGGAAATATGTGCGGGGATGTAGATTTTGATGACGTTAAAGAAAAGGTCAAGGCAATAACACCCGTACCAGGTGGGGTTGGACCTGTAACGCTATCACTCCTTTTAAATGCAACTGTTAGAGCTGCAAAAAATAGTATAATTTAATTATGAAAAAATTTTTAAGAATCTTTTCAATTTTAGTCATATCTTTATTCTTTACCTTAACACCTTCATATACTCAGATAAACCTTGATGAGATTGAAAATAAATCAGATAAAAAAGAAGAAACGAAAAAAACAGTCTCATCCAAAACCAGAAATACAAAAAAAACAACTCAAAAAAAGAATACTAAAAATATTCAGTCAAAGAATAATAAAAAATCAAAAAATACAAAAAAATCTATAAGAAAAACAAATCAATCAAAATACAAAGTACCAAAAATAGAAGAAGGAATATATAAATTCGACTCTAAAGGAAATCCACTACCAAATACAAAAATAATAAAATCAACTCAAACAGTAAAATCTACATCAACATCATCACTGGATCTTAGAATAGGAAATGAAAACAAGGAAATAAAAATTCCTAAAAACTAAGCTATGGATCTTCTTGTAAAACTATATGAAATTATTGATATAGATGAAAATAAATTTTTAAAAGATAATACGATAATAATAAAAAGAGCAATTGCTCCTGAAAAAAAGACAATACTTGACTGGGTTGAAAAGAATTTTTCAAAAGGATGGGCAAGCGAAGCAGATGTCGCTCTTTCTAAAACTCCTGCAACATGTTTTATAGCAATAAAAAATAACCAGATTATTGGTTTTGCCTGCTATGATGCTACTGCAAAAGGTTTTTTTGGACCAATAGGAGTTTTAGAAACAGAAAGAAAAAGTGGGGTTGGGAAGCTACTTCTTATAAAAACATTAAAACAGATGTACTATGATGGATATGGATATGCCATAATAGGTTGGGCTGGGCCAGTTGAGTTTTTCAAAAAGACAGTTAATGCTATCGAAATTCCACAATCAGAACCATCAATTTATAAAGACATGATAAAGTAAAAAATAGGAGAAAGTATGGAAATTGGAATTGTTGGACTTCCAAATGTAGGGAAATCCACACTTTTTAACGCATTAACAGATGCTGGAGCTCAAAGTTCAAATTACCCATTTACAACAATTGATCCAAATGTTGGAGTTGTAAATATTCCTGACAAAAGACTTGATGTATTGCAGGATATATTTAAACCACCTAAAAAGACATATTCATATATAAAATTTGTTGATATAGCAGGGCTTGTGAAAGGAGCATCAAAGGGAGAAGGACTGGGGAATAAATTTCTTGCAAATATAAGAGAAGTTGATGCAATAGCACATGTTGTTAGATGTTTTAAGGACAACGATGTTGTTCATGTTCTTGGAGAAGTTGATCCCGTAAGAGATATTGAAGTTATCGAACTTGAACTTATTCTAGCAGACCTTGAAAGTGTTAATAAAATGATTGACAAAAATCTTGGAGCAGCAAGAACAGGAGATAAAGAAGCAAAAGTTAAAATAGAAAAACTTGAAATTCTTAAAAAAACCCTCAGTGAAGGAAAACTTGCAAGAGAATGCGGACTTAAGATTGAAGAAATAAAAGAGTTTAATCTTCTTACCTCAAAACCAATGTTGTATGTGGCAAACACAGATGAAAAACCAGACGAAGAAATATTAAAAAAATTATATACCTATGCTTCTAAAAAAAATGTAGAAGTTATAAAAATCTCAGCTAGAATTGAGTCAGAAATAATAAAACTTAATGAAGATGAAAGAAAAGATTTTTTAAAGGATATGGGAGAGGAATATTCTGGACTTGAAAAGATAATACTGGCGGGGACAAAACTTCTTGATCTTATAAGCTTTTTTACAGTTGGAACTACAGATGAGGTAAGAGCATGGACGATTAAAAGAGGAACAAAAGCTCCACAGGCAGCAGGTAAAATACATTCAGATTTTGAAAAAGGTTTTATAAAAGCAGAAGTTTATTCATTCGAAGACATAGCTAAATACAGGGACGAAAAAGTATTAAGAGAAAAGGGACTAATAAGGCTTGAGGGAAAGGATTATGAAATAAAAGATGGGGATATCTGCTTTTTCAGGTTCAATATCTAAAAATTAACGAAACATCCAATCTTAATCTTTTCTAATATGAATATATGGAAGATTAGATCTGTAAAAACATAATTATCGATGAAATAGTTTTGAAATAGAAAATTAACAGAAAAATATTATAATAAAGTATATGAGATTAGGTTTTTTTATTATTATATTGTTTTCGTTATCTCTTTTTTCAAAAGATTTTACATATACCTATCCAGGAATCAGAGCAACAACCATGGGAAGTGCTTTTTCATCTATAGCAGATGATGCTTTCTCGATGTTTTACAATCCAGCAGGACTGACACAAATAAAAGACTGGGAGGTTGCTACCACAATAAATAACAAATTTTCAAATAAAAATTTATTCGAACTAACATTTGGTTATAAAAGACCTCTTCCTGACACCAAAAATGTAGTTATAGGTTTTGGATATGACAGAATAATTCAGTCCCAAGACAAATCAATGGATAACATAGTTTTTTCTTACTCTGATCAAATTGTTTTAAAATATTTTCAATTGCCTGTTTTATATGGTGCTAATTTAAGGATAGTGGGACTTAAAGAAAATTACAATAACCACCTTGGGATTGGTTTTGATGCAGGGATAATTCTAAGCTCAGTAGAAAATTACAGAACATCCCTGGTTCTTTCAAGATTTACAACCGGTGTTGGGAAAAACCTTGCCACAATTATAATTGGAAATTCATATAGATATCTTGATACAATCTTTGCACTTGATTTAAGAATAAGAGGTGGATACGCTGAGTTCTTCCCAGGTATTGAAAGAAAATTTTATGATGATCTTTTGAGAATAAGGGTTGGAAAAGGGATAAATCTTGATGGCAAAGATTACCTGGCATTTGGATTTGGATTAAATTTTAATCCAATTATTATAGACATAGGATTATCTTATCCATGGAAGGGATACCATATAAAGGCAGGTAATTATGGATTTTCATTTACTTATAAATTTACAGGTCCATCATATAAAGAAAGAATGTTTGATGATGCCTCTGAGAAAGTTAAAGAATTAAACTCAAAAGCACAAAATCTTATGGAAGAGATAAGAAACCTTGAAATAGAAAAAACAAGATATGAAACACAGAAAGGAATTCTTGAAGGAGAGCTAACAATTTTAAAAACTCAGATGATTGAACTGAAAGAAAAATTAAAAGAAGCCCAAAATGAACTTATAGATATTGAATTTCAGAAAAAAAAGCCCCAAAAACCAGTTGAAGAAAAGATTATAATAAAAAAGGAAGAAAAATGGCCAAAGCTTCATAAGGTTGAAAACGGAGAAACATTGAGGTCAATATCATTGAAATATTATGGCACACCTGAAAACTGGAAACTTATATTTGATGAAAATCAGGATAAGATAAAAAGAGGAATCCCTCAGGAAGGAGAAATTCTTATAATTCCACCACCTAAGAAATAATATGAACAACGATATTATTGTAATAACAAAAAAAATTGAAGAGATAAAAAGATTTGAAACAATAGCAAAACTTTTAAAATTAAAAATATTTTTTGCAGAAAATCTAAATCAGCTCTGTAATATGCTTGAAAAATTTATACCTTTAGTAGTAATAATAGTTGAAGATGAAGATCCTCCATCTGAACTATATTTCAAAGAAATAAAAAGGATAGCACCATTGCTTTGTGTAATAATAGCAATGAAAGAAAAAAATTCGGAAAAAAAGAAAAAATATGAAAAAGTATTTGATGGAGTTCTTAATTATCCCTGGACTGAAGTTGAACTAAAAAATATTATAAACTCTATTTTAAGTATTAAATTACACCCTTTAAAAACAGAAAAAAACAAAATAAAAATAAATTATATTCTTATTCCACTTATAACTTTTATAGCCATAATTTTCTTAACTATCTTACTTCCATCAAATAAAAAACAACCACTTGATAAAAATAACATTAAAAAAATACAAATCCCCTCAAAAAACATCTCAGGCTTTTTCGAAACTGGAAAAAGAAAATATATATATGACTGGGTTATTCAAGCATTTTATATATACAACGAAAATAATGAACTTGAAACTATAAAAAATCTTCCCACAAAAGAAATTATTACAATATTAAAGGATGGAGAAACCGGTAATTTTTTTACTGTAAGTGATGAAGGAGAAGTTATAAAAAGAAATAAAGATGAAAGCTTTTCAATTGTATCAAGAGTAAAATACCTTTTAAAAATTGAAGACCTCTGTTATGATGGTATGTACGTCTGGATTTTAACAAAGGGAAATCTTATAAAAACTCTTAATAATAGTGAACTTACAACAATATCAACATACTCTCTTCCAGAAGAAAATGTAAAATATCTCGGATGTTCATCTGATGAAATATATCTTTATTCTCCATCAAAAATTTATAATACTTCAACCTATGAACCAAATTTAATAAAAACCACACTTCAATCCCCATCTAAAAAAGTCATACATTTTGATTATAAAAATGGAAAAATTATATATATTTACGAAGAAGATAAAAAAGCATATCTTGAATATATTGAAAAGTTAAAGTAAATAAAATTAGTCACTATATTAGTTTGATTATTTAGATTTAAAAAATCATTGTTAGTAGTAACAGGAAAACAGTATCTAAAAAACAAAAAATAAAAATTCTAATTCATTCAACTTCTTTTTTTATCTCTGAAAGTATATTTAAAGCTTCTAGAGGAGTTATTTTATTAATATCAATGCTTTTTATTTTATCTATAACAGGATGTGGAGAAAATAAAGGAAGCATATCCTGAGAATGTTTTATATCAACACTTCTTCTTTCAAGCTCATTTAAAATATCTTTTGCTCTTTTTATACACTCATCAGGTAGTCCTGCTATCTGAGCTACATGAACCCCATAAGATTTATCAGCACACCCATCAACAACTTTATGTAAAAAAGCAATCTCAGTTTTACCTTTTGAATTTATCCACTCTTTTACTGCTATATTATAATTTTTTATTCCTGAATATTTTTCAGCCAGCTCAGTTATTTCAAAAAAATGGGTTGCAAAAAGAACCTTCGCTCCTATCTTATTATGAATATATTCACAAACAGCATAAGCTATTGATATCCCATCAAAGGTTGAAGTTCCCCTTCCAACCTCATCAAGTAATATAAGACTTTTTTTGGTAGCAAGCTTAAGTATATTACTTGTTTCTTTCATTTCAACCATAAAAGTAGACTCACCTTTAACAAGTCTATCGTGAGCACCAATTCTTGTCATTATCCTGTCCACTATACCTATTTTTGCTTTCTCACATGGGACAAAGCTTCCCATCTGAGCCATTATAACTATTAAAGCAGTTTGTCTAAGATACACACTTTTACCACTCATATTTGGACCTGTTAAAATTATGGTTCTTATATTCTCATTAATATTTAAATCATTTGGAACAAATGAACCTGGAGTTAAAAATTTCTCTACAACAGGATGCCTTGCATTTGTAAGCTCTATAACATCCTCACTCACAATTTCAGGTTTTACATAATTGTTTTTTCTTGCAACTTCACTTAAAGATGATATAGCATCAAGATATGAAATGATCCAGGCAAACGAGTTTATTTCAGAAATATAATTTAAAACCTTTTTCTTCAGTTCAGAAAAAAGATAATTTTCAAGTTTTTTTATTTTCTCACTTGCACTTAAGATCTTTTCTTCTATTTTTTTAAGATCATCTGTTATAAATCTTTCAGAAGAAATTAGTGTTTGTTTTCTTATATAATGCGGAGGAACTTTTGAAATATGTGTTTTAGTAACCTCAATATAATACCCAAAGTTAGAATTATATCCTATTTTAAGTGAAGGAATTTGAGTTTTTTCCCTTTCCTCTGCTTCTATTTTAGATATTACACTTTGAGCATCATCTATGAGGGTTTTAAGTTCATCATATTCAGAATTATAACCTCTTTTAAAAAGATCCCCTTCCCCAACTTTCAGAGTAGAGTTCTCATCAATTGCTTTTTCTATTAATAAAGCAAGTTCTCTTAACCTCTGTAATGAATTTATCTTTCTTATCACCTCAGGAATACAGGAAATAAAATTACCTCTTTCAAGAATTTCTTTTATTAAATCAATTTTAGTTATAGCAATCTTAAGACCAATAAGATCAGATGGGTTAACACTCATATTTATAATCTTCCCAGAAGCACGCTCTATATCAGGGATATCTCTAATAACATTCTGCAATTCGCTAACAATCTCCTCGTTTTTATAAAAATAGTCAACAGCATTCAATCTTGTTGTTATAAGATGAAAATCTGAAAGAGGATTTAAAATCCATTTCTTTATAAGTCTTGAACCCATTGAAGTTTTTGCCATATCAAGTACATCAAAAAGCGAATATCCTCCTTCATAATCAGTTCCAACAAGTTCAAGTGTTTTTATAGCACTTTCATCAAGCTTCAAAATTATGTTATCATCATAATAAACAGGTCTTATATTTGAGTCAATATTAATGTGAAGAGATTTTATATATTCAATTGAAAATAATGCTGATTTTGCAGCAAGTTTATTATTCTGCCATACACTTTCATTAATCCAGGAAGGTTGAGATGTAATTTTTAAATTATAAACAGAAATTTTATCAGAAAATATATTCAATTTGTTTTTATTTATATAATCAAAGCTTTCTTTATCTGTAATTATTTCTGAAGGAGATATCCTTGAAAGAAGCGAGAAAAAACTACTTAAATTTGGATCATCAAGCTTGTTTATAGCATAAAACTCTCCCGTTGATATATCTATCCAGCTTAATCCCCATCCAACCACATCAATTAAAAATGTACAGAGATAATTAGAAGATTTAGCATTTAAAAGATTATCCTCTATAACAGTTCCCGGGGTTATTACACTTACAACCTTACGTTGAAAAAGCTTTGTTTTTTTATCTTCTTCACCTACCTGCTCACATATGGCAACCTTATAACCTGCATTTATAAGCCTTGAAATGTAATTTAATGAAGAGTGGTATGGAACGCCACACATTGGAACACCCTGTCTTTGGGTAAGCATAAGTCCCAAAACACGAGACGCAATTTTAGCATCATCATCAAACATCTCATAAAAATCACCAAGTCTGAAAAAAAGAATATAGATCGTATATTGTTCTTTAATTTGCCTGTACTGATTCATTAATGGAGTGTCTATATCATTTACAGTTTTCAAAGCCATAATAATATTATACAAATTGCTTTATTCAGTTTTCTGAAATGAGGTAAAAATTAAAACATTTTTTTATTTCAAAAGCAATAATAATTATTCACATTTACCAATAATAGAAAGGACATCTATAAAACCTTTCTTTTTAAGAATATCACAGGCGCTTAGACCTTCAATATTTTTAGCTTTTTTATCTGCATTATATGAAAGTAAAAGTTTAATTGTATTTTTATGCCCATGCCATGAAGCAAGAATGAGTGGAGTATTTCCATCTATATCTCTTACATTAACATTTGCTCCATTTCTTATCAAAACCTCAACCACTTCAGTTTTTCCCCTTAATGATGCCCACATTATAGGTGTCCAGCTCAACCAGTCTCTTGATTCAATTAAAGTTCCATTTTTTATAAGATAATCAACCACCTCAGGATGACCCCACCTTGAAGCTATATGAAGCGGAGTTTGACCCTTATTATTCCGGAAATTAATATCCGCTCCGTTTTTTAAAAAAATCTCAATAATATCAATATTTTTTCTTAAAACCGCTATCATAAGAGGAGTCCAGTTTTTATTAAGAGGATTAAGATTAATGCCTGATTTTACTATTGAACTAACCTTCTTACTATCTCCTTTTCTTATAGCATCATATAACTCATCATATGGATCCTTTGAAATATTACACGAAAAAAGAAATAAAACATAGATAAACAACAAAATTCTTCTTATTTTTGCTAGCTTATACATAAACTTCTAAAAACACATTCATCACAGAAAGATTTTTTATTTTTTTCAAAAAAATCTTTGTTGATAATCTCATCAACTATCTTTGAAATTATTATCTCATAGGTTTTCTGTAATGAAGGCGGATTTTTCTCATTAAAAAGTTCTTCTTCTAAAATATCCCTGGAACCGAGTGAAATTATGGAACAATTAGAAACATCTTTTTCAAGATTATTATAAACCATTAGATAAAAAGGTAATTGAAGGCTTCCAGAATTTTTATAATCATTTATATCAATTTTTTTCTTTGGAAGATATTTCTGAGGATTAGAAGATGTTTTAAAATCTATTATCTTTCTACAACCATCTTTTTCAACAACAAGATCAATTATTGCTTTAGCCTTAAAGTTTAAACTATTAATTTCTATATCACCGACACACTGTTTTTCACTTTCAACAATTTTATACTTATTTTCAATAAAATATTTTTCAACCTGATTGATCTTTTTAATAATCTGCCTTTTTATAAAATAATATTCAGGAGAGTTCGAATCAAGATTTTTTCCAAGAATATCATCAACAATCTTTTCAATATTATATTCACTGTTAATATTTTTAAAAAGCATATCAAGACACATATGTATTATACTTCCAATTTTCCTATTATCAATATCATCAATAGTTTGTTCATCATCGATTTTAAGAATATATCTGTAATAAAATTCAATTTCACATCTTATATAGGTATCAATTGCAGAAAAAGAAAAGCAAAAATTATTTTTCAGAAAATTCTTTAGTTCTTTTGATTTTTTTACTTTCTCAATCTCTTTATATTCAAAGGAAAGTATTGAATCATAAAATTTTATTTCATCATCTATCTTCTTTCCCTTTTTCTTTTCCATTTCCCATATAAGCTTTTCAAGAAGACTGCTTCTTATAGTTTTCTTGTTATCAACATAAAGAAGGTAAATGTTATCACTTAAACTTAAAAGTGTTTTAAAATAATACTCATATATTTCAAAAGAAAGACGTGAGGCTGGAATCTTAATCTTTTCTCTTATATAATCTGAAAGAAAACTATTTCTATCAATAGTCTTAGGGATTATACCTTCATTTAAATCCATAAAAATAAGATTTTTAAATCCAAGCCCTCTTGTTTCAAGAAAACCTATACACTGAACCCCCTTTATTGGAGAGCCAAGAAAAGGAATAGTTATTGAAGAAAGTATATTTTCGAGAAAGAGAAAGTAAGATTTATTTTTTTCAAAAGACATTTCTGATATCTTTTTAGCAGAAATCCTACTAAGCTCATTCATTATTTCATATTCAACATTTTTCCATCCGTTTTTCTCTTTATCATCAATATTTTTTATTATTCTCATTATCTTTTGAATAAAGTCTTTAATATTCAAATTTTTTTCAAAAGGAGTTATAAAGGAGTTAAATATATTAGAAATTATTAAAAATTTATCTACTTCATTTTCATCAAAAATATTTTTAAGCTTTTTAAAAGAAATATACCTTATAAGCTTTTTATTGCAATTATGAGAAAAACAACTAATTGCTCTTTTTACTTCCCCTTCATCTATAAGTTTATCATTAACAATAATTTTTAATTTTGAAATAATAGGGTTTGAAAAGAAAGAAATAATTTTTTGTGTTTCAAAATATGTCTCATCATTCTCAATAAAAGCATCAGAATAAAGAGCTTTCAGTGCAAAAATAAATGAAGAAATGTTAACATATCCTGCCGAAAGTCCAACAGATATATTGTAATCATCAATCTCACTTAATACATTTTCTATAAGAGCAATTACAATATTAGCATCAGGAATAACTATCGCTGTATTTTTATCAAGTGAAAGATTTTTTTCTTTAATCTCATTAATTATATTTTTAAGTACAAAAATTTCATGATGCTGTGTTAACGTTTTTATAATATTTATCTTTTCAGTTTTAATCTTAAATTCTTTTTTTTCAAGTTTTAAATTACCAAAAACCTCCTCAATCTTTAAATAAATTCCAGGTCCATTTAAATAAACAAAATAAGAGTTATCAAATTCGTAGAATTTTCTAAATATTCTTTTCTCTGAATAAGTTAGAGCATAAAAACCTGCAAATATTATCTTTTTAAACCCAGTAAATTTACTAAAATCAATTAACTCTGGAGATATATTATATTTTAAAGCCCTTGAGTATAATTTCTTTGAAATAAGAACATTATAATATCTTTCATAAAGATTAGAAAATCTTTCATAATCCTCAATATTAATATTTTTTTTATCTGCAATACCATCTTTTATAAGAAAATCATAGATTTTTATATCCTCCGGTCTTATTCCGTTTATTTTTAGTTCTTCAAAATCATTAAGTATTATATTTCCCCAATAAATAAATTTGTCAAAATTCATTTCCTGTAAAAAAATTGCTTCAAGATCTTTTTTTAAAGCATAAAGTTCTACAAGCATATCATATCTATCTGCATCTTTATATATAACATTGGAATTTAAAAGTATAAACTCGACAAACTCATCAATTGAAAATATCTTTGGCAAATATGATGCTCTCCCGAGCTTTTCGTATATTGACTGTTTAAGCCAATACCCCTGTCTTAAGTTTGGGAAAATTATAATATTATTATCAATATCTCCACCTTTTATAATTTCATCAGATATATATTCAAAAAGTTTTTTTGAAACTACTTCAACCTTTTTCATATCTTTTCAATTTTCTTAAGATCAATATAATATAAGTATCCCTGAACATTCTTTTGAGGATATATTTCTTTAATTACTTTAAGATAGTTTCTGATTTGTTTACAATACTTTTCATCATAAGATCCTGTCTTAAAATCTACAACAGTTACTACATCTTCATCTATAATAATTTTATCTATCCTTAAAACACCATTTGAAGTAGTAATTTCAACCTCATTTTTTATAACCCGATTATTCTTTTTTATAAAGAATTTACTAAATTCATTATCATTAAATATAATTTCAAGTTTTCTCTTTATTTCATTAGCCATCTTAGGATCAAAATCAATCTTTTCAAAAATAAATGCTTTTTTTATTAAAATTTCAAAATCAGGTTTTTCGTCGATGAAATCAATCATTTTAAATACCGAGTGAAAAATCCGCCCTCTTTTTTTCTCTTCTGTTTCAAACTCAACATCTTTAATGAATGGATAGTTTCTATAATAGTTGAAAGAAAAATTGTTTATATAATAAAAATCCTCGACTGATTTGTTTTTTCTTGATAGTTTTTTACCATTTGAATCATTTTCAAAAATATCAAAAATTTTTAACGAAGTTTTATTCTTTACAACTATATTATATAATTCATATTTTGCTCTTGTAAGAGCAACATATAAAAGATTTATATTTGAAAGAGCTTCATTTCTTTTTCCTTCTTTGTATGAACGAATAATCTCATCATAAATCTTCTTTTCTTTAAAAGCCTTATAATAACTCTTGTTTATTCTGTAAAGATATAAAAAATCACCTGAAATATCAAAATAAATATCAGGTGGCTTTGGTTTATTTTTCCAAAAAATATTTATTACAACATCAAACTCAAGTCCTTTTGCTTTATGAAATGTCATTACCTTAACAGCATTTATAGAAGTTGATACCTCTATTGAAAACTCTTCATTTTTATTTTCATAATCATTTAAAGCATTTATAAGTTCTTCAAGACTGGTTATTTGTAGATTAGCAAATTTTAAATAAACCCAATCAAGAAATTTTATAAGGAAAGAAGAATAATCACGGAAGTTTTCAAAAAATTTAAATTTTTTACATATAAAACATACAAACTCATATATGTTTTTAAAGTAAAGATTATTAAAAACATCTCTAAAATACTCATCCCATATTGAAGGATATTTTTTGAAAAATTTTAAAAAAATTTCATTTTCACTATTATTTTCAAAAATAAAAGCTTCTATTTCTTCTCTTGTAAATTTTTCTTCACAAAGTTTAATAAAAGGTCTTGAAAGAATAAATGAAATAAAAGATTTTTTATCATATGGATTTTTAATAAAATTAAGAAGAGAAATAATTGAAACTATCAATGGGTTTCTTCTTATATCTAAAGTAGAGTATGATGCAGATCTTATACTAAGTTCATCAAGCCATTTTACAACCTTTTCAACATCCTCATTTTCATAACAAAGAACTGCAATATTTTTGAGTTCATATCTTTCCACAACATCTTTTATAATCTCAGTAAATTTAAGCTTAATAACTTCTTCCTTATCATCAACTTCAAGTTCCTTCAAACTTATTATTGTTGTCAAATAAAAGCCATCATCCTTTTTGTAAGAGATATGTTTTATTCCTTTAAATATAAAATTATAAACATCATCCACAAAATTTTCTTTTGAAAATTTAATAAATTTATCAGAATTAAAAATTTTATCCACATATGAAAGTATAGTTGAAGATGTTCTGTAATTTTGAGTTAGCTCATAAACTTCAATTCCATTTTTAAGAGTGGAAAGATTTATATAACTATTATTGTCAGATGGATTTCTTTTTTCTATAAACTCTTTTATTATTCTATAATCAGCATTTCTAAACATATATATCGCCTGCTTCATATCCCCAATAAAAAATCCACTTCCTTTTCTGGATATAGCTTCCTCTATAAGAGGTCTTATTAAACTCCACTGAGCATATGAAGTATCCTGAAACTCATCAATCATAAAGTGATTTAAAAAACAAGAAAGTCTTATATATATCTCAATTATCTTTTCACTTCCTGTGGCTGTATTTATTGAATTATAAACAGTTTTAAGAATATCTGATAAAACAGCATAATCAACATTTTCCTGCTTATAGTTATTAAAAAATTTTTTAAAAGAAAGGTAAAGTTTAATATACGGGGTATAAAAACCAGATGAAAAGAGATATGCCCACTTAATACAATCATTTACAATCTTTTCTTCAATTATTTGCTCGCTAATATTTAAACTTTTTCTAAAATCTGAATATATAGGAGAAGAATTAGAAAGAACTGCATTCACCACATCATCTATTTTTCCACTTAGAACTGTATTGTAAATACCTTTTCCACCGAGTTTTTTTGAAAGTTTTTTGATATTATTAAATATTCTCTCTTCAAGATTTTTCATCTCAGTTTGTTTTAATTTATTCATCGAAATTTCTTTAAGATAATTATCCTCTTTAAGCATAAACTCAGCTATTTTATCAACCACAACTGGAACCGGATTAAAGATAAAATAAGAATTTGAAAATTCCAGAATATTCATAAAATCTTCTATTTCTTTGATTTTTTTCCTGTCCTTTAATGAATAATGCAAATACCTTCTAAAAGCTTCATTAACAATATCTTTATAATCAAAGATAAGTATAAAATTGGAAGGATAACTAAATTTTGTTTTTGTAGAATTAAAAAGAGAAATTACAAATGAATCAATTGTGTGAACATTAAAAAGAAAATAATTATCAAGAATATATGAAAGTTTGTTTTCTGCTATTTCCCTGATTTTGTCATCTTCAAGTTCTATAAACTCATTTAGTTTTATTCTCTCAACTTCATCCTTTATTCCAAGAGCAATTGATTTTAAATAACTAAGTATTCTTTCTCTCATTTCTTTTGCAGCATTTTCAGTAAATGTTATTGCAATTATAGACGAAATATCGTTATAAAAAAGAAACTGAATATATCTTTTGGCAAGATTTGTCGTTTTCCCAGAACCAGCACTTGAATGAAGTAGATATATATGAGGGAAATCAAGAGATGTATATACAGATGGCCATTTCATTATTGAATCTGTTTAAGTTCAACTTCTTTATATCCTTTTGGAATTTTTATTGCTGTATAATAATCAGCCTTTGAAGAAGTATTTTCTTCAGCAATTTCAAAAACATTAACTCTGTATTTTACTATTATTTTATTAGCCTTTTTTTCATATGAATCAATTTCAAATATTCCAGATGGTAATATTGAGTCTGAAACAAGAATAAGAACATTTTCCTTAGAAAAATCAATATTTAATCTTTCTTTTACCTTATTATGAGAGATAAAACTTTCCCATTCATCCTTGGTTTTAAAAACCTTATAATTACACGGAGCATATATGGGTGTTACGCTGTTTATTTCCTTACCAGGTTCAGGAACATACGTTCTTTTAATATTTTCTTCTTTTTTTATTTTATCATACAAATTTATCTTACTATCAAGTTCATTTTCATCAAGTTTCACCATAACCTTATTTCTTGATCTGGCAAGTTCTGCAAGCTCAGCCATTGGATCTTTAGGTTTTTCTGCAACTTCTTTAAAATCTTTTTCTTTAATGAGTCTTATATTTCCTTCATTAACAATATCCGAACTTTTTATGTCTTTTTTTGATGAAAACTTCTTTTTGTTATCAAGAAATTGTTGTGCTTTATCTATGCCAAGATTATCATAATTATTTTCTTCTGAATAAATCTGACTGGAAGGATTTTCTGTATACATTTTTTCAAGTAGGTAATACAGGCCAATAACAAATATCATTCCAGCTAAAAGGATCAGATAAATCTTTCTATATCTCATATTTTTAATAAGCATTACTAACCCCCTTTATGTAAATATTCACTTATCATCCTTAGAATCTATTTTAACAACATTCATAAAAGCCTCCTGAGGTATTTCAACATTTCCTATCATCTTCATTCTTTTTTTACCTTCTTTCTGTTTTTCAAGAAGCTTTCTTTTTCTTGTTATATCTCCACCATAACATTTAGCAAGTACGTCTTTTCTTAAGGCACTTACATTTTCTCTTGCAATTATTCTTCCCTCAACCCTTGCCTGAATTGCGATTTCAAAAAGATGTCTTGGGATTAATTTCCTCAATTTTTCACATACTTCCCTTGCAACACTTTGTGCTTTTGAACGATGAATTATAAACGAAAGAGCATCAACAACCTCACCATGTATTAATATCTCAACTTTTACTATATCAGAAGCTTTGTAGTCACTGTATTCATAATCAAAGGAAGCATATCCCTTAGAAAAAGATTTAAGCTTATCATAAAAATCTACAATTACCTCAGCAAGCGGCAATTCGTATTCAATAACAACTCTCTTGGAAGAGATATATTCAATATTTTTATGAATTCCTCTTTTTTCTTTTAAAAGTGTAACTACATTATCCATAAACTCAAGCGGCGTTATAATTTTAGCCTCAACATATGGTTCATATACTTCAATAACATCTCCGTAATGAGGAAACTGAGAAGGATTTCTAACCTCAACTATTCTTGTTTCTTTTGAATGTATATTTTCTTTTGTCTTCACCCTGTATATAACATTAGGATTTGTAACTAATAATGGTATATCAAACTCTCTTTCAATTCTCTGTCTTATTATATCAAGATGAAGAAGTCCCATAAAGCCCATTCTGAAACCAAATCCAAGAGCCTTTGAAACCTCTCCCTGATAAACAAAAGATGAATCTGTAAGATTTAGTTTTTCTATTGCTGACTTTAATTGATTATAATTTGAACTATCAACAGGGAAAAAACCAGCAAAAACAACAGGTTTAACTTCTTTAAAGCCTTCAAGAGGTATAATTTCTTCACCTTTACAATAAATTGTATCACCTATCTTAATATCATGAATATTTTTTATACCTGCAATTATATACCCCACCTCTCCTGCTTCAAGAACTGAAGCAGGAACCATCCTGGGAGTTAAATATCCAACCTCCTCCACCTTATAAGTTTTTTGAGTTGAATAAAAAGAAATTACATCCTGAGGTTTAATTTTACCATCAAACATTCTTATATAAACTATAACTCCCCTGTATGAATCATATACTGAATCAAAAACAAGAGCTCTAGTCTTAGAGTCTGAAATAACTTTTGGATAAGGTATCTCCTTAACAATTCTTTCAAGCAGTTCCTCTACTCCTTTTCCTGTTTTTGCACTTATCTTAGAGCAATCAACAGGATTTTTTAAGATTTCCCATATCTGCTCTTCGGTAGATTCCACATCACTATGTTCAAGATCTATCTTATTTATCACTGGTATTATTTTAAGACCCATAGACATAGCAAGATGAGCATGAGCAAGCGTCTGTGCTTCAACTCCCTGTGTAGCATCAACAAGAAGCAAAACACCTTCACATGCATAAAGCGCCCTTGAAACCTCGTATGAAAAATCAACATGTCCGGGAGTATCAATCAGGTTAAATATATATTCGTTTCCATCCATAGCCTTATAATTCATTCTTATAGCCTTTGCTTTTATCGTAATTCCTCTTTCTCTTTCAAGTTCCATAGCATCAAGGACCTGTTCCTTCATATTTCTCAAAGGTATGGCATTTGTAATTTCAATTATTCTATCTGCAAGAGTTGATTTCCCATGATCTATATGAGCAATTATTGAAAAATTTCTTATCTTTTTAATTTCCATAACTTTCCACTTCTTTCTCCAAAAGCTCTATGGTTTCAGATGAACTTGATGCATTTAATAGTTTTGTTGAAAGCATAGAAATCCTTTCATAATTAAGATTTCTTATATGTTGTTTAACCTTCAAAAACAGCCTGAGGGGAACTGAAAGCACATCAACCCCAAGTGCCAGAAGAAGAGTAGAACCAAGCATATCAGATGCCATCTCCCCGCAAACCGAAACCTTTTTACCTTTTTTATGAGCAGTTTGAATTATAAGATTTAACATTCTAATAACTGCAGGATGAAATGGGTCATACATATTACTTACATATTGATTAACTCTGTCAACAGCAAGAAGATACTGGATAAGGTCATTGGTTCCAATTGATATAAAATCGACATTGTCAAGTATATGATCTACTATAACAGCAGCAGAAGGAACCTCTATCATAACACCAAAAGGAATATCTTCCTTAAATTTTATATTTTCCTCAAGAAGTTCTTTTTTAACATCATTTATTATACTTTTTACCTGAATTATTTCATCAACAGAACTTATCATTGGTACCATTAAATAAACATTTGTATCACATGAAGCTCTATATATTGCCTTAACCTGAGTTTTTAATAATTCAGGATACCTTAAAAAAAGTCTTATTCCTCTAAATCCCATAAAAGGATTTGCTTCACTACCTACCTCTTTTATACCTATATTTGAAATTTTATCAGCTCCTATATCAGCCGTTCGTATTACTACAGGCAAAGAAGACATAGAATGTAATATTTTTTTATAAATATTCATCTGTTCTTCTTCACCAGGAATGTTTTCTCTATTTAGATACAAAAATTCTGTTCTGAAAAGCCCTATACCATCTGAATTCATCGATAAACACTCATTAATATTATCACTACTCTCAAGATTAATCATCAAACTCACTCTCTTGTTATCTCTTGTAACCGTTGGAAGTTTTTTAAACCTTGAGAGATAAACCTCATCTTTATGTAACTGTTCCTTTTTTTTCCTGTAAATTTCAATCATCTCAGCAGTTGGTGATATTATTACAGTTCCTTCCTCACCATTAACTATAACCGTTTCCCCATTTTTTACTATCTTTGTTATATCTCCAAGTCCCACAACAGCAGGTATTCCCATATTCTGAGCAAATAAGGCAGTATGACTTGTTTTAGAACCAAGATTAGTACAGAATGCTATAATGTAAGGAGACTTTCTTATATTTAATAGATCAGAAGGATATATATTATTCGCTATAAGTACAACTGGTTCCTTTATATCTTTTATAACATTTGCTTTAATATTACTAAGATTGTAAATTATTCTTCTGGAAACATCCAGAATATCATTTTTTCTTTCAATAAAAAAATTATCTTTTATTTTTTCAAACTTCCTAATTATTTCTTCTATCTTTATTGAAAGAGCATACTCAGCATTTATCCCATCAGAACTTATAATTTGAATAACCTCTTTTGTTATAAGAGGATCTTTAAGTATAAGTGAGTGAGAATCTATTAACTTTGCATGCTGTTTACCAAGAGCTGTAAGGACCTGTTCTCTTATAATATCAAGCTCTTCTTTTGTTTTTAAAAGAGCATTTTTATATCTATTAATTTCTTCTTTTATCTTACTTTTCTCTATATTCTTTTTCTCTATAACTAAATCATCATGAAGTATATATGCTTTTGATATCGCAATACCTATATTTACTCCTATACCTTTTTTAATTATCATACTACTCCTCATCAAATTTAGACTCAAAAAGTTTTTCTATTTCTCTGACTGCTTCTTCTTCATCTTTACCATCAACAATAAGTATAAGTTTGCTTCCTTTACCAGCAGCAAGCGCAAGAAGTCCCATAATACTTTTCCCATTAACCTCATAACCATCCTTTACAATCTTTATATTACTTTCATATTTCATAGCTACAGTTGTTATCATTCCACATGGTCTTGCATGTAAACCCTGTTCGTTTGTAACAATTAACTCTTTTTTTATCATATAAAAACACCCAATATTAGCGATACGATAATAATAGCAAAAGCAGGATAGATTATACTTTTTTTATTTTTTCTAAAATACCTTTGAATAAAAAATGAAATTACAGGCACAAAAATATAAACAACCATCTCCTTTTTATTATTATCAGAAATATATAGAAATCCGTAAATAAATATGGAGAAAATAAATATTATTACTGTTATAAAAAAACCAACTCTGCTTAATGTCTTTATAATTCTGTTCCAGTTAAACTTATCAAGGCCACAGTACTTATTACCACCGCACTCGTAACCATATGAAAAACCAATCAATCTTATATAAATGGTATAAACAGCGTATAAAAAGTTTGGAGCCACAACAGATATTATATAAGCTTCATAACCAACATTTTCAGAGCAACAATAATAAACTATTAAAAAAAGCAGAAAACTTACTTCCCCCATTATAACTTTCAATCTTGACCAGAAAAACCTATCCCCGATTGAAGCATATGCACAGGCAAGTGATTGTTTAATATTTTTAATATTTTCAGATGGTAATTTTTCTTCTTCCATTCTAACAACATTACCACATACAAAACCAGACATATAAGGTTGTGTATTGAAAATTTCAAAGTGTTCTTTAATCCTTAATTTAAGATTATTATCACTGTATATTCTTTTAATAAAAGGTAAAATTGAAAAAACAAATCCAATATTCTGAAATCGTTCATAATTAAAACAACTTTGAAGGAAAAAATTCCTGAATAAAAAGTTAATTTTATCTTTAAAACTAATCATTTTTACCAACCTGCATTTTAAATCTAAAATAGAGGGATGTAAATGTTATAAAAGCGAAACCAATTACGCTAAGCTTAGAAACATTTAAAATATAATCAAAATTATTCAATATATCAGCTATGTAGAAGAAAAATTTATAAGAAATAAAAGTGTAAATAAAAAAAGAAATGGTTTCCACAAATAAAGAAAACAATATTAATCTTCCAAAATAAAACTTACCTTTTTCTATAAATCTATCCCCCACCCTATTAAAAAAGTTTCTGAAACTTCTTAAATTTTTTTCTACATAAATATATCCAACAGAAACAAAAAAGCCAAAAATAAATGA
>FWWL01002813.1_pt1 | contig 34273 bp, 32 predicted proteins | sample 2228331 | NCBI WGS metagenome assembly FWWL01 (sample SAMEA103939775, study PRJEB20133) | metagenome
TCCCCCGGGGCCTTCACCCACCGCCCCTCCACCGCGGTGGGGCAGGAGGCGGGGATCTCCCAGTAGGCCTCAAACCCCCGGAAGTGGTCGATGCGCACCAGGTGGAAAAGCTCTAGGGCCTTCCCCAGGCGCTCCACCCAAAAGGAAAACCCCTCCCGCTCCAACACGTCCCAGCGGTAGAGGGGGTTGCCCCAGCGCTGGCCCGTTTCCGAGAAGTAATCCGGGGGCACTCCGGCCACCACCGTGGGCCGGCCCTCCTCGTCCAGGTGGAACCACCCGGGGTGGGCCCAGACCTCCGCGGAGTCCTCGGCCACGAAGATGGGCATGTCCCCGATGAGCTCCACCCCCAAGGCCTCCGCCTCCTCCTTCAAGGCGCCCCACTGGCGGAAGAAGAGCCACTGGGTCCAGGCGTGGAAGGCCACCTCCTGGGCCAGCTCCCCTTCCGCCCTCCTAAGCGCGGCCTCCTCCCTGAGGCGCAACGGGTGGGGCCAGGCGTTCCAGGGAAGCCCCCCGTGCCGGGCCTTTAGGGCCATGAAGAGGGCGTAGTCCCTAAGCCAGGCCCCTTCCCGCTCCTGGAAGGCCTCAAAGGCTTCTCGCTCCGACCTTGGCGCCTTTTCCAAAAAGCCCTGGAAGGCCGCCCTTAGGGCGGGCCACTTCCAGCGGTAGAGGAGGCCATAGTCCACCCGCCCTTGGGGGAAGCCGGGGTCCTCGAGGCGGAGGTAGCCCGCCTCCTCCAAAGGCCTAAGGTCTACGAGGTAGGGGTTCCCCGCGAAGGCGCTGAAGGACTGGTAGGGGGAGTCCCCGTAGCCCGTGGGGCCCAGGGGGAGGACCTGCCAATAGCGCCCGCCGAAGCGGTGGAGGAAGCGGAGAAACCCCCGGGCTTCCTCCCCCAGCACCCCCACCCCGTAGGGGCCGGGAAGGCTCGTGGGGTGGAGGAGGAGGCCGTAGGCGCGTGGAAGCTCCATGCCTCCAGTCTAGCCCGGGATTGGAAGCCTTTCCAGCCCCCCACCCCCTGGGGCCTACCCTCTTGGGGTGCTTACCCCACCTTGTTCCCCTTCTCGTCGTAGGTGTAGAACCCCCGGCCCGTCTTGCGGCCCAGAAGCCCCGCCTGGACCATGCGGCGGAGGAGAGGGGAAGGGCGGTACTTGTCGTCCCCGAAGCCCCGGTGGAGGACCTCCATGATGGCGAGGCAGGTGTCCAGGCCGATGAAGTCCGCAAGCTCCAGGGGCCCCATGGGGTGGTTCATGCCCAGGCGCATCACCCCGTCGATGGCCTCCTTGGTGGCTACCCCCTCCCGCAGGGCCTCGATGGCCTCGTTGATCATGGGCATGAGGAGGCGGTTGGAGACGAAGCCGGGGTAGTCCTGGACCTCGAGGGGGGTCTTCCCCATGCGCCTCGCCGCCTCCACCACCCGGTCGCGGGTGGCCTCGGCGGTGAGGGCCCCCCGGATCACCTCCACCAAGGGCATGAGGGGGACGGGGTTGAAGAAGTGCATGCCGATGAAGCGCTCCGGGGCCCCCGAGTAGCGGGCTAAGGCGGTGATGGGGATGGAGCTGGTGTTGCTGGCCAGGATGGCCTCCCCCTTGGCCAGGGCCCCCAGCCTCTCCCAAAGGGCCCGCTTGGCCCCCTCGTCCTCCACGATGGCCTCCACGATGAGGTCGGCCTCCGCTAGGTCCTCCAGGCGGAGGCTGGTGCGGATGCGGCCCAAGGTGGCCTCATGGTCTTCTTGGGTGATCCGCCCCTTTTCCAGGAACTTGCCCAAAGAGCGCCGGATGGTGGAGAGCGCCCGTTCCAGGACGCTTTCCGACACGTCCACCAGGACCACTTGGTACCCCGCCTGGGCCGCCACCTGGGCGATCCCCGAGCCCATCTGGCCCGCGCCCACCACACCCACCGTGCGGATCTCCATATCTAGCCTCCCGAGGAGATTCTACGCTACCGGCGGAGGTTCACCAGGAGGACCCCAAGGAGGGCCAGAGCCCCCCCCAGGAGGCTCAAGGGGGAAGGCACCTCCTTAAGCCAGACCCAGGCGATGAGGATGGCCAGGGCCGGGGAAAGGTAGAGGAAGGAAGAAAGCCGGGCCGCCCCCGTGAGGGAAAGGGCGTAGGTCCAGGTGAGGTAGGCCAGGGCCCCGGGGAAGACCCCCAGGTAGACCGCGCTCAAGAGGGCCTCCCGGGGGGCCTCCCTTAGGGCCTGGAGCAGGCCGGGCAGGAAGACGAGAAGGGGCAGGGCGCCGAGGAGAAGGGTGTAGACCGTCATCTCCCAGGCGGTGTAGCGGGCGAAAAGGGGCTTTTGCAGGACGAAGTAGAAGGCGGTGGAGAGGGCGGAAAGGAGGACGAGAAAGGCCCCCGGGCTCACCCCCACCCCACCCCCCTCCCCGAAGGCGATGAGGGCCACGCCGAGGAAGGCCAGGCCCATCCCCAAGGCCCCTCTCCTCCCCAGGCGCTCCCCCAGGAGGAAGCGGGCGAGGAGGGCGGTGAAGATGGGCCCCGAGGCGATGAGGAGGCTCGCCGCCCCCGCGGTGACGGTCTTTTCCCCGTAGACCAAGGCGGTGTGGTAGAGGGTGATGCCGAGGAAGCCCAGGAGGAAAAGCCGGGGAAGGTCCTCCCTGCGGGGCGGGCGCACCCTGAGGAGGGGGGCGAGGAGGAGGAGAACCCCCCCCGCCACCAGGAAGCGGAGGAGGACCAGGTGGCCGGCCTCGAGGCCCCTAAGCCCCGCGCGGATGGCGGCGAAGGCGCTGGCCCAAAAGAGGATGGTGACCAGGGCGGCGAGGAGGGCCCTAGGGCTCATGGGGAAGGAGGAGCTGGTAGAAGCCTTGGCGGAGAAAGCCCCGCTCCAGGAGGGCGTTCACCTCCTCCGCGGTCACCCGGAGAAGGCGGGCCTTGGCCTCCTCCAGGGTGAGGGGGTAGCCGGTGTAGAGGTACTCCAGGCCCAGGTGGAAAAGCCGCCCCATGGGGGTTTCCCCCGCGAAGACCAGGCCCGTGGCCAGGGGGGTTTTGGCCCGCTCCACCTCCTCCTCCCCCACCCCTTCCCGCTCCAGACGGGCCAGGGTCTCCTCCAGGGCCTCGAGGACCGCTCCCCTATAGGCGGGGTCCGCCTGCACGTAGGCGTGGAAGAAGCCCGCCCGGTCCCCCTCCTCGTGCCCAAAGGCCGCCACCTCCGCCAGGCCCCGGTCCACCAGGGCGAAGTGGAGCCGCCCCGAGCCCTCCTCCCCCAGGAGGTAGGCCAGGACCTGGGCGGCGAAGCGGGCCTCCTCCTGGTAGGCGAAGCCGGGGAAGAGGGCCACCAGGTAGAGCTGGCTGGCCTTCTCGTAGGGCCTTTCCGAAAGGCCCACCTGGGGGACGAGGGGGGGGTAGGCCCTTTCCGCCTCTCCCCCAGGGAACCCCTCCGTGAGGGCCTCTGCCTGGGCGAGGAGGGCCTCAAAGTCCACCCGCCCCGTGGCGAGGAGGGCCATGTTCCCCGTGCGGTAGCGCCTGTGGTGGTAGCGGGCCATGGCGGCAGGGGTGAGGGCCCGAATGGTCTCCGGCGTCCCCAGGACGCTTTGGCCCAAGGGGTGGTCCCCGAAAAACCCCTTCCGGGCCCACTCGTAGGCCACGTACCCCGGGCGGTCCTGGTAGCGGGCGATCTCCTCCAGGATCACCTGCCGCTCCACCTCAAAGTCCTCCGGGCGGAGGGCGGGGCGCATGAGGCGGGAGAAAAGCGCGAGGAGGGAAGGCCCGTGCTCCGGGAGCACCGCCCCGTAGTACACCGTGGCCTCCTCGGAGGTGAAGGCGTTGTACTGGGCCCCCAGGCGGTCAAAGGCCAGGTTCACGGAAAGGGCGTCCATCCCCTCGGGGCCCTTGAAGATCATGTGCTCCAGGAAATGGCTCACCCCGCTCTCCTCCGGACGCTCGTCCCGGGCCCCCGTTCTCACGAAGTAGCCCAGGGCCACGCTCCGAGCCTCCGGGAGGATCTCCGCCGCCACCTTCAGGCCGTTTTTCAGGGTCGCTTCACGAAACATCGTTCACCTCCCCCAGAAGCCCCACCCAGGGGTCGCGGTAGGGGTGGGCCTGTAGGTAGGCGTTCACCCCCTCCAGGGTGAGGGCCTCCAGGGCGCCCTCGATCTCGGAGAGGGGGCGGACCCGGCCCAGCATGAAGAGGTCCCGGGCCATGGAGGCCGCCCGGCTCCGCACGGACTCGTCCGCAAGGACCAAGGCGGTCTTCAGGCCCACCTTGGCCCGCTGGAACTCGTCCTCTGTGATCCCCTCGGAAAGCCGTTCCACCTCTTCCCTCAGGACCTTCAGGGTCTCCCCCGCCCGCTCGGGGGTGGTGCCCGCGTAGGCCATGAGGAGGCCCTGGCCCTTGACCCCGGCGGGGAAGGCGGAGACCGCGTAGACCAGGCCCCGCTTCTCCCGCACCTCGGTGAAAAGGCGGCTCGCCATCCCCCCGGAGAGGGCCTCGAGGGCCAGCCTCGCCGCGTAGAACCCTGGGTCCTCTGGCCCCACGTCCTTGTAGGCCAGGCCGATCTGCACCTGGGCCGTGGGGCGCTTTAGGAGGAGGCGGCTGGGCTCGGAAAGCTCAGGGGTGGGGTAACCCACCCCCTCCCCCCGCCAGGCGAGGAGGGGTTCCAGGGCCCCCCTAAGCCGCCCCCAGTCCACCCCGCCGGCCACGGCCAGGATGGCCCCTTCCGGGGTGTAGCGGCGGGCGAAGTCCTCCCTGAGGGCCTCCGGGGTGGCCCCCCGAATGGCCTCCTCCTCCCCCAGGGGATCCCGCCCGTGGGGGGAGCGGAAGACCCGCTTCCTGAGCTCGGAAAAAAGCTTCCTCGCGGGCTGGTCCTCCTGGGCCCTTAGGGCCTGGAGGGCCACGCTCTTCACCGCGGGGAGGTCCTCCCCCTTAAGCCAAGGCTCGGTGAGGAGCAGGGCGTAGAGGCGGAAGACCTCCTCCAAGACCTCGGGGAGGAAGGCGGCGCTGAAGGCGGTGTACTCCAGCCCCGCCCCGCTTCCCCGCCGCACCCCAAGGGCGTCCAAGGCCCCCGCAAGCCCCTCCGCGTCCAAGCCCCCCGCCCCCTTCCAGAGCCACCCCTCCAAAAGGGTGCTCGCCCCGGGAAAGGGTTCGTTCACCGCCCCTGCAGGGAGGAGGAACTGGAAGGCCACCCCGGGGTAGTCCCGCTCCTCCAAGGCCACGAGGAGCCCGTTTTCCAACCGTTCCACCCGGCTCACAGGCCTAAGGGTATCATGAAGACCGTGACGGAAGGGGAGCTCAAGGCCAGGCTCCGCAAGCCCCTTCTCCTGGAGCTCAAGGACGGGGCCCAAGACCGGGTGGTCATGGGGGGCCTCGAGGCCCTGGTGGAGAACCTGGCCCGGCCCTTCCCCGAGATCCGGGCCCTCTTCCAGGGCTACGGGGCGAAGACCCCGGAGGAGCGAAGGAAGGCGCTGGAGCAGGCCCTAGCCCTCCTGGAGGACGGGGAAGAGGCGCGGAAGGAGCCCCCCTCCAAAGGCGGGGGGCGGATGGGCCTCGAGGACCCCGCCCACCCCCTCGTCCCCCCCCAGAGCCGGAAGAGGCTCGCTGAACTCGGCCTAAGGACGGTGCGGGACGTCCTCCTCTACTTCCCCCGCCGCTACGAGGACCGCCGGGCCCTCCCCGGGGTGCGCTACCTGGAGGACGGCCAGAAGGCCACCTTAAGCGTCAAGGTCCTCTCCAAGGAGCTGGTCAAGACCCCCAAGAAGGGGATGACCCTGGTCCAGGTGAGGGCGGTGGACGCCTGGGGGTGGCGGCTCACCCTGGTGTGGTTCAACCAGACCTGGGTCCTGAACCAGATCCAGGAAGGGGCGAGCCTCATCGTCACCGGGAAGGTGCGGCGCCAGGGGGGGGTGCAGCTCTACGTGGAGCACTTTGAGGACGAGGGGACGGAGTCCCTCTCCACGGGCCGCATCGTCCCCATCTACCCCGCCAAGGAAGGGGTGGGCCAGGCCTTCTTGAGGCGCACGGTCCACCGGGCTCTGGAAAAGGCCCTCCCCCTGGAGGACCCCCTTTCGGCCTACCGGGAGGAGCACGGGCTCATGGACTTTAGCTTCGCCCTCAAGGCCATCCACTTCCCCGAGGACGAACGGGAGCTCGCCCGGGCCCTCCTCCGCCTGAAGTTTGACGAGTACCTGCTTCTGGAGCTCAAGGCCCTCCTGGACGCTGGGGGCCTGGTCCTGGGCCGGGCGTTCCGGGTGGAGGAGGCCTGGGTGGAGGCCTTCAGGAAGGCCCTCCCCTTCCCCCTCACCCGGGCCCAGGAGCGGGTCATGGGGGAGATCGCCAAGGACATGCAAAGCCCCCGGCAGATGGCCCGCCTCCTCCAGGGGGACGTGGGCTCGGGGAAGACGGTGGTGGCGGCCTTCGCCCTCTTCCTCGCCGCCAAGAACGGGGCCCAAGGGGCCCTCATGGCCCCCACGGAGATCCTGGCCCGGCAGCACTACGAGAACCTCCTCCGCTACCTCTTCCCCCTGGGGGTGAAGGTGGAGCTCCTCCTGGGCTCCATGGGGGAGCGGGAGCGGCGGGGGGTCTTGGAGAGGCTAAAAAGCGGCGAGGCCCAGGTGGCGGTGGGCACCCACGCCCTCATCCAGGAAGGGGTGGGGTTTCGGGACCTGGGCCTGGCGGTGGTGGACGAGGAGCACCGCTTCGGGGTCTTACAGCGCCGGGCCCTCCTCAAGATGGCCCAGCACCCCCCAGACGTCCTCGTCATGTCCGCCACCCCCATCCCCCGCTCCCTGGCCCTCACCCTCTACGGGGACCTGGAGGTGAGCGTCCTGGACGAGATGCCCCCGGGGCGGAAGCCCGTGAAGACCAAGGTCCTCCCCCACGCCCTCCGCCTCCAGGCCTACGCCTTCGCCCGGGAGGAGATCAGGAAGGGCCACCAGGTCTTCGTGGTGGCCCCGGCCATCGAGGAGTCCGAGGCCCTGGAGTTAAAAGCGGCCACCGCCCTTTACGAGGAACTCAAGGGCCTCCTCCCCGAGGCCAGGCTGGCCCTCCTCCACGGCCGCATGCCCGCCCGGGAGAAGGAGGAGGTGATGGAGGCCTTCCGCCAGGGGGCCTTTGACCTTCTGGTCTCCACCACGGTCATAGAGGTGGGGGTGGATATCCCCAAGGCCACCCTCATCGTCGTGGAGAACGCGGAGCGCTTCGGCCTGGCCCAGCTCCACCAGCTTAGGGGCCGGGTGGGGCGGGGGGGCCTCGAGGGCTACGCCCTCTTCATCGCCGGGGAGGCGAGCCGGGCCACCCTCAAGCGCCTCAAGGTGCTGGAGGCCTCCACGGACGGGTTCTACATCGCGGAGATGGACCTGAAGCTTAGGGGCCCCGGGGAACTCCGGGGCACCCGCCAGTCGGGCTACCCCGAGCTCCGCCTCGGGGACCTGGCGGAGGACACGGAGATCATAGAGAAGGCCCGGGCCCTGGCCAAGCGCATCCTGGAGGAAGACCCCACCCTCTCCAAACCCCAGCACCAGGCCCTGAGGCGGGAGCTCCAGGCCCAGGCGGAGCGCATCGGCTTCCGCGAGGTGATATGAAAGCCCTCCCCCACCCCCACCTCCCGGCCTTCGCCTCGGAGGGGGCGGAGCTCCGGGCGGAAAACCTCAGGGCCTACCTCCTGGACCTGCGCAGGGTCTACACCGCCTACGCCCCCCTTCCCCCGGTCACCCTCTACGTGCTCTCGGAAGGGGACTGGCGGGCCCGCCTCCCCTACCCCTACGGCCTCCCCTTCCAGCGCACGGAAGGGGGGCGCCTAAGCCTCTTCGCCCCCGCCCGCTACCCCGAACGCCTCCTCCACCGCCTGAGGGCCCTCCTCCTCCCCCTGGGGCCCCCGCCCGGGGAGATCCCCTTCTTCCTGGACCTCACCCTGGGCCACGAGTACGCCCACGCGGTGCAGGTGGCCTTCCGCTTGCGCACGGGGGCCCGCTGGCTGGATGAGTTTCTGGCCAACTACCTCTTCCTCCTAGGCCTTGGGGCCCGGCCCGACCTCAAGGAGCACCTCCTCGCCTGGTCGCGGTATCTCGCGGCCCTGGACCCCGAGGAACGGCGCCTTTCCGCCTATGAGAAAAGGCGGGGGAACCTGAAAACCGCCCTCTGGTTCCAGGCCCACTTCACCCTAAAGGCGGAAGCCCTCCTGAGGGAAAAAGGCGACGCCCCCCTGAGGGCGCTTCTGGAGGCGGCCCCCCTGGACCGGAAAAAGGGGCACCGCCTCCTCCTCGCCCTTTACCCCGGGCTCAAGGGGTGGTTCGCCACCCTAGGACGGCCTAAGGCCGGACCCTAGGGGGCACCTTCCCTTCCGAAAGAGCCCTTAGCCAGTCCAGGAAACCTGTCTCCCCCACCTTGAGGGTGTAGAGCTCCGGCCGGGGCAGGATGCAGTGCTGGGACCCCGGGGCCAGGAAGAAGGTGTAGTTCTGGGCCTGGGCCGGGAGGGTCACCGCCTGGAGGGCGCGGGCCGCCCACTCCCGGGCCGTGGCCTCGGAGGGGGTCCTCTCCCCCTTCATGAGCCCGTAGAAGAAGATCTGGGTCCCGTCCAGGGCGGTGGTGTACTGGGCGATGGCCGCCTTGGGGTAGGCCTGGGCCAGGGCGGCGTAGATCTCCGCCACCTGGGGCCTAGGGGAGAGGCCGGGGAGGTCGGGGTAGCGGGGGTTCCAGACCCTAAAGCCGGGGAAGTCCTCCGTGGCCACCCCCACCCCCGCGTCCCCGCAGAGGGCCACCTGGGCGTTTTTGTAGGTGGAGAGCACCTTGTCCGCCCAGAACACCGCCCCGTAGGCCCCGGCGCTGCAGCCGGTGACAAAGACCCGCTCCGCCTGGGGGTGGTTCCGGAAGAGGTACTCCAAAACCGCCAGGGCGTTCCGGGCCCCCTGGTGGTGGCCCCTAAAGCCCCCGTAGTCCACCGTGGCCTGGCCCACGTGCAGGTCCCCGGTGCAGTAGGGGACGAAGATGTGGGTCCAGCCGAAGAAGGGGTTGGCGATGCTCATGCGGTTGTAGATCCCCTGGGCCAGGAGGAGCTCCTGGGGGTCCACCTTCTTGCGGTAGGTCTGGCTTGCCGGGCCGCAGGTGGCCGCGTCCCAGCAGGCCCCGCCCCCCTGGAAGTCCAGGACCACCCGCTTGGGGTCCCCGGGGCTCACGTAGAACCTGTAGGGGGAGCCGTCGGAACACACCCCGCCCGGAACCTGGACCTCCTGCCAGAAGGGGCCCAGGCCCTGGGCCAAGGCCATAACCAGGAAGAGGAAAAGCCCGATAAGGCGCTTCATTGTTGACCTCCCTCCTAGAGTGTAGGGAATTTGCTGGACTAGGTCAAGAAAGTACCCCGCCGAAGCCCAGGCTTCGGCGGGGGCCCCGCAACGCTTAGAAGACCGCCTTCCGCAGGATGTCCGTCACGGAAACGATGCCGATGACCTCCCCCTGGATCACCGGGGCCCGGCGGATGCCGGTGTTGGCGAAGAGGCGGGCCACGTACTCCACCCCTAGGTCGGGGTTCACGGTGATCACGGGCTTGGTCATGATCTCGTGGACCTGGACCGTGGCCGGGTCTTTGCCGTAGGCGATGACCTTATAGACGATGTCCGTCTCGGTGACGATGCCGTAGGCGTCCTCCTCGCTCCGGCGCTCCACGAGGAGGGCCCTGAGGCCCGTCTCCTTCATGAGGTTGATGGCCTCCTTCACCGTGGCCGAGCCCTGGATCCGCACCACCTCGGTGGTCATGATGTCCTTGGCCTTCTTCACGGCGCACCTCCTTGCCCAAGAAGGCGGTGGGGGTGTTGGGCACCCTCAGGGTACATCTGTGGGTTTTTTCTCCAATAGAGGCAAAGGTCCCTTTTTTCTTAAGAACCCATGGAAAATCCCCCCCGGTCCATAAGGACCAGGGGGGGCTAGGGGGACCAGCGCTCAGAGGCCGGCCCCGATTTCCAGAGCGGGGTTGGGCCGCCCGCCCTCCTCGGCCTCCCGGGCCTCGATCTTGCCCTTGATGCGCTTCAGGCGGAAGGTGTCCTCCCGCTCCCTTTGCTCCAGGACCTGCTGGATGAAGCGGATCTGGCCGCGGATGCCGGGGATGACCACCTGCTCCAGGGCGTTCACCCGCCGGGTGGTTTTCTTGATCTCCTCCCCGAGCTTCTTCAGGCGGGTCTCCGTGTTGGCCACCCGGACCAGGGCCTCGGCGTAGCGGAGGAAGGCCCGCTGGGCCTCGAGGACCTGGGCGGGGGTGGCGGGGGAAAGCCCCCCTTTGGGGAAGTCCACCTTGAGCCGGGGCACCCGGCTCCCCCAGACGTTCTCCACCTCCGCCTCCACCCCTCTTAGGGGGGGCACCCCGAGGGCGGCCGCGGCCACGGCCTCTGGGCCCGCAAAGGCCTGGGCCAGGAGGAGCGCCCCGTAGGCCTCCTTGGCGGCCTCGTTCAGGGCCTTCCTGGCCTCCAGGGCCTCCCGCACCAGCCCGAAGAACTCGGCCACCAGGGCGTCCCGCTTCTTCTTGAGGAGGTCCACCCCCTTCTGGGCCAGGCGGAGCTGCCCCCGCCTTTGCAGAAGGTTCATCCGGGTGGGGCTCACCTGGCTCATGCCGCCTCCTTAGAGGGCCGTGCCCCAGATCTCTTCCAGCTTCTGGCCGTAGTACTTGCCGATGTGGTCCTTGGAGATCCGCTTAAGCTCGCCCTGGGGCAGCATGGAGAGCAGGGCCCAGGCGATCTGGAGGCTCTCCTCAATGGAGCGGTTCTGCTGGCCCTGGTTGATGAAGAACTTCTCAAAGGCGTCGGCGAACTGGAGGTAGCGGCGGTCGTTCTCCGTGAGGGCGTCCTCGCCGATGATGGCCACCAGCTTGCGGATGTCCACCCCGTTGGCGTAGGCGGAGTAGAGCTGGTCGGAGACCTGCTTGTGGTCCTCCCGGGTCTTGCCCTTGCCCACCCCGTTGTTCATGAGCCGGGAGAGGGAGGGCAGGGGGTCAATGGGGGGGTAGATGCCCTTGCGGTGGAGCTCCCGAGAGAGCTGGATCTGCCCCTCGGTGATGTAGCCCGTGAGGTCGGGGATGGGGTGGGTGCGGTCGTCGTCGGGCATGGAGAGGATGGGGATCTGGGTCACGCTCCCCTTCTTCCCCTCCACCACCCCCGCCCGCTCGTAGATGGTGGCCAGGTCGGTGTACATGTAGCCCGGGTAGCCCCGGCGCCCGGGGATCTCCTCGCGGCTCGCCCCGATCTCCCGCAGGGCCTCGCAGTAGTTGGTCATGTCCGTGAGGATGACCAGGACGTGGTAGTCGTGCTCAAAGGCCAGGTACTCGGCCACGGTGAGGGCCATGCGGGGGGTGAGGATGCGCTCAATGGTGGGGTCGTCCGCCTTGTTCAGGAAGAGGACGGAGCGGGAAAGGGCCCCGGTGCGCTCAAACTCCTGGATGAAGTAGGAGAGCTCCCGCTGGGTGATGCCCATGGCGGCGAAGACCACCGCGAAGGGCTCCTCCTTCTCCCCTTCCCCGGAGAGGTCGGGACGGACGGTGGCCTGGCGGGCGATCTGGGCGGCGATCTCGTTGGCGGGGAGGCCGGAGCCCGAGAAGATGGGGAGCTTCTGCCCCCGCACCAGGGTGTTCATCACGTCAATGGTGGAGATGCCGGTCTGGATGAACTCCTCGGGCTTCCTGCGGGCCACAGGGTTCAGGGGCAGGCCCACGATGGGCAGGCGCTTCTCCGGGGTGATGGGGGGCAGGCCGTCAATGGGCTTGCCGATGCCGTTGAACCGGCGGCCCAGCATCTCCTTGGAAACCCCGAGCCGGGCCACGTCCTCCACCAGGCTCACGCTGGTAGTGGCCAGGTCCAGCCCCGTGGTCTCCTCAAAGACCTGGATGACCGCGTACTCCTCGGAAACCTCGATGACCTGCCCGCCGCGGACCCGGCCCGAGCCGTCCTTGATGTCGACGATGGCCCCGTAGGCCAGGTCCTTGGCGTTCTCCACGAAGAGGAGCGGCCCGGAGATGTAGGTGATGCCGGTGTATTCCTTCTTCAAGAGGTCCATCTTCCCTCCCTTAGGCCAGGGCCTTAAAGGCGCCCTCAATCTCCTTCAGGGCCTCCTCCAGATAGGCGGGGAAGGCCTCCTCCGTGACGTAGCGGGCGCGGCCGATGCGCTCCACCACGGGGAGCTGGAGAATCTCGTCAATGGAAACCCCGCGCTTGATGGCCGCCTCGGCCTCCTTGTAGAAGGCCAGGATCATCTTCATGATGCCGTAGGCCTTGGGCATGGAGCAGTAGGCGTCCACCTCGTGGTAGGCGTTCTGCTGGAGGAAGTCCTCGCGGATGATCCGGCCCACCTCGATGATGAGCCTTTCCGCGTCCTGGAGGGCATCGGGCCCCACCAGCTGGACGATCTCCTGCAGGCCGGCCTCCCGCTGGAGGAGCTCGGAAATCGTGTCCCGGAGCTCGGGGTAGTCGGGGGCCACGTGCTCCCGGTACCAGGGGTCCAGGGCCGGAGTGAAGAGGCTGTAGGAGCCGTTCCAGTTGATGGCGGGGAAGTGGCGGCGGAAGGCCAGGGAGGCGTCCAGCCGCCAGAAGGCCCCCACGATGCGCAGGGTGGACTGGGTCACGGGCTCGGACATGTCGCCGCCCGGAGGGGAGACCGCGCCCACGATGGTCACCGCCCCCTCCTCGCCCCCTAAGGTGATGACCTTGCCCGAGCGCTCGTAGAAGGCCGCCAGACGGGCCGCGAGGTAAGGGGGGTAGCCCTCTTCCGCGGGCATCTCCTCCAGGCGGCTAGAGATCTCCCGCAGCGCCTCCGCCCAGCGGCTGGTGGAGTCGGCCATGAGGGCCACGGAGAAGCCCTGGTCGCGGAAGTACTCGGCGATGGTCACCCCCACGTAGATGCTGGCCTCGCGGGCGGCCACGGGCATGTTGGAGGTGTTGGCGATGAGCACGGTGCGGTGCATGAGGGGGCCGCCGGTCTTGGGGTCGGTGAGCTCGGGGAACTCCACGAGAACGTCCGTCATCTCGTTCCCCCGCTCCCCGCAGCCCACGTAGACCACCACGTCGGCGTTGGACCACTTGGCCAGGGACTGCTGGGTCACGGTCTTGCCGCTCCCAAAGGGCCCGGGGATGGCCGCCGTCCCCCCCATGGCCACGGGGAAGAGGACGTCCAGGATGCGCATGCCCGTGAGGAAGGGGGTGTTGGGGTCAAGCTTCCTTTGCACGGGGCGGGCGCGGCGCACGGGCCAGGTGTGGTACATCCTGAGCTCGGTGCCGTCCTCCAGGATCACCACCGGCTCCTCCACGGTGTACTCGCCCGCGGGCTTGACCTCCTTCACCCGGCCCCTCACGTCCGGGGGCACCAGGATCTTGTGGGTGAAGGCGAACTCGGGCACGGTGCCGAGCACCATCCCCCCCCGCACCTCGTCCCCGGGCTTCACCCTGGGGGTCCAGGCCCATTTGCGCTCCCGGTCCAGGGCGTGGACCACCACGCCCCGGCTGATGTAGATGCCCGTCTTCTCCCGGATGCGCTCCAGGGGACGCTGGATGCCGTCGTAGATGCCGTTCAGCATCCCGGGGCCGAGCTCCACCGCCAAAGGAAGCCCCGTGGAGACCACGGGCTCGCCCACCTTGAGGCCCGAGGTGTCCTCGTACACCTGGACGAAGGCGGTGTCCCCATCCAGGCGGATGATCTCCCCCACCAGGCCCTCGTGCCCCACCTTGCAGATGTCGTACATCCGGGCCCCGGTCATGCCCTTGGCGATGACGGCCGGGCCCGCAATCTTCTGGATGACACCTTGGATCATCTTCCCTCCATTCTAAAGCTTGATGTCAAAGCCGATGGTCTCGCGCACCAAGGCGCGCATGTAGGCCTCCACGTCGGGGTTCTGGAAGGCCTCCTTTAGCCCCGCGATGGACAGGAGGACGGGCAGGTCCCGCCCCCGCATGAGCTTCTCCACCGCCTTCTCCGGATCGGGGAGGAGGCTTCCGTCCACGGCCACCAGGGCGTAGTCCTTGCTCTGGACGAGCTCGGAAAGCCGGGCCTTGGCCTCCTCGGGGGTGGAGGCCCCATAGGCCTCGAGGCCCGCCAAAAGGAACCCCTGGGCGGTCTCGGGATGGGCGATCACCGCGATCTTCACGAGCAGGTCACCTCCTCCTCCACCTGGGCCCGGGGAAGGCCATAGTAGGCCTTACGGGCGATGAGCCTCAGGCGCTGGCCCTCCCACTCCCGCTCCTTCACGTAGGCCAGGGCCAGCCCCGCCCCCAAGGGGTCGTTCAGGCCCTTCCTGGCCTCCTTGAGGAGGACGCACCGCAGGCGGCGGGCCGCCTCCTTGAGGTCCCGCACCCCCGCCAGGGGGGCAAGGGGGGTGCCGGAAAGCTCGTCCAGCACGGCGTAGTCCCCCTCCAGGAGGCGGGCGAAGGCCACCCGGTCCAAAAAGCGCCCGCCCCGGATGAAGACCTCCTCCGGAGGGAGGCTTTCCCCCTGGAACTTGAAGGCGTTCAGGATGTTCTCCGCGTCCACCTCCAGGGCCAGGTAGTCCCTAAGGGCGGGCTGGTCCAGGCCCTTGGCCCCCTTGGAGAGCTCCTCGTAGAAGCGCTTGGCGAGCAGGGCCTCGAGGCGGGCCGGGTCCTGGGTCTCCCGCAGGGCCTGCCTCAGGGCCCGGGCCAGGGGGTGGCCGGGCACGGCCAAGAGCTGGGCCAGGCTGGCCGCGTCCTGGGCCTCGTAGAGAAGGGGCCAGAGGCCCTCCTTGAGGGTCCCGGGCAGGAGGGCCACCTCCTCCAAGGGGCGGCCCGTGGCCTTGGCCCGGAGGACGGCGAGAAGGTTGGTGAGGTCGTTTCTCAGGAGGAGGAGGCGCACCGCCTCCCGGGCCTCCCCCGTGACCAGCCGGAAGAGGTCCCCCACCAGCCGGGCCTGGGTCCTTTCCACCGCCCGGTCCACGTCCCCTAGGGCCTGGCCCGCCAGGTCCTGGCCGTAGGGGGTTTCGGAAAGGAGGCGGAGGAAGTCAGGGAAGGGCAGGTCCAGGGCCTCCTGGAAGAAGCTCTCCTTGAGGAGGCCCGCCCGCCGGGCCCGGACGCGCGCGTTGAGGTAAGCGAAATCGTCCGCCATGGCCTTAGCCCCAAAGGACCTGGGCCACCTTGGCCGAAAGGGCATCCCAGGCCCGCGCAAGACGGGAGAGGACCGAGTTCTCCACCTGGGTCTTCCCCCCCCGGCCCACGGCCCGCACCCCCAGGCGCAGGGCGGGGTCGGGGCGGAGCTCCAGGCCCCGGGCCCTGGCCAAGTCCTCGAGGTGGGGCAGGTCCTCCGGGTGGGCCAAGAGGGCCTCGGGCTCGGGCAGGGCGGATAGGGCCTCTTCCGCAAGCTTCCTCAGGATCTCGGGCCAGCGGGGGTCTTGGGGCAGGGCGGAGAGGGCCTCCTCCACCTGGGCCCGCACCCCGTCCAGCACCTCCCCCCTGGCCTGGGCCCGGGCGGTGGAAAGGAGGAGCTCCCCGGCGCTTTCCGCCCGCTTGAGGGCGGCTTGGAAAGCGGCCTTCACCGCCTTTTCCTTGGCGGAAACCAGGGCCTCGGCCTTGGCCCGGGCCTCGGCCAGGAGGCCTTCCGCCTCCTTCCTCGCCCCCTCCAGGATGGCGCGGATCTCCGCCTCCACCTCTTGGCTCAGGATGGCTTCCAGCTTAGACATTCACCCTCCTTTGGGGAAAAGGGCCCCACCCCAAGGAGGGCAGGGCCCGGAAAGGGGCTTAGAGCTTGCCGTTCAGGATGAAGGCGATGAGCAGGCCGAAGATCACCAGGGTCTCGGGCAGGAGGAGGAAGATGAGGGCGGTACCGAAGTTGCCCCGGTCCTCCGCGATGGCCCCCACGCCCGCGGCCCCGATGCGGGCCTGGGCCACACCCGTGCCCAGGGCGGCCAGGCCCACCGCCAGACCCATGCCCACGGCGATGAGGCCCCGGTCCAGACCCCCGGAGGCCGCCGCCTCCTCCGCCGCAAAGGCCAACGCGCCGAACACCGCCAGGAAAAGAACCGCCAGTAGCTTCTTCATCGTTTCCCTCCCTACTGCGTCTCGCGGACGCTTTTGAACGGCCGGTATGGCCTGCCGTTCTCCTCGTAGAAGCCAAACTTGGTGAAGAACTCCACCCAGATCAAACGGATGGGCTGGAGCATGTGCCCCAGGGTGGTGAGGAGGAGGATGAGGAGGTGGAGCACCCCCGCCACCGCGAGGCCCAAAAGGACCCCCACCAGGCCCAGGCTCGAGGCCAGGGCGAAGCCCACGTCCGTGAGGAGCCCCGCCAGGATGCCCCCCGCGGCCCCCACGGCGTAGATACGGATGTGGGACAGGATGTGCCCCGCCTGGGTGAAGATCTCCGGGATCATGAGCCAGATGCGGCTCATGAGGACGGAAAGCAAGAACACGCCAAAGCCCAGGTACATGAGGAGGCTGAGCCAGCCCGCCTGGAGGTTCCCCAGGTAGGAGGCCGCCAGGGCCAGGATGCCGGTAAGCCCTCCCAGGTACCCCACCCCCTCCCAGAAGTGGGCCATGTGGTGGTGCTTGAGGCCCAGGTAGGCCCGGAGGAGGAGACCGTAGAAGACCATGACCACCCCAAAGGCCACGGAGAGGAGGATGAGAAGGTTGGCCGTCTCGGCGGTGTTGATGCGGTGGATGAGGATGGGGATGAGGCCCGGATGCTCGGGGGTGCCGAAGACCCCCAGGTGCTCCAGGAAGGTCCCGAAGAACTCCCCGTAGACAAAGCCCCACACCACCGTCCAGAAGACCATCCAGTTCAGGATGTAGACCAGCTTGCGGATGACCTCGGGCTTGAGCTTGAGGGCGAAGAGGTCTATGACCAGGGGCTCGTTCCGCCGGGCATAGCCGGAAAGCCAGCGCCCGAGGAGGAGGAAGAGCAGGGCGTAGCCGATGTCCCCCACGATCATCCCGAACCAGAAGGGGAAGAAGAGGGGGACCACCGGGGTGGGGTCCAGGGTGCCGTACTTGGGGGTGTTGAGGAAGGAGACCAGAAGCTCAAAGGGCTTGACCCAAGGGGGGTTGTCCAGGGCCACGGGGATGCGGTCCGCCTCGTGGTGCTCGTCCACGGGCTCAAAGGCGTAGACCACCTCCTCCTTGTGGCGGGCCAAGGCCTCCTCCACCTGGGGCTTGGCCTTCACGGGCACGTACCCCAGTAGGGCAAACCCGTACCGCCCCGAGGCCAGCTCCTCCAGGGCCTTGAGCCGGGCCACCTCGTCCTTGGCCCGGGTCCAGAGGGCGCGCAGGGTGGAGAGGCTTTCCCCGGCCAGCTTATACAGGGCCTGGCGCACCTCGGAAAGCTCCTTGGGGGCCTTCTCCGAGCGTTCCTTGAGGAGGCGGGCCGCCTCGGAAAGGGGAAGCTCCCCAAAGCGCCCGGGAAGCCTAAGCTCCGCAAGGCCAGCCCGGGAAAGGGCGGCCTTGGCCGCCTCCAGGTCCTTGCGGTGGACCACGAGAAGGGCCGCGAGGCCCTTGCCGTAGGGCTCCTGGGCGAGGAGGTAGCGGTCCTCCAGGGCCTTCTTCAGGGCCTCCTCCACCAGGGGAAGCTCCTTCTCCGTGAGGAGGAAGGGGAGGACCCGGAGGAAGGGGCTTTTGTCCAGGCCCTGGGCCATGGCGGAAAGCTTCTCCAGGGCCTCCAAATAGGTGGCGGCCAGGGCGATCTCCTCCTCCAGCTCCTGCTTTTGGCGGGTGAGGCCTTCCGCGTGGGCCTGGATGGGCTTCAGGGCCTTTTCCGCCTCGGGAAGGCCCTCAGGGAAAGGCCTGGCGGGCTCGGGCTCCTGGCCCAGGAGGGCCAGGGTGTGCTCGGCCCCCGCGGCCACCCCCTCCCAGCGCCGAAGCTCCTCCCTTTCCTCGGGGGAAAGCCGGTACTCGGAGAGGGCCTCCGTCCTTAGGGTTTCCAGGTGGACCACCCCCGCCTGCTGGAGGCTTTGGAGAAGAGCCCTGGACCTGGACTTGGGCCCGGCCAGGACCAGCTTCTCCATGGGGGCGATCACGGAAGGACCTCCCGTAGGACGAGCTCCACCGCGGCCTTGAGCTTGGCCTCCGCGGCCTCCTTCACCTTCCTAGCCTCTTCCTCCGCCCGCTGGCGGTAGGCCGAAAGAAGGGCCTCCACCTCCTTGGCCTCCTTCGCCCGGTGCTCCTCCTCCAAGGCCTTGGCCTTGGCCTCCGCCTCCTGGAGGAGGGCTTTGGCCTCCTCTTGGGCGCGCTTTACGAGGGCTTCCGCCTCCTTCTTCGCGGCCTCGAGGCGGGCCAGGAGCTCCTGCTCCTTCTCCGCTAGGCTTTTGATAAGTCCCAGGCCTGCCATCGCCCCTCCCTTGTGAAAAGATGCGCAAAACGCGCTCGCCGGCTATGTTACCGGCTCTTCCGGGGCCTGTCAATGTGCCATCCATCAAGCCCCGACTAAGTATACTTGGCCGATGAGGATTTCCGTCAACGAACGGGGCGCAGAAAGGCTCCTAGGCCGCCACCTCTGGGTCTTCCGCCGGGACGTGGTCTCGGGCCCCGAGGAGCCCGGGCTTTTCCCGGTGTACTTCGGACGGCGCTTCCTGGCCCTCGCCCTTTACAACCCCCAAAGCGACCTCACGGTGCGGGCCTACCGCTTTCAGGAAGGGGAGCCTGAGGAGGCCCTCCTGGAAAACCTGAAGCGGGCCCTAAGGCGGAGGGAAAAGGCCCTGGAGGAGGAGCCCGAGGGGGGCTTCCGGCTGGCCCACGCGGAAGGGGACTTCCTGCCCGGACTGGTAGTGGACAGCTACGCGGGCCACCTGGTCCTCCAGGCCACGGCCTACGCCTGGGAGGGGCTCCTTCCCCGGGTGGTGGAGGTCCTAAAGCCCTACGCCAAAAGCCTCCTAGCCAAGAACGACGCCCCCACCAGGACCCTGGAGGGGCTTCCCCTCTACGTCCGGCCCCTCCTGGGGGAGGTGCCCCCAAGGGTGGAGGTGAAGGAGGGGGGGATCCGCTACCTCGTGGACCTTCTGGAAGGGCAGAAGACCGGGGCCTTCCTAGACCAGCGGGACAACCGGATCCTTATGGAAAGGTTCCGGGGGGAAAGGGCCCTGGACGTCTTCAGCTACATGGGGGGGTTCGCCCTGCACCTGGCCCTGGGCTTCAAGGAGGTCCTGGCGGTGGACAGCTCCAAGGCCGCCCTCGAGCGGGCGGAGGAGAACGCCAGGCTGAACGGGTTCTCCTTAAAGACCCTGGAGGCCAACGCCTTTGACCTCTTAAGGGCCTTGGAAAAGGCGGGGGAGCGGTTTGACCTCATCGTCCTAGACCCCCCGGCCTTCGCCAAGGGCAAGAAGGACCTGGAGCGGGCCTATCGGGCCTACAAGGAGGTGAACCTAAGGGCCATGCGCCTCCTAAAAGAGGGGGGCATCCTGGCCACGGCCAGCTGCAGCCACCACCTCACCGAGCCCCTCTTCTACGAGATGCTGAAGGAGGCCGCTCAGGACGCCCGCCGGGCCTTCCGCATCCTGGAAAAGCGGGGCCAGGGGTGGGACCACCCGGTCCTCCTCAACCACCCGGAAACCCACTACCTGAAGTTTGCCCTGCTCCAGATGGCCTAGGAGGGGATGGGGGTAGACTGGAGGCATGGAAGGGCAGGGGCTCCTGGAAGACCATCTGGAGAAGCTGGGGCAGCACCTGGTCTGGCGCATCGGCAAGGCGGAGGAGGAGGACGTGGTGGTGGTGCGGGTGGGCCTGGCCTCCGCCACCCCCCGGTTCCGGGAACTGCCCCGCCTCCTGAACGTGCCGGACGCGGAGATGGCCCGCCTGGTGAGGGAAGGGAAGGTGCGGGTGGAATGGGTGGAGTGAGGATCCCCTTCCCCCCCAAGGGGCTCCCCCTTTCCCTAAGGCTGGAGGGGGACCGCCTCCAGGGGGAGGTCCAGGCCAGGGTTCCGGTCTTCGGGGAGGTGCGCCTCCCCTTCGCCGCCCGCCTCGAGGGGCTTCTCCTTAAGCCCCTCCCCCTCCCGCCCCCCGCCCTGGAGGTGGAGGGGCGGCTTGGGGACGGGGTGCTGGACCTCTCCTTCCGGCTCCACCTGGGGGAGAAGTGGGGGGACCGGGCCCTGGCCCATATCCTGGAGGCCCTGCTCCTTCGTCACCTGGAGGACGCCCTTTCCCCGGAGGCCAAAACGCTGGTATAGTGGCCCCTAAAGGAGGCGCGTATGGTGGAAGTCCGCTATCTGGGCCACTCGGCGGTGCTCCTTTCGGACGGGAAGACGCGGCTCATCATAGACCCCTTCCTCACCGGAAACCCCATGGCCGCGGCGGGGGTGGGGGAGGTGGAGGCCGACTTCATCCTGGTCACCCACGCCCACGGGGACCACTTCGGGGACAGCGTGGCCCTCTCCAAAAAGGGCGGGGTGGTGGTCTCCACCTTTGAGATCGCCACCTACGCGGAAAAGCACGGGGCGAGGAGCGTCCCCATGAACCTCGGGGGCACCTACCGCTTTGAGGGGGGATGGCTTAAGTGGGTCCCCGCCTGGCACTCCTCGAGCTTCCCCGACGGCACCTACGGGGGGATGCCCATGGGGGTGGTGGTGGAGCTTTCGGGCAAGCGCATCTACCACGCGGGGGACACCGCCCTCTTCTCCGACATGGCCCTCATCGGGGAACTGGGCCTGGACCTGGCCCTCCTCCCCATCGGGGACCACTTCACCATGGGCCCTGAGGACGCCCTAAAGGCCCTGGAGCTCCTCAAGCCCAAGAAGGTGGTTCCCATCCACTACAACACCTTCCCCCCCATCCGCCAAGACGGGGAGGCCTTCGCCAAAAGGGCCACGGAAAGGGGCGTGGAAGGGCATGCCCTGAAGCCCGGGGAGGTCCTAAGGCTTGACTAGCCCCACCCGGAAGGACTTCCGCCTGGAGATGCTCCTAGGCCTCGGGCAGACGGCCCAGGTCCACCTGGCCCGGGGGCCTAGGGGGGAGCGGGTGGCCCTCAAGATCCCCAAAAAGGAGGTGCGGGAAAACCCCCGCCTTTCGGAGCGCTTCGCCCGGGAGGTGAACTTCACCCTTTCCCTCCAGCACCCCCACCTGGTGCGGGGGCTGTGGGGGGTGCCCTTCGGGGAGGAGGCCTTTTTGGCCCTGGAGTACCTGGAAGGGGGCACGCTGGAAGAACGGCTCCTCCGAGGCCCCCTCCCTAGGGAGGAGGCCAAGAAGGCCCTCCTTCAGGTGGGGGAGGCCCTCCTCTTCCTCCACGAAAAGGGGTTTTTGCACCAGGACGTGAAGCCCGCCAACGTCTTCGTGGGCCAGGGGGTGTACAAGCTGGGGGACCTGGGCACGCTAAGGGCCAGGGAGGACCGGAGCCTGGAGTACGCAGGAAGCCCCTTCTACCTGGCCCCGGAGCTCCTCTTGGGAGGCCTTCCCAGCGAGAAGAGCGAGGCCTACAGCTTCGGGGTCATGGCCTACGAGCTCCTCACGGGAAGGCGGCCCTTCCGGGGGGAGAGCGCAGAGGAGGTGGCCCGGGCCCACCTCCTCCTCCCCCCACCCCCCACCCCCCTTCCCCCCAGGCTGGACCGGGCCCTAAGGCGGCTTCTCGCCAAGCGGCCCGAGGACCGAGGGAGCATCCGGGACTTCCTGGAAGTCCTGGCCAAAACGTAAGGAGACCCCTATGGAAGGCATCTGGTACCCCCGCGAGGCGGAGGCCACCCGGCTTTACCGCCTGATGCAGGCCCTGGGCTTTTCGGACTATGGGGCCTTCCACCGCTACAGCGTGGAGGAGCCCGAAGGGTTTTACCGGGCTCTCCTGGACCACCTGGCCCTCCCGTGGCGGAGGCCCTATGAAAGGGCCATAGAGGGGGGCTTCCCCTTCCCCCGCTTCTTCACAGGGGGGGCCTTGAACCTCACGGACTGGGCCCTCCGCCACCCGGAAGGGGCCCTGGCCCTGGTCCACGAGACGGAGGACGGGGCGGTGCGAAGCCTCACCTACGGGGAGCTGAAGGAAGAGGTGGCGAGGCGGGCCGGGGAGCTTAGGGCCTTCGGGGTGGAGCGGGGGGACCGGGTGGGGCTTTGGCTCCCCCTGAGCCTCGAGGCCGCCCTCTACCTCCTGGCCACGGCCCACCTGGGGGCCATCGCCATCCCCATCTTCTCGGGCTACGGGGCGGAGGCCGCCGCAGTGCGGCTTAAGGACGCGGAGGCCAAGCTCCTCATCGTCCAGGACGGCTTCCTCCGCCGGGGGCGGAGGGTGGAACTCCTCGGCGAGGCCCGGAAGGCCCGGGCCCTTGCGGGCACGGAAAAGCTCCTCGTGGTGCAGAGGCTTGGCCTCCCCCTGGAGGAGGGAGAGGCCCCGGCGGGAAGCCAGGGGGAGGAGGTTTCCGGAAAGACCCTGGAGAGCATGGACCCCTTCATGCTCATCTACACCTCCGGCACCACCGGCCGCCCCAAGGGCACCGTGCACTACCACGCGGGCTTTCCCCTGAAGGCCGCCTTGGACCTGGCCCTCCTCTTTGACCTCCGCCCGGGGGACCGGCTCTTCTGGTTCACCGACCTGGGCTGGATGATGGGCCCCTGGGCCATCCTGGGGGGGCTTGCCTTGGGGGCCACGGTGATCCTCTACGACGGGGCCCCCGACCACCCGGGGCCCGGGCGGCTCTGGCAGCTGGTGGAGGCCCACCGGGCCACCCACCTGGGCCTCTCCCCCACCCTGGTGCGGGCCCTCATCCCCTTTGGGGAAGAGCCCGTCAAGGCCCACGACCTCTCCTCCTTAAGGGTCCTGGGCTCCACGGGGGAGCCCTGGAACCTCGAGCCCTACCTCTGGTTCTTCCGGGTGGTGGGGGAAGAGCGCCGCCCCATCGTGAACTACTCCGGGGGCACGGAGGTCTCCGGGGGCATCCTGGGGAACGTCCTCATTCGCCCCATCAAGCCCATGGGCTTCAACGCCCCCGCCCCCGGCATCGAGGCCGCGGTCCTGGACGAGGGGGGAAGGCCGGTGCGGGGCCAGGTGGGGGAGCTCGCCGTCCTAAAGCCCTGGCCGGGGATGACCAAGGGCTTCTGGCGGGACGAGGAGCGCTACCTGAAGACCTACTTCGGCAAGATCCCCGGGGTCTGGGTCCACGGGGACTTCGCCCTTTTGGACGAGGAAGGGCACTTCTTCATCCTGGGCCGCTCCGACGACACCTTGAAGGTGGCGGGCAAGCGGGTGGGCCCCGCGGAGGTGGAGACCGCGGCCATGGCCCACCCCGCCCTCCGGGAGTGCGCCGCCATCGGGGTGCCCCACCCGGTGAAGGGGGAGGCCATCCTCCTCTTCGCCGTCTTAAAGCCCGGCTTCCAGGCGAGCCCGGCCCTGGCGGAGGAGGTGGCGGAGGAGGTGGCGAAGGCCCTCGGGAAGCCCCTAAGGCCCGAAAGGGTCCTCTTCGTCCCCGACCTCCCCAAAACCCGGAACGCCAAGGTCATGCGCCGGGTGGTGCGGGCGGCCTACCTGGGCCAGGACCCGGGGGACCTCTCCGCCCTGGAAAACCCCGAGGCGGTGGAGGCCATCCGCCTAGCGGCCCAATCGGGGGAGGGGAAGCCTTAGGAGAAGGGCCCCGGCCCCAAAGAGGAGCCCCCCAAGCCCCCCGCCCAGGAGGAGGGGGAGGAGGGTGGCCCCTGGGGTAAGGGCGGGCACGACCCCTTGGAGAAGGAGGCCGGGAACGGCGGCGAGGAGGCTTAGGAGGAAGAGGCGCGGGAGAAGCCCCCCCACCCCAAGCCCCCCCACCCCCTCCCGGCGGAGGAGGAAGAGGTAGAGGAAAAGCCCCAGGTACCCGGCCAGGGCGGTGGAGAGGTTGAGGAGGAAAAGCCCCGCGTCCTTGAGGAGCCAGTAGCCCAGGGTGTTGCTGAGGAAGACGAGGGCGCTGGCCGCGACCGCCTCCCGCACCCGGCCCAGGGCGTAAAGCCCCCGGAGAAGGAGGGTGTTCAGGCCCCAGGGGAGGAGGGCGAAGCCCAAGGCGGTGAGGACCTCGGCGCTGTAGCGGCGGTTTTCCGGGCTTAGGGGCCCGAAGAGGCCAAAGAGGAGGACCACCCCGTAAGGGGCAAGGCCCACGGTGAGGCCGGAGAGCAGCCCCAAAAGGAGGCCCACCCGCGCCAAAGGGCCCCTTAGGAAGCGGGCGAGCTCCGCCCCCCGGAGGGTGCTCATGCGGGGGAAAAGGGCGATGGCGGGGGAGGTGGCGAAGAGGCCCAGGAACATCTGGAAGACCACCTCCGCGTTGTAGAAGCCGGTGACCGCGGCCTGGGGGTAGCGGGTGAGGATGTGGGTGAGGACCAGGTTCAAAAACTGGCGCAAGGAGGTGGTGAAGGCAAAGGGCCCGATGCGGAGGAGGGCCTGTCCCAAGGCGGGGTGCCAGCGCCACTCGGGGAAGAAGCTCCGGAGGAAGGGGAGCTGGACCAGGGCCTGGAAAAGCCCCCCTAAGGCCACGGAAAGCCCTAGGGCCGTGGGGTCCCCCGGGAAAAGGGCCATGAGGAGGATGGCCGCCAGGTTGAAGGCGATGGGGCCCAGGGCGTAGGGCAAAAAGCGCTCCTCCGCCTGCAACAAGGCGGAGAATAAGGCGGCCAGGGAGATGCCGAGGAGGAAGGGCAGGAGGAGGCGGACCAGGCGCACCGTCTCCTGGAAAAGGCCGGGCTCGCGGAGGTGGCTTTCCTGGGCCACCAGGAGGTCCACCAGGAAGGGCGCAAGGAGGTAGCCCAGCCCCAGCACGAAGAGGTTCACCCCGAGGAGGAGGGCGTAGAAGCGGCGGGCAAAGGCCCGGGCCTCCCCCGGGGGGAGGCCTTTAAGGAGGGGGATGAGGGCGTTTTGCACCGCCCCTTCCGCAAGGAGCTCCCTTAAGAGGTTCGGCACCCGGTAGGCCACGTTGAAGGCGTCCTTAAGGGCATCGGGGTAGAGGGCGTTGAAGACCGCCTGGCGCACCAGGCCCAGGACCCTCGAGGCCAGGGTGCCCCCCATAACCAGGAGGACCTTACGGAGCATCCTTCTCCAGAACCTCCTGGAAGGCCTCGAGGAAGTTCGCCTGGTTCACCACCGTGAGGCCGTGGAGGGCGGAGAGCTCCTTGGCCCGGGTCTTTTCCATGCCCAGGAGGACCAAAAAGCTCTCCCGCCCGGAGAGGCCCAGGGTCTTCTTGAGGGCGGCGTACTTGGCGATGTGGGCCTGGAACTCCCCCGTCTTGGCCTCAAACCAGAAGAACCGCTCCCCCACCCGCACCAACACGTCCAGCTCCATGGCCTCGCCCCCCGGCAGGGTCACCTGGTAGCCCACGGCCACCTCGTGGGGCAGGTTCTTGGAGCGGAGGAACTTCTTGAGCTTTTCCGCCACGTAGCGCTCCAGCCAGCCCCCGGTGAGGAAGTTCTGCACCCAGCCTTCGGTGCTGGCCTTGGCCCGGATGCGCCGCTCCTCGCTCTTGTAGTGGTAGCTGGTGAGGAGGGCGTACTGCTTGAGGAGGGTGCAGAACTGGGTGGAGTTGGCGATCTCCTCCTGGGAGGCCTCCGCCAGGGAAAGCTCAAACTGGCGCTTGGTGGAAAGGCTTTGCTTCAGGCGCTCGTAGAGCTTTTCCAGGCTGGGGTAGCGGTCCCCCAGGAAGAGGGCCAGGCGGGTGAGGACCTTTTCCTTTTCCTCCTCCTGGGCTTCCGGGCGGCGCACCACCTGGATGCCCAGGCCCGAAAGCCACTCCTCCAGACTCCCGGGGCCCTTTTTGGGCTTCTCCGGGGGCCTTTTCTCCTCCAGAGAAGGCTCCCGAAGGAGGCGCCACATCTCCTGGGCCAGGGCGAAGAAGCGGGCCCTTACGGGGTCCTCGGGGGCCTCGAGGCCGGGGGGAACCACCCCCTGGCGCAAGGCCTCCAGGAGGTGGGCCTCCAGGGCCTCCTGCAAGGCGGCGCGGGCCGCCTCCAGGTGCTCGGCCTCCACCTTGAGGCCCAGCTCGGGGATCTCGCCCACGTAGCGGCCCGGACCCAGAAGGTCGTAGCGGGCCCGGGCTAGGGTGGCGGAGAGGTACCGGGTGAGAACGCCCACGGGCTCCATGCTACAAGAGGACGGGGCCCTCAGGCCCACTCCACCCAGCTCCCCCTGGGGGTCTTGCGCACCCGGAGGCGGGCGGGAAGGCGCTCCGCCAGGGCCTCCACGTGGGTGACGATGCCCACCAGCCTGCCCCCCGTGGGCAGGGCCTCCAAGACCCCGGCCACCATCTCCAGGGTCTCCCCGTCCAGGGTGCCGAAGCCCTCATCCAGGAAAAAGGCCCCAAGCCGCCCCTTGGAGAGCTCCTCGGAAAGGGCCAGGGCCAGGGCCAGGCTCACCAAGAAGCTTTCCCCGCCCGAAAGGGTGCGCACCGGGCGCTCCACCTCCGCCCAGCGGTCCAGGACCAGGTAGTCGTCCCCATCGGCCAACAAGCGGTAGCGGTCCCCGGAAAGGGCATGGAGGAGCTCGTTGGCCCGCGCGAGGAGGGCCTCCTGGCGCTGGCCCAGGAGGTAGGCGGGGAAGTTGTCCTCCTGGAGGTCCTGCGAAAGCTTGGCCCAAAGGTCCAGCTCCTGGACCAGGCGGGCCAGCCTGCCCTCCACCTCCCGGCGCCGCTTCAGGGCCTCCTCCAGGGCCTCAAGCCGCTCCTGCAACCGCCCCCCCTCCTGCACCAACGCCTCCCATCTCGCCCTCAGCCCATCCAGTTTTTTCCGGAGTTCCTCCACCCTTTTTACCGCTTCCTCCAGGGTGGGAAGGGGTTCGGAAGGGGCAAGGCGCGCCCGAAGCGCCCTCTCCGTCTCTTCCAGGCCCCTTCGCGCCTCCTCCAGGCCCCGCTCGTGCGCCCTAAGGCGGGCCTCGAGGGCGGCCCTTTCCTCCGGGGCAAGGACCTTGGCCTTGGCCTCCTCATAGGGCATGAGGCCCTGGGTGCGGGCCTCGGCCTCCTTCAGGGCCTTCTCCTGCTCCTCCTTACGGGCGGAGAGGGCCTTGAGGTCGCCCTCGAGCTCCAAAAGCTTCTGGGAAAGCTCCTGGAAGCGCCGCCCGGCCCACCTAAGCGCCTTAACCCTCCCCTCCAGGGCCTTCAGGTGGGCCTCCACCCCCTTCCCCCCTGTGGCCTCCTCCAGGTGGGCCTTAAGCCCGAGGGCCAGGTCGGCCCTTTCCCTCTTGAGGTGACGCTCCTCCTCCTCCAAGGCCCTAAGCCGGGCTCTAGGGTCCTGGACCCCACCTTGCCGGGCCTTTTCCTCCTCGCCTTCCAGCCTGGCGATCTCCCGTAGCAGCTTCTCTTCGTCTCGTAAAAGCGATCCGTAAAGTGTCCGGAGTTCCTGCAACTCCCTATCCTTCTCCGCAAGCCGCTCCTTCAACGCCTCGGGATCGCCGGGCCGGGGCTCGGCCTCGAGGGCTCTAAGCTCCTGATCGAGGCGGTCCTTTTCGGTCTCCTTGCGGGAGAGGAGGGCCGTGAGGGCTTTGATCTCTTCCTCGAGCGCCCGCTTGGCCTTGGGATCGAAGGCCCGCCCCTGGGGCACCTCGGGGAGGGCGTGAACCACCCCCCCGCAAAGGGGGCAGGGCGCTCCCACCTGGAGGAGGTCCCGGTAGGCCAGCACCCCCTGCCTCCGTTCCTCCAAGCGCAGGGCCTCCAGGGCCCGTTCCTTCTCCTCTAGGCCTTCCCGTAGGCCAGAGATCTCCCCTTCCAAGGCCTTGAGGGCGTCCTTGAGCGTCCAGGCCAAAGCTGCCCGGTAGGCCCCCTGTAGCTCGTCGTAGAGCCTGCGGGCTTCTTTCCCCTTGGCCTCCACGGCCCGGCGCTCCTCCCCAAGCGCCAAAAGCTGGGCCCTTAGGTCCTCCAGACGATCCAGGAGGGCCGCCCAAGCCTGTAGGGCCGTCCGCTCCACCTGAATCTGGACCAGCCGTTCCAGAACCCCCTCCAGGGCCTCGGGGTCAAACCTCGGGGCCAAGGCGCCTTCGCTGGGACCCGCCCGCCGGAGGAGGGCTTCCAGCGCCTTCAGGCCCTGGGCCTCCTGCAGGGCGGTTTGCGCCTCCTCCAAGGCCTCCGGGTCAAAGCCCAAAAGGGCGCGCTCCTCCTCCAAACGGCCCCTTTCCCCTTCCAGCTTGGCGAGGCCCTCCAGGGTTTCCCTCAACGCCTTCTCCTTAGCCAGAAAGTCTTCCCAAAGAGGCAGGGCCTTGGCCGCCTCCTCTGACTTTTCCAGGCGGAGCCGGAGCTCGGCCATACGGGGGGCCTCGGCCTCCAGGGCCTTCAGGCGGGCCAGGAGGCGGTGGCGGTCTTCCAGAAGCGCAAGCAGGGCCTCCGCCCCCTTAAGGGCCTCCTCCACCGCCCCCACCTCCCCCTTGAGCCGGGAGGCCTCCCTCTGCACCCCCTCAAGCCCCGTTTGCAGCTCCGCCTGGAGCTCAGGGGTGGCCCACTCCAGGGCCTTGGCCTCCCCCTCCAGGGCCTCTTTCTCCAGGAGGAGGGCCTTTCGCCGCTCCTCGGCCTTGGCCCGGGCCTTCTTGAGCTTCTCCAGCTCAAAAAGCTGGAGGAGGAGCCCCCTCCTTTCCCGGGCCTCCCCCTTCAGGAAACGGTCAAACTCCCCCTGGGGGAGGAGGAGGGCCCGGGTGAACGCCGTGTAGTCCAGGCCCAAGAGGTCCTCTAGGGCCTCGTCCACCTGCCTGAGCCTTTCCAGGGGGATCAGCCTATCCCCCTCGTAGAGCCGGGCCTCGCTCCGCCGCCCCCGGGTGCGCTCCACCCGATAGACCCGATCCCCCAGGGCGAAGGTGAGGGCCACCCAGGCCTCCTTGGCCGCGGGGTGTTTGAGGTCCACCCCCCGGTCCACGCGGGGGGCCTTGGCGTACAGGGCGAAGGCCATGGCCTCCAAAAGGGTGGACTTTCCGCTTCCCGTGGGGCCGGTGATGGCGAAAAGCTCCACGTCGGAAAAGTCCACGGACTGCTCTTCCAGATAGGGGCCAAACCCCTTAAGCGTCAGGCGCAAGGGCCTCACGGTCCACCTCCTCTAGCACCTCCCCAAAGCGGGCCAGAAGCCCCTCCTCCTCCCGGCCCTTGGCCTTGAGGTACGCCCGGTAGGCCTCCACCAGGGAAGGGGGGCCTTGGGTGGGGGCGGGAAGGGGCTCCTCGCCCCCAAAGTGCTGGACCTCCAAAAGCCCCGGCAGGGCCCGGAAAAGGCGCTCCTTCACCGGGGGGGAGAGCCGCCCCTCCACCACCACCTTGAGGTACCCCGGGAACCCCCGAAGCTCCTCCAGCCGCCCGTCCAGCTCCTCTGGGGCAAGCCGCAGGGTCCTTAAGGGCTTCCCCCAGCGCTCCCTTATGGGGTGGACCCGTGGGGGCCCCGAGGGGGGAAGCTCCACCAAAAGGGCCCCCCGCTCGGCGCCCTCCCCCTCCCCGAAGTCCAGCTGGACCAGGCTCCCCGGATACCAGGCCAGGGGGGCCTCCGAGGCCTGCTGCTGGCGGTGGATGTGCCCCAAGGCCAGGTAGCGGGCAGAAAGGGGCAGGGCGGAGGGGGGCACCGCGTAGCTCCCCGCAAGGTGGAAGAAGAACTCTCCCCCTCCGGGCCTCGCCCCTTCCAAGGCGAAGTGGGCCAGGATCAGGGGGCTTTGGAGGTTATCCAGGATGCGCCGCATGGCCTCCGCGTAGCTCCGGTGGCGCTCCTCCTCTTCCTGGAAGACCCGCTTCACCAGGATCCGTTCGGAGACGAAGGGAAGGAGGGCGGCCCTAAGGCCCTTCACCTCCACCACCCCCCCTTCCTCCCGGAAGAGGGGCCGGCCCCGCACGGTGGCCCCCACCCCGGCGAAGAGAGGGCTTAGGGCCTCGAGGCGCTCCTTGGGGTCGTGGTTGCCGGCGATGACCAAAGCGGGCACCCCAAGCTCCCTGAGGCGCAGGAAGAACTCCACCGCGTGGGCCTCGGCCTCCGCGGAGGGTTGGGGCCGGTCAAAGAGGTCCCCCGAGACCAGCACCAAATCCACCCGCTCCTTCTTTACGATCTCCAGGAGGGCCTTTAGGGCCCCTGCGACCTCCGGGGTGCGGTCGATCCCCTTCAAGACCTTGCCCAGGTGCCAGTCCGCGGTGTGGAGGAGGCGCATGGGAGGGATTTTAACCGCAAGCTTGCACCTAGTGCGGATGGGGGTGGTCGGGCGCCCCGCCCCGCCCGCCCCGAAAGGCCCAGGCGGCCACCAGGGTGGTGAGGGGCACCGCCAAAAGAAGCCCCAAGGAGCCCAGGAGCATGGCCACGATCTCCGCGGCAAAGGGCTCGGTGTTGAGGAGGAAGCGCCAGGGGGTGGGGTCCTTGGTGAGGAGGAGGAAAAGGGGCAGGCTGCCCGCGCTGTAGGCCAGGACCAGGGTGTTCACCAGGCTCCCCATGTGGTCGTAGCCCACCTCCATGGCCCGGCGGTAGAGGAGGCGGAAGGGGGCCTTGGGGTCCGCGTGGGCCAGGGCCTGGACCACGGCGGCCTGGGTCACGGTGACGTCGGTCAGCGCCCCCAAGGCCCCCACCACCACCCCCGCCAGGTACAGGGCCAGGAGGTCCACCCCGCCCCACTGGTGGAGGAGGAGGGCCTCCTCCGAAGCCAGGCCGGTAAAGCCCAGGGCCCGCACGAAGAAAAGGGCCAGGAGGAGGACCACGAAGGCGGAAAGGAGGGTGCCCAAAAAGGCCGCGGTGGTCTTCCGGTTCACCCCGTGGACCAGGTAGACGGTGAGGAGGAGCACCCCCAGGCTCCCCAAGAGGGCGTAGAGGAGAGGGTTCCCCCCATGGGCCAAGTGGGGCACCACCCAGAGGACCAGGACGAGAAGGCTTAAGAAGGTGCCGAGAAGCCCCCGCACCCCCTTCCCCCGGGCCAGGAGGGCGGCCAGGAGGGCGAAGAGGGCGAAAAGGGCAAGGAGGGCCGGCATCCGGTCGGGCTCCGTGAGGTAGAGGCGCCCTCCCTCCTCGTAGAGCACAGCCCGCATCCCCGGGGCGAACCCCCCGCCCCCCTGGGGCAGGAGGGCCTCCCGCACCTCCGCGCCCACCTGGACCCGGGCGGTGCCGGAAAGGGGGTCCACCTCCAGCACCCGCCCCACCAGGTAGCCCTGGGCCAGGGCCAGCCCCAAAAGGAGGAAGAGGACCACCGCGCGCATGCCCCCCACTTTGCCAGCCCGGGGATTAGAGGAGATGAAAACCCCTTCTCACTGGTATCCTGGAAGCGATGGAACGCTCCACCCGCCAACGCCGGGCCATCCGGGAGGCCTTCCTGGAGGCGGGCCGCCCCCTCTCCCCCCAGGAGGTCTTGGACCTGGCCAGGAGAAGGGTCCCCAGCCTGGGCCTGGCCACCGTGTACCGCAACCTGAAGGCCCTCCTGGAAGAGGGCTTCCTGGCCCCGGTCCACCTCCCCGGGGAACCCCCCCGGTACGAGCCCGCAGGGCGGGGGCACCACCACCACTTCCACTGCCGGGTCTGCGGCCGGGTCTTTGAGCTTCCGGGGTGCGCCCTCGAGGCCGAAGCCCACCTCCCCCCCGGCTTCCGCCCCGAGGGGCACGAGGTCACGGTCTACGGGCGCTGCCCCGACTGCCCCTAATCCAGGGCGTAGCGGGCCCGGGCCTCCTTGAGGCTCCAGCGGACCTCTTCCAGGGCCCCGTCAAAGCGGAGGAGGGCGGCCAGGCGGGATCGGGAGTACACCCGGTGGGGCTCTTTGGGGATGAAGGCGGTGACGATGTCCACCCGCCTGGGCGGGGTGTAGTCCAGGACCACGTGGAGGGGCAGCCTGAGCCTCGGGGGGAAGACCATGTACCCCAGGACCAGCATCCGCCCGTCCTCGGGGTAGATGGCCAGCTCCCGGCCCCATTCCAGAGCCTTCAGGACATCCAGCTCCGTGAACCCCTCCTGGAGCATGTGCTTGGCCACGTGGGGGCCAAGCCGGTAGCGGCCTTCCTTGAGGTGGGGGAGGAGGTCTTCCAGGCGGCGAAGCTTCTTCATGGAACCCCCCTTTGACCCCCAGTCTAGCCGAGCCCCCCTGGGGGAAAAGGCGCTTGGCCCACTTAGCGGTAGGGCCCCAGGGCCTTGGGGCCCTTAAGGGCGATGAAGGCCCCGTACACCCTCTCCGCCCCGGCCTCCAAAAGGGCCTCCTCCGCCCTCAAGAAGGTGGCCCCGCTGGTGAGGACATCGTCCACCAGAAGCCAGGCCCCCTCTACCCGCCCCCTTGGGCGGAAGAGCCCTTCCGGGAGGCGGGCCCGCGCCCTTCCCCTCACCAGGGGGCGGCTTGGGGCGTAGCGGGCCCGGTAGAGCACCGGGCGGTAGAGAAGGCCTAGGCGCGCCGCCAGGGCCCGGGCCAGGAGGTCCGGGGGGTTATACCCCCTTCGGAGAAGGCGGGGAAGGAGGGTGGGAACCGCGGTGACCCCCTTTAGGGGCCAGCCCGCCTCCTCCACCCCCAGGGCCAGGGCCTCCGCCAGAATAGGGGCCAGGCCCCACCGCCCCCCGTACTTCAGGGCCCGCACCAGGCCCCCCACCCGGCCGTAAAGGCCCAGGTAGACGAAGCGGTCCGTGCGGAAAGGCCTCAAGCTCCCTCGGCAGAGGGTACAGAGCAGGGGGCGGTCCAAGGGGCCCCCGCACCCCGGGCACCGGTGGCCCAATAGCGCCTCAAGAAAGGCCCAGGGCACGGCGGAGGGCCTCGCCGAAGGGAGGATAGAACACCCCCTTCTCCGTGATGATCCCCGTGAGGTAGCGGTGGGGGGTCACGTCAAAGGCGGGGTGGTAGGCGGGAAAGCCCTCGGGGGCGATGGGAAGGCCCCGGAGGTGGGTCACCTCCTCGGCGGGGCGCTCCTCTATGGGGATGCCCTCCCCGCTTTCAAGCTTTGGGTCCACGGAGGAAAGGGGAAGCGCGGCGTAGAAGGGAATCCCGTGGTGGTGGGCCAGGACGGCCAGGGCGTAGGTGCCGATCTTGTTGGCGAAGTCCCCGTTTAGGGCCATGCGGTCCACCCCCACGATCACCGCGTCCACCTGTCCCCTCGCCATGAGGAAGCCCGCCATGTTGTCCGCGATGAGGGTGGCGGGGACCCCGGCTTTCATGAGCTCAAAGGCGGTGAGCCGGGCCCCCTGGAGGTAGGGCCTCGTCTCGTCCACCCAGACGTGGCGCACAAGGCCCCGGCGGTGGGCCTCGAGGATGGCCCCCAAAGCGGTGCCGTACCCCCCGGTGGCGAGGGGTCCGGTGTTGCAGTGGGTGAGGACCTGGCCCCTTAAGACCTCCGCCCCGTGGCGGCTAATCGCCGCTTCCGTCTCCTCCACCTCCCGCCAGAGGGCGTAGGCCCCCTCAAGGGTCCCCTCCAGGCTCCCCCAGTGGGGCCGGAGGCGGTCTAAGGCGTGGAAGAGGTTCACCGCCGTGGGGCGGCTCGCCCGGAGGAGCCGGTCCGCCTCCTCGGGATCCTCCCCGGAAAGGTGGGCCAGGACCATGCCGAAGGCCGCGGAAACCCCGATGGCCGGGGCCCCCCGCACCACCATGGCCCGGATGGCCTCGGCCATCCCCTTGGCCGTGCGCACCGGGACCCAGACCTCCTCCTGGGGCAGGCGCCGTTGGTCCAGGAGCCAGAACACCCCCTCTTCCCGGTCAAAGCGGAAGGGCAGAAGCCTCATGCCCCTAAGGTACCCCACCCCAGCACCCTCCCCGTGGAAAAACCCCCACCCAGGGGAAGAAGGCAGCCTAAAGGCCCTTCCCTTGGGGCGCTTAGAAAGCCCGGATCTCCACCCCGTGGGCCAAAAGGGCCTCCCGCACCGCCCGCACCACCAGGGGGGCGTTGGGGTTATCCCCGTGGATGCAAAGGGTTTCCGCCCGCACCTCCACCTCCCCCCCGTCCAGGGCCTCCACCCTCCCCTCCAGGACCATGCGCACCGCCCGCCGGGCGGCCTCCTCGGGGTCGGTGATCCAGCTTCCCGGCATGGAGCGGGGGGCAAGCTGGCCGTTTTTCAGGTAGGCCCGTTCGGGAAAGGCCTCCAGGACCACCCTAAGCCCCAAGGCCCGGGCCTCCTCCTCGTAGACCGTGCCCGGGAGGACCACCAGGGGCAGGGCGGGGTCAAAGGCCCGCACCGCCTCGGCGATGGCCCGGGCCGTCTCCCGGTCCCGGCAGGCCTTGAGGTAGAGGGCCCCGTGGGGCTTCACGTGGTGGAGGGAAAGGCCCTCCGCCTTGAGGAGGGCGGAAAGGGCCCCGATCTGGTAGAGAACGTCCGCGTAGACCTCCTCCGGGCTTAAGGCCATCTCCCGCCGGCCGAAGCCCACCAGGTCGGGAAAGCCGGGGTGGGCCCCCACCTGGACCCCATGGGCCTTGGCCAGGCGCAGGGCCTCGAGGATGCGCGTGGGGCTTCCCCCGTGGAAGCCGCAGGCCAGGTTGGCCGAGGTGATGTGGGGGAAGACCTCCCGGTCGTGCCCGTAAAGGAAGGCCCCGTAGGACTCCCCCGCGTCCGCGTTCAGGTCCACCCGCAT
>FWWL01002816.1_pt1 | contig 34246 bp, 30 predicted proteins | sample 2228331 | NCBI WGS metagenome assembly FWWL01 (sample SAMEA103939775, study PRJEB20133) | metagenome
AGCTCTGCATTAAAGTCCTGCAATATTCGACCACCGAGAAGGAACGGAAGGAGCTGCCGAGATGGCACTATCACAAGGAAATAGAGTTCGTGTTAGTGCAAAAAGGGATACATGAAATTCATACCGTCAATCATAATTACCGCTTGCTCCCTGGAGATCTGGTCGTAGTCGGTTCTTCTCAGCTACATCGCGGGCATAAAATCGGTGATGCGATGATGGAATGCATTGTCCTGCATTTTGATCTTCAGCCATATTTTGATCCTGCTATGATGATGTATTATCGCCATTTCTCTGAGATTCATCTCCCTCTGGAGGAGTTAAACTATATATTTCAGGAGAACCCAAGCGTCAAGAAAGACGTTGCGCGGATCATCGTAGACATCAAAAAAGAAATAACTAGTCAGACGAAGGGTTATGAAATTGCAGCAAGCATGCACATCAAGCATCTATTGCTTACCTTGCTGAGAGCGGATCGAAGAGGGCTGCTGCAAGCGCATGAATGGGTTGATGCTGAAGTGATGAAGCGAATTATTGAATTCGTGGACGAGCACATGGCAGGCAAAATCAATATGGAGCAAGTAAGCAAGCTGGCCGGAATGAGTTATTCTTACTTCTCGAAATTTTTCAAAAAAGCGATGGGCAGCTCCTTTACCGATTATGTGAACCTTCGCCGCATTCGGAATGCCGAGCGTCTCCTAGTTACGAGTGACAAGAGTGTCACGACCATCGCCGCAGCAGTCGGGATCGAGAACATGGCTCATTTCTATGAGCTGTTCAAGCGCTACAACAGCTGCACGCCGAAGGAATATTTGCGCAGATTGAGCGTGCATCAAGCTTGACAGCCAGAATCAGCAGTAGCAAGCGACAAAAAAACCTAGCAGAAAGGTTCTGCTAGGCTCAGGAATGCTGAATGTCATTATTATCGGAATGATTCCAATGAAACGCCAACCGGCATCGGTTGCGGTTTCTCACATACACTTTCCATGATGTAATGCTTCCCTTGATCAGATGAATCATGGAAGCCATGCATCGCTTCCAGCACATGATACGACAGCTCGCCTGATGCGCGATGAGGCCGGTCTTCCTGAATTCCTCGCACCATATCCAATACCCCCAGACCTCGAGCGCCCTCGGCAAAGCCATGTGTAAGAGGAAGCTCTGTCCATTCCTTGGCATCCTTCCTGCGAATGAGAATAGGACCTCCGAACGTATTCGGATCCGGAACATTCAAAGTCCCTTCACTGCCGTAGATTTCAATACGCGGCAGACTATTTCCTCCGAAGGCATCGAAGCTCGTAATGATCGTACCAATTACACCGCTGTGAAAATCCATGACTCCTGAAACGTGAGTAGCTACTTCTACTTGGATTTTCTGACCGAACTTAGGCTGGCTTAAGATCGTCCGCTCAGGATAGGAAGTTTTAACGGACCCAGTAATCCGCGCAATCGGCCCCAACATGGAGACCAATGCTGTCAAGTAATACGGTCCCATATCGAACATCGGACCTCCGCCGGCTTTGTAATAAAACTCCGGATCCGGATGCCAGTGCTCATGACCGCGTCCAATCATGAAAGCGGAAGCCCCAATCGGTTGACCGATCCAGCCGTCCTCGATCAGCTTGATACAAGTCTGAATGCCTCCGCCGAGGAAAGTATCCGGTGCGCTGCCTACACGAAGTTTGGTTGCTGCAGCAGCCTCCAGAAGCTCCTTGCCCTCTTCTCTCGTTACGGCTAATGGTTTCTCCGAGTACACATGCTTACCGGCACGAAGAGCAGCTATCCCGATAGGAGCATGTGCTTGCGGAATGGTAAGATTAATGACCAGATCAATGTTAGAGTCCTTCATGAGTTCATCTACGGTGTAGGCATGAGCGAGTCCGTATTCCGTTGCTTTTGCTTGAGCCCGCGTAATATCCAGGTCGGCGCTAGCCCTTACCTCTAATGAGGAGTACTTTTGACATGTTTTGAAGTAAGCATCACTTATTTTACCGCAACCGACAATTCCTACATTCAGCTTTTTCGCCCCGCTCATTTACGTTCATCCCTTCTACTCCCAAATATGCGTTCACGTTCATCGTTACTCATACCGTGCGAGGCTATCTTGTCGCCCAGATCATACCGCGTTTCATTAAGGCTAGTACGGGCGGCATGGCAACAATATTGGCTTGATGACCTAATGAATTGTAATATACTTTCCCTTTGCCGTACTTTTTGGTCCACACTACCGGCATCTGGATATCACGGCCCTGGGGACCGTATCCCTCGAAGGTCGTTGTCGCGAATACATCGATCGCAGGATCGACATGCATATAATATTTCTCCGAGGATACCTCGAAGTCTTCTATGCCCTTGACCAATTCGTGTTCACTCTGTTGGAGATTAACGGTGTACCGCACGCCGTCATTCCCAGGATGGGCTACCCATTGGCCGCCAACCATGAACTGATACTCCACTTCCGTGCGAAACGAATCCGCCATACCGCCGTGACAGCCAGCAATTCCTGTTCCATTTTCTTTGACGGCATGCAAAAGCGGTTTGAGCTGCTCCTTCTCAATCTTCCCCATCGTCCACACAGGTACAATAAGATCGATGGAAGCCAGCTTCTTTTCATCCTTATAGCTGTCCAGCGAATTGGATAATTCCACATCGTAAGCCTCATCCCGCAGCAGTCCTGCGAGGATTTCCGACACCTCTTGAGGCTGATGGCCGTCCCAACCGCCCCAAACGATCAGTGCTTTTTTCACAGACATACAGGACACGTTCCTCTCTTTATTGCCATTCCAACAAACCCGTTCTACAATTCACTCACATGAACCCAACGGCGTTCAGCAATAGACCGATCGACTGCCTCCAACACCTGCTGGCACTTCACACCATCCTGGAAATTCGGGACAGGCTGCCGATCTTCACGAATCGCTTCCATCAACTCTAGAACCTCATGAATAAACGTGTGCTCGTAGCCAATTGTATGACCGGGCGGCCACCAGGCTTCGGAGTAAGCGTGAGCAGGATCTGTTGCCAGAACGCGTCTGAATCCTTGTACGTCCGCATCATCATCGGTGAAATAGACTTGCAGCTCATTCATCCGTTCAAAGTCAAATTTCACACTGCCCTTGCTGCCATTGATCTCAAAGGAGTTCGTGCTGCGGTGGCCGGGAGCGAAACGTGTTGCTTCAAAACTCCCTAATGCGCCGCACTCGAATTTACTTAAGAACAACGTCGCATCGTCAACGGTAACCGGTCCACGCGGACTATCCTTACTTCCTTTGGCACTAAGGCCAGTCATGGTGTCTGGCATCGGCCGTTCCTTGATGAACGTATCATTCATCCCGACCACTTCCGTCATATCCCCGACGAGATAATGCGCCAGGTCGATCAGATGCGCACCTAGATCACCATGAGAACCTGATCCGGCCACTTCTTTCTGCAGCCGCCACACCAGCGGAAACTCCGGATCGACGATCCAGTCCTGAAGAAACCAGGAGCGGAAATGATAGATTCGTCCCAGACGGCCATCCTGTACAAGCTTCTTAGCCAATTGTACAGCGGGCGCGAAACGATAGTTGAACCCAACCATATGCTTAACTCCGGCTTTTTGAGCGGCCTGCAGCATCTCTCTGGCACCGGCTAATGTAATAGCTAACGGCTTCTCGCAAAACAGATGTTTACCTGCTTCCGCAGCGGCTATGGCAATCTCATGATGCGCATTACTTGGAGCGTTTATATCGATTATATCGATATCATCCCGATTGACCAGGTCGCGCCAGTCTGTAACGAACTCATTCCAGCCGAACTGATCAGCAGCTTGCTCCACGCCTGCTTCATTCCGACCGCATATGACCTGCATAACAGGGCGAAGAGTGTCTGGAAAGAACATCTGTAGATCCCTATAAGCATGGCTATGCGCCTTACCCATAAACTTGTAACCGATCATCCCAACACGAATTTTCTTTGTCATGGAAACCCCTCCTGAAGAGTTATTTCGTAAGCGTAATCTCAACCATTTGCAGAACAAATGAACGTCGAGCCGGCTCGAGAAAGTATCCTATTACTTAACCTAAGTCAGTCCCGATCGAAACGGAACTAGCCTCTCATTCAGTTCCCGAGTCTGTTCATAGACGCGTCGGTACACTTGAAAAAGCGCCTCATAAGTATGTACGGCTTCCTCATTGGGAGTGTAGATTGCCGACTTCTTCAAGAATGCGTCAGCGCATGCTTCCAGAGTCTCAAACCAACCGCAGCCAACAGCTGCCAGCATCGCAGCACCCATCCCAGGCCCTTGTTCGCTTCCAAGCTTTACAATCTCAGCCCCGAATATATCGGCTTGCATCTGCAGCCAAGCTGCATTCTTGGCCCCGCCGCCGATCGAGATTAGCCGATCGATACGCTTACCTGTGCCGCGCAGAATGTCCACAGATTCTCTTAGCGAGAAGGTGATGCCTTCTAATACAGCGCGGGCCATATGCGGAAGCCGGTGTGAAGCGTCGAGCCCGATAAAGCTGGCCCTGATCGAAGCGTCAGCATGCGGAGTGCGTTCGCCTACAACATAAGGCGTGAACAATAGCCCTCCCGAGCCTGCAGCAACTCCGGCTGCAGAAGACAACAATTCGTCGAAGCTGCTATGCGGCGCAACGGATTCCTTGAACCACTGCAAGCTGTAACCAGCCGCAAGGGTCACACCCATTGCGTAGTAAGCGTCCGGCTTGCCGTGGTTGAACAAGTGCAGCTGGCCGCGATAGTCTGCTCGGCCATCCGGCTCGTACGCGAGTACGACACCGGATGTGCCGATGCTGACGAGCGTCTCGCCAGCGGACAAGATGCCTGCGCCGATCGCGCCGCAGGCATTGTCCGCGCCGCCCGCGAACACGCGTGTGCGCGGCGAGAGCCCGGCCTGCTGCGCGGCGGCCGGCAGCAGAGCACCGCTCTCCCCCGTAGGCGCGACGAGCGGCGGACACAGCGCCGGGTCGACGCCGACCGCGGCGCAGATGCGCTCGCTCCAACGCTGGCTCGCGACATCGAGCAGCAGCGTCCCCGCTGCGTCAGACAGGTCAAGGGCCAGCTCTCCCGTCAGCCGGTAGCGCAAATAATCCTTAGGCAGCAAGAACACCGCTGCCTGCTTATAAAGCTCAGGCTCGTGCTGCTTCACCCACAACAGCTTCGGCAGGGTGAAGCCTTCGAGCGCACGATTCTTCGCGATGGCCAGCAGCTCATCGCCAAGCGCCGCCTCAATCTCGCGGCACTGCGCAGTTGTGCGGGTATCGTTCCATAGAATAGCGTTACGCAGCACTTGATGGTCAGCGTCCAACAGCACGAGACCGTGCATCTGCCCTGAGAAGCTAAGGCCTTGCACCGCATCAGCAGGAACCCCGCTCTCCTCCATCAGCCGGCGAAGAGCAGCTAAAGTACCCTTCACCCAATGCTCAGGGTCCTGCTCACTATAGCCGGGTTGCGGCTGCAGCAGCGGATAAATCTCCGTCGCTTCGGCGCGTACCGTTCCTGCTTCATCTACCAATAGCACTTTAACAGAGCTTGTGCCCAAATCTACCCCAATTACATACCGCATCTTTTCACCTCTTTACCCTTATCCCACAAGTAACCTAAATAATGTCGAATCCCTCTTACTCAGTCTCCAACAAATATTGATTAAGCACAGCCTTCAACCGTTCTTGACGACCCGAGATATTAACAATAGGCTTATTCAGCATTGCGTACTGCTCCAAGCTTGCAAGCGAAGCACGGCCTTCCACAATTTCCTTCCCGATCCCATCGTGGAAAGTAGCGTAACGGCGATCAACAGCATCCTCGAACACCTTGTCTTCGATTAGCCTGGCCGCTACCTTAAGTCCTTTTGCATAAGCATCCATTCCGGCAATATGCGCATAGAACAAATCTTCAGGCTCGAAAGACGCACGGCGCACCTTCGCATCGAAGTTAATGCCGCCTTTCCCCAGCCCTCCATTCTTAAGCACCTCATACATCGTTAACGTAGTCGCATATAGATCAGTCGGGAATTCATCCGTATCCCAGCCGAGGAGCAAGTCACCCTGATTGGCATCCAGCGATCCCAGCATGCCTTGAATACGCGCTACTCGCAGCTCATGCTCGAACGTATGCCCTGCTAAAGTAGCATGATTGGCTTCCAAGTTAAGCTTGAAATAATCCGTCAATCCATAGGTCTGCAAGAACGAGATCGTTGTAGCAGCGTCGTAGTCATATTGATGCTTGGTGGGCTCTTTGGGCTTCGGTTCGATCAGGAATTGTGCTTCAAAGCCAATCTCCTGCGCATACGATACAGCCATTTGGTACAACCGTGCCAAATTGTCCAATTCCAGCTTCAGATCCGTATTCAGAAGAGTTTCATAGCCTTCACGGCCGCCCCAGAACACATAGTTCTCTGCACCAAGCCGCTTGCCGATCTCCAGACTTTTCTTCAGTTGGGCAGCAGAGTAAGCGTATACATCCGCATTACTGGTCGTTCCCGCCCCATGAACGAAACGCGGATGAGTGAAAAGACAGGCCGTATTCCACAGCAGCTTAGCTCCGCTTGATTGCATATGTTGTTCAATCATTTCTACTATAACATCCAGATTGCGATTCGTTTCTTGCAAAGTATCGCCTTCCGGCGCAATATCCCGATCATGAAAAGCAAAATAGCGAATACCAAGCTTATCCATCATTTCGAATGCTGCTTCCACTCGTGCCTTGGCCAAATCCATTCCTGTGAATCGATCCCATGGACGAATCGCAGTTGCGCTGCCGAATGGATCAGACCCGCCCCCTGTCAACGAATGCCAATACGCTAAGGAGAACCGCAGGTGCTCCTCCATTTTCTTGCCTGCTACAAGCTGCTCCGGATTATAATGTTGAAATGCAAGCGGAGACGTTGTGCGACTGCCTTCATACAAGATGCGGCCAACCGAACTGAAATATGACATACCGTTCCTCCTCTAGTCTTTACGAAGTTAAATCACTTCGTAAGCACAATGTATCTCGATGAGTTCATAATATCAAAAGGACACCTACTTTGTACATCCATTAAACTAAGTTTATTGCAATATGAATTGAACTTTGTATAAAACTAATCTAAACTAACCTTATTAAGTTATTGGATGGAATAAGTTGAGGAATGAGGAGAATATGAAGTGCGCACAACTGGTGATCAGTTTCTGGTCAAAAAAATCAATAAATCTATCGTGCTCGAAACGATACGCAAGGAAAGTCCATTGTCCCGTGTCCAAGTATCCGAGATGACAGGACTGAATAAAGGAACGGTCTCCTCCCTTGTGAACGAACTGATCCAGGATAACCTTGTCTATGAGATCGGTCTTGGACAATCTAGCGGCGGACGCAAGCCCATGATGCTTCATTTCAATAAAACGGCCGGGTTTGCTGTGGGCATCGATCTGGGAGTAACCTATATGATTACTGTCTTGACCGATTTGGAAGGTCATATCATTGCGGAGCAGCAAATTCCAATTGATCATCCGTCTCCTGAGTCCGTCGTGAATCAGCTTGTGAGGCAGGTAAGCACCCTTATAGATCGCGCACCGGCAAGTCCATACGGCATCATAGGGATTGGAATTGGTGTTCCAGGGATTGTGAATGCGAATGGAACGATATTGCTTGCACCCAATCTGCACTGGGAGCAATTTCCTCTTCGGGAGCTGCTGATGAACGAGTTTGGACTGCCTGTGACGATTGATAATGAGGCGAATGCCGGCGCATTGGGAGAGAAGCAATATGGGGCGGGCCGAGTCCGGGATAATCTGATCTACTTGAGTGTCGGGACTGGGATTGGTTCAGGCATTATTATAGAGGGGCAATTATTCCGTGGGGCGTCCGGTTTCTCTGGCGAGGTAGGCCATACTTCGATCGAATCCAATGGTAAAAGATGCAGCTGCGGTAATCGCGGATGTCTGGAGTTGTACGCTTCCGAGGGCGCATTGACTGAGCAGGGTCGCGGGATAGGGGCTGCTAACTTTGATGAATTGATTGAAATGGCGGAGGCTGGCAGGCCTGAGGCGCTGCAGTTATTTCATCAGACCGGAGAGTATCTGGCCATCGGCATCACGAATATGATCCATATGTTCAATCCACAGCTCATTATTATTGGGAACCAGATGGTCCGCGCCGAAGCATGGGTACGCAATACTATACAGCGCGTTGTGAAACAACGTTCTTTGCCTTTTCATCGCGAAGCCGTGGAGATCCGTTTTGCTGCCCTCCGGACTCATTCCACTGTGCTTGGCGCCTCTCATTATGCAATCTCTGCGTTTCTCACCAAAGACCGCGTTACCCTCTAGATGCCCGGTATTCAGTGGGGGTAACACCTGTGCTTTGCTTGAACATACGCGAGTAGTGATGGGTATTCTTGAACCCTGTCCGTTCCGCGATCTCCCCGATACTAAGGCCTGTGCTGCTTAATAGTTCTTTGCTTCTGTCCAAGCGAACTTTCCACAAATGCTTGATCGGCGAAATATATTCATATAATTGGAACAGGCGAATCAAATGTTCTTTGGTAACATAGGCTTCGACAGCGAGCTCGCCAAGGGTTAGCGGCTCCATATAGCGATTACTGATCACCCCTTTGGTTATCGTAACCGCACGGTGCACCCGCTTCCGCTCTGCTTCAAGATGCGTCTCTGCCTCATAAAGATGAAGGGCAGACAATCCGATCAATTTCAAGGCATCCAACGTACCGGAAGAAGTTTGACTGACGCTGATAGCAACGTCTATCAGTTTGTTCATAGATTCTGTCAATCGAATTACGGGCGGAAGGAGCCTGAGTTGCTCCAGCATCCCGGCCGGATAATCTTCTTGTGGACTCAACGTCAACCAACGATGCCAGGAATCCTCAGTTCTGGAAAAGGCGAAGAATTCACTATGACCAGGTAAAAGAAGCACCGTATTGCCCGGTGCCACGTTAACTATTCGCTCGTCGATATGAAGCTCAAGCGAACCGCTATGAAGGGTTACAAGCTGCAGGGCGGCTTGATGGTGGGGGCCGTATGTGCCGCGCGGCGGATATACAATCGAGCCTGTATGCACATGTCTGATGTGTTGGATCGTCCAATCCGATATTCCGTCTTGTTCCATCTTTCCCCGCCCCCATCCCGCCAGGCCACAATCTGTCCCTTCACTTAATAGAGCGGAGTTTTCTGCTTCAAATCCTTGCGGTACGTGATCTCTGTATCATGCCTTACATAGTGACATACATAAGAACGCCGCCAACGGTTCAATGAACGATTCTTAGTAGAAGAATGGATCAGCAGCTCATGAAATAACAGGATATCGCCCTTCTCCATGATGACCGGAATTTCCTTCTCTAGCTCGGCTCCCTCAGTCTCATCCGTCCACTCTTCGTGCTCCTCATGATTCCGAACCGCTCCATGCGGCAAAAGCCCTAGCTTATGGCTGCCGGGAATGACCCACAGACATCCGTTCTCTTCATCGATGCGATCATGCGCTATATATCCGGCTATCATGCTGCGGGGCTCGTTATTGATGTAGTAATAGTCTTGATGGGCGGCCTGCCCCTTCGAGCCTGGCTCCTTGTAGAAGTACATGCTTTGCACGCCGCATGCCTCGTCGCCCATAAGCTGTGCCAACGCGCCCCTCATGATAGGGAGCTTCATCATTTGCAGAGCAAATCCATCATGCTTGTGCGGATTAAACAGCCTGAGTGAGAACCGGTTTTGGTCCGTAAGCACAACATCCTTTCTCTGCGGCAGCGCCCAATCCGGTATTTGAGCACCTGATCGGATCGTATGGATATGAGAATTAAAGGCATCAATCAGATCCTCGCTGCATCCTTTTGATATCGTTACAAATCCATTCTCATGATAGAACTCGACCTGCTCCTGCGTAAGCGGAGTCAATATTGCCTGTTGATTCGTCAGGTTCATACTAAGCCCTCCAGCATTAGAATACGAGACATAGAGCATCCCTTATGTCCGCTGCTATCAGCATATTATGTTTGTTAATCTCTAACAATGTCCGGCAATGATCACCTTGTATCTATAATTGATATTTTGTTATATTGCTTCTTCCTTTGACGAACACAATCTGCCACTTCCACAGACTGCAGAGCCGTCTCCAGGGAGCCAGCAGCGAGTCTGGCCTCATTGTTCTTAATCAGATCCTCCACAAAGGAAGCATTCTCATTATACATCCCGAAGGTCTCGAACCACTCCGTTCCGTCGCCCTCCTCCTTGCCGAACCATTGACCGACAAGCTGTCCCTTCACATAATGCAGCAGAGTGCCGCCGTTCTCATCTTGCCCGGACATTGGGATGCGCAGCTCGAACATCTCATTGTGAGCATGAACCGTTATACTCTCAACTAGCTTCCCGGATACCGGGTTAAAATGCAGCAAAGCCTTTATCCCATTCTCGAAGTCAGCATCGAGTCGGAAATGGGCTACATTCACTCCAAGCTGAGGAAGCTCCTTGTAGTCGAATCGAACCTTCTCATAGTCCGCACCCGCCAAATACTGTGTCATATCAATCGCATGAATAGCCGTTGTCGAGAAGTCCTCATCCAATCGATTTACGCGGAACATATCATAACAAATACTGTGTATCCCTCCCTCGGAAGAAAGGTTGCTCAGCATCCCCTTCAACCTGCGGCTAAGCGGGGCATAACGGCGATTGAAGGCGACGCGATTGGGCACACCTAGACGTCTCGCTGCCTGAACGAGCCGTATCGTTTCCTCGCGTGTCTTCCCCGGCGGTTTCTCCATAATGATCGGATATCCTTGTTCCATAACCTGTAGGGCCAAGCCCATGGTTAGATCTACAGGCGCAACCAGACTGACAGCATCAGGACGCTCGGCATCCAGCATCGTATCGATATGAGTATAATGGCGTCTGTACCCGAACTTATCGCGATAATGAATGGCCGTTTGTTCATTTATGTCACAGCAGGCTGCAAGGACTACATGGCTATTCTCCAGTTGCACCTTGCTCCACGAAGGTCCATGAACGGATTCTGCGTGTCTTCCGCATCCAATTGAAACGACTTTGAAGCTCATCGGTCTACCTTCTCCTTTAGCTTCTAGGATGGATTGATTGCTGTCGTATGCTCCATATGAATCCCCACGATTGTGTCGCCCAAGTGGTTCTTCATTTTATTGATGTTAAAGGGCTTGAAACCAAGCTTATGGTAGAATAGTAAAGCGGTTGTATTGGTATGGTGGCACACCAACAGCACCTTCGGAAGGTTAAGCTCCTCTCCGGCTATGCGCAGCATCTCTTCGATAAGCGCCGATGCCGCCCCTTTGCCGCGATAGTCCGCAGCTATGATCACATTGCCTAACCATCCGTGCTTAGCCTCTTCCACTCCGTACATGTTCGCATACCCGACAACCAGATTCCCATCAAGTACTACAGTCGGCTTCCACCGGGATTCCGCCTTGGCCTGCAGCGCTTCAGGCTGAAGAGGAAAATCCCCTCCCGGGAACCCCATGGAAAATAATTCTTCCGCATTTTGAGGAAAAGTGCTTATAATCGCATAATCTTCCTTCACAGAGCCGCGAAACGTATACATCCGATCTCCCCCTATAATTGCGGAACGTCTACTACCTTTTTCTCTGTCATCGCTTGATTGGCGGCAAATCCAATCAAATGGCCATAGATGGAATCTTCAAGTGTGGTCGAGGACAAGGATGGAGCTTCTCCCCGTATGACACGAACGAAATCTTCGACAAGCCGCAAATCTCCGCCACCGTGCATATCCATCGATACGTTCAGCTCTACTTTCTCTTCCTTATACTCATGTCCCGCTCTTGGATCCGGATGACGCACAATGAAGTAACCGTCTTCCATAAAACCTTCTATCTCACCTAACGTTCCCAAGAGATGTATTCGCCGACCTGGCTTGGAGGATCCCCCCATCAAATTATGAGTAGCTGTAGAGCCATCACTGAACTCAACAACAACAGATTGATGGTCCACGACATCATTATCACTATGCCAGACACACTTCCCATAAGGGTTATCCGTACGAAGCGACTCGATCTGCTCCTCTTCAGTAGGCACCACTCCAAGATGGTGATGGACCCATACATATGATCCCCACAGCTTTTGCTCCAGATAGTGTTTCTTGGCTGAATATGTACAGCTCTCCTCGATTTTGCAATCCAGCAAACAGCGTGTTCCTGCTCCTTCAGGCGCGCGCTCAGGACGGAAATAGGATAAGCCGCCGAAGCTGCTTACACTAACAGGTGTAGAGCCGCTTTTCATCCAGGTTAAAATATCCAGGTCATGACAGCATTTGGACATCAGCATCGGAGACTTGCACTTCTCTACACTATTCCATTTGCCTCTAACGAAGCCCATCGCCATATGGTGATAGCTTACATTCTCCGCCGTCTGGACATTCAAGATGTCCCCAATCTCTCCGGCTTGTACACGCCTGCGAATCTCTGCGTAGAAAGGCGCATATCGAAGCACATGGCAGATCATTACTTTGCGGCCGTGTAGCTTTGCTTGCTCCAGGAGCCCTAATACTTCTTCCTGCGAAGTGCCTATTGGTTTCTCTAGCAATACGTCATATCCGGCAGCCAGTAGGGGTAATGTAGTCTCCACATGCTGAGCATCCATCGTACCGTTAATAATTGTGTCTGCTATTTTTCCATGTGAAACAAGCTGCTGTACCGTTTCGAATCGGTGCTCCCGTGATACTCCGAATTTCTCCGCAGTACGATCCCTTCTAATAGGATCCGGATCTACGACACCAACTATTTGTAATTCATCCGGATGAACCTCCGCGTAAGAGGCATAGATCAGACTGCGATGGCCCGCACCTACGATAATCGCTGTAACAGGGCCGGTTCCCGTGTTTGTAAGTTGAGCCGTTTCCATTTGAGTTGTATTCACGATAATCCCCTCCTAAAGCATATGTACTTCTCAACGAAGCTCCTAACTTTGTGCTTCCTTTTCCACCCTTACTATAACAGAAAACGCATTCATTTTGGCTCTAGCATGGAGAAATAGACAATTAAAAGACATGTATCTACATATTTAACTCACACACTGGAAATACTTTCTGAATGGCTGCCAACATTTTCAATACAGATCAAACAAGGGAGGGAAGGATCATGATGAAACATTCCATGGGAATGCTGCAAATGACTATGATCATAATGTCTTCCGTTGGTTTGATTAATCATGTACTTATTATCCCCGTGCTGCTCGATAATGCCGGACGCGATGCATGGATTTCTGTATTGTTCATTACCATTCCATTTCTTGTATGGACCTTGCTCATTTTCTTCATCATGAAACGAAGCGGGCAGCGGCATCTTATCGATTGGATTCAAGATCGATGCGGGACTATTATTGCTGCAAGCATTGCAATCCTAACAAGTGCTTATTTATTGTTCTCGGCAGCAATTACCGCCCGTGATACGGCTACTTGGGCCGTTACCTCCTACTTGCCGTACACTCCAAGAGTCATCCTGCTATTCCTGCTTATCCTGCTCTGTTACCTTACAGTAATCCAAGGCTTTCGCGTCATTGCCATCATGGCCGGAGTTTTGTTGCCGGGCATCGTTGTGCTTGGATTTTTCGTGATGGGCTCCAACATTCCGAACAAAGATTACACCCGATTGTTTCCCGTCTTTGAGCACGGCATGATCCCTGTATGGAAAGGGATGCTCGTGTGCGGCTCAGGTTTAATAGAGTTAACGCTTATTTTGTTTATGCAGCAATACTTGACACACAAGATTCGCTTCTGGCAAATTGGCGCGGTCGCCATTATTCTAATCGGCTTGACACTGGGTCCTGTTACCGGGGGGATCGCGGAATTCGGTCCAACTGAATTGGCTAAGCTGCGATATCCGGCATTCGAGGAATGGAAGCTGATCGTTATCATGAAAAACGTGGAGCGGTTGGACTTCTTGTCTATCTATCAGTGGCTCTCTGGCGCTTATTTGCGCATTTGTACCACAATGTTACTTGTTTGCGAGTTGTTGAACCGATCCTATAAGTATTCGGTCGCGAAGTTTATGCTCCCGTTCTTTATTGGGCTATTCGTGGTCACCTTAATTCCGTTCTCCGATGTTGATTTGTACCAGTTGATCGGTTCAGTCTACTTGCCAAGCTCCTTGATTGTGTTAGGAATTTTGACGGTTTTCTTTACCCTTTTAGCATGGATAAGCAAGCAAAGGAGTCGATCGCATGCACGCTAACCATCGTTTCAGAGAGCTGTTCGTTTCCAGTCACGATGTTGTGGTCAAAGATATTGGCGAACTCACACTTATATACAGTGAAGGATTATGTGATACCAACCAGATCCATCTGGCTTTGCTGCCTGCCATTGCGGAGCTTGGACTCGATGCGTTCAAACAAAATTCCGTAGGGGGCTTCATCCTGGATCTCCTTCCGAAAGATTCTAGCGAACAAGCTATTATTAGCGCGGTTTTCGCGGGCGTCCTTGTGATCCATAATCGCTCGGATGATGCTTTATATGCAGCAGATTTCGCCAATCAGCCTCAACGCAGCCCTGAAGATTCCAACACAGAGACTGGTAATCTGGGACCTCGCGATTCCTTTACTGAGAGCATAGTGACCAATGTAGCTTTGATACGCAAACGGCTCCGAACGAACAGCTTACACAATGAGCAGTTTATTGTTGGCCGCCGAACACAGACTCGGGTCTCCCTTCTATATATGGATGATATTATTTCGAAGGAATATGTCCACGAAGTACGTGACCGGTTGAATTCCATTGATATTGATGCTCTTTATAGCGCTGAACAGTTGAAAAGGCTTATCTCGCAATCAACCCTTGCTCTAGTACCAACTTATGGATTAACCAGTCGCCCTGATATGATTCTGGAGAGCTTACTAGCAGGCCGATTCGCTCTTTTCATCGATGGGGTTCCCGTTGCTATCGTGGCACCTATTAATCTCGCTTATTTAATGATGGCTGCAGAGGATGTGCATACGCCACAGCATCATGTTGCCTTCATCAGTTTGATCCGAATAGCTGCTTTGTTTATTACTTTCTTTCTTCCAGGGTTCTGGATCTCACTTGTCACTTACCATCAGGATCAAATCCCGTTCGGCCTCTTGGCTACCATATCCGTAGCGAGCGATGGGACACCGTTCAATGAAGCCACTGAGCTGATGATTGTCTTACTGATGTTCCAGTTGTTCATGGAAGCAGGCAACCGGTTGCCTGCTTCGGTAGGAAGTATGTTGTCTGTTGTTGGAGGATTAATTATCGGGGATGCTGCCATTCGCTCAGGTCTCAGCTCTCCGGCCACCTTATTGATCGCAGCAATATCCAGTACGTCCGCATTCGTCCTTATGCCGAACACATTAGGTTTAGGTTCAGTAATCGTGCGACTGTATGTACTGATTGTTGCATCATTTTTGGGGTTGTTCGGGTTCTTCCTCTCTTTCTTCTCCGTCATTTTATATGCGGCAAGTATACGCTCCTACGGGGTTCCATTTCTGGTACCGTTCTCTCCCTTACGGTTTCCGGATATACTCTATACCATCTTCTACTTGCCCTGGAAAAAGCGAAAACAAAGGCCGAAGTTCCTGAATGTTCAGGATAAAGGAAAACAACCTCAAGGAGATGACGCCAAGTGACTCTCTGGATTCGACTTATTCGGTTAACTACTATGTCTTTTCTTGTATTGTTACCTGTTGGAGGATGTTGGGATGCAGATAGTATAGAACAATTGGATTACGTGAGAGCGCTCGGAATCGATTATATAGATGGACAATATGTGGCTTATCTGCAATTACCTAATCTCGCAAATGTAGCTAAGAAAGAAACTCCTCCCCAAGAAATACCGAACAAATCCTGGATGGCCATAGGAAAGGGGAAGTCCATTAATCTTGCCGTTAGGGAAATCTTCCAGACGTCATCCAAGAAAATCATAATGGGTCAAACGACTGTTCTCGTGCTCGGAGAACATATTCTGCAGAGAGAAGAGCTGCAGGATATCTTCGAAGATCTCAATCGGTTTCGCGAGCTCCGTTATACGATGTGGGTGTATGGCACAAAGGCAAGCATACCCGAATTGTTCGATGTATCTCCCACGTTCTATCAATCACGAAACTACACCATTCTTCAGAACCCAATTGATAATTACAAAAAGCTTTCTCTCATTAGGCCTCTTCGCTTACATGATTTCATGAACGATTACCAGGACAAGGCCAGCTATGCTCTGTTACCCTCCATTGGACTATCCACGAATAATTGGTCAGCAGGAGATAAGCCTTTGGATATGCAGCTGTTTGATGGTGTATATGTTTTTCATCAAGGCGCCTTCAACAGCTTCCTTTCTTTAGAGAAAATAAAAGGACTTCGATTGGTAGACCGGCACACCGTTAGTACGGCTATTAATCTTGAACAAGATGGCAAGTCGGTCGCAACATTGGGGCTGCAGCATCCTCGTGCCAAATTTCAGTATGACATTCAAGGGGAGCAAGCGGCCTTTATGATTGATGTGAAAATTTCCGCTACCTTGATTGAGCTTCATTCCGCACTTGATTTGAAACAGTTGGAGCAGCTTGCAAAGAAGCAGATCGAAGAAGAGATACGCTCCACTTATTTGAATGGCGTGAAGACTCAGACTGATATTTATGAACTGGGAGATCGCATCTACAGTAAAGACCCAGCCCTCTTCAATAAGCTAAGTAAAGAGGGAACCCAATTCTTCTTGAAGCCGGAATCGCTGGGTGAGATCAAGATCAAGGTTGTACTTGATTATCTTGGAAAGTATAAATTCATTGAATAATAGGAGCCGATTGTTGCCATTAGGCCTTTGACAGCGTCAAGACAGGCCATTCTCCGCATATGGTAGAACAAAAAATGTGAGCAGGTGAACAAGGGATGGCTTCCCCCGTTAGAATCGGCTTAATGACGAATTCAGTTGCATCCGCTGAACGGTTCAGGCGGTATGCTCGAGCCGCTCTGGCTGAAGGGTTCGATGAAGTTGTGCTGTTCGCTCCTAATGAAGTTGACTTGGTGCAGCGTCACATTCATGGATGTGTTTATCGTAAGGACGGAACCTGGCGGAGACAAGTCTCCCCTTTTCCTAACATCAATATAGATATTGGGTACTATATCTCACCTCGGAACGTCCGAAATGCTATTCGTGTCAAAAACATGCGCTCTATGCCATTCACTGGTTATGGCCTAGGAAACAAATGGAAAATTCAGCAGCATCTAATGGAATCGCTGGAGTTGGCGCCTCATCTGCTGCCTACTGCACCTATGAAGGCTGTGCCCGATATCCTTGCATTCCTGGAACAGCATAAGGTGATAATGTTAAAGCCCATTAACGGTAAGGGAGGTCAAGGGATTATCCGGCTGTCTGCTTCATTGTCTGCCGCGGATGGGAAGCCGGGTAAAGTTGGGTATCATGTAAAGAACAACGATTCGAAGCTGACCTTCTCCACCAGAAATGCCGTTGCTGTATACCTGCGCAGGATTATGATGCGGGGACCGCATCTGATGCAGCAATGGATCGATATTCGCAATACGCAAGGTCAAGTGTATGATATTCGAGCGTTGGTACAGAAGGACGGAAAAGGAAGCTGGCAGTTGGCCGGGTTGGCGGTCCGTGAGGGCCAACGGAACAAGATCACGTCCAACCTGAAGACCGGAGGTCAAGCTTATGAAGCTTCCGCCTACTTGAAGAGTCAGTTCGGCGAGGAGCGCGGATCATTCTTGACGGAATCTGCTCGAGCACTAGCTGCTCACATTCCGCTTCATCTGGAAGCCTCATACGGAATCCGCTTATCAGAGCTCGGTATCGACTTGGCGGTTGACCGCGATGGCCGCCTCTGGCTGTTGGAGGTTAATATCAAACCTGGGAGACAGGTCATCCAGCGGGTATATGGCCCCAAAGCTTATCAACAATGCTTCAAAACTCCATTCCTCTATGCGCGATACTTGCTTCGAAGTCGAGATGGTGAAACAGCAAAACCTGGTTAACCGGATAAATCGATTGGTGAAGAAACAAAGAGGAACTGCAAGCAAGGGCAGTTCCTCTTTGTTTCTTTAATGCGGCCTCGTATTCACCTCGAAGATCCAGATCATCCCGCTATGATCGATTCCATAATCGAACCCGAACTGTCCAACGCCAGGAAACGTACGTTCCAGCATGGCAATGCAGAGCCGGGTCAGATTACGCATCTCCCGCTTCTTGCCTTTAACCGATGAAGCGGATAAGGAAAGGCGTATTCCCTGCGCAGATGTCAGCAATGTTCCCCCTTTACACAAGTTAGTTACGAATAACCCTGGTCTGGCCAACCGTCCTACCATGGCTGTGGTAACCCAGCCTTTTTTCTCACGCACCATCTTCACCCGATAATCGATTGGTCGGCCATTAATGGTGGCAAGTGAAATCCCTCGCTGGATCAAGTATCTGCGCTTGCCTCTAATTCGACGAAGCGCGGCAACCAGCGCATCGAACTTCACAAACCTGCGAATCGATTGGCGATATCGCATTACGTAATGTCCATCGCACCTGGTGATCATGATCAAGCCAGAACCGCCCGTTCCAACGACAGGCTTCAGCACCACTTTATTGTAAGTGGACAGCATCGAAGACAGGTCGCCAACACTATATATTCGTGTATCGGGAATATGCCGAGCGACCCGCGGATCTTGACGAAGCACAGAAGTCTTTAGCCATTTACTCGCCACATGACGAGAGATCGTAGCTTGTAATTTGGGGTTCAAATTCAAGATAACTGGTTCGCTCAGGGAGCTCAAGGATACCTCTGCTGTATATTCGGTTGGAATGATATCCGTTTCTTGAACAACCGTTTCCATTGACGCAACAGCATCTGTATTTGTAGGCATAGATACTGTAGCGGATGACTCTGCAGTAGAATCATGCGTAACGATGACACTAATCGTGCCTTCCTCCATAAGTTCCCCTCCTTGAACATTTGCTAAGCAGTCCTAATGTGCATACACCTTGCTATAGCATATTCGCGGAAAAGGCGCTTTTCTTGTTTGTTTGTCCCGAGACATTCGCTTATATTGGACGTTCTGCCAAAGCATCCATAACATCACGGAACACGGTTACCGCCTTCCCGCCTTCTAGTTCAGTGGCACCTGCAACGACAACGGCTATTGCATATTTGGGCTGCTCTGTCGGACCATATCCGATGAACCATTGATTCACGGCTGCCTTACCTTCGACAGTTACTTCCGCAGTACCTGATTTGCCTGCCAGATTCCACTTGGCCTGCTTCAGCGCTTGACCCGTTCCTTCTTCAACAACGTCTTGCATCCATGATGTTATTCGCTTAGCGGTACCCGTTGATATTCCATCTTTGCGTGATACTAGCACCTGCTCGGGAAAAGTCCGGGCAGTGGAGCCGTTGCGGAATTGAATGCTCTTTACCGCACGCGGGCTATATACCTCTCCGCGGTTAAGCAAGGTGACAACCATATTCGCCGCTTGTAACGGAGAAACCAGGACATCCCTCTGCCCTATAGCCGTCTGCACTCGCACACCCTCGTCCTCAGATGGGATCCGTCCAGCGAAGATTTGTCCCCTTTCTTCTGAGTCGAACTGAGTGAATCTCGCTTTTCCCCGCTTATCGTCACTCCATCCGATCATACGGTCAAAACCGAGCTTATCCGCATAATTCTGGATTTGGCTTCCTGTTAATCGCTCCGCTAATCGAGCAAATGCAACATTGCAGGATACCGCGAAGGCTTCCTGCAGCGTAATGCTCCCATGACCCGTCCTTAGCCAGCAATGGAAGCCGTATTTGCCAAGCGAGCCGTTACACAGAAAATGCTCATGCAGATCAACCACCCCTTCCTCCAAGGCAGCGGCTGCGATTACGGTTTTGAAGATAGAGCCGGGAGCGAATGCTTTCAACGCCAGATTCCCCCAATTCCCTTCAGTCGGATTCACTTGATTGGGGTTATAATCCGGTCTGCTTGCCATTGCCAACACATCGGCATTAGACGTATCGAGTACAACAACCGCTCCTTCACGAACTTGGTGTTTGGCTAGAAGGCGCTCAATCTCTTGCTGCAGAGGCAGATCCAGTGTCGTGATAACCTGCAAGGGATAATATGGGTTGTTCGGAGCAACTTGCCTCGTTTCTAGTCCCGAGAGCGGCCGATTAGCGGCATCGGTGAACTGACTGATGGATGTATGACCAATACCCTGCAGATAGGATTCCAGCGTCTTTTCGAGACCCGCCACCCCTATTTTACTATTCATGGCGAGCCGCCCTGTCTGGAGCTCTCTGGCATACAATTGCTCCATACGTTCTGGATTCTCGCCAACATAGCCAATTAAATGTTTGGCTGATGCATTCGCCGGGTAACGGCGCACGGTGTGTAATACTTTGATACCGGGTAAGGCTAGCTCTGTAATTTTCTTAGTCTGTTCGACTGTCAATGCCTTAGGTTGACCCGATAATCCATCTAACCATATTTGGGGCTGCACAAGCCCGTTATAGAACACTTGCCAAGCCTCTTCCGTGGACCCCAGCAATTGGATAAGCCTGCGTATATCGCCTTCTCGCCCTGCAAGCTGAGCCTTCATAGGAAAGGCAACAAGCGCCTGGATCGTCTCCCCTGTTATTGAAGCGCCATGGCGATCATAGAATTGTCCACGCCCGCTATCCAGCTCAACCCCAGTTTCCCTCTGTGCTACTGAATTCTTCACCAGATCTACGTCCCGTTTGGAATAACTCGCCGTATCAAGCACTTGAATATGGAATAGCTTCCAAGCTAGAATCGCCATTAAAGATACAAGAAACAGTAAGCCAATGAATACACGTCGTTTTAACAGGGTTTCGGGCTGCATGCTTTTCATTTACGTCTGACCTCCACTTGTTCAATACCGTATAGCGTTCAGTATGAACCTAAGGAAGCGAAGACAAACCAACCGTTCCCTGCTAAAATAACAATATATTGAAGCTACCCAATGTAGGAGGTGGACTGCTGCTGATGCGATCGATTTTTGATGCCAATGAGCCTAATTCCTTTCAGGCTTATTCGACCTCACATTGGATAGCTTTATTAATATTTGTCATTGGGGTCCTATTGTTGTATTTATTGCGGAATTGGTTAAAAGGGGAACGCAGGAGCAAGGTTGTCCGTTATGGGTTGGCGCTTGTCCTGGTGCTGTCTGAAGTGTCCCTGAACGTATGGTATTTGGCGGAGGGTGTGTATAGGGTGAAGGATACACTGCCGCTTGAGCTATGCAGCATCTCTTTATATTTTTGTGAGTTTATGCTGCTTTTCCGCAGCCGATTTCTGTTTCAGATTGTTTATTTCACAGGAATTGGCGGGGCCCTGCAGGCACTGTTGACTCCTGTACTTGGCTATCCTTTTCCTCATTATAGGTTCATTGAATTTTTCATAGCGCATATTACGATTATTATTGCCGTGTTATTCATGGTATGGGTGGAGGGGTATCGTCCGACCCTCAAATCCATAGCTATTACAATGGGGTTCCTGAATGTAATGTTGGTGATTATCGTAGGGGTGAACTACTTAACGGGCGGGAACTACATGTTTCTCGCACGCAAACCGGATACGGCCTCTCTGCTGGACGTTCTGGGACCGTATCCGTGGTACTTGCTATCGCTAGAAGCTGTTGCGCTTGTACTATTTTTGCTTTTATATGCTCCGTTCTCACGGAGTAGTCGAACCGGCAATGCTAATCCTTCCAGAAACAATTAGAGAGTTCTGCTTGCCAAGCTGAACGGGTACACATTCTTAAGCGTTAAATGATTCGGCGGGTTTCAAACGAGCAGCCTCCTGCTCGAGCTCTTCACGAGTCAACGGGGAGAGGAAAGAAATGTCCTTTTCAAGCGCTTGGTTGATTTGTTCCACAGCCGCTTCGTGTTCCCCTCGATCATTCAGAGTCAGTGCATAGTAATAATAGGGCTCTGCATACCGCGGAGATTTGGGGATCAGCTTCTGATAAATTTCATGGGCCTTGTCAATCTCATCCAACAAATAATAGTTCAAAGCCAAGTTGTCCATAATCGTAATATCATCGGAATTATACGAATAGGCTTCCTGATTAATAGCCAAAGCTTCGTTCAGATCGCCATGCAATATTTTGAGAAAACCCAGATTCCCATAAACCAACGTATTCTTGTATTGTTCGAATACTTCTTCAAGCAAAGCTACCGCTTCGTCTTTTTTCCCCTGCAGCCAATAACATGTAGCTAGATTGCATTTGGCTTGCATGAGGGTCTCCCGGTTGCTAGATTGTTGTAACAGCTTACTGAACACTTCTTCGGCTTGCGAGCGCTCACCTGACCTCATCAGCAAATAACCGTAAGCAATTTTGTGCTTGTCCGGACACGGTTTGCACCTGGTCGCTTTTTGGTACCACTGGAGTGCTTGTTCCGTCTCTTTATTCATGAATGCTCTATTGCCGCGAAAGGCATAAATATTAGAACGGGAGGTGTACAAAGCAAACCCGATTAAAAGCAGGATCACACCCACTCCGAGCAAGACATGGACCCGAAATAAAGTATAAATCACGATGAACAGGATTAATAGAATCAACAGAGGCTTCCAAAGGGCTTTCAACAAAGGTATCATTCGTTCCTCCTAAGCAAATCGATAATAAATCAATACAAATGTAGACAATACGAACAAAAAGTTAAGCGATACAAAGATGATCTGATCCCGCTTCTTGTCATGCATCTCAACAGGAGGTCTGTAAAAGCTTACGCCTTCGATAATGAAAATTAGCAGAATGACATGAATCATGAAATGACCGACCAGCTCCGTCATCCCGAACAACATCGTAGTAGATACGAATATTCCTGTTAAAACAAAGGACAGCAGCCTATTAAGAATACCCACTACCAGAAGGTAACCAACCACGAATTCGATAAAAGCAGCCATCACAACAAAAGCTTCCGGGGCGAAACCAAATGTCGGCACACCATGGTTTTCAATAATATCAAGCGCCATGGAGGGGTATACCCATTTCTCGACCGCAACCCAGCATAGCTAAAGTCCCGTGCTTAAATACAAGATCGGAAAACCCCAGCGCTCCACCTTCGTTTTGTCGAGCAGCAATACACAAACGATCCCCAAGTAGAAGCCATAATCCAGCATGTGGAATACGCCCGCCATTGTCGTCAGATTCACCAAAAGCCATAAAGTAACGAGTGCTGCCGCCTTGGTCGCAATATGATGCGGAATGAGGAGCAGTACAATCGATGCCCATAACAAGGTCTTATCCAGCACAGTGACTAATTCGAATTCGGGTACGAAGAGAGAGCCTGTGAAAAATTGAATCAGCAATGCTGCAACCATGCCGTATTTTAATAAGTATACCGAATATTTGCGCAGCTCATCCAGCTTGTGGTCCACCTTCTGAGAGAAATTCCATTTTGATAGAATCGGTAAGATCTGAGTTAATAAGGCGAGCAGTATCGCTGTAAAAATAGCTAGTCCAATAAATAAAGGGGAGATGATCGCTGTAATCGTTTCTTTCTCCGGCTCGAGTTCCGTAAACCACTTCACATGCGCATGAGCCACCGATCCCGATACTAGGAATCCAATTAGACTCATCAAGAGGAGGGCACATCCTTTTCTCATAGTAGTTTCCTTTCTGTTTCTATTTCTATATCAATTCCACAATAGGCATGAAAACCCTTTTCATCTCGGGTGTGTACTCCCTGTCGTGAATGAAACTGTAATCCGTGAAACAAATAATCAAGAAAACTGTAATCAAATTGAAATGTTGTTTTCATCTCTCTATAACATTAATGGTCTATACTAGACCTTGACCCCCTTTTTAATATAGTTTCACCTTAAGACCCATGGCCCGTTGCTGTGGGTCTCTTTGTTTCTGTCGAGAGTCAGACCGGGTCTAGCTGGACCGCTGCTTGTTTCCCGCTAAGTTGGATGCCGGTTTTTCTACGTCCGACTTGGGACAGGTCCTTAAGTAACGCTTCCAGCAGTTCTTTGGCTCTCGCCCCTTCCTTACCTTGAATTCGCACCACGAATAATACTGCATCGCCTGATTTAAGGATTCGTTCCGCCTGCTGTCTCTTCGTCTCATAATCATGATCTTCAATATTCGGGGTGAGTCGAATTTCTTTCAGTTTAGGCTCGCTTTGTTTCTTGCGCTCTTGCTGAGCTTCCTCCTTGGCGGCGCTTGCTCCGATTAATCGGCATGGCGGAGGGCTGCTCATGAGGGATGTGCAGACCAGGTCCACCTTTAGTTTTCGGGCCATAGCAAGAGCCTCGGATGTCGCTACAATCCCTAAAGCTTCACCGTTCAGACCCGTGAGTAGAATCTCGGCTGCCTTGATCTTCTCGTTCTTGATCATTGTAGAACCCCCTATTGTTTCGCTATAATGAACCCATATTACCGTCAATGAGGAGATTATACAATGAACCGTAAAGAAATCGAAGAACAGGTTATCCGTAATTTTCAGCGAGATGAGCAAATGATGATCATGGTGTTCGCCCAATGGTGTGTCAATCATGGACTCGATCCCGCTCTAATCTATGCTCGCGCTTATCCGCAGCAGGACGCTAATGCCGCCCTGCAGCAAGCGATTGAGCTGACTGTACCGCCTGAGGAGGCGGGTGAAATAACCGTAGAAACTTTGCTCGGCGTACTGTCACTCTATGATAATGAGGAGTTGGCTTCTATTGTTACGGAGGAATTAAGAGCTCAATTGAAGGACAAGAAGGCGTAAGCGGGCTTGGGTGAGCGAAGTATGGAAAACAATTAGGTATGGAAATGGGTGTGAATATGGATTTGGAGTCGGATGTGAGGGCGAAGGCGGGGGCGGAGAGCGAGGTGAGGGCAGATAGGAAGTCCGATGCGAAGACCGATGCGAAGGCGGGGGCGAAGGTGAAGGCCGATGCAAAGGCTGAGGCGAAGGCCGATGTGAAGGCGAGGGCCGGGGCGGAGGTGAAGGCCGATGTGAAGGCAGAAGCAGAGGCGAAGGCGAAGGTGAAGGTGAAGGTGAAGGCCGAGGCGATGGCTGAGGTGAAGGCTGAGGTGAAGGCAGAAGCAGAGGCGAAGGTGAAGGCGAAGGCCGAGGTGAAGGCGGAGGCGAAGGCCGAGGTGAAGGCGAAGGCTGAGGCGAAGGTGAAGGCCGAAACAGAGGCGAAGGTGAAGGCCGAAACAGAGGCGAAGGCAGAGGCGAAGGCAGAGGCGAAGGCAGAGGTCAAGGCCGAGGTGAAGGCAGAGGTCAAGGCCGATGACAATATCAGCCCCGCTGTATTAAGCCGCAGGGAGCTAAATCGGGCGTTGCTCGAGCGACAGCTATTGCTGCGCCGCGCCAAGGTGACCGCCCACGATGCGATCCAGCATCTGGTCGGTCTGCAGGCGCAAGCGCCCAACCCGCCCTATATTGGGCTATGGGCGAGGCTTGTAGACTTTCATCACGAGGAGTTGTCCGAGATGATGCGGGATCGTCGAGCGGTGCGCATCGCGCTGCAGCGTTCGACGATTCATTTGGTGACCGCGCGCGACTGTCTCGCGCTGCGTCCCGTGCTGCAGGCGGTCCATGACCGCAGCCTGCAGAGCAGCTATGGTCGACAACTCGCAGGAGTCGACCTGGAGGCGCTCGGAGCAGCGGGACGAGCGTTGGTTGAGGCGCAGCCGCGAACGTTCAGTGAGCTTGGCAAGCTGCTTGGCGAGCGGTGGCCGGGCCGCGACCCGCAAGCGCTGTGCAACGCCGTGCGCAGCCTGGTGCCGCTCGTGCAGGTGCCGCCACGCGGCATCTGGGGCGCCAGCGGGCAAGCGGCGCACACTTCTGCCGAGCACTGGCTCGGCCTGCCGCTCTCCTCCTCCGCCGATCCGGAGGAGCTGCTCTTGCGTTACTTGGCCGCGTTCGGGCCGGCCACGGTCAAAGATATGCAGGTGTGGTCAGGTCTGACCCGCCTGCGTGATGTTGTTGATCGGCTGGGCCCGCAGCTGCGGACTTTCCGCGATGAGCATAACAACGTGCTGTACGATGTGTTTGATGCCCCGCTACCGAGCGGTGACACTCCTGTGCCGCCGCTTTTTATCAGTGAGTTCGATAATATGCTGCTGTCTTACGATGACCGTACCCGCATCATAGCAGACGAACATCGTCCTCTCGTTTTTACCGAAAACGGCATTATTCGCGCTGCCATTTTGTTGGACGGCTTTGTTAGCGGCATTTGGAAAATTGAAATTAAGCGGGGAACAGCTACACTTATCATAGAGCCGTTTGCGGCTATATCAGGAATGGATCGTGAAGCCTTGATCGAGGAAGGCCATCGTCTTCTCTCTTTCGCCGCGGATAAAGCAAAATCACACGAAATTATTTTTAGTGACACAAATCTTTAATACAGTTCTTGGTACTGTCACTTAAGATCGATTTTCCTCACAACTCAACTTAACTAAATTTGGTCACTTGACGGAATTTAGCACGGGTTTTCCTTGTTATTTCGCAAGATTGACCTCGTATACGGAATTTAACACGGTTTTCCCTTGTTAATTTGTAAGTTTGGCGTCATGGACGGAATTTAGCACGGGTTTTCCTTGTTATTTCGCAAGTTTGGCCTCGATAGCTGAATTTAACAAGGGTTTCCCGTGTTATTGTGAATGCTTGGCCCAAGTGTTCGGTTGTTCGGTTGTTCGGTTGTTCATTTGTTCGATTTTTCGGTTGTCCGATTATTCGATTGTTGGGTTGTTGGGTTGGACGTAGCCCCCTAATGGGGCTGCATAAAAAGAAGCGGCTGCAAAGTATACCCTTCGCAACCGCTTCATGTACCTCTATTCGAACTTCACCAGGTAGTAGTTCTTCTTCCCGCGGCGCAGCACGATGTACTTCCCGTGGAGTCGATGCTCTTTGCGAAGCACAGTGTCTATGCCGGTCTGCTTCTCCCCGTTCACATGAACAGCACCGCTCTCGATGTCCTGCCTCGCCTGGCGGCGAGAAGGAGCAGCCTGTGCAGCGAGAAGCAGATCAATCAGACCTGTTTCTTCCGCGTTGTCGAGCACGGTTGTTGGCATATCCTGTAACGCTTCGATCAACTCGCCTTCGCTAAGCTGCGTTACATCTCCAGAGAACAAGGCTTGCGTAATTTTCTCCGCACTCTCCACCGCCTCAGGTCCATGCACTAACCGAGTCACCTCTCGTGCAAGCTCCCGTTGAGCCGCTCGCTTCTCTGGACGTTCCTTCAGCTCTACCTCTAACGCTTCGATCTCTGCACGAGTCAAGAACGTGAAGTACTTGAGGAATTTCACTACATCTGCATCATCGGTGTTGATCCAGAATTGGTAGAACTGGTATGCCGACGTCTTGTTGCGATCCAACCACACAGCTCCCGCTTCGGACTTTCCGAACTTCTTCCCATCGCTCTTCGTGACCAGAGGCATCGTCATCCCGTAAGCGTCACCGCCGCCAAGCTTTCCGATCAAATCGAGTCCTGCTGTAATGTTCCCCCATTGATCGCTGCCTCCTACCTGCAAGGAACAGCCATGATCTACATGAAGCTTGTGGAAATCGTAAGCTTGCAGAATCATGTAACTGAATTCCGTGAATGAGATACCGTTCGCAAGCCTGGAATCGACTGAATCTTTACCTAACATGTAATTCACGGTAAAATTCTTGCCCACATCACGCAGGAAGGAAATCGCATCAAGCGGCGCCAACCACTCGTAGTTGCTTACCAGCTTAGCTGGATTATCCTTCGAATCGAAGTCAAGGAATCTGGAAAGCTGACCTTTCAGGCTTTCCGTCCATTGAGCCACAGTCTCATCCGTGTTGAGCGAACGTTCGGTTGAGCGGCCGCTTGGGTCCCCTATCAGCCCGGTACCCCCGCCGACCAGAGCAATCGCGGAATGTCCTGCCAGTTGAAAGCGGCGCAAACAGAGGATTGGCAGCAAATGGCCGATATGCAAGCTATCCGCAGTCGGATCGAAGCCGCTATACAACACAACACGTTCATTTTGCAGCTTTTGGTTAAGCCCATCGCGATTGGTCATCTGATAGACGAATCCACGGTATTCCAAATCCTCCAATAGTTCAGTAGTGGTCGGATTCACAACAGGTTCTGTCATCTCCATCTCTCCTCCAAATTAGTTATACTTTCTACGCAAAAAAGACCCGCCCCTGTCATTAGACAGGGACGAGTCATCGCGGTACCACCCTAATTGAACATGCGTGCACATAGACATTGTGCGAGCATCTTCCACTCGTATCGGATAACGGCCGATGACCGTCTTGCCCTTCCGCAGCAGCTGCGGTTTCGGAACAACAGGCTCCAGGATGTATTTCGCCTTCGCTCTAGTATCGGCTTGCACCACCGCCGACTCGCTGGGACTTAGATAACGAGTGCTACTTGTTCCCTTCAACGCGTCTTGGAATATCAATTGCTTTGTTAAACGTTATACCACGTTCAAGGCTTTGTGTCAATTTCTTCTGACATCTCTGACGTGTCTTCCCAGAAGAATTAGGCTATTGCTTATATCTTAGCACTTGCAAGCTTTACACAGAGACATAAAATTTCGATTGCTGTCCTCAATTCGCCAAGAGAAGGCAGCGTAGGCGCAATACGTATGTTACGATCCCGCGGATCGTTCCCGTGCGGATAGGTCGCGCCTGCGGATGTCAACGTCACTCCCGCTTCCGCAGCTAAGCGAACGACCTCTTTAGCACAACCATCAAGCGTATTCAGACTAATGAAATACCCGCCGTTCGGTTTATTCCATGTGGCCAGCCCACTGCTGCCAAGCTCCGATTCAAGAATCCCCAATACCAACTCAAACTTGGGATTAATAATGGCAGCATGCTTCTCCATATGCGTCTTCAACACTTCCATATCCTTGAAAAACCGCACATGCCGAAGTTGATTGATTTTATCAGGGCCAATCGTCTGATTCGACAATTGTTTCCGAATAACTACCAAATTATTCTCACTAGCTGCCATCATAGCAATACCAGAGCCGGGGAAGCTGATTTTCGAGGTGGAGCCATAAATAAACACGCGATCCGCATGATCTGCTGCTTTGCACGCATCGAGCATATTTTTCAAATGATCTGGATTAGCAGTCAAATGGTGCACCGTGTAAGCATCATCCCAGAACACTCGGAAATCACTGGCGGCTGTCCGCATACTGGCAAGACGATCCACAACTTCATCCGAATACGTGATCCCATCCGGATTGCTGTATTTGGGAACACACCAGATTCCTTTGATTGAATCATCCTCAGCCACTAGCTTTTCAATGGTATCCATATCGGGACCGTTCGTCGTCATGTCCACCGCGATCATCTCAATACCGAATAGCTCACAAATTGCAAAGTGGCGGTCATACCCAGGACTTGGACAGATGAATTTGACCGTTGGCTGCTTGCCCCAAGGAATGGTGCTTCCATAAACTCCATGCAGCATAGCTCTTGCAATGGTGTCGTGCATCATGTTCAGGCTTGAATTGCCGCCAATCAGCACTTCTTTTGTACTGACTCCGAACAACTCTGCAGCGAATTTTTTCGCTTCGGGTATCCCGTCTAATCCGCCATAGTTGCGAATATCTGTCCCATCCAGCGCCTTCATACTATCCCCTGATTGCACAATATCCAACATCCCCAGAGAAAGGTCCAATTGTTCCTCACAGGGCTTGCCGCGGGACATATCCAGCTTTAATTTTTGATTTTTATACGCATCAAATTGTTCTTGTAATGGATTGAAAGACATACTCATGATGAAGCCCTCCCTAATAATGGTTGAAGTACAAGTATTCTTCAACTAATCTCTGTTTCCTTCACATTGCAACAATTTAAGCAAGCGAACGCAAAAACAAGCCAACATCCCGAAGGATGCCAGCTTGCTTCTGTTAGACATATTTAGTAACTCAAAGCAAGTATCTATCGACTGCTTCTTCTACCAACTACCAGATTGTAGACCAGTGCGATTAAAGCTATTACTAGCAAAATGTGAATCAAATTCCCAGCGATGTCAAAGGAAAGCCCCAACACCCAGAATAGAAGTAGTATCGCAAACACAGCCCATAACATACAAACACGCCCTTTCTGAATGTAATAATTATTTCATAGTTGTTTGTACCCCATTCCCGATAATCCTAAACATTTGCTAGTTTACCCTTGCACAAATCGAACATCCTGCTCTCCTTCCACAATTGTGCCGATGATGTATGATTCGCACCCTTGTTCTGCAAGATGCTCCCTTATCCTCGGAATACGATCTGGCTCTGCGACTAGTGTAATGCCGACTCCCATATTGAAAGTTCGCAACATATCTTCATCAGGGACATTCCCGTATCGTTGGATAATGGCGAACACTTCTGGAACTATTAATTTACTTAAATTCACAGAAGCAGCAGTGCCCGGAGGCAGGATCCGGTTCAAATTCCCTTCTATTCCTCCCCCCGTAATATGAGCAAGTCCATGCAGACCAGGAAGACGGAATAAATCCTTAAGCGCTTGATAATAACATTTATGTGGTCGAAGGATGACATCAAGGAATGGCTCACCCTCTACATCTAGCTCCAATAGGTCCGGATATTCCTCTAACAACCTGCGAACAAGGGAGTATCCATTCGTGTGAAGTCCATTTGAAGCAATGGCCAGAACGGAGTCTCCAACTTGAATTTTGCTCCCGTCAATAATAAATTCATGATCTACAACCCCCAGGATACTTGCATTCAACAGGTAGCTTCCTTCTGGCAGCACCTTGGGCTGCTCTGATGTTTCCCCGCCGACCAGACTGCAATCCTGCTCCCGACATGCTTCAGCCAGATGTCCTACAATCGAGACAACCTTGTCCTTCTCGATTCGCCCGCACACAATAATATCCAACACCGCTTCAGGCTTCGCACCCATCACAGCAATGTCGTTAACAAGGTGATGAATAAGGTCGAAGCATATATTACGTTCCCGATTGTATTGGAAAGCGAGTTGCTGTTTGGAGCCGGGCTCTTCTGCTTTCAATACCAATACAGGTTTTGTATATCCTTGAAAATCAGCAGCAAACAAGGCAGCAAATGCCCCAGGCTTGTTCAGAACACGGTTGTCTGCTGTACTTAACCGTTGTGTCATTTCAAACTTCGCTTGATCCGCGTTAGCAATATTGACGCCCGCGTCTTCATAAGTCATTCTCTTCTTCTTATTCAATATAATCCACCCCTTCATCACAGATATAGTACCGATTATAAAGAGGATTTGTCATAATTAAATGTACAGAATATGATAGATCTTAATGACAGATGAAGGAGGTATTTCTCTGTGTTGATTCCGCCATCTTTGCGTGAGCATTCAAGTGAACCGATTTATACGCAAATTTATCATTTTTACAAGAAAGGCTTGCTTAGCGGTCAAATCAAGCCGCATTCCAAGCTCCCCTCGATCCGGCAACTTGCCCAGCATCTGAATACAAGTCGGAATCCCGTAGAAACTGCCTACGCCCAACTAGTTGCTGAAGGGTTCATCGGCGGAAGGCCGAAGAGCGGTTACTATGCTCTGGAGTTAGAGCTGTTGCAGCCCCTTGATGCACAAGCAACAACGGATGATTTTCCTATCTCGAAAGATGATTCTCCCCTAAACGATAAGCGCCCAGTTCCAACCCTTATCGGATTCGATTATGATCAAACCGCAGTTGAATATTTTCCTCTAGCCAAATGGAGAAAGTATACGATGATGACATTACAGCCATCAGACTACAGCTTATTGGAATATGGGGATCGGAAGGGCGAGCAGCTATTGCGAGTGCTTATAGCTCAATACGTACGTCTGAATCGAGGAGTAGCATGCGAGCCGGAGCAAGTTCTAGTAACTGCCGGCACCCAACAGTCCACTTCCTTACTATGTTCTCTGCTTCAGAAGGACTATCGTGTTATAGGCGTGGAGCAGGCCATGCATCCTGGAGTACTGCAGGTATTCCAACTGCATTTGAACCCAACTCCCCTTACTCTTGAACAGGATGGACTTTGTGTAGATCAGCTGTACCTGAACAGATCCATTCGTGCCGTGTATGTCACTCCCTCTCACCAATTTCCATACGGGATGACGATGTCTGCTGCCAAGCGATTGAAATTGCTGCATTGGGCGAAGCAAACGAACGGAATTATTATCGAGGACGATTATGATAGCGATTTCCTGTATGAAGGTAGACCCATCCCCGCGCTGCAAGCCTTGGATACTGCTGGTTCTGTGATTTACCTTGGCACCTTTTCAAAAGCGCTAGCCCCTGCCCTGCGGTTAAGCTATATCATCCTTCCTCCTGGTTTATTGAAAAGATTTGAAAATGAATTCCCTTATTACGATCAGCCCGTATCCCGTTTGACTCAGAAGACGATGGAGTTGTTTATGGAGCAAGGCCATTTTGACAAACATGTTCGAAAAATGCGCAAAGTATACAAACACAAAAGGGAAACGTTACTGGATGCTATTCATTCCAATTTGGGTGATCGTGTCGAGCTTTCTGGAACCGCATCCGGATTGCATGTAATAGTTAAGATAAAGAGTGAACGATCCACAGTGGAGTTAATTCGACTTGCCGCTCAATCCGGCGTCCGTGTGCATGCTGTTTCTGACTATGAAGCACGTCTGCATGATGATCAACTTGAGTCGATTAAGCAAGACGAAGTACACAGCTTCTTATTGGGATTCGGGGGGCTATCATCCGCTCAAATCACAGAAGGTATCTCCAGAATTGCTATAGCATGGGGGATACATTCCACACGAAACTGACTCACATACTTCCTCCACCCCATATAAAAAGCAAAAAGCACTTTCCCCTTGTACAAGGTGAAAGTTGCTTTCCGTTGTTTCTTACGATTTGAATTTTTTCCAATCAATGCTGCTATTATTGAGCAAATGCTCAAAATCATTCTCAAGCCGTTTCAACTCAGTCTTACGGGCATCTTCTGCTGCTTTTCGGATGTCTTCCTTGCGCTTAACTTCCTCTGCCTTCATCCCATCGGAATGCGCCTTCAGCTTGCTTACCACCTCTGGGCTTAACAGATCCTTCAACGTGGCAGGCTTGTCCTCCTGAGCGTCTTTTCTGTTACTGAAAGGGGCTGTTGATTTTCTCTTTTTCATGACTTGCGTAAAGGACACTCGTGACTTCAGTCGCGAGAGGAATTTACGTGCATTTCTGCTCGCATGTTCATATCACGATCCTTTACTGCCTCCCTTCGAATTATTTTCTACAAAAACGATTTTCACCGACTTCCAATACGAACAGATGTTTGGTATGATTGTTTCAAATGATCATTTGCACGCTTTGTTTCCACTATCCTTATTCTAGCGAATCGTGGTGAACCAGTGGATGGAGAAGGTGACCGTTACATGTACCGCCAAAGTGAAACTTAATCCAACTGCCGAGCAGTCGGGGCGAATGTTTCAGACCTTATGGGCGTATCGGCAGGCATGCAACTATGTCTCTCAGCTTGTGTTTGAGACGAAGATGGTTTCATTGGTATCCCTACACAAGCGGGTCTATCGCGAATTGCGCGCTGTCTTTAACCTGCGCTCCCAGATGGCTCAATCCGTCTTGAAGACCGTTACGGCAAGGTACAAATCGTTAATCAGTAACCATCACCCTTGGACACGTATTGTCTTCAAGAAGCCAGAGTACGATCTTGTTTGGCACCGTGATTATTCGCTGAGTAAGCAAATGCTCTCCATCAACACCTTAGCGGGTCGCATCAAGGTTCCCTTTGAAATGAAGGGGAAGGAAGCATACTTTGATGGGTCCTGGGCCTTCGGCACGGCGAAGTTGATCACTAAACGTGGGAAGTGGTTCCTGCATATTCCGATGACGAAAGAAATAGAAGAAACTCCGCTGCAGTCGATCGATCAAATTGTCGGGATTGATCTGGGCATCAACTTTGTCGCAACAAGCTATGATACAGCAGGTAAGACTACGTTCTATTCCGGCAGAAGGGTCAAGGACAAGCATTCAAGGTATAAATATTTGCGCAGGCAATTGCAACAAGCACGTACCCCTTCCTCTCGCAGAAAGCTCAAACGGATCGGAGAACGAGAAAACCGCTGGATGACGGATGTGAATCACCGCATCTCGAAGGCACTCGTAAGCCAGTATGATCCAACGACGTTATTTGTTGTAGAAGATTTAACAGGTGTTCGCGCAGTCACAGAACGTGTTCGAGTCAAGGATCGCTATGAGACGGTATCATGGTCCTTCTATCAACTACGGAAGATGATCGAGTACAAAGCCGCTCTCCGAGGGGCTAGAGTGATAGCGGTTGATCCTAGGTACACGTCCCAAGCCTGCCCAAAATGCA
>FWWL01000954.1_pt1 | contig 34174 bp, 38 predicted proteins | sample 2228331 | NCBI WGS metagenome assembly FWWL01 (sample SAMEA103939775, study PRJEB20133) | metagenome
GGCCGGTCCACCTGCACGGGCGCGTCGAAGTCCTGCAGGACGGTGGTCATGAAGTGGGCCGGTGCCCACATGAGGAGCCTGTGCACCCTGTGGGTCCGGCCCGACAGCCACGCGGCGAAGGAAGCCAGGCCGTCCGTGGACTCCCACAGCACCACCCGGCACGGCTCCGCGGGCTCGCCGGGGCAGGGCTCCTGCCGGCCCACGGCCGCCCGCAGGGGGTTCTGCATGTACAGGGCCGGGCCGCGGGCCGCAAAAGCCTGCGGGAGCGTGTCCTGCTCCCAGCCGCGGTCCGTCCGGACAAACCGTTCGCGGCCGACCAGCACGCCCTGCACTCCGCCTACCACCCGGAAGGCCAGCCGGTCCGGGCGTTGGTACGTGTAGTGGGTGACCACCACGTTCCCGGCGCCGTCGGTGATCTGCTCCGTCTCGCGCCACGTCCGCAGGGCCTCCGTGGCCGCTTGCGCGCGGCGCAGGAGGAGGAAGGCCTCCGGGTCGGACCGCAGCTGGAAGGCCCCCGTGCGCAGGGGGAACGACGCCACGCGGTCCGGCTGGCCGCGCGCGCGCAGCACCACCTCCAGCTCCCAGAAGCCAGCCAGGCCTAGGTGGGTGCCCTCCGCGGCGTACGTGCCGTCCGGCTGAAGCTCCAGGGCGACCGTGGAGGTGCCCGCGTCTTCGTCCAGCTTCCGCAGGCGCAGGAATGCCCGGTCCACCCGTACCGGGCTACCCCGAGCGTCGCGCAGCGCGAGGGCAAACCGGTTCCAGCCGGGCTGCGCGGGCTCCACGGTCAGCACCAGCCGCAGGGGGTCTACTAGCGCGGCGAGGACCAACTGCCTGGACGCGGCCACCAGCTGGACCGTCCGAGCAGGAGGGCTTGTGGCCACCACCGCGGCGCACGCCAGCACCAAGGCCGCCACCGCGGCTTCGGCCCGCACCCAAAGGGGAAAGGCGCGCGCCGCCGCGCGGACGGAGTCCAGGCGGGGCAGGAGACGGTACCGGTTCGCCGTGCCCAGGACCACCACCAGCGCGACCAGTGCCAGCTTGGCCAAAAGCCAGCGTCCGTAGCCGGTGTTCGCAAGTGCCTCCCAGCCGGGCACGTGCAGCCAGAGGCCGTACGCGCCCGTGGCCGTGACCACCGCCAGGCTGTACGCCGCCCAGCGGGAGAAGGCCCGGGCCAAAGGCGTTCGCTCGCGGGGCCGGGCCCGCGCCAGCAGCAGGGCCAAAGCCGGAAGCCCGCCCACCCACACAGACGCCGCAGCGAGGTGCAGCCAGTCCGCCAGCACCGCGACCGGGCCTGCCGCCCACGCGTGGGAGGTGGCGGTGAGGCCTCCCAGGGCTGCAGCACCCACCGCCGCCGCCAGCCACGCCCTGCCCCGCCGGAGCGCGAACGGGGACACGACCGCCGCCAGCACCCGCAGGAGCAAAGACGGGCCTTCCTGCGTGGTACGGAGCAACGTCCAAACGGTGGGCCAGTACCCCTGTGCGGGGGTCTGCAGCCACTCCGCGCGGAGGAGCGTGTCCGCGACGCTGGCCAGCACCAGCCCGCCCGCGGCGGCGGCCACCAGGGGACGGAGGAGCACGCACGCCGGCACGCCTACAGCCAGAGCCAGGTGGCAAACCGCCAGGGTGCCTGAAAGCGCCAGGGCCGCCAGGTAGGTGAGCCAGCGCGGCGCCGCGCGCCACCAGGGAGGCTCGTCCGCGGCGGTGGCGGCTGTGGGTGCCGGCCTGCCCACCCCGAAGCTCAGCAGGCCCGTGGTCACGTGGCCGTCCAGCCGGCTCAACACCTTCCACCGGACGGTGTAGGCGCCTTTTGCCAGCCGGCCCAGGCGGACGCGGAGGGTGCGTCCGTCCGGGCTGACCTGGGAGCCCACCGACACCGACATGCCCGCGGCGTCCACCACCTCCGCGGAGCTGGCCTGCGGGTGGACCGGCTCGCTGAAGTCCAGGGTGACTTCCGCGGGCGGCGTCTGCACGGTGGAGCCGGGGGCGGGGTTGGAACCCTGCAGCAGGGCGTGGGCGTGGCCGGCGCCGGCCAGTACAGCCACGCACAGGCAGGCCAGCAGCGCCCGGAGCGTCCTCACGGCCGTACGGTGTAGGTGTACTGGCCCCGCGTCACGTAGCCGTCGTCCGCGGAGGTGGCCTGCCAGCGGACCGTGTAGCGGCCCGGCCCTGCGGGCCGCAGGCGCGCCACCAGCGTCCGGCGGTCCAGGTCGTCCAGGTCGAGCCCGCTTTTGCCGTCGTCCACCCTGCGGCCTCTGGAGTCCACCACCACCAGGAAGCTGCCCCGGACTGCCAGCTCCTCGTTGAACACCGCCCGCACCGCCCGCGGGGCCGACCGCAGGACAGCACCAGGCGGTGGGTCGGCCTGCACCAGTTTCGCGTGGGCGCCTGCTGTGCCCGCCCAGGCCAGCCACACCGACAACGCCACAGCAGCCCTCGCAGGGTTCACAGCCTCACCTCCGGTGTCGGCAAACGGACAGCCGCACATCACGACCGTGTCACCGGGCGCTCAGGGCCAGCACCCGCAGGTAGTTCACCACGTGCCACCGGTCCTCGTCGCGGAGCCGGTCGCGGAAGCCGGGCATGGGGCTTCCGGGGATCCCCCGGGTGATCCACACGTACAGCTGTCCGTCCGTGTGCATGGGCACGTGCGCGCGGAAGTCGGCGGGCCTGCGGGGCAGAAGCTCAGACGCGGGGCCGTCCCCCCACCCGGACCTGCCGTGGCAGGCGGCGCAGTGCTGCTCGTACACGCGGCGGCCGGCGGCCACCGACTCCGGGCTGAGCGGGAAGGGGTTACGGGGTGGCACGCCTGCGGCTTCCACCGAGGCACCGCGGAGGAGCGCAAGGCCGGCTATGCCCGCCAGCGCGAGGCCGGCCAGCAAATACGCCCGGCCCTCCCGGCTGCGCACACCTGCCCGCAGGCCGTAGGCGGCGAGCAACAGGCCTGCCACCAGGGCCCCCCAGCCCACCGCGGCGGGCGGGGCCTCCGCGGACGCCCCGTGCAGGAGGGGTGGGAGCAGCGGGGTCATGGCCCGGCCAGCGCCCGCAGGTAGTTCACCACGTGCCACCGCTCCTCTTCCGTGAGGACGTCCCGGAAGGCGGGCATGGGAGTACCGGGCAGCCCCTCCGTGATGCGGGCGAACACGAGCACGTCGGGCATGCGGGCCGTCCGGCGGAGGTCGGCGGGCCGGGGTACCAGGCTCGGCGCTGCAGGCCCGTCCCCGCGTCCTGCGGGCCCGTGGCAGACCGCGCAGTGGGCGCGGTACAGACGGGAGCCGAGTTGCACGGAGGTCTGGGTGAGCGGGATGGGGTTCCGCTTGGGGGACGTGGACACGCGGACCGCCTGGCTGGCCAGGAGCCCTCCCGTGGCCACCACAAGCACCCCCACCCACACCAACGACCGCGCACCACGGCGCAGTCCGTACAGGACCGCGCCCGTGCCCGCCAACCCCACCGCGGCGGCCACCGCCACCAGGTCCCAGACCTCCCGGTTCAAGCGGCCTTCCCCCTCAGGCGGGCCTGACCCCAGAAAAACGCGGCGGTGCACGTCGCCCCCAGGGCCAGCCACAGCGCCGCGAAGCTACCGACGTCCCGGGCGGGCCGCAGGGCCCACGCGGCGCACAGGAGCAGCCCCAGCAGCAACAGCGTCCACCGCGGCTCGTCCACCCGCACGCCCAGCACGGGCAGCGAAAAGGCCGCCAGCAGCCCTGCCACCGCGTACGCTCCCACCATGAGGACTAATGCCGCGCCGTGGCTGCTGGACAGCAGGCTCAGGGGCCCACCCGCCGCGGCGAACACGGGAACCGTGAGCGCCAGCCACACCGCGGCCACCAGCCGGAGCAGGGAGCGGGGAGGCCGGGCGGGGATTGCCCACGCGGCCGTGGTGGCCACGCCCAGCAACAGGGCCCACCCGGGTTGGATGCCGGCCGCCAGCAAGCCCGCCCACCCGTTCCGGATCAGGACGGGCCACGGCGCGGGGACGACGGCCTTCGCCGCTTGTGCCCACTCCGCAAGCGCCGTGGCGGTGGCCAGGGCCGCGGCCGCCCAGGACCCCGAGGCCACCGCGGCCACGGTGAAGAACGCCCCCAGAGCCCGCAGCACCCACGTGGCCTCGGGACCGGCGGACGCGGCGGGCTCGGTGCGCACCGCGAACCGATACAGCCCCACGTTCACGTGGCCACTGAGCACCGAGGCGGCCCGGTAGTGGACGAGGTAGTTGCCCTCGGCAAGCGGACGGAGGGGGACTTCCACCCGCTTGCCGTCCGCGGACACGCGTGGGGCGAGGTCGAACCTGCGGCCGTACGGGTCGAGTACTTCAAACCGGCTGAGCTGCAGGTCCACGGGCTCACTCATCCACAGGATCACGCGGTCCGGCGCGGCCTCCAGGCGGCTGCCCGGCGCGGGGAAGGAGGTCAGGCACTGGATCTGCGCGGAGGCCGGGCATACGGCCAGCAGGACCACAAGCGTCGCCCATGCGGCCTTTCCCCTCACGGCGGCGCGTACCCCGAAAGCCGGGCGAGCTCCTCCAGGGGGAGGGTGCCCTCGTACTTCCGTCCCCCGATCAGCCACGTGGGGAAGGCCCGCACGCCGGCCCGCCTGCACTCCTCAGGCTTGCCCTCGGGAGACCGGGCGTCGCACTCCACGTACGGGAGGTAGCGGGCGGCCGCTCCGAACATGCGCTTTTGGTCGGCGCAGTGCGGGCACCAGTAGGCGCCGTAGAACTTGGCGCCGGAGGCCGCCAGGTGCTTGGCGAGTCCCTCCGCGTAGGAGGTGCTGGCCAGCTGGCGGTCTGCGGCCGCATACGCCCCCACCACGAAGACCGCTGCGGCGAGCGCAGGTACAACCCCCAGGGGCCACCGGACCCCCAGACCACCCCAGCGCCAGCTCAGGCCCAGCAACGAGAACGACAGCACCGCGGAGGCGACGCAGAGGGAACAGAACGTGCCTAGGGCGAGGCGCTGGACCCCCAAGAACACCGCAGATGCCCCGGAGCCCGCCGCGGCCACAGGCAGCGCCAGCCGCCACCGCCGCCCGGGGTCTGTGCCCCACCCGGAGAGGACCAGCAGGCTCCCGTAGTACACGAGGCCGTACACGGGGACCGGCACGCCCCACAGGTACGCGTACCGGCTGCTCTGCACCACCGAGCAGCCGCTTCCGGCGGGGCAGAGGGGTACCTCTGCCCCGCCGGTGCCGAACCACAGGTACCCGCTGAGCAGAAAGCCTGCCGCCGCCAGGGCGGCCAGGGGCCACGCGGGGGGCCGGCTACGCCCTCTCACCGGTGTTGCTCACCTCCCGCGGGCTGCTCGCGCACCACCACCTCCACGGTCAGCCGGCCCGCCCGCTCGAACCGCAACAGGAGCGGGAACCGGTCGCCCACCCGGAGCGGGGTGTTCAGCCGCATCAGCATCACGTGGAACCCGCCGGGCCGCAGCTCGACCTTGCCGTTGGCGGGCACCGGGATGCCGTCTACCTTCTGCATGCGGTGCATCCCGCCTTCCATGCGGGTTTCGTGCAGCTCCACCACCTCCGCTACGTCCGTGCCGGCCGCCACCAGCCGGTCCGGCTGCGGTTGGGCGTTGTGGACTTCCATGTAGACCGCGCTGGTGCCCCCGGGGGTACCCGGCCGGGCCCAGGGGTTTTTCACCTCCACAGGCGCCTGGCCTGCTGCCGCCAAGCCTCCCGCGAGCAGCAGGGCCGCCACCAGTACCACCGTCCTCATTCTCCGACACCTCCCTGTCAAAGCCCTGTTTCCCTCTCCCGGAGCAGCACCCGCAGGTCGTGCACGTACTCGTCCACGGACGCTTCCGGGCTGAACCGCAGCCGCCAGCGCCCCTGCGTGTCCACCACGGGGACCGAGGCGGTGTGCGCCACCAGGTACCCGGCGGCGCTTCCTGGCTGGGGGACCTTCTCGTACGCGGCTCCGAAGGCTTGGTACCACGGCCGGAGCTCCGCCTCGGACCCCACCAACCCCACGAAGTCCGGGCTGAACAGCTCCAGGTACTCCCGTACCTTGGCCGCGGTGTCCCGCTCGGGGTCCACCGTCACGAACACGAACCGTACCCGCGCGCGGTCCGGACCCAGCTGCTCCCGGACCCGCTTCCACCGTGCCAAGGTAGCGGGGCAGACGTCGGGACAGGTGGTGTAGCCGAAGAACAGCAGCACCACGTTGCCCTTCTGGTCTGCCAGCCGGAACCACTCGCCCCGGTGGTCTCGGGCGACCAGCTCCGGTAAGACCCGCGGGGGGTCGAGTTCCTGCCCGCGCAGGGACTCCGGACGCGCGCACGCGCCCGTGAACACCGCCATGGCCACGAGGGCCACGGACGCCACCAGCTTCCGCATACACACCCTCCTTCTGCCGGGACGCGGAACACCCGGCACGGGTCGGCACTGGAAGGCGTTCAAGAAGCGCGCGGGGGAGGGTCCTGGGGCTCTAGATCCACGGAACCACGCGGGGGGTGAGGAGACCACGGCACGCGGGAGGTGGGCGTGGGCGCCACCCATACCAGCAGGCCGGCGGCCGCAGGCGACAGCCCGCCCAGGTGGAACACCGCTGCCGCCGAAGGGTCGGCCCCGCGGATCCACACCACGCCAGGTGGGTGCCCCCAGGAGACGGCGGGACCATCCGTCCTGACCTCCCGGGAGACACGGGCGCCGTCCGGGGACCAGTGGACGTGGTAGGGGTCGTGGGCGTGCGGGTCCGCGAGGGGACCCACAAAGAACAAGGCCCCGACTGCCGCCAACAGGCGCGCCCCGAGCATTCCGACCCCAGGATACCACCGGTCCGAAATCGGGTGTGGAGCCGATGGTGCGTCGGTCTGGCCGGCGGTACGGAGAAAGAGGGTGATGGGCATGCCATCCGACCGGAACCGGGCAGACCCGGAGGCGTACGCAGGAGTGTGCGGGACGTACTGGGAGGGCTGCGCTTGGTACGAGGCCCTGCCGTTTTCCTGCGCCTGTCAGGACCGGTACCTGGGCGCAAACGCCTGCCCGGTGCGCCTGTGCGCGAAACGGCGGAGGGTGGAGCACTGTGGCCTGTGCGTGCACTTCCCCTGCCAGCTGCTCTTTACGTTCGCAGACCGAGGTGGGCCTGACGACCTGCGGGTGTTCTCCGCGGCCCGGCGGGCGGAGTACGGGGACGGGCCTTGGGCGAAGTGGGCCCGGGAGCAGCTCCCGAGCTGGCTGACCGCCTACTGCCCTCTGCGGGACGCCGCGGCCTCTGCCAGGACTTCCTGAGGTTCCTGTGGCCGGAAGGGTACGGGCCGGCCCTCCTCTGGAGGTCTAAGGGCGCCATCGAATGGGTAGAAAACCCGCACGGGACCCCCAGGAGGGAGCCGGTGCGCGTCCGAGCGGAGTCCGGCTTCACGCTCGTAGAGCTCGTCATGGTCCTCGTGGTCCTGGGCATTCTGCTCGGGCTCGCGCTACCCTCGTACCTCAGCGCCCGGCGCAAGGCGTACTTCGCGGAGGCGGCGGAGCGGCTGCAGGAGATGCGGGAGTTCGCCTGGAGCTTCTACGCGGAAAAACAGACGTTCGACGGCTTCGCCGCTTCCCTCACGTCTACCGCGCACTGGAACTTCAGCTACTCCGCCTGCGCGGGCTTTAGCTGCCAGATGGTGGCGGAGGGACGGCCGAACACCCGCGTGGAGGGGGCCAGGGTGGTGGTCACCCTGATGGGAGACGGCACCTCCACCGTCTCCTCCTCCGGCTTCTGAGGGGCTACTGTTCTTCCTCCAGGGCGTCCACCGCCAGCAGGGCGTGGGCGTAGGCGGCACCGGCCCGCATCTCCGCCGCCACCCAGACGGCCTCCATGATCTCTTCCGGGGTCGCGCCGTGCTGCCTCGCAAGCCTGGTGTGGCTGCGGATGCAGTACGGACACTGGGTGACGTGAGCCACCGCCACCGCGATGAGCTGCTTGGTCTTGGCGGGAAGGGCCCCGTCTTGGAAGACCTGCTGGGAGAACGTCCGGAACGCCTCCAGGATTTCAGGGGCCAGCTCGCGGCGTCGGGCCGCCAGCTCCCGTTTGGGCGTCGGGTACAGCTCCTGGGCCACCGCTACCACCTCCCGGACGCAGTCTGGCACGGCTCAACGCTCACCGTACCGGCCCCCACCGCCTCGCGCAAGCGCGGAGGACCGAGGGCGGGTCGCTCAGAATGGTTCCTCCGTGGCCGTGGTGGAAGCGGAGGACCTGGTCAAGCGCTTCGGGGCGCTGGTGGCGGTAGACCGCGTGTCCTTCCACGTGAGGGAGGGGGAGTGCTACGGCTTCCTGGGCCCCAACGGCGCCGGCAAGACCACCACCATGCGCATGATCTGCTGCACCGTACGGCCGACCGCGGGCCGCCTGAGGGTGTTCGGCCTGGACGTCCAGCGACACCCCCGGGCGGTGAAGCGGCAGCTGGGCGTGGTGCACCAGTCCGTGACGTTGGACGACGCCCTCACGGTCCGCGAGAACCTGCTCGTCTACGGCCGGTATTTTGACCTCAGCTGGCGCGAGGCAAGGCGCCGGGCGGAGGAGCTGCTGGCCTTCGCGGAGCTGGAAGCCCGGGCGGACGACCGCATCTCGAAGCTGTCCGGGGGAATGCAGCGCCGGTTGATGATCGCCCGGGCCCTGATGGCCAGCCCGCGGCTGCTGGTGCTGGACGAACCCACCACCGGCCTGGACCCCCAGGCCCGGCACGCGGTGTGGGACCGGCTGAGGCAGCTGAAGCGGGCAGGCGTCACCCAGATCCTCACCACCCACTACATGGAGGAAGCGGAACAGCTGTGCGACCGGGTCGCCGTTGTGGACCACGGCCGCATCGTGGCGGAGGGACCCCCGAAAGAACTGGTGGACCGGTACGTGGGGCGGGAGGTGGTGGAGCTGCAGGTGACCGCGGACGGCACGCCGCCTGCTGCGGTGGCGGAGCGCGTGCACCACCTGGTGGAGGGGGTCGAGGTGGCGGGTGACCGAGTCTTCCTCCACACCCGCGACGGGGAGGACCTCCTGCGCCGCGTACGGTCCCTGGACCTCCCGGTGCAGGCGGTGGTCCTGCGGCGGGCCACGCTGGAGGACGTCTTCCTCCGGCTCACGGGGAGGAGGCTGCGGGAGTGATGGACTTCTCTGCGGTCGGGGCCTTCCGGTTCTGGCAGCGGAACCTCCTCATCTTCCGCAAGGTGTTTTTCTTCACCGTACCGGAGAACTTCCTGGAGCCGGTCCTGTACCTGCTGGCTTTAGGACTCGGGCTGGGAACCTACTTGCGGGAAATCGAGGGGCTCCCGTACGTGGCCTTCGTGGCCACAGGGCTCGCAGCCTCCGCAGCCATGTTCGGTGCCACCTTCGAGTGCACGTACAACGCGTACGTGCAGTTCTCCTACGACCGGTCCTACGACGCCATCGTCACCACGCCTCTGTCCGCGGAGGACGTGGCCGTGGGAGAGGTGCTCTGGGGTGCTACGCGTAGTATGGTCTACGGCACCGCCTTCCTGCTGGTGGTGTCCTTGTTCGGCGTGGTGCGCTCTGCCTGGGCCGTGGTGCTGCCGTTGGTCTTCTTCGTCAGCGGGCTCGTGTTCTCCGCGGTCGCTCTGGCCTTCACCGCGTGGACCCCGACCATCGAACTGTTCACGTACTACTTTTCCCTGTGGGTGACTCCCATGTTCATGTTCAGCGGGATTTTCTTCCCCCTCACGGCGCTGCCTGGGTGGGTGGAAGCGGTTGCCTGGTTCACGCCCCTCTACCACCTGGTCCGGGCGACCCGCGCCTTCGCCTTCGGGGCCCCGGCGGCGGCCGTTGGGGACCTGGCGTGGCTCGCGATAGCGGCGGTCCTGCTGCTCCCTGTACCCGCGGTGCTGTTGCGCCGCCGGCTGGTCCAGTAGCGGCTGCCCAGGGCCCATCCCCCGGCTGGTGAGGCACGCGCAGCCCGTGGTCGAAAACCACAGCCCCGGGCGTTCGACCACACGGGCGCCTGCAGAGGGAGGGGGTCACGTAGGAACGCCACAGGCCCAGGACAACCGAAAGGGCGGCGGCGGCTCTGGAGCGCGGGACAGCGGTCGGTCACCGCGGGCACCGCCCTGCTTCCTCCGCGGGGGTTCGGGCGGCCGTGGCGCCGAAAGCGGGAGGCCTACTGCCGCCAGTCCATTACCACCACGCGGGTGGGCCGGGGCAGCTGGTCCTTCCGGACCGGGTAGGTCACACCGACCCGCACCACGTCCCGCTTGCCTGCCAGGAAGGGCCCCTCGTCGGTCCCTGGCCAGTCGGGCCGGGCCGCGGTCTTGTAGTGCATGGGGATGACCACCGCCGGCTGCAGTTGCTCCGTAATGCGGGTGGCTTCCGCGGCACCGATGGTGAAGGGACCGTTGCCCACGGGGATCATCAGTACGTCGACCCTACCCAGCGCCCGCAGCTGGCCCTCCGTCAACGTCGGCTGACCCAGATCGCCCAGGTGTGCGAGCCGGAGGTCGCCCATCTCCAGCAGGAAGATGGTGTTCAGCCCGCGCGGGGTGGTGCCACCCTGGTCGTCGTGGAAGGACGGGACCGCGGTCACGGTGGTGGCCCCCACTCGTTCCCGGATGCGGTTCCAGTCGCGCCCGTCCGGGCTCAGGCCCCGGAAGACCCGCTGGGCCCCGCGGACGAGGGCCACGTTGTTGTGGTCCCGGTGTTCGTGGGTCACGAGGACTACGTGCGCGGACACCACCGGCAGGGGGTAGCCGATGTCCCCGTACGGGTCGATGGCGAAGGCTACCCCGTCGGGAGCGGTCACCACGAAGAAGGCGTGGCCGTAGTACCGGATGACAACACCTCGGCTTGCAGGGACCCCCTGGGCGAGCGCTGCCGCGCCTACGGCCATCCCCACCAGGAGCGTGAACAACCCGCGCCGCATGCTTCACCCCCCAAGAAGGACGAGCGTCCGAGGGAGGAGGGGACGGTGTACCGGAGCAGAACGCCCGCAGGCGAGCCCCTGGCTACGTGCGCCACCCGACCGCCCTACGGCCTTGCTGGTAGTCTACCGCGTCCTGCCCTACCTGGTAAGATTCCGTCAAACCCCGCGGCAGGCCCTGCGGCGGGACAGCCCTCCCTGCGGCCCACCGCCCGAGGCCCCGTCCCTGGGTGAACACCTTCTCCCCGCGAGCGCCCGCCTGCCGGCACAAAGATCCGGTAGGCGGTGCGCAGGTGGTCGAACCCCCAGGCCTCCGACGTCCGACGGCATGGGCCTCTCGTCCGGACAGGGGAGTACAGGTTGCGGACGACCGCAATCGTCGGTAGCACCCGGTTCCCGGGACCACGCGGCGATCGCACGAGACCTCGGTGGTCGGCGGCGGACGCCCCACGGCCGGTATGTCGCCGGTCCGACCGTCGGTGGGTGTGGTGATTGCAGAGTCCGCCCGCCAGGTAGGCGAAGGTGCTGGGCGGCCGATCCGCGCCACCGGGCTCCAAGGAACGTGGTACGGCGGGGCGCTAAAACGAGCCGGATCTGGCTTGGCGGGAGGGGACGGCCTTGGAGTGCTGATGGAGCCGGTCCGCGTGGGTCTGTTGGACGGGCAGCGGGAGAGGGCTTGCGGGCCTGGCCTGCAGGAAATCACCCTGGCGTGGTTCGGCGGGTGGTCTCAGGGGGTGTCAGTCGATATACCCGTACTGCGTTGTCGTGGAGCAGGAGCCGGGCCAACTGGTCGCGGTCGTCTTCCTGAAGGTAGCCTGAAGCGCTCGCCTCGGTGAGGGCGCGATCCAAGGCGTCTCTCAAATGTCTGGCCGCAACCCAGTAGAGCTCGGGGACGGAGTGAGCGTCGGTGGCAAGGAGGATCTTGGTGGCAGGTGCCAGGGCAAGGGCGTCTGCGATAGCCGAAGCCGCACGGTGCGCCAGAAAGGGAACCGTGAGGGACAGGTCCACGTACACGTGAGGGTAGATGCTTGTGAGCCAGGCCGCTTCCTCGACGTACGGGTGGGCGTGCAGGAGGATGACCGGCGCTCTCACCAAGCGGTCGTCTTCCAGAAGGGGCCGGAGATGGAGGGGGTTGGCGAGCCGGAGGTCGAGGTCGCGGTCACCGAACCCCGTGTGGACCTGAACCGGAAGCCCACGTTCTGCAGCGACCTCAAGAGTGCGGAGGAACAAGGTGTGCAGGATCGGCGCTGCGGTCAGGCGCCGCCGGCCCGTGGAAAAGGCTCGCTGCGAGTCCGCAAAGGCCATCTCGCAGTCTTCGCTGCTCCACGTCCTCACGTTCAGGCCGCATCGGTAGGCAAGAATGGACTTGAAAGCCACCACCCTGTCTGCGGCGTGACGGAGTTCCAAACTGAACCGCTCCTCGAAAGCCTGCCAGCTGGACGCATGGGGGAGCAGCTCTTCTGCCAGCGTCTCCACCCGAAGGATGGGGCGCATGGGCAGGGGCAGGATCTTACGCATCTCCGCCAGGCTCAGGCACGCGGCCGGCCGGTAGCCCAGGTCGAGGAGCAGTCCCGCGAACCCGGCGTCGGAGAAGAGTGCCTGAGCCCGCTGCTCAAGGGGACGAGCACGCAGAGTCTCCAGTACGCTGGCCTCGGTGGAGCTGCAGGCGAAGAAGTCTGCCAGGTCGCGCACGGCCCTCCGGTAGAAGAGGGTGTACGGTACGTGGTGGTGGATAACGTCTGGAGCGTCGCTTTCCGTAAAGCATGCGCGGAACCCTTCGGGGTCCTGCGGCTGGACCCGCAAGAAGGGGTGGCAGTGGTGGTCCAGAAGTGGCACGTGGGAGAACGGGGGTGGGGTCATCTCAGTATTTGAGCAGGTGGGCCTCCACCTCCGCTTCCGGTGACACCGACTGCATGGCCTCCCACTCAGCGCGCCGGACAGCGAGGTACGAGCGGGCCAAAGGCTCCCCCAGTGCCTCCAGGAGGACCGTGTCGGCCTCCAGGGCGGCGAGGGACTCGCCGAGGGTGGTGGGGATCGGCCGGATGCCCAAGCGGCCGCGCTCCTCCACAGACAGGGTAGCGGGGTCGACGTCCACGGGGGGCCCGGGGCGGAGGTCCCGACAGACCCCGTCCAGGCCAGCGGCCAGGACCGCGGCCAGCGCCAGGTATGGGTTCGCGCTGTTGTCCACGGTCTTGAGCTCGAAGTTCATCGCATGAGGACCGCGCCGCGGCGCGATGATCCGTACGGCAGCCTCGCGGTTTTCGGGCCCGTATGCGGCAAATGCCCCAGCCCAGAAACGGGGAGCGATGCGTCGATAGGAGTTCACAGACGGGATCGTCAGCGCCGCGAGCGCCGGCAGGTGTTCGAGGATACCGGCAATGAAGGCATAGGCGACCGCCGACAGCCGGAGAGGATCGTCTGGGTCGTACGTGATGTTGCGGCCCTCCCGCCACAGGCTCAGGTGCAGGTGGGCTCCGCTGCCTGCCCGGTCCAGGAAGGGCTTGGGGGCAAAGGAGGCAAGCAACCCGTGTCGGGCTGCGACACCGCGTACCGCCTCGCGGAGGAGCACGTGCCGGTCCGCAGCGGAAAGCGCCGCGGTGTGGGGAATACTGACCTCGAACTGTCCGGGACCAGACTCAGGGTAAAGGAGGTTCACGCCGAGCCCCATGGCGTCCAGCGTATCCGCGAGCTCGAGGAGGAAGGGGGCAGACAAGTCGTACGCGTACCCGGCGGCGAAGTTGGTCTGATCTACGGGTTCGTATCCGCCGTCCTTCGGACGGAGGAGGTAGAACTCGGGTTCGAACGCAGCCTGTACTTCCAGGCCCAGTTCTGCGGCCCGGGCGACCTGGCGCGCAAGGCACGCCCTGGGACAGTGCGCCCAGGGCGTGCCCTCTCGGGTGTAGAACTGGCCCAGGACGATGGCCTGAGACGGCTGGTGGGGCAGAGGGGTGAACGTGGAAGGGTCCGGGACCAGCCACACCTCGCCGACGGGGCCGAGACCACTACCGGCCACGACCGCGTCGTACATCATGGGCAAGGCCTGCTGCGCCACGCTGAAGCCGACGCCGTGGCGCAGAACAGCCGCCAGTCCGGCAACCGGGACGGCCTTCGCCCGGATGAGATTCGCGTTGTCGCAGTAGGTCACGCGGACAAGCCGCACTCCGGCTGCCCGTGCGCGATCCACGACCGCCTGAACTGCAACGTCGTCCACGGGTGAGCCCCCCTACCTTGCTTGGACGTCCCTTCGCTTTAGGGTGTGATCTCCGCAGCGAAGGAGAGCTTCCCGCGTGTGACCTTGATGACCGTAACGCTCTTCTTCGGGACGCGGCGACCGGCCTCATAGGTAATGGTGCCCGTAACGCCCTTGAAGCCGCGGGTAGCGGCCAGGGCATCCCGGATCTTGGCACGGTCCGTGGAGCCGGCCCGGCGGATGGCGTCTACGATGAGGTAGAGGGTGTCGTATCCAAGAGCGGCGAAGGCGTTCTCGGGGTCGCGCTTGTACTCCGCGCGGTAAGCGCGGATGAAGGCCTGCACCTCGCGCTTGGGACTGTCAGGCTGGACGTACGCGTGGGTGGTGAAGTGGACGTTGTGGGCCAGGCTCGGGCCCGGGACGGAGACGATGAGCGGTGTGTCGAACCCGTCCCCGCTCACAATAGGGGTTTGGACGCCCGCTTGCCGGATCTGCTTGATGATGAGGCCTGCCTCGTTGGGAACGGCAGAGACGAACAGGAGGTCCGGGGCGGGGCGCTGCGCGCGGAGGCGCGTGATCTGGGCGGAGAAGTCGGTGTCGCCACCGCGGTACTGGTCCTCGAGGGCGACCTTACCCCCGTTCTTGGACCAGCGCTCCTTGAAGAAGCGGGTTAGGGTCTTGGTGAAGTCGTACGCCTGGTCCGTGAGGATCCACGCGCTACGCGCTTTTAGGGTGCGGTAGGAGTAGTCTGCGGCCACGAATGCCTGCGCGTCGTCCCCAAAGGGGGCCATGAACATGTAGTCCCCCACCTGGTCGGGGATCTGAGGTGCCGTGGCCCCGGCGGTGACGAACGGCACGCCCGCCTTCTGGGCGATGGGCCCGGCGGCGAGTACGAAGGTGGTGTCGTTGAGGCCTCCCACGGCCACGACCCGATGGACGTTGATGAGGCGAGACATGGCGTTGGCCGTAACGGTGGGGTCCGTCTTCCCGTCCTCGATCACGAGACGGATGGGCCGCCCGAGGACACCGCCCTTCGCGTTGATTTCTTTAGCGGCCAGGCGCATCCCGTTGGCGCCAGGCGCGTCGATGGAGGACATGCCGCCCGTGATGCCGTAGAGGGCCCCGATGGGTATGGGCTCAGCACCCCCTTCAGCCCAGGCGGCGACGAGCAGGGCGAGTAGGAGTGCAGCGAGCGCGGCCGTTCGCATGGCAGCTACCTCCTTTCCTGAGCGTAGTGAGTTGCGGAAAAACGCACGAGGAGCTCTGCCAGGCGGCGGGCGTGCTCCCAGCCGAGCTCCGCTTGTCCGAGCAGGCCCTGCGGCCGGTAGATCATCACGAGCGCGAGGGCAGACGCGAGGAGGATCTGGCTGAGCCCGAACAGAGGAGGGAGCGTGATGCTGCCGACCGTTACTCCCTGCTCCAGCCACCGTAAGCCCTCGGGAACTAGGGTGAGGAGGCCGGCAGCGAGCACGGAACCGGTGAGGCTGCCCAGACCCCCGACCACTACCATTACCACAATTTGGAACGTGAGCAAGAAGGAGAACGCGCCCGGGCTGATGACGGTGATGAGGTGGGCCCACAGGGATCCCGCGACACCTGCAAAAAAGGCTCCGACGGCGAGGGCCCCGAGACGGTAACGGGCCACGGGGATACCGACCGCGAGGGCCGCCAGGTCGTCGTCCCGCAGCGCCCGGAGGGCCCTTCCGAAACGGCCAGCCACTAACCCCCGCAGCACCCATAGAGCAATTGTGACCGTTCCTGAAGTCCACCATAGATTCGTATACGGGGGGATGCCGTTGATCCCTAGGGCGCCCCGGGTGTACGCGTCGAGGTTCGTGGCGAGAGCCTGGACGATGACCATGAAGCCCAGGGTGGCGACGGCGAGGTAGTGGCCGCGCAGGCGCAGGACAGGCCAGCCCACGGCTACGGCTGCGAGAGCGGCCGCGAGGCCACCAACACCCGTGGCGGGCAGGAAAGGCCATTCCGTCCGGCTCAGCCATGGCGGAAGGTCGGGCAGCAACAAAGCCTTACGCGCGACCGGGAACGTCAGCAGGGTAGCGGTGTACGCGCCGACCGCCATGAAGCCTGCGTGACCCAGGGAAAAGATCCCTGCGAACCCGTTGGTCAGGTTGAGGCTGGTAGCCAGGATGATGTGTATGCCGACGACGTTCAGGAGGCGGAGCTGGTAGTCGTTGAGCGTCCGGTCGGCGAGTAGCAGCAGGAGACCGCCCAAGGCGGCCACCCAGGGTGCAACGAGGAGAGGTCGTTTCATCGCCGCGCCAGCAGCCCTTGCGGACGGAGGAGGAGAATGAGCACCAGCGCCGTGAAGACGAAGGCGTCCCGGTACCCGGAAAGGGAGGGGGGCAGGAGCCCGACGAACAGGATCTCCGCGAACCCGAGCACGTAGCCCCCGAGGATGGAGCCGGGGACGCTTCCCAGTCCACCCAGGACGGCCGCGACGAAAGCTTTCAAGCCCGGGAGGAAGCCCATGAAAGGGTCGATGCGGCCGTACTGGCCTGCGAGCATGACGCCCGCGAAGCCCGCCAGGGCCGCACCGAGGGCGAAGGTCAAGCCGATGATCCGGTCTGTGGGGATCCCCATCAGCTCGGCAGCGTCCCGGTCCTCGGTTGTCGCCCGGATGGCCACGCCGGTCCGCGCCCGCCGGAGGAAGAGGTGGAGACCGACCATGAGAACAAGCGCAAGCCCGGTGGTGACGAGCGCCATTCGGCTGACCACGACGCTCCCCAGCGAGAGGAGCCCGACCAAGGCCGGCGGGAGGTGGAACGGTCGCGGTTGAGCTGTCAGCGTGATCACCAGCAGATTCTGGATGATGACGGAGAGGGCCAGGCTGACGATGAGTGCGTTTACCTCGTGGGCCCGGCGGATGGGGCGGTAGGCGAGGCGCTCTATGGCCAAGCCTGCGGTGCCGACCAGGACCACCGGCAGGAGGAGGGCGCCGGCCACCGGCAGGCCGACTACCGTCATGAGACCCAGTGCGCTGTAGGCGCCTAGGGCGAGTAGGTCTCCGTGTGCGAAGTTGATCAGGCGGAGCACGCCGTAGACCAGCGACAGGCCGATGGCGCTCAGCGCGTACACCGACCCTAGGGTCACGGCGTTGGCAAGCTGCTGGGCGACGTACAGGACGATGTCCACGGTTGCGGCGGATCGCCAGATCCTTCGCAGGCCCCTCCCCTGCGTCCTTGGGTATGGCTCGCACCCCAGCTAACACCGTGGCCGAGCGGCCGTCAAGGGCGCGGTGGACCGGCGCGCGCGGCCCGCCGCCTAGGACGTTTGGTCGTGCCGACTTCCTGCGGATTCCCGCGTAGACCGGCGCACGATCCGTGGGGGCCAGTGTTTCGAGGAAGTTCAGACCGGTTCCGGGGCAAACCGACGGTGAGTTCGGGCGGGCCAGCCCACCGGAGAGTCGCGCCTGCCCCGACCGCCTGGAGGGAGCAGCTGGTGGCGATTGTGTGTTCGGGGACGGGCGCGCTAGGCCCGCTGCGGTCGCGGGCGGGAGAGGCTCCTGCCACCCCGTGGACTCCAACACCGCGTGGAGGGCCAGATGGCGGCCCTGGCTGCCCGCGGGCGGCGCTGGCGAGCCTGCTACCGCGTCTGCGCTAGGCCTGCATCCGATGCCGCGGCCCGCCCTCGGGGAGGGAACGGGGGCTGCTTCCCTAAACCGCGCGCTGGACCCGGCCGGACTTCAAGCAGGTGGTGCACACCCGCACCCGGCGTGGCACACCGTCCACCAGGGCGCGCACCCGCTGCAGGTTGGGGACAAACCGCCGCTTGCTGTGCTTGTTGCTGAAGGAAATGCTGTGGCCCGCCCTCGGCCCTTTCCCGCAGATCTCGCACGTCCTCGCCATGGTCCCTGTCACCGTCCCGCGGGCCGCCGCGTCCTGGGCGGCACCACCCGCGGATTCTAACACGGCCGCCTTCCAGACGGCAAACGCCAGGAAACCGGCGCGGTCGGTCGAAGAGGGCAACGGGATGGCCACAGACCCCCTGCAGCAGCCGGTCCAGTACGTGCGGGGCGTGGGCCCGCGCCTGGCGCAGGCGTTCGCGCGCCTGGGGATCCGGACGGTGGAAGACCTCCTGTACCACATCCCCCACCGCTACGAGGACCGCAGCCACTTCACCACCCTGTACGCGGCACCGCACGGGGACTCCGCCACCTTCCGGGTGAAGGTGGTGCGCCTGCGGGAGCCGCCTTTACGGGGCGGCCGGAAGCTCACGGAGGTGTACGTCACCGACGGCACCGCGGTGGCCGTGGCCAAGTTCTGGGGGCGCCGACACCTGGACAAGGTCCTGGTACCCGGCGTGGAAATCGTCCTGTGGGGACGCGTCCGCCGGGAGCGGGGCCAGATCGAGGTGGAGGCCCCGGAGTTCGAGCGGGCCGCAGAGGAGGACGAAACGCTCCACACCGGCCGGGTCGTCCCCGTCCACCCCGCTACAGAGGAGCTGTCCCCGAAGGTGGTCCGGCGTGCGGTGTACGCGGCCTTGGAGGCGTTCGCCCACCGGGTGCCCGAACCCCTTCCCGAACCCGTGCGGTCCCGGTACGGCCTGATGCCGGTCCACGAGGCCCTCCAACGGGTCCACTTCCCTCCCACGGTGGAGGAGGGCGAGCGGGCGCGGCAGACCCTGGCCTTCGCGGAGCTGTTGGAACTGGAGCTGGCGCTGCTCCTGCGCCGGCGGGGAGTGGTCACCGCCACCAAGCCGCACCGGTACCAGGAGGACGGCGGGCTTCTGGAGGCCTTCGTCCGGAGCCTGCCCTTCCCCCTCACAGGTGCGCAGGAGCGCGTCATCGAGCAGATCCGGCGGGAGATGTACTCCCCGCACCCCATGAACCGGCTCCTGCAGGGGGACGTGGGGTCCGGCAAGACCGTGGTGGCGGCTGCAGCGGTGGTGGTGTGCGTGGGCGGGGGCCGCCAGGCGGCGGTCATGGCCCCCACGGAGATCCTGGCGGAGCAGCACTACCTGACCTTCCGGCGGTTCCTGGAGCCCGTGGGCGTGCGCGTGGTCTTGTTGGTGGGCGGGATGCGGAAGGCGGAGCGGGAGGCGGTGCTGGCGGAGCTGGGAAGCGGGGAGGCGGACGTGGTGGTGGGGACCCACGCGCTGCTGCAGGAGGACGTGGGCTTCGACCGGCTGAGCCTGGTGGTGGTGGACGAACAGCACAAGTTCGGGGTCGCGCAGCGGGCCGCGCTGCGGGCCAAGGGGCGGGAGCCGGACGTGCTGGTGATGACCGCCACCCCGATCCCCCGGACCCTGGCCCTCACCCTGTACGGCGACCTGGACGTCTCGGTCCTGGACGAACTGCCGCCGGGCCGGCAGCCTGTGCGCACCTACCACCGCTACCCGGAGCAGCGGCACCGGGTGTACGAGTTCGTCCGCCGGGAGGTCCAGGCGGGGCGCCAGGCGTACGTGGTCTGCCCGCTCGTGGAGGAGTCGGACAAGCTGGACGCCTCCGCCGCCGTGGAGTTGTACGAGCGGCTGCAGGGGGAGGTGTTCCCGGACCTCCGGGTGGGCCTGCTGCACGGCCGCATGCCCGTGGCGGAGAAAGACGCGGTCATGGAGGCCTTTCGCCGGGGCGAAGTCCAGGTGCTGGTGGCCACGCCCGTGATCGAGGTGGGGGTGGACGTGCCGAACGCCACGGTCATGGTGGTGGAGGACGCGGACCGGTTCGGGTTGGCGCAGCTGCACCAACTGCGTGGCCGTGTGGGCCGGTCCGCCCACCGGTCGTACTGTATCCTGATTTCAGCGCTGCCCACGGAGGAGGCCAAGCGCCGGATCCAGGCCCTGGTGGAGACCCAGGACGGCTTCCGCATCGCGCAGGTGGACCTGGAGCTGCGGGGTCCTGGTGAGTTCTTCGGGACACGGCAGCACGGGCTGCCGGACTTCCGGGTGGCGGACCCGGTCCGGGACGTGGTGCTCCTGGAGCGGGCCCGGGAGGCAGCGGAGTGGGTCCTCCGACAGGACCCGCAGCTGGCGCGTCCGGAGCACCGGGTGCTGCGGGACCGGTTGGTGCGGCGCTACGCGGAGTCGGGCGCGCTGCTGGCGGTGGGCTGACCGTGCGGGTGGCCGCGGGGGAAGCGAAGGGCAAGCGGCTCCGGGTGCCGCGGGGCGTGAGGGCCCGGCCCACCCTGGACCGGGTGCGGGAAGCGGTCTTCAACGCCCTGGGCGGACGCGTGGTGGACGCGGACGTGCTGGACCTGTTCGCGGGGGTGGGCACCCTGGGGATCGAGGCCCTCAGCCGCGGGGCGCGGCGGGCGGTGTTCGTGGAGCGGGACCCCCGGACGGCTTCCGGGCTGCGCGCCAACCTGCAGGCCGCGGGCCTGGCGGACCGGGCGGAGGTGTGGCGCGAGGACGCCCTGCGCGCCCTGCGCCGGCTCGCCCAACGCGGCGACCGGTTTCACCTGGTGTTCGTGGACCCGCCTTACCGCAGCGGCTGGTTGGAGAAGACCCTGCGGGTGTTGGCCACCAGCCCGGTCCTGCGGCCCGAGGGGGTGGTGGTGGCGGAGGGCGCAAAGGGGGAGTCCGTGGAGGTGGAGGGGCTGGAGGTAACCTGGCACCGCGCGTACGGGGGTACCGCGGTGGCCTTCCTGCGGAAGACGTCGGAGGGAGGAGGCGGAGTTGACGGTCGCAGTCTACCCGGGGACGTTTGACCCCGTGCACAACGGCCACGTGGACGTGATCCGGCGGTCCCGCGCCCTGTTCGGGCAGCTGGTGGTGGGTGTGGCCCAGCAGTCCGGCAAGGAGCCGCTGTTTACCGTGGAGGAGCGGGTCCAAATGCTCCGGGAGGCGGTGGCAGGCCTGGCGGGCGTGCGGGTGGACAGCTTCGACGGCCTCACGGTGGAGTTCGCGCGACGGTACGGGGCGGTGGCCATCGTCAAGGGCATCCGGGTGGGAGATCTGGAGTACGAGCTGCGTATGGCGCACGTGAACCGCCGTCTGGCGCCGGAGGTGGAGACGGTGTTCCTCCCCACCAGCCCGGAGTACGGGTTCGTCAGCTCCTCCCTCATCAAGGAGGTGGCGCGGCTGGGTGGCTCGGTGGACGGTCTGGTGCCGGAAGGAGTACGGGTGCGGCTGCAGCGGCGGTTCCGTGGAGGTTAGGAGGCTTTTTCTGGGAGGACCTGGACGCACAGGGGGCGGGGCGGCGTCGTGGACAGTGTGTTCGAGCTGCTGGACCGGCTGGAGGCGCTGGTGACCCGCGCCAGCACCGTGCCGTGGACCGACAAGCGCATCGTGGACGAGCGGGAAGTCCGCAGCCTGTTGGAGATGGTCCGGGCCCGGCTGCCCGCGGAGCTGGCGGAAGCGCACCGGCTGCGTGCTGCCGCAGAGGAGGTGCTGCAACGGGCCCAGGAGCAGGCCCGACGCCTGGTGACGCAGGCCCAGGAGGAACTGGCCCACCGGGTGGACGAACATGAGGTGGTCCGGCACGCGCGCGTCCGCGCGGAAGAGATCCTGGAGCGCGCCCGACAGGAAGCGGAGGAGACCCGCAGGGGTGCCGACGAGTACGCCCGCCAGGTCCTAGAGGACCTGGAGCAGGGCGTGTTGCGGGTACTGTTGAGCATCCGGAAGGGGAAGGAGATGCTGGAGGGGCGGCGGGAGGCGTGAGGGCGCCCGGCCGCGCGGCGTCTGGGTTTCGCCTTGACTTGCCGGGGGCCGGGGCCTATGATCTTCGGGAGTGCGCGCCCGGACCACCGGGCGCGCGGCGCTGTTATGAAGGTGTCGCTGGAGCAGGTCCGTTCCAGCCCCGGCCGGCGGCTCCGGGTACGGCTGGACGCTCCGGTTCCGTCCGGGGCGGAAGACGTGCCCTTCGTGGGGCCCGTTCGGGGGGAGGTGGAGCTGCAGGCGGAGGCGAGCCGGCTCCGCCTCCGGGGCGCGGTGTCCACCGAGGTGGAGCTGGTCTGCGGGCGGTGCCTCGCCACCTTCCGGACCGACCTAGCGGCGCAGGTGGACGAGTGGTTCGACCCGGACCTGGTCCCCTCCGAGGAGGTGCTGGTGGAGGACGGCGTGCTGGTGATGCCCCTGGAGGAGCCCGCGGTGGACGTCACGGAGGTGGCCCGCCAGCACCTGCTCCTGGCCGTACCCCTGGCACCCCTGTGCCGGCCTGACTGCGCGGGCCTGTGCCCCGTGTGCGGGGCGGACCGGAACACCGCCCGCTGCGGGTGCCCGCAGAGGGCCACCGACCCGCGGTGGGAGGTCCTGCAGAACGTACTGGGAGGTCGTGCATGAGCCGTTCCAGGCGGCACTCGCACATGCGGGTGGCCCGGCGCCGGGCCCTGCAGAAGGCAGACGTCCCGCACCTGGTGCCGTGCCCGAAGTGCAAGACCCCGCGCCTACCGCACCACCTGTGCCCCACCTGCGGGACGTACGGCGGCCGGCAGGTGGTGCCCGTGGAGGAGGGCGGCCGGAGGGCCTAGGCCGGAGGGGATGCGCGTCGCGGTGGACGCCATGGGTGGAGACCACGCGCCCGCGGAGGTGGTGGCGGGCGCGGTGGCGGCGGCGGAGCGCCTGGGCCTGGAAGTCCTCCTGGTGGGCCCGGACGGAGCGGTCCGGGAGCAGCTGTGCCGGTACCGCCTCCCGGGCCAGCAGGTCCGCGTGGTCCACGCCTCCCAGCAGGTGGGGATGGACGAGTCCCCCACCGCCGCCCTACGGCGCAAGCCCGACAACTCCATCAGCAAGGGCCTGGAGCTGGTGCGGGCAGGCCAGGCGGAGGCGTTCTTCAGCGCGGGCAACACGGGGGCGGTGATGGCCGCGGCCCTGCTGACCCTGGGCCGCGTGGAGGGCGTGGACCGGCCCGCGGTGGCCGCGGTGCTGCCCACCCTCCGCGGCCGCATGGTGGCCCTGGACGTGGGGGCCAACGTGGACTGCAAGCCCCGACACCTGCTGCAGTTCGCGCTCATGGGAAGCGTGTACGCGGAGCGCGTCCTCGGCATCCCATCCCCGCGGGTGGGACTCCTGAGCAACGGCGCGGAGGCGGGAAAAGGCAACGAGCTGGTGGTCCGCACCGCCGAGCTGCTGCGGACCACGGACCTGAACTTCGTGGGCAACGTGGAAGGGCGAGAGGTGTTCTTCGGGGCCTGCGACGTGCTGGTGTGCGACGGGTTCGTGGGCAACGTGGTCCTGAAGCTGGGCGAGGGCATGGCGCAGGGCCTGTTCCAGATCATCCGGGAGGAGGTCCGGAGGTCGGCGCGGGCGAAGTTGGCCATGTGGCTGTTGCGGCCGCGGCTGCGGGCCCTGCGGCGGCGCCTCGACTACACGGAGTACGGGGGGGCGCCGTTGCTGGGCGTGCGGGGGGTGGTGGTGATCGGACACGGGTCGTCCAACGCGCACGCGGTGTTCAACGCCCTGCGGGTGGCGCAGGAGCAGGTGCGCCAGCGCCTCCCGGAGGTGATCCAGCAGGAGACCCTGCGGCTGGCGGCCTCTCCCGCGGGCCAGGCATCCGGGGAGATGGGCGCGCGGGCCGCGGACGGGTGAGGTCCGGCGGCGGACCGCCACCGGGCGTCCGGCGGGGCGACAGGACAGGCAGACGGAGGGACCATGGGGCTACACCGGTCAAGCAGGATCGCAGGCCTGGGGCGGTACGTGCCGCGCAGGGTGCTGACCAACGGCGACCTCGAACGCATGGTGGACACCACGGACGAGTGGATCACCGTCCGCACCGGCATCAAGGAACGTCGGCTGGCCGCCCCGGAGGAGGCCACCTCCGACCTGGCCGTGGAGGCAGCCCAGGAGGCCCTGGAGCGGGCCGGGGTGGACCCCTCGGACCTGGACCTCATCCTGGTGGGGACCGCCAGCCCGGACATGATCTTCCCCGCCACCGCCTGCCTGGTGCAGGACCGGCTGGGTGCCAAGCGGGCGGGGGCGGTGGACATCTCCGCCGCGTGCACCAGCTTCCTGTACGCCCTGAGCGTGGCCCACGCGCACGTGGTGGCGGGGCTGGCGGAACGGGTCCTGGTGGTGGGCGCGGACACCCTGTCCCGCATCACCAACTGGAAGGACCGGGCCACCTGCGTGCTGTTCGGGGACTGCGCGGGTGCCGCGGTGGTGGTCCCCTCCCACGGGGACGGCGGCCTGCTTTCCTTCTGGCTCGGCGCGGACGGCGGGGGGAGCAACCTGCTGAGCCTACCCGCGGGCGGCAGCCGGCTCCCGGCTTCGTACGAGACCGTGGAGCGGGCGCAGCACTACATCCACATGAACGGCGCGGAGGTGTTCAAGTTCGCAAGCCGCATCATCCCGCGGGCCATCGAGGAGGCGTGCCAGCGGGCGGGGGTGTCGGTAGACGAGGTGGACCTGTTCATCCCCCACCAGGCCAACGTACGCATCATCCAGGCGGCGGCGGAGCGCCTGGGCCAGCCTCTGGAGAAGTTCTACGTGAACGTGCACAAGTACGGGAACACCTCCTCCGCCTCCGTGCCCGTGGCGCTGTACGAGGCGGTGGAAGAGGGCCGGATCCGACCGGGAGACCTGGTGGTCCTGGTGGCCTTCGGCGGCGGCCTGACGTGGGCCTCTTGCGCCCTCCGCTGGGGGTAGGGAGGGGAGGCGGTGGGGAAGCTCGCGTACGTGTTCCCCGGGCAGGGCGCCCAGTACGTGGGGATGGGCGCGGACCTGGCCGCGGAAGTTCCCCAGGCGCGGGCGCTGTTCGACCGGGCGTCCTCGGTGCTGGGTGTGGACCTGCTGGACCTGTGCCGCCACGGCCCCGAGGAAGTCCTCCAGCGGACGGAGAACACGCAACCCGCCATCTTGGTCACCAGCCTGGCCTGCCTGGAGTCCGTGCGGGGCCGGGTCCCGGACCCCGCGGTGGCCGCGGGGTTGAGCCTCGGGGAGTACACCGCCCTGGTCTGCGCGGGGGCCTTGGAGTTCGAGGACGCGGTGTGGCTGGTCCGCCAGCGGGGGGTGTTCATGCAGCAGGCCACGGGGGACCGGGATACCGCCATGGCCGCGGTGTTGGGGCTGGCCGCGGAGGAGGTGGAGCGCGTGTGCCAGGAGGCCTCCCACCTGGGGGTGTGTGAGGCCAGCAACTACAACGCCCCCGACCAGGTGGTGGTGGGGGGAGACCGGGCCGCGGTGGAGGAGGCGGTGCGCCGAGCCAAGGCCGCGGGCGCCCGGCGGGCGGTGTTGCTGGCGGTCTCCGCGCCCTTCCACACCCGCCTCATGCGGCCCGCGGCGGAACGGCTCCAGGCGGCGTTGGACCAGGTGAGCCTGCGGGACGCCCGGATCCCCGTGGTGGCCAACGTGACCGCGGAGCCCGTCCGGCGGGCGGACCAGATCCGGCGTCTGCTGGTGGAACAGGTGTGTAGCCCGGTGCGGTGGATGCAGTCTGTCCGGCGGATGGCGCAGGACGGGGTGGACACCTTTCTGGAGCTGGGGCCTGGGACGGTCCTGTCGGGGCTGGTGAAGCGGTGCGCTCCTGGGGCCGCCACCTTCCACGTGCAGGACCTGAGTTCGCGGGACCGGACGGTGGCCGCCCTGGCCGGCGCGGCCCTGGAGGCCTGAGGTGGCCATGGCGGTCCGCCTGGACGGGAAGGTGGCCCTGGTGACGGGCGGCTCCGGGGCCATCGGAGGCGCTGTGTGCCAGGCGCTGGCGCGGGCGGGTGCCGCGGTGGCGGTGCACTACGGTACCAACCGGGACGGGGCCCTGCAGGTGGCGGACCGCATCCGCAGCGAGGGCGGGCGCGCGGTGGTGGTGGGGGGCGACGTGGCCTCCGAGGAGGACGTGGAGCGGTTCTTCCGGGAGGTGCGGGAGCAGCTGGGCCGGGTGGACATCCTGGTGAACAACGCCGGTACCCTCCGGGACGGCCTGGTGGTCCGCATGCGGCTGGAGGACTGGCGGCGGGTCCTGGACACCAACCTGACGGGGACCTTCCTGTGCACCCGGGAGGCCCTCCGGGACATGCTGCGGGCCCGGTGGGGCCGCATCGTGAACGTGACCTCGGTGGTGGGGCTGGTGGGCAACGCGGGGCAGGCCAACTACGTGGCCGCCAAGGCGGGCATCGTGGGCTTCACCAAGGCCGTGGCCCGGGAGGTGGCCTCCCGCCACGTCACCGTGAACGCCATCGCCCCCGGGTACGTGCACAGCCGGATGACGGAGGGCCTGGACGAGGACCAGCGCCGGTTTTTGGTGGGGCAGATCCCCATGGGACGGACCGGCCTGCCTGAGGAGATCGCCCCCGCGGTGGTGTTCCTGTGCAGCGAGCAGGCGGCCTACATCACCGGCCAGGTCTTGAACGTGGACGGTGGTATGGTAATGAAGTAAGGGAAAAGAAGCGGGCGCGGCGAGGGAGGCGGAGATGAAGTCAACGTTCGACCGGGTCAAGGACATCGTGGTGGAGCAGCTGGGTGTGGAGGAGGACGAGGTGACGGAAAACGCCTCCTTCGTGGAGGACCTGGGGGCGGACTCCCTGGACGTGGTGGAGCTGGTGATGGCGCTGGAGGAGGAGTTCGGCATCCAGATCCCCGAGGAGGAGGCGGAAAAGATCCAGACCGTGGGGCAGGCGGTGCGGTACATCGAGGAGCACCTGCCCGCGGCCAAGGAGGGGTAGGCGCCCTGCGGCCGCGGGGCCCTGGAAGGACGGTGGCCCGCAGCCGCACGGGACGGCGGTCAGCCGGGTGGCGCGTTTGAGCCAGAAGCGTCGGGTCGCGGTCACCGGGGTGGGGGTGGTCAGCCCCATCGGCCTGGGCAAGGACGCCTTCTGGACTGCCCTGCTGGAGGGCCGCAGCGGGGTCCGGCGGATCGAGTCCTTCGACCCCTCTCCGTTTCCCACGCAGATCGCCGCGGAGGTGCTTGACTTCGACCCGCTGCAGTACATGGACCGCAAGGAGGCCCGGCGCAACGACCGCTTCGTGCAGTTCGCCATCGCGGCCACCCGCATGGCCCTGGAGGACGCGGACTTCCGGATCACGCCCGCCAACCGCGACCGCGTGGGCGTGGTCCTGGGCTCCGGCATCGGGGGCGCGCACACGTGGGAGGAACAGCACCGGGTGTTGCTGGAGCGGGGCCCGGACCGCGTGAGCCCTTTCTTCATCCCCATGCTCATCAGCAACATGGCCGCGGGCATGGTGAGCATCCTGTTCGGGGCGCGCGGCCCCAACACCTCCGTGGTCACCGCCTGCGCCACCGGCGGCCACTGCATCGGGGACGCCTTCAAGATCATCCAGCGGGGGGACGCGGACGCCATGATCGCGGGCGGGACGGAGGCGGCCATCACCGCCCTGTCCATCGCCGGCTTCTGCTCCATGAAGGCCATGTCCACCCGCAACCACGAGCCCGAGCGGGCGGTGCGCCCCTTCGACCGGGACCGCGACGGGTTCGTCATGGGCGAGGGGGCAGGGGTGGTGGTGCTGGAGGAGCTAGAAAGCGCCCGCGCCCGCGGCGCCCGGGTGTACTGCGAGCTGGTGGGGTACGGCATGAGTGCGGACGCCTACCACATCACCCAGCCGGACCCCGAGGGGGAGGGGGCGGCCCAGTGCATGGCGCGGTGTCTCCAGGACGCGGGCCTGCATCCGGAGGAGGTGGACTACATCAACGCCCACGGCACCAGCACGCCGTACAACGACAAGTTCGAGACGCTGGCCATCAAGCGGGTGTTTGGGGACCACGCCTACCGGCTGGCGGTGAGCTCCACGAAGTCCATGACGGGTCACCTGCTGGGAGCCGCGGGTGGCGTGGAGCTCATCGCCTGCGCGCTCAGCCTGTACCACCAGGTGCTTCCCCCCACCATCAACTACGAGACGCCGGACCCGGACTGCGACCTCGACTACGTGCCGAACCGGGCCCGTCGCGCGGACGTGCGGGTGGCCCTGTCCAACGCCTTCGGGTTCGGCGGCCACAACTGCACCCTCGCGGTGCGGAGGGCCGAGGACGCCTGAGCTGTCCATGGGCCTGGAAACCACAGACCGTACCTCCGCAGAGCCCCTGGACCGCGAGCGGGTAGACCGGCTGCGGGAGCTGGAGGCGCGGCTAGACGTCCGGTTCCGGGACCTCACCCTCCTGAACCTGGCCCTCACCCACGGCTCGTACGCCCACGAGGAGGGACCCGAGCGCCTGGGCACCTACGAGCGGCTGGAGTTCCTGGGGGACGCGGTCCTGAACCTGGTGGTGAGCGACCACCTGTACCGGCGCTTTCCGGACCGCCACGAGGGGGATCTGGCCCGCCTGCGGGCGCGGTTGGTGAACGAGCCCACCCTGGCCAGCATCGCGCGCACGCTGGACCTGGGCTCCTACATCCTCCTGGGCCGGGGCGAGGAACGGGGAGGGGGCCGGGAGCGGTCCAGCATGCTGGCGGACGTGCTGGAGGCGGTGGTGGGGGCGGTGTACCTGGACTCCGGCTTCGGCGTGGCCCACGCGGTGGTGAGCCGGTGGTACGCGGAGCGGCTGGAGGGCCTGGACGAGGTCCCCGCAGACTTCAAAAGCCAGCTGCAGGAGTTCGTCCAACAGCGCGAGCGGAAGCTGCCGCGGTACCGCATCACCGCCACGGAGGGGCCGGACCACGCGAAGGCCTTCGTGGCGGTGGTGGAGGTGGGCGGACGGGTGCTGGGCGAAGGACGGGGCCGCACGAAGAAGGAAGCAGAGCAGTCGGCGGCGGCGGAGGCCCTGGTGCGCCTGGGGCTTCTGGCCGCCCGTCCGCGGGCGGGATGAGCGAGGGCAGACGTGGAGCAGCTGTGGGCACCGTGGCGGCTGGCCTACATCAAGGGGCCTGAACCGGAGGGCTGTATCTTCTGCACCAAGCCCGCGGAGGACCGGGACGAGGAGAACCTCATCGTCTGGCGCGGGCGGTCCGCTTTCGTGATGCTGAACCGCTTCCCGTACAACAGCGGGCACGTGATGGCAGTACCCGTCCGGCACACGGGGGAACTGGACGACCTCACGCCCGAGGAGGTGGCGGACCTGTGGGAGGCGGTCCGCAGGTCCGTGGGCGCGCTGCGCCGGGCTTTGGGCGCGCAGGCGTTCAACATCGGGATCAACCTGGGGCGGGCCGCGGGAGCGGGGATCACGGACCACCTGCACGTGCACGTGGTGCCCCGGTGGGTGGGGGACACCAACTTCATGCCCGTGCTGGCGGACGTGAAGGTCATCCCGCAGCACCTGCTGGACACCTACCGCCAGCTCCGGGAAGCCTTCCACCAGGACCGCTGAACGCAGAGGACGTGGCGGAGGCCGTCATGGGGGCGCGGGCAGCGGGTGGGCTGGTGGCGCTGGCGGTGGTGGCGTGGGCTATTGCCGCCTCCGGTGGGCCCGCGGAGGACGTGGGCGCGCGGGCCCACGGGCACGTGGTGGTCCTGGCGTCAGGGCCCCGGCTGGCCGGCACCCCGGCGGAGCGCAGGGCCGCGGAGTACGTGGCGGGCCACCTGCGGGCCCTGGGGTACCGGGTGGAGCTGTCGGCCTTCCCCTTCCCGTACTTCGAAGCGCGGGAGGTGACCCTGGAAGTCGCAAGCCCCGTGCGGCTGCGGCTTTCCCCCCGGGTGCTGTGGTTCTCCCCGCCCACCGAGGGGGTGCTGGCCGCGCGGTTGGTGGTGGCGGGGCGGGGTCTGCCGGAGGACTTCCAGGGGGTGGACGCGCAAGACGCGGTGGCGCTGGTGGAACGGGGCGCCGTCCCGTTTCTGGACAAGGTGGAGAACGCGGCCCGCGCGGGCGCGCGGGCGGTGGTGGTGTACAACCACGAGCCGGGGACCTTTACCGGAACCCTCACGCGGCGGACTAGCGTCCCCGCGGTGGGCCTGTCCCGGGAGGAAGGGCTGCGGCTGCGGGAGCTGGCGCGACGGGGGCCCGTGGTGGTCTCCCTCCGGGTGGACACGGTGGTGGACGTCCGCACCTCGTGGAACGTGGTGGGTAGCCTCCTCGGCCGGGGTGGGCGGGCCGTGCTGGGCGCGCACCTGGACTCCGTGGAGGGCAGCCCCGGGGCCAACGACAACGCCAGCGGCCTCGCCGTGGCCCTGGAGGCCGCGCGGCTTCTGCGGGTACGGCCCCCGGGGTGGACGGTGGAGGTGGTGGGCTTCGGAGCGGAGGAGGGCGGGCTGTTCGGCTCCGCCGCGTACGCGGGAAGCGACCGCGCGAGGGGGGTCGGGGCCATGTTGAACCTGGACATGGTGGGGGTGGGGCCGCGGCTGGTGGTGGGCAACACAGACCCAGACCGCCGGGTGGTGGACGCGGTGGCGCTGGTGGCGAAGCGGGTGGGGGAGGAGGTGGAAGTCCGGCGCGTGGGCTCCAGCGACCACGTGTCCTTCGAGCGCGCGGGGGTGCCCGCGGCCATGCTCCACCGCCCGGACGACCCCCACTACCACACGCCGGAGGACACCCCGGACAAGGTCCGGCCGGAGCTGCTGGAGCCCGTGGTGCGCCTTGCCGCGGAAGCCCTCCGGCACCCCGCCCTGCTTGTGGGAGCGCCGCAGCCGTCCCGGTGGGAGGCGTTCCGACCGCCCGGTCGGTTATAATGGCCTCAGTTCGACCGATCGGTCGACCAGGGAGGGACCGGGGTGCTCGTCCAGGACGACCTGCTGGCGCCGGAGGTGGTGCGGGACCCGTACAGCTACTTCGGCCGGTTGCGGGAGGTCGACCCCGTACACTGGAACGACCGCTGGGGTGGGTGGCTGGTGACCCGGTACGAGGACGTGGTGCGGGCCTTCCGGGATCCCGAGCGGCTGTCCAGCGACCGCATGGCCCACTTCCAGCAGGAGCTCACCGAGCAGGACCGCGAGAAGCTCCACGTGCTCATCAAGTACTTCTCCCGGTGGCTGGTGTTTACGGACCCTCCGTACCACACCCGGGTGCGGATGCTGGTGAACAAGGCCTTCACCCCCACCAGCGTGGAGCGGCTACGGCCTCGGGTCCGGCAGATCGTCCACGAGCTGCTGGACGGGCTGCAGCACCGCCGCCACATGGAGTTCGTCCGGGAGTTCGCCTTCCACCTGCCGGTGATCGTGATCTCGGAGTACCTGGGCGTGCCGCCGGAAGACCGGGAGGCGGTGAAGGAGTGGTCGGACGAGACCTCCCGCATCTTCTTCATCCGGGCGGACGACCCCGAGCGGCGGGAGCGCTCTCAGGCGGGCCTGGTGAAGCTGCTGGAGTACTTCGAGCCCCTCATCCACCAACGGCGCCGCACCCCCCGCGACGACCTGATTTCCGCCCTGGTGCAGGCGGAGGAACGCGGGGACTTGCTCAGCCACGACGAGCTGCTGGCCACCTGCACCGTCCTGCTGTTCGCGGGCCACGAGACCACCACCAACCTCCTGGCCAACGGGCTGCTGGCCCTGCTGCAGCACCGGGACCAGTGGGAGAGGCTGCGGGAGGACCCGTCCCGAAACCGTTCCGCCACCGAAGAACTGCTCCGCTACGACGGTCCCGTGAAGGCCACCTTCCGCTGGGCCAAGGTGGACGTGGAGTTGGGGGGGAAGACGGTGCGGGCGGGCGACCGGATGCTGCTGGTGCTGGCCTCCGCCAACCGGGACCCGGAGAAGTTCGCGGACCCCGACCGCCTGGACATTGCCCGGAACCCCAACCCCCACGTGGCCTTCGGCCACGGCATCCACGTCTGCCTGGGCGCGCCCCTGGCCCGCCTGGAAGGCCAGGAGGCGTTTGCGGCCCTGGTGCAGCGGTTCCCCACCTTGCGGCTGGCCACCGACCGCCTGGAGTACCACCCCACCATCGTCTCCCGAGCCCTGGCGGAGCTGCACGTGGAGTGGTAGCCGTGCGGCGGTTGCGCATCGAAGTCGACTACCACCGGTGCGTGGGGAGCAGCATCTGCGTGCTGACGGCGCCCAACACCTTCGCCCTGAACCCAGACGGGCAGTCCGCGGTGACCGACCCGGAGGGGGACGGCCTCGACAAGGTGCTGGAAGCCGCGGAGGGATGCCCCACCATGGCCATCACGGTGTTCGACGCGGACAGCGGGGAGCAGCTGTTCCCGTGACCGGGGCAGGTCCGTCGGCCGGCAGCACCTCCAGGATCCGGTCTACCCGGAAGGTCCGCTCCTCCTGGCGCCGGGCGCAGTAGGCCCGCAGGGCCAAAAAGGCACGCCCCCGGTACTCCACCTCCGACACCTGGACCGGGCGGACCACGCGCCGCGACTTGTCCCCGTTGGGCTTCAGGTACACGATCTCCAGCGCCCTCCCCTCCGCCGCCGCCCGCTCCAACAGCTCCCGCCGCGTCTGCAGGGGCAGGGCGCGTTCCGCCTGCTGGTACTGGAACCGGGTGAGGAACTGCACGATCCGGTAGTCCACCCACACGTGCTTGCGCTGGATGGGCCGCCGGAGCACGATCCCTTCCAGGGTCCGGCAGCGGCTCAGGGCCACGTACACCTGGCCCGGGGCGAAGGCCCCGCGCCCGATGTCGATCACCACCCGGTCGAAGGTCTTCCCCTGGCTCTTGTGGATGGTCACCGCCCATGCGAGCATCACGGGCAGCTGGGTGTACCGGCCCACCACGCGGGACCGCAGCCGGCCTCCCTCCACGTAGAAGGAGAACAGCTCCCACGTGTGGGGCGTCACGTCCACCTCGGAGCCGTCCTCCAGCTGCACCACCACCAGGGGCTCCTCCGGGACCGGCACGTCCACCACCCGGCCCACAGTACCGTTCACCCACCGTCCCTGGGCGTCGTTGTTGACCATCATGACCTGCGCGCCCACCTTGAGCTCGAGCTCTGTGGGCGCGGGCGCGTGGTCTCCCGCGAACTCCCCCTCCAGCAGGCCGTAGAAGGTGTACGTGCGGCCCGGCAGCCGCCCCAGCTGCTCGCGGTTCACCGCCTCGGCCAGGCGGTTGGTGGCGGTGAGCTGTACGTACAGCTCGTGGGGGGCGGGCTCGAAGTCCGGCTGCACGCGGCGGTTGAGCGCCTCCAGGTGGTGGTCCGTCACGGCCCCGTTGCGGATGGCTCCCAGCAGTTCCAGGAAGTCCGCGTCCTGCTGCCGGTACACCTTCTCCAGCTCCACCAGCACCACGTCCAGGCCCTCGAAGGCCTTGGCGCTGTAGAAGTACGGGGTCTCGTACACCGCCTGCAGGGCCTTCCGCTCCGCGCCCGTGACCACAGGCGGCAGCTGGTACAGGTCGCCGAAGAAGGCCATCTGCACCCCCCCGAAGGGCCGGTTGCGGCGGGGGCCGTGGGCGCGCAGGAAGCGGTCCACGCAGTCCAGCAGGTCCGCCCGCACCATGGAGACCTCGTCCACCACCAGGGTCTGGAGCTGCCGGTACACGCTGTCGCGGTCTCCCGGAAGCAGGTGCGCCACCCGGTCGGGGGTCACGTCGGGCCGGAACCCGAAGAAGGAGTGGATGGTCTGGCCGCCCACGTTCACCGCCGCCACCCCCGTGGGCGCCAGCACCACCGTGCGTTTCCGGGTGGTGCGGACGAAGTGCCGGAGGAGGGTCGACTTCCCGGTGCCCGCGCGCCCCGTGACGAGTACGTGCCGCTGGGAGCCTTCCAACAGCTCCAACGCCCTTCGGAACTCCGGGTTGAGCTCCACCGCCTCCGTGCCCAAGGCCCCTCCGGACTCCCCCCGGCGGCTCAGCCGGTCCCCACACCCAAGGGAATCCACCGCAGCCAGTCTAGCAGGTGGGGGGCCGCAGGAGGCACAGCCCGAGGTACCCTGGATGCCGAAAGCCGAAGAGGATCGGGTGTCCGGGAAAGAACGGCGTCTGTGGCTGCTGTTCGGCGCCCTGGTGGCTGCCGCCTGGGTGCTGGTGGCGGCCGCCGTGTGGCCGCTCCTCCGGGGACGCTGAGGGGACAAGCCCAGCGGGGCCGCCGCCCGGCCCTTGACATACACTACCCAGTACCGTATAAGAGGGGCGAGAGCTCTGCCGGAAGGAGGTGGCCGGGATGCGTGGGTGCACGGGAACCGCAGACCGGGTGGTCCGGGTGTTGGTGGGGCTGGGAGCGCTGGCCTTGGCCCTCCAGCAGGGGGCCTCCACGGTGAGTTACGTCCTGTACGCGGTGGCTGCGGTGGGCCTGCTCACGGGCCTGGCAGGCCGCTGCCCCCTGTACGCGGTGCTGGGCCTGCAGACCTGCGGCAAGCCCCGGAGCTGAAGCCGGACGCGGGAGCGGGCGGCGATGTCGGAGGTCCTGCGAGCCCGTGTGGCGCTGAAGCCGCTGGGGCGCTACCGCTTCCGGGTGGAGATGGACCGTCCGGAGTGGGCCCTGGTGGTGGACGAACC
>FWWL01002831.1_pt1 | contig 34061 bp, 37 predicted proteins | sample 2228331 | NCBI WGS metagenome assembly FWWL01 (sample SAMEA103939775, study PRJEB20133) | metagenome
GCGGTGTATCGGTCGTTTGGATGCGGGTGCGATGCGGGCTATAGAGCGCGCGTTGGCGATTACATTGGGCTTATTGGCATATGGTTCAGCAGGCGAGGAGATGTTTTCTGGTGGAGAGGGCTGAGGATAGTGCGCTTCAACAAACGCGGGTACACTTCTTGGGAGCTAGGGGCATAGAAGCGGTGGTGGCGATAGACCATACACAGGGCAATCAGGCAACGCTCAGGTGGTTGCTGTACGATGGGCACGGCAACTTGGTGCGCACGATGGCGCCTGATCACAGGCTGTCGGGTTGGCAGTTTCGTGGGGTATGGGGCGAGGTGCAGGGCAACCTTGCGCTTGGCAGGGGTTATTGCGCGAACTTAGGTCATGTAGAGGACGAGACGGGCTTGGTCTATATGCGAGCGCGGTATTATGAGCCAGCGACAGGTCGGTTTATCAGCGAAGACCCTGCACGGGATGGAGTGAACTGGTATCTCTATGCCGATGGGAATCCGGTGAATAGAGTTGATGTTGAGGGTAGAGACGCAATTGCAGACATAACCCAGTTTATCGGTAATATACTCGTAGCCATAGGTATCTTGATGCTTGGTGGAATATCTTTTCAAGCGGAATGGGCTGCTGAGTATATAGGCGATAAAATCGTCGACAAAATTGTGGAGATTAGTGAAAGTCCGAATGTGAAGCAACTTGTGCCATACCTGAAATTGTTGCGCGACCTGAAAGGTATTGCTGAGAACTTAGCTAAGGGTGAGTTAGATCCAATCAGTGAGGTTGCAAAGCGATGGGCAGGATATAACATGATTATTTTAGGTCAGCTTCTGCTCACTGAGGCTGAGTGGATGAGTCCTGGTGAGGGAGAGTGGTGGGGCTATGAGTTCTAGATCAATTTTGTTAATTTCAATTTTATTCGTGTTTATCAACTTGATTGTAATTGCCATAGGCATCTATTGGCTGCTGGCTCTTTATTATGATTTGCCCTTATCTGCGACATTCAGACAGCTCTGCCTATCGCGTGCACATCGGTTAGGTGTAGGAGCAGAATATCAGGTTGGACGCTGGCTACTCATCGCTTGTTTTGTCTTACCCGTGATACTCTTGTGGTCGTGGTGGAAAGGGTATAAGGAGCAGAGATGAGGCAGGTCTCTTTGCTTAGAGGACCCCTGATGTAGAGAGCTCCTGTGGGTGCACTGGTTAGGAGGCGAAGGATCAAGATGTAGTGGTAGACCCGATGCGTGAGACAGGTATACTTCCCCTGAGGTGAACCAAGCGATGCGAACCGTTCGTGGCATCTATCAAGACGGAACCATCCGCCTGCTGGAACCAGTGAACCTCAAAGACCAGCAGGAGGTCGTGGTCTTCCTCACAGAAGCGGGTGAGACCGACCATCCTGCGTTGCGCTATGCAGGCATGCTCAGCGACCTGACGCCTGAGGAACAGCAGGCGTTTGACGAGGCGTTGCACCATAGGTTTTGCGGTAAAACCTTCTGAGGCGGTATCGATGACCTTCAAAGTGGTGTTGGAACCGAGTGAGGAAGGTGGCTACACGGTCTATGTGCCTGCTCTGCCCGACTGTATCAGCGAGGGCGATACCCTTGAAGAAGCCCTGCAGAACATTCGGGAAGCGATCGAACTCTATCTGGAACCGCTAACAGATGCTTGAGATAAGCGAGGCGAAGGAAAGTTGGGCTCTAATATTCGGGGTGGTATTCGTGCGGTTCACGGAACCGATGTATCGGGTGCTTCTCCTGCCCCTGTTGGGGTGGGTTTGGTGGACAGGGCGTGGTCTGCTGGGTGTCAGCAAAGCACGACGACGCACCATTCTGTTCCTGCGGGGGCTACTCATCACGCTCATTGTGCTGGCGTTGGCAGGCGCACAGTGGGTGATGACCCCCAACCGCGTCTGTCGGCGAGCATCTCAGATGAAGGGCGCGAACAAGCACGCCAATTGATCCGCGAGGCGCTGAGCAAAAGTCCTTCCGAATCGCTCACGGGGCTGATTCTGTTCGGTGCGGACGCTCAGAGAGAGTGGCTTCCGTCGGAGGGGCGTCCCTTCCAAAACTTTCAGGCGCGCCCCGACCCCGATGGCACCGAGATTGCAGGCGCGCTTCGGCTTGCCACCGCACTGTTCCCACCCGGATACGCTCGGCGAATCGTGCTTCTGTCCGACGGCAACGAGACCTCAGGGCTGGCACGCACCACGGCTGAGGTCGCCCGAACCGAGAGCATCGCCATCGATACCGTGCTTCTCCCCACAGCCGTCGGCGCGAACGAAGTGCTTCTTGAACAGGTCGAACTGCCCAGCACGGTCAAGGTGGGCGAGCCGTTTCCTGTGCGGATGACCCGACGCGCACAAGACGATGCCGAAGCGCGAAGGGTGTTAGACCGTGAGGGCACACCTGTAAAAACGCTGAATGGGTCGCTCTCGCCTGGCGTGAACCTGCCTGAAGTCAGAGCGCACAGGGGCATCTCGCCTGCGTGCCACGCTCGACTCGTCCAGCGATACCGACCCACGCAACCCTCTCGGCTTAGCCCTCACGCGCGTGCAGGGCGAGCCGACCGTGCTCATTGCAGAGGGGCAGGCAGGCATCCGTGAACCGCGGGTGCGCGCGCTTCGGGCAAACCGTATCCGTGCCGAAGTGGTCGGCAGGCACAACTTCCCCAGCCGTGAGGAACGCCTGCAGGACCACGACGCGATTCTCTTCAACGACTCCCCTGCCGACGCCCTATCGCCCCAGCAGAGGGTTGCGCTCCAGAACGCTGTGCGCGACACAGGCGTCGGCTTCATCATGATTGGGGGCGAACGCTCCTATCAGCCTGGTGGCGACTTCGGCACGCCCATCGCCGAGAGGCTCCCTGTCGATGGAGAGGGACGCCACCGCGAGGTCATCCACGCTTCAACAGGGGTGCTGATTGTGGACGCTTCGGGCAGGATGAACCACTCTATCGGTCAGCACAAGGTGGCGCACTGGGCGGCGGAAGCGTCTCTCAAAACCCTGCAGATGCTCAGGGACAACGACCGCTTCGGCGTGATTCTCCGCAGCCACGGCTCCGACTGGCTCACGCCCGAGAGGGCAGACTCGAACGCCGACCCCTTCCGCGGCGATGGGCGCGTGTTTCAGGGATGTCACGGGCGTCGCGCAGGTCAGCCTGTCAGTGCCATCTATCCCATCGGAGAGCGCGAAGCCATTATCAAGGTGCTGAACCGAATCGATGGCACGGGGGGCGGGATTTTCGTGCGGGGAAGCCTTGAGAGGGCGCGTGCGGGAATGCTCCAAGAGATGCCGAACCGCTCACGCCACATCGTGATGCTTGCCGATGCCGACGACTGCGATGAGCCGGAAGGCAGTCTCGAAATCGCTCGGCAACTGCGGGCGATGGGCGTCACGCTCAGCGTGATTGCTTTCGGCAAGGGCAAAGACACCAAGTTCCTGCAGGCACTGGCACGCACAGGGGGTGGGCAGTTCGATGAGACGGTCGATGCCAGTGCCCTCCCGCGCCTGTTCACCGCCGATGTCAGCACGATGACGCGCAATAGGATTGAGGAAGGTGCGTTCATCCCGAAGGTGAATGCGACCGACGAACGCCTGCGCGAGGTGGACTGGAGCCGAACTCCGCCCCTGCTGGCGTATAACCTCACTTCAGAGCGTCCGCTGGCGCAGACCCTGATGCGCACGCACAAGCACGACCCCCTGTTGGCAATTTGGCAGTACGGCTTGGGCAAGGTTGCCGCGTTCACTTCGGATGCGCAAGCCCGTTGGGCAGGGCGGTGGGTTGCGTGGGGCGACTACAGCCTCTTCTGGGCGAACATCGTGCGGAGCGTGATGCGCCCCTCCGAAACTCGCAACTACACGCTCACCGCCTCCATCCGAGAAGGCAAGGGCATCGCCGAACTCCAAGCCTTCACGCCAAGCGGAGAGCCTATCACGAGCCTCACTCCAAGACTGCGGGTCGGTTTGCCCAACGGCGAACAGCGCGAAATCGAGATGCAAGTGGCTGGCGCAGGACGCTATCAGGCGCAGTTTCCTCTCAGTGGCACGGGCATCTACACGCTGGGCGTGCAGGAGACCCTGCCCGACAGCACGCAACTCCAAGTGAGCACGGGGCTTGCTGTGCCCTACCCACAGGAGTACCGATTCACCCGCCCGAACCGCGCCTTGATGGAGCAGGTCGCCAGCATCACGGGCGGGCGTTTCAACCCCCAGCCTGCGCAGGTCTACGAGCGACCGCCAATCGTCCAGCCTGCCCATCGCGATTTGTGGAGTCTCGCTATCTTGGTTGCGCTCCTGCTGTTGATGGTGGACATCACGATACGGCGCGTGGTGATGGGCGTGCCTGAGTTTGTCAGCGTGCTTCTGAAACAGTTGCACTGGCGTCGGCGTCTGCGACCGCAGACCGCGCCTGCCACTGCGACTCGGCTCCAGCAGGCGAAGGCGCGCGCTGGCACGCGCCGTGTGTCGGCTGAAAAGGGCAATCGGCAGGGGGTCGTGGGCAACGGGAACCGCCCCAGCACGACTGCTGAACCCGCACCGAGCGCGCCACCTGCGAACCGTGCGCACGCGCCCCCCACACCTTCCAACGAGAGTACCGATACCCTGAGCCGATTGCTCAGCGCCAAAAAGCGGACACGGTAGCAGGAAGCGAGCCACCTATGCCCAATCGATAGGCTATGCCGAGCTACCGAGTGAGCGAGTTCATCGTGTTCCTGCCGACTCAGCACTACGAAGCGACGCGCCACTTCTACGGGCAGGTGCTGGGACTGCGCCTTGTGCTGGAGCAGACCGACTGCTGTATCTACGAAGTCGCGAGCGGGAGCTATTTGGGCTTCTGTCAGCGCGCTGAAGTGCCCCAACCAGCCGAGCGCGTTATCCTAACCCTCGTGAGCGACAAGGTAGACGCTTGGTACGAACACCTGAAGGCGCACGGCGTACCCATCACCAAACCCCCCACCGCCAACGAGCGCTATCAAATCTATCACCTGTTCGCTCAAGACCCCAACGGCTACTTGGTAGAGATTCAGCGGTTCGACGACCCGAACTGGAATAGGTAAGCAGGCGGTATAATACCGCTACTATGTCGAGGCTGGCATTTGCTCATCCGTGGCTTGCGCGCATTCGCCCGACCGCTACCTTCCAGATTTCGGGCGCAAAGGTGGAGCTCTACTCGGTCGCACCGACCAACATCCATCGTGTTCCTGCCGATGTGCTGATTCTGCCTGCTGATGGCACTCTGCGCATGGGACGCGGGATACGCAAGCAGGTGCGCGACTATGGTGGGTTCAACCTCATCGAGCAAGAGGTCGTTCCCTACGCGCCTTTGGAGCCTCAGGGCGTTCTCGTCAGCTCAGGCGGGCGCACGAAGTTCAAGCAGATTGTCCACTGCAACATCTACGACGCCCAATATACCACCGACGCCACGCTCCAACTCTCTGCGCTGAGCCGTGCGCTGGAGCAAGCGAGCCAGCTGAACGCGAAAACCGTTGCGATTGCCGACTACACGATTGACTTCCGACGCGCCATCGCTGAAGAGACCGCTTGGACCATCGCCCAACTGCTCCACCAGCGTCCAAGCACCTTGCAGGAGTTCCGAATCGTCTGTACCGACCCTGTGAATGCTTGGGTTTACGCACAGGTGTTGGGCTGGGTGGTGAGTTCGGGCTTGGCGCCCTACACCCGAATGGTGCGCGTGCGCCACACCGCCTTCCATGTGGCAAGTGCGAAACACTGGTCGGAAGTGCCTGCGCACGGCTTGTGGCACTTCACCGACACGACGCTGAACCCGAACGGGGAAGTCGCTAAGCGAGGCAAGATGATTTTGCAGGAGAAGATGCGCGAACTTGCGCCCATCGCAGTGGGCGATGCGACCATCACACCCAGCGGTTCGCTTCTGCAAGACTTCGTCGTTCATCTTGCGCTCAGCGCGCCGAGCCAGCCGACTAACTTGGAGACGCTCCAGTCGGCAGTTCGGGCAGGCATTTCGCTCTCGCACCACCAGAGCCTGCGCACCCTGCTTATCCCCATGCCCAGTACACTGAACGGGGTCGACCGCGCTACCTTCGCCCAGACAGTGGTGGAGACGCTCAACGACTTCTTCCACGAGCTGATTGCGAAGACCGAGCGCGTTATCCTGCTCGGTACGGACAGCCAGCAGGTGGCGGAGTGGCAAAAAGCCATCGACCAACTGCGCGCATGGGTGAGTTTGCCTCCGCTGGAAGAGCCGTTGGAGGTATACGGATGAGGAGGCTTTGGCAGGACACTGTGCGCCATTTAGGACAAAGCAAGGTATTTGACCTCACCCCCCCAGCCCCCCTCTCCGCAAGCGACCCTACCCGTCATTCCGAGCGAAGCGAGGAATCTCAAGAACCTCTCACCCACCCCCGCCCTCCCTTTCCCGACGCTTCGGGAGAGGGAGGGAGCCAGACTCCCCTCTCCTACAGCGTGGGAGAGGGGCAGGGGGTGAGGGCTGAAAGATTGGAGAGGGGGAAAGGGGGTGAGGTTCACGCTCAGCCGTCGCCAAGTAGAAGACGGTGGGACAGAGTGATTACTTGCCTCCTTTGGCTGTGTCTGGTTTGGCTCTCTGCGTATACGCAATCGCTTCCGCCTTCGGTTTCCCTCACGCGCCAGATGGGGCTGGAAGGGCGTGTGATGTGGGTGGATGCCACCGCTAACCTCAACTGGCTCATCGACCGCGACAAGATTAAGGAGTTCGTGCGCAACTGCAAGCGCGTCGGCATCAACCTCATCGTGCTGGATGTGAAACCTGTTAGTGGGCATGTGCTTTACAACAGCCGAATTGCCCCGAAACTGACCGAATGGCGCGGGATTCAGGTGCCTCCCGACCTCGATATCCTGCAGGTGTTTCTGGAGGAGGCGCATGCAGTCGGGCTGGAGGTTCACGCGAACATCAATGTGCTTTCCGAAGGGCACAAGATGTTCAACACAGGACCTGCCTATGACCATCCCGATTGGCAGATGGTCGCCTACTCGCGTCAGCGCACCTTAGTTCTGCCTGATGGCACGCGCTACGAGCTGAACCGCTTCGACACCACGCCCCCGCCCGATGGCATCTCTGCCTACCGACGCAACCCTGCGCCCCTGCCACCGTCCGGACGCACTTGGGCATACGCCATCCTCACCGACGACCTGCGCGTGCTGGCATTAGTGGACGGGATGTTCGTCGATATGCCGATAACCCCGCCTGAAAACGGCTGGGTACTGGTGGCGGACGGTCAAGCGGCGCTCCAACTCGAACGGCTGAGCCAGCTCGGAGTGGACTTACGCCTGTTCTCCCAACCCATTTTGCAACCGATTGCCGAATCGGACACGGAGGGGATTGCGGTGTTCGTCAGCCCGCTCCACCCTGAGGTGCGCCAACGGCTGTTGGACATCATCCGCGAAATCTGCACGAACTACCCGATAGACGGCTTTGTGTTAGACCGAATGCGCTGGGCGAATGTGTACACCGACTTCTCGCCGAGGGCGCGCGCCGAGTTCGAGGCGCGCTACGGACCCGTGATGAACTTCCCTGACGACATCCTCAGCCCGCCTTTGCTTCCCCGCGAAAGTTATCGGCGCGGACCGCGCTTTGCGCAGTGGGTGCAGTTCCGAGCGGAGGTCATTCGCGACCTGATGCGCGACATCCGACGCACCATCGAATCGGTGCGCCCGATGCCGATCGGAGCCTATGTCGGCAGCTGGTACCCGATTTACTTCGAACTGGGCGTGAACTGGGGCAGTGATACTTTGGAGCGTCCCTACAGCTTCGTGAGCGACGAGTATCGGCTCAGCTCATACCTATACGATATGGACTACCTGATGCCGGGCGTCTACTTTGGAGTGCCGTTTATGTCGGAAGCACCCCTCTATGATGCCGACGAGGTACGCACGGTAGAAGGCATGACCCGACGCGTAATGCAGTGGACGAACGGCGACCTGTTCGTCTATTCGGGCATCTATGCGCTGGACTATCGGGGCGACCCATCGGGCTTTGAGCGGGCGATACGCGCTGCAAGGCTCAACTCGCACGGCGTGATGATTTTCGACGCCTCGCACATCGTACAGTGGGACTGGTGGGACACTATTCAGCGTGGGTTAGGCACACCCGACGGCATAGGTGAGAACACGCCTCTGGCACCACACCAGTTGCCCTCGCTCCTGCCCAGCCTACGCCAGACGATTCTGAACGGCAACAACGGCAACGGCTTGGCACGGTAGGGCATTCTGTTCTATGTGGAGGTGGGCAGGTATACTCCACAGAGCAATTTGCGACATCGCCCACCGCCTTTATATAAAACCGTCCACGCGCTGGCCCCCCATACTTCAGCCAATTTGTCTCACGAATCCCAGTAGTTGGGGCGTTTGATGTAATAGACAATCAAAGGCACAACGAGAACCCCGACAAACAACAACAGCATAATTATCCAGTAGTTCTCGGAGTTCAAGAAGTCTAAACCTGAACCTGAACCGAACCTTCGTGCTCCTATGGGCATCTTCAATCCCTCCTCACAAGAAAACCGGGACACGGATTTACCGCATGAATTTCACTCTGGGGGAAGGTATCAGGTAGCCCTGATTATCCCACAACAACAGCTGAGCCTGCTGGACATCCTCCGCATTCTCATAGTAGGCATACGAAAACACCCACTGCCCTGTCTCATCAAAGAAATGGGCTTGATATATCGGAGAAGGCTTCAGCATAGCCCAAGAGGCGCGTACCTGAAAGTCTTTTTCGGGCAGCGCAAGCAAAAGATAGGTTTCAGAAAAGCTTCTCATCTGTTGGTATACTCGCTCCGAAGACTTGTATCGTGAAAGAGGATAAAAACCCTTGTTGTTCGCCAAAACGATGCCATACCAACTGAATCCTCTGACCGCTATAGTACGCTGATGCGTTTGGAGCGTTGTAGACCACCAGAGACTACGCTGGGGATTCGGCAAAGTAGGAATGCCAGTGATTTCCACGAAAAAATCACCATCTAATGTCCCTGAATGGTCGTAGCCCAACTGGCGAGGATTCGCAATCGTGATTGCTGTAGGCTGAACCTTGTCTACCCGAACAAACTGACCTATCTCATTCTCTGAGAGACCCAAGATGATGATTTCTGTGTCTTGCTTCCGTCCAAAGCGCATAGACTGGACTAGATGCTCTCTCTCATCGGGTGGAAGGGAGGGGCTTAGGGGGGCTAAGATATCTAATTCTTTTGCTTTCTGATAGACTGCCATAGTGATTGCTTGGGCGTCTGAATCGCGCACAGTGAGCATGTATGTGTAGATAGCGAGAGGTGCCAACACGCAAGTCAGAGCAATAAAAAACCAGTTTAGAAAACGCTTTATCTTCATGGTTTACCTCCTGTGAACACCTCGGCGATAGAAAACAGGGATAGCGAGAGACACCAGAATTTCGATGTCCCTATCAACATTGTCATTTTTCAGCTCTCGGTTGACTGTCCTACGCCGTAGGTATTCGAGGCTCAAGAAAAGAACAGCCATAGTGCCTATAGCAAGGAGTAACGGCACTATTATCTGTCCACTCGGATCCACCGCGTTTATCGGGTCATTCACGCAGTAAGCGTAGGCATTCAAAGTCAGGGGCGTAAAAACCGAACCCAGCCACGGGTCTTTCTGCAAAAACCGACCTGTGTAGGGGTCGTACCACCGTACCCCCACCTTCTGCAACCCGCCTATGTTCGGCTCAGACCGATAGCCCCAAGCACCGTTCCAACCGTACACCTCAGGCGAGCCACTCACCAAGTCGCCATACGCATCCGCAATCGGCGCCATCGCTGGAGATTGTCCCGCATCGGCAGGGTTCAGCGTTGCGACCAAGTCGCCCCGCCACGACCACTGTTGACCCACATCCCCCCGCTCCAGCAAGCCGAAACCGTAGGGATGCGCCAGCCACTGACCGTCCACCCGCTCACCGAGCAGGGTACTGCCCGAATAGGCATACTCCACCACGCGGTTTGCCACACCATCCACTGTCTTCACCCGACGACCTAACCCGTCGTACACATAGTCTACCCCAGAAACAGCACCTGCTCAAGGGTTTGAGATTCTTCGCTTCGCTCAGAATGACGAGTGGGGGGAGTAGGGAGTGGGCAGTCGGCAGTGGGCAGAGTGGGGGCATGGGCAGTCGGCAGTGGGGAGCCTGTGCATTTTGGCGAAGCGAAGGGTCTGCTCCCCTCTGCCGAAGCGTCGGGAGAGGGGGTGAGGGCGAACCCAGAAGCACACGGGCGAGACGCCCGTGCTACGAACGGAGAATGGCTGGGGGGGTGAGGGCGGAGATTCTTCGCTTCGTTCGGAATGACAGCTTATCTATCATTATCCCATTCCCTACTCCCTATTCCCCACTCCCCTCTCAGGTATACTCTCGCCAAATGACCACGACAGCACCTGCACTGACCCAAGAGGAGGCACAGCAGATTGCTCAGACCGCCCGCCAACTCATCCAGACCGTTGAGCAGGTCGTGCTGGGCAAGACCGAGACCGTGCGTATGATGGTAATCGGTCTGCTCAGTGGGGGGCATATGTTGGTGGAAGATATTCCGGGCGTCGGCAAAACCACCTTAGCCCGCACGATTGCCCGCGCAATTGGAGGGCAGTTCCGCCGTATCCAGTTCACGCCCGACCTCCTGCCCGCCGATGTGACAGGCTCGGTTATCTATAATCAGCGCACGGGACAGTTCGAGTTTCACCCTGGACCGATATTCGCCAATATCGCGCTGGCGGACGAAATCAACCGCGCCACGCCCAAAACCCAATCTGCCCTGCTGGAGGCGATGGAGGAGCGCACGGTGTCTGCCGAAGGCACGACCTATCCCCTGCCTCAGCCGTTCCTCGTGATTGCTACGCAGAACAACATCGAGATGGTGGGCACTTACCCTCTGCCTGAAGCGCAGTTAGACCGATTCTTCGCTAAGGTCTCGCTAGGCTACCCCTCCCGCGAAGTGGAGATGCGCATTTTGGAGACCCACCAAGTCGAGTCGCCCCTGAACCGAATCGAGCCAGTGATTACGCCCGAACAGTTGACCGAGATGCAGAAGCAGATTCGGCGCGTTTATGTCGGTTCGGGCGTGCGTCGCTATCTAGTAGAGCTGGTTCAGGCGACGCGCCACCACCCGAATATTGCGCTCGGCGCCAGCCCGCGCGCCTCGCTTGCGCTGTTGACAGGGGCGCAGGCGTTGGCAGTGCTTTCCGACCGCCACTATGTGATGCCCGACGATGTCCAGCGGATGGCAGTGCCCGTGTTGGCGCACCGCCTGATGACCCGCTCTGACCCGACAGGAAGGTTGGTAAGCGCGGAGGCGGTCATTCGCGAAATCCTGCTCCAAGTGCCCGTGCCGATTACAGGAGACGACTGATGCGCGAGTTTAAGCTCACTGCGCTGATGGCAGCGACCTCGTTCCTGCTCTGTTCGGGGCTTATCACCAACAACCGCCAGATGTACTGGATGGCGAGCGTGTTGGGCTTGCTGATGGCGGGCGCATATCTGCTGGTGCGTTATGGGGTGCGTGGGGTACGCGTAGAGCGCCAAGCCCCAGCCGAGATGATGGAAGGCGAGAGCGCAGAGGTGTCGCTGAGGCTTTACCTGTCTTCGCGCGTGATGGGCGAGGTGCAAGATGAAGTGCCGTCCGCTTTCGAGGTCGAACCGCTCCCGCCCGACGAGGAGCGTTCGGCTCAGCGCTATCGGCTCACCGCACGCCGACGCGGACTGCACCGATTAGGTCCCGTGCATCTCACGCTCTCCGACCCGTTCGGCTTATTCTTTCATCGGATGAGCCTTGCCGAGTACACCGAAATAGTGGTTTTGCCTCGTCCTGTTGCGCTCCCGAACTGGCACTGGGAGGGAGGTGGGCGGGGACGCTATACCGCCTCTTCAGTTCGGCGGGGTCAGCGTGGTGAGGGCACTGATTGGCACGGCACGCGCCCCTATGTGCCGGGCGACCCACTCCGCCGTATCAACTGGCGCGCCACCGCCCGACACGGCTCGTGGCATGTGCAGGAGTTCGAATCGAGCCAACTGGCGCCTGTGCTGATTGCGCTCGACCTCAGTACCTTGTGGCGTCCAGAGGGCGACACCTATCCCGACTTTGACCAAGCGTTGCGCCACATCGCTTGGATTGTGTTGGAAGCCCCTCGCCAAGCCGTGCGCCTGATGGTCTACTTGCCGAGTGAGGAGCCAATCACCCTCAGCCAATCCAACCCCCAAGAGTATCGCCAGTTCTTGCGTCGGTTAGCCCTGCTCCAGCCGAGCAGAAGTGCGCCTTTGATTGACGAACTGCCCCGCCTCGTGCAACAGTATGCTGACCAGTACCGAATCGTGCTGTTTGTACCTCCCCACCAGCGCGCTGTGTATGAGAGTGTCGTTCACCAGTACGGTGGGGCAGTGGAGTTGGTGTAGTGGAGAGAAACTTTGATGGTGGATTGAGGTATAAATAGGAGAGAGGAGCAAGATGAAACCTCTCACAATTGAGGGCACTTGGGAACAGGTTTTGCAGTTTGCAGATGCGCTCGCTGGCAAGCGGGTGCGTGTGCTTGTACTTGACTCACTGACTGTACCTTCCCATGCACCTAACGAAGCGACGAATATGGTGGAATACTTAGGTGACCTCATAGGTTGCTTGGAACTTCCCGGACCGCCTTATGCGGAGGATGTGAGTGAGGTCTTTTCCGAAATCGTGATGGAGAAGCATTCTCGTAGGGAGCAGAGATGATACTTTGTGATTCAGGTCCTCTCGTAGCCTTCTTCAATCGAATAGACCCTGCCCACCAGAGGAGTACAAGAGTTGATAACCTTAGATAAGCACTTCTACGCCTATCGTATTGGGGGCACCGATAGCTTTACGGTATTGCCATAGTCGCTCAATGCTCTCGAACCCAACAGTTGGGTATCCTATGCCTTAGGAGGGTACTATGGCAACGACAATCAAATGGCTCGGACATTCCACTTTTCTGGTCAAATCGCCCCAAGGCAAGCACATCCTCATCGATCCATGGGTTCAGGGCAACCCTGCGTGCCCAGAGAGCGCAAAGAACCTTGAACGCATCGACCTGATGCTCATCACGCACGGACACTCGGACCACTTTAGCGACGCAGTGCCCCTTGCGAAGCAGTTCTCGCCCACAGTGGTCTGCAACTACGAAATCTATCTCCACCTCAATCGGCACGGGGTGCAGACCGTCCAACCGATGAACAAGGGGGGCACGGTAAACATTGACGGCATCCAGGTCACGATGGTGAACGCCTTCCATAGTAGCGGAATCGACGAAGGCGGTCAGGTGTTCTATGGTGGAGAGTCTGCGGGCTATGTGGTGCGCCTCGAGGACGGCTTCACCTTCTACCACGCAGGCGATACCTGCCTGTTTGGCGATATGCGCCTGATTGGCGAACTCTACCAGCCGAAACTGGCGATGTTGCCGATTGGCGATGTGTTCACGATGGGACCGCGCGAGGCGAGCTATGCGATTCGCTTCCTGGGCGTGAGGCATGTCATCCCGATGCACTGGGGCACTTTCCCGCTCCTAACGGGCACGCCCGACCAACTGCGCGAACGGACGCGCGATATTGAAGGACTGGAGATTATTGCGCTACAGCCTGGCGAGTCCATCGAAGTCGGATGAGATACGCCATCAACAGGACGCCTGCGCTATCGATGAGCACATCGGTGAATAGGGCAGTGCGTCCGGGCACGAACGCTTGCTGAGTCTCGTCTAAGACGGCGCGCAGGATGCTGGTGACCACCGCCCAGCGCAAAGCGCGCCGTCGCTCCATTTCAAAAGTACGCCGAAACATCAGGTAGCCCAATAGGTTCAAGATAGCGAACCCGCAGAAGTGCGCCCCTTTGCGAACGATGTAGTTGATCGTATGCAAAACTTCGGGGCTGAGACGCTCCGCCAAATCGGGCGAGATACGGCTTAGAAATCCCACCAGCCAGCCGATAGAGTTCTCGGCACTGCCGATCTGCGACGACAGCACCACATACAGCAGAACCCACGCCAGCCACAGCAACACCCAAACCCAGCGTCTCACCGCACCAGTGCTCCCTGCATCGGGCGGGCGAGCGCAATCACGATAAAAATCAACATCGCCACCACCGCAACCGATGCGCCCGGCGGTATCGGTTGCCATAGCGCGACCAGAAAACCGATTAATAGGCTCACCATCCCCAAAATCCCGCTCCAGACCGTCATCCCACGAAAACTGCGTGCTAACAGGCGCGCCGAGCTCGCAGGCAGAACCAACAGCGCGCTAATCGGCAGAATGCCCACCGCCCGAATGCCGACTGCCACCGCCAGCGATAGCCCCACCAGAAAAAGCGTCTCAATCAAGCGCACTGGCACACCCTGTGCCTGAGCCAACTCACGATGAAAGCCGATTCGGATAAGCGGGCTGGCAAGCCCCAAAAGCAGAGCCAGCCCTATCAAGTCCATCCCCAGCAAGCGCCACAAGTCGCCCGCCTCCAACGCCAGCACATCGCCAAACAGCAACGCCGAGAGCGAAAGGGGCGTCTCCAATAGGTTCACCAGCGCAATCCCCAGTCCCGACACCCCCGTCACGGAGACCACCAGCAAGGTATCGGAAGGTAAGCGCGTGCGCGCCTGAAACCAAGCGACCATCAGCGCAAATAGGGGCGCAGTGAAGAGCAGGGTATCGCCCAACTGCCAGCCCAAGACGCCCGCCACTCCTGCCCCCACAAACGCTGAGTGCGCCACCGCATCGCTGAAATAGGCAACCCGCTGACCCACCACGAACACACCCAGCAGGGGATAGAAGACGCCCAGCAGCACCATCGCTATCAGGGCGTTGCGCACGAAATCGTACTGGAGCCATTCTGCAAGCATTTAGCCCTCCTCGTGATGATGATAGACCGCCACAGGATGCCCATACAACTGCTCCATCACGGGCATCTGAAGCACCTCGTCGGGCGTGCCCTGACAGATGAGCCGATGATGAATGCAGACCACGCGCGTGGCGTACCGACTGACGATGCTCAGGTCGTGTGAGACAATCAGCGTGCCGACTCCACGCTCGCAACGCAACTCTTCAATCAGGTCATAGAAGTGTAGGCGCGTGCCCACATCGATGCCTGTGGCAGGCTCATCGAGCAGGAGTAGTTTCGGCTCAGTCGCAAGCGCGCCCGCAATCACCACGCGCTGGAGCTCACCTCCCGATAGCGCACGCACCTCACGGTCGAGCAGATGCACAGCGTCCACCGCCTGAAGTACCTGTGCCAATCGCTCGCGCTTGCGGAACGCTTCGCCCAACATCGCTTGGAGCAGTTCGCGCACCAGCAAGGGCATCGTGCGGTCGAACTGCAACGCTTGGGGCACATAGCCAATTTGCTTGCGCTCGGCGCGGGTCAACTGTTGGGGCGACTTGCCCAAAATGCGTACCGTGCCCCCTTGATAGGGCAGTAGCCCCAACAGCACGCGCAGGAGTGTGGTCTTGCCCGCGCCGTTCGGTCCGATGAGCGCAACGGTCTCGCTGGGAGAAAGGTCAAAGCCGATGTTCTCCAGAACGACGCGCTCGCCCAGCACCACACGCACATCGGACAGCGAAACCAGCGGGCTAGTGTCTTGCATCACTTAATCGGAGGCGATTCGTACATCGCAAAAGCGTTATGATTGTGAATCGACTCGATCGATTCACACTCGGCGCGGAACCAGCGCACCTCTTTGCGATTTTGGAGCCGAATGACCATCTCGCGCACAGCGTCCTCCACAAAGCGCGGGTTCTCGTAAGTGCGCTCGGTCACATACTTTTCGTCCAAGCGTTTCAGCACGGGGTAGACCAGCGAGCTGGACGCTTCTTGCACGAGTCCGAGATAATCGTCGGGCAGTTGGGGCAGGCGGTCGTGGGTCTGAACCCAGAGCCGAACCATCGCCCGCTGATTGTGCGCCCCGTACTCCGAGATGGCTTTGCTACATGGGCAGAGCGTGATTGCAGGGAAGATGAACAGGCTGGTGGCGTTCAGCGTGCCGTTCTGGTAGAGGCAGTCCCATTCCACTTCCACATCGAGCAGTCCGGGCGTGCCCGACACAGGTGCTTCCACACGCAGGAAATAGGGGAACTGGAGCCGAAGCAAGGCGCGCCGACTGTTCAGACGCTCTTGGGTCAGCTGGAGTAGGCTTTGCACCTCCGCGGGTGTGTGGGGTTCACTCGCCCACTGATAGAGATTCTCCACCAGTCGGCTCATGTGGGTTCCGCGCTGGTCAGCTTCGATATCGACACTCAGTTCAGCGTTTGCGATAACCGTTTGCTCATTCCCCGCAGGCGTCAGAAGTCGGATGGGCAGGCGCAGGTCGCGTATTCCCACAGCGTGAAGCATCACCCCGCGCACATCACTTTCCGACGCCACATCGGGCAGGTTTAGCACAGGTTGCGTTTTCATACGAGTTATATCATACCCGAAAGGTGTCGTTGGGGGAGGCTTGTAAAAAAAGTGGCTTGGGCATCTTGCCCTTCTGAGGGAAATGGGGAGTGGTATGCTCCTGCCACGAGTTGTGGCTTGGGCATCTTGCCCATTTCGCGCATAGGCAGGAATGCCTGTGCGAGCTTGTGTTCGCCTCGAATCCTCTGCACCGCTGCATGCCTCTAATCGAATGGAGGTGGCACGATGCAAACCGCAAACCGAACGATTGATGCGAGAGGGAGCCAGTGCCCTGGACCGCTGGTTGAGCTCATCCGAGCCATCAAGGAGTCCGAAGTCGGCGATGTGATTGAACTCTGGACACAAGAACCCCGAACCAAGACCGACGCGCGTGAATGGTGCGAAAAAGCAGGACACGAGTTTCTCGGCGTTGAGAGTGCGGAGGGCTATGAGCGCATCTGGGTCAAAAAAGCCCGCTAAAGGGAGGCAAATAAAATGGCAAAAGCGAAAGTGGTTATCGTTGGAGGTGGAGTAGGCGGTATCCTCACCGCCAACCTATTGGCGAAGCACGCCAGCAAAGTGCAAGTTCAACTGATTGATGCGACAGGCGTCCATCTCTATCAGCCCGGCTGGCTGAGAGTCCCATTCGGAGATTATCGCCCTGAATCGCTTCGTTATCCGACACGCCGATTGCTCCATCCGTCTGTAGAACTGATTGTGGAGCCTGCCGAGCGCATCGACACCGACGTACGCCAAGTGGTTCTGCAATCGGGCAAGGCAGTCTCCTACGACTACTTGGTGATTGGCACGGGCGCCTATCCCCATCCTGAAGAGATACCCGGATTGGCGCGAGGCGCGCACACTTTCTACACAGAGGAGGGAGCGGTGCGCTTGAACGAGGCGCTCAAGCAGTTTCGTGGTGGGCGGATTGTCGTGGGCGTGGCGGGGTTCCCCTACAAGTGCCCGCCTGCGCCCCACGAGTTCACCCTGCTCTTGGACGATTGGCTCCGCGCACGCAACCTGCGAAAGCAGACCGAGTTGACCTTTGTGACGCCCATCAATCGCCTCTTCCCAATCGAGAGCGTTGCGCCCGTGTTTGAGCAAGCCTTCAAGGAGCGCGAAATCTGCGTCGAGACCTTCTTCAACACCGAGAGCGTCGATCCCGACAAGCGCGTCGTAAGTTCGCTGGAGGGCACCGAACTGGAGTACGACCTGCTGATTATGATTGCACCGCATCAGGGGGCGCCCGTTGTGCGCACATCGGGTCTGGGTGACCGTGGGGGCTGGGTTCCCACCGATAAGCAGACCTTGCAGGTCAAAGGGCACGACAACCTCTATGCTTTGGGCGATGCGACCGACCTGCCTGTCAGCAAGAGTGGCGCAGCGGCGCACTTCGAGGCGGAGGTGCTTGCCAAACGCCTGATAGAGGCAGTTGAGGGACGCGCACCAGAACCACTCTACGATGGGCATGTGATGTGCATGATCGAGACGGGTGCGAACCGAGCGATGCTCATCAACTTCGATTACGAGCATCCGCCCCGCCAGCCGAAGCCGAGTTATGCGCTCAAGGTGGCGAAAGGACTTTTCCGACGCGCCTATCCGCTGGCAGTGCTTCGCGCGCCGCTGAGAGAGGGAGTCGGATACTTCTTCCGTCCTGGAGAGGCATAGAGTGCGGGCACTCTGTGGTGCAACGCCTAACACCCTCTCCCACTAAGATTACTGCACAACCGTTTTTCGTACTTGTGCCTCAGGTGGGCTTCTGTTTGGCAGGGCAGACACGGGGGTCTGCCCCTACAGGCAAGGCGGTTGAGTAGGGGCGCACCCCCGTGTGCGCCCCTTTTCTTATGTCTTCTATTGAGAAGGGCAGACACGGGGTGCTACCCCTACAGACAAGGCGGTTGCGTAGGGGCGCACCCCCGTGTGCGCCCATTCTCTATTCTCCCTCAAAAAAGTGTCGTGCAGTAAGCTGTGGGAGAGGGAGGGCTGGGGTGGGTGAGGGTTGAGATTCTTCGCCTTCGGCTCAGAATGACGAAATAGGTATACTCTTGGTCAAATGGAGCGATTGAAAGACCAAGTTGCCCTTATCACTGGGGGCGGGCGCGGGATAGGAGCCGAAACCGCAAAACTCATCGCCAAAGAAGGGGCAACCGTTGTGCTGATTGCCCGAACCGCCGAGCAACTCCAAGCGACCGCCCAACAAATCGAGCAAGCAGGGGGCAAAGCCTACTGGTTCCCCGCCGATGTGAGCGACCTCAGCACGATGCGCGAAGCGGTGCAGAAAACGCTCAGCATCGCGAACCGAATCGATATCCTGGTGAACAACGCAGGGTTCATTCGCGCCTTCGGTCCGATTGCCGACAGCGACCCCGATGAGTGGTGGTACACCTTAGAAGGCAATCTGAAAGGAATGTACAATACTATCCGCCTCGTGATGCCCACGATGTTGGAACAAGGGAGCGGGCAGGTCGTGAATGTGCTCTCGGTGGCGGGAACCCGTGCCTTCGCAGGGCTGAGTGCGTACAGCTGCGCTAAATCAGCGGGCTTGATGCTCACCCGTATCTTGGCAAAGGAAGTGCGCAAGCAGGGCATCCGCGTGTCAGCAGTCCTGCCCGGCGCCGTGGATACCGCCATCTGGGGCGACCAGACCGCCATCGACCGCTCCAAGATGATACGCCCCGAAAGCATTGCGCAGGTCATCCTGAACATCCTCACCCTTCCGCCCGATGCGACGGTGGACGAGATTCTGGTTCTGCCTCAGGAAGGCATCCTGTGAGTTTTCGGTACGCCCACTCGGCGTGTTCACGCAGAAGCGAGTCAGGATGGTGGCGATACCGCTCGATTAGGGGCAAGTAGTCGGGGTTGCCCGAATTGCCTGCTACCACGAGTGCGTTGCGCACCAGTCCGCGCCATTTCGCACGCCTCACTGCACTGCCCTGAAAGCGTTTTAGGAACTCCGCCTCGTCCATCATCAAGACTTCGCTCAGGCTCGGCAGGGCACGGGGCTGGAAGCGCGCCTCTTTTGTGGGCACGGCTCTAAGCGGTTGGTGCGGACGCGGATGATTGAACGGGCAGACCTCCTGACAGATGTCGCACCCAAAAAGCCAGTCGCCAACCCCTTCACGCAACTCGGTTGGGATTGCGGAGCGGTTTTCGATAGTGAGGTAACTAATGCAAAGGCGCGCGTCTAACCGATAGGGTTCTACCAGCGCGCCCGTTGGACAGGCGTCTAAACACTTTCGGCAAGTGCCACACCCCCCCAGCGCAGGATGGTCATATGCCAACTCCACCGTTATCAGCAACACCCCGATAAAGAAATAGGAACCGCGATAGGTGTTGATGAGACAGGTGTTCTTGCCGTACCAGCCCAGTCCCGCCAGCCACGCAAAGTCCCGTTCCAAGATGGGGGCGGAGTCGACACAGACTCGCCCCTGTGCAGTAGGCTCGACCGATTGGATTGCGCTCAACAGAGTCTCCAACTTGGAGCGGATGACGGTGTGGTAGTCATCGCCCAGCGCGTAGCGTGCGATTCGGTAGGCTGTTTCGGGGAGTGTTTCGGGTGCATAGTTCAAGCCGACCACGATTGCGCTCTTAGCGTCGGGCAGGAGGGCGGTGGGGTCGGTTCGGACTTGGGCGGTGCGCTCCATATAGTCCATCTCACCTGCGTAGCCCTGCGCCAACCACAGCAGGAACGAGTCGGCGTTCGGGGGGCGTGTAGCAGGGGCGAACCCCACCAACTCAAAACCTAAGGCGTGGGCATAAGCGCGTATCCATTCGGTGAACTCCGAGAGCGACCCCACACCTTAGGTATACCTAAAACCCATTAGCGCATCTCGAACTCCACCGTCGGCTCCACAGGATAGCACCCCATTCCCGCGCCGTAGATGGCAATCCCACCTGGTAGGTCGGGCGGGACAATCAGGCGAAGGGTGAGCGTGCGCGTTGTTTCTAACTGGGCGCGCAGGGCGTCGTTCACCTGTAGGGTCGCCGTATTCAGATAGCCATAGGAACCGCGCTCGACACCCGCCCAGTGCGAAAGCACACCGCGCGCGTCGGCGGGGTCATCGGGCAGGTTCCAAGTCGCCACACGCACGCCCGCTATCTCCACCAGCACGCGCGAGGGGTACTTCTTGCCGTCGGTCTGCGGATAGTCGTCGGGGTGGACGCGCACCTGCCAATCCACTTTCTCACGCCCCGCCTTTGCCCCGACCTCCATTCGCAGGCGGACTGTGCGCAGGCGTCGGAGATCCACCTCTTCGGGCACCGCTATCGTGTACTCCACATAGCCGTGCCCGCGCCCGTAGTGTTTGCTTCGGATGGGCTTTTCGGGTTGGCTCAGCAGATTGAACTCGCTTCGGGTGAAACTGCTGGGGTCAAAGCGCGCCAGCACACGCCGTTTGCCGTCTTGCTCCACGCGGGGCAACTCTTCCAGCCCCACCGCCCACTGCGTGTAGTTGATATGGACGCGCTCTTCACTCTGGTCTTCCAGCCACGCCACGAAGGTCGCAAGGCACGGTTCGTTGGGCAAGGGGACCTGTGCGGTGTGGAGCGGAACCAGTTGGTAAGACGCCACTCCTGTGAACCGCTGGCGCTGAACCTGACCCCGATGGCGCACGCCACGCGTGTCGATCCAGTCCAGACGATAGCAGAGCCAGACAGGTCGGGTGAAGAATCGTCCTGAGTAGTGGCTGAACAGCAGGGGCACTTCCACCACTTCGCCGAGCTGGGCGCGCTTGATAGCAGGCAGGTCGATTACCAGAAAATCTTCTGCGAACACATCACGGATGCTCATTCGGGGCGCCCAGAAATCGTAGCCGAACTCTTTGGGAGAACGGTCGTAGTTGTAGATGCCGTTATGCTCCCACTCCACATCGGTCAGCTCGGTGTAGGTGTAGCCGACGAGTTTGTCAAGGCTTCGGAGGGTATTGGTGGCGAAGAGCGTGCCCCACGCCATATCGCCATCCCCATCAAACGCAGCGAGATAGCCGTATTCGTTGTTGATAAATGGCTCGCCCCGACTGGTGCGCCCGTCGATATAGTTCCATCCTTTGCCCTGCCCGATTTCGTTGCGATCGATTTGCTGATAGACCGAGCGAAAGGCGTCGAGTCCGCGCCCGTACCAGTGGAACGAGTTCAAGTCGGTCTCCAAATGCGACCAGCCTGAGTTGTCCTGCACGAGCCGTGTGGGGTCTAACTCGCGTGTGAGCCGAACCATCTCCAGCACCCAGTCCACGCGGTGGGCGCGGTCGGTGTCTTGGATTCTGCCGATGCCCCACTCTTCGTTGAAGATTGTCCAGATAATGAGGCTGGGGTGATTGAAGTCGCGGGCAATCTGGTCGCGCAGGGTCTTCTCGAAGGCACGGCGGGCGCGCTCGGAGGGCGTGAAGAAGCAGGGAATGTCCGCCTGAACCAAGATGCCCAATCGGTCTGCCCAATACAGTTTGCGCGGTTCGTCCGCCTTGATATGGATGCGAATCATATTGAACCCCGCCTGCTTGGCGAGCTCGATATCGCGCTTGAGGAAGGCATCGTTGGGCGCAGTGTAAATACCGTCGGGATTGAACGACTGGTCCAGCACGCCCCTGAGGAAAATCGGTCTGCCGTTGAGAAGCACATACGAATGCTCCGCTCCACCGAATTTGCCCCAGCGTACGGTGCGGATGCCGAAATAACTACGCACGGTATCTTCAACGGTTTGCCCACGCAGGAGCCGAATCTCGAACGGGTAGAGGTGAGGCGTTTCGGGCGTCCAGAATCGTGCGCCGGGCACCGTGAGGGTAAGCGTTGCGCGCTCAGAATCGGGCGGTATCTCCTGCCGAACGGTGGGGAACTGGCGTTCGGTGGAGCGAACTTCCACCACAAGGGGCATATCGAGACCCTTACGGTCGATGTCGATAGTGATTTGCACTCTACCTGTGGGCACGCCCGCTTCGTCCGCCTCACACACCACTCTATGTGAGTTGATGTATGCCTGCCCCGTTGTTTCCAGCCAGATGGTCTGCCAAATCCCGCTGGTGCTGGTGTACCAGCTGGGCGTCTGCTTGCCGATGGGGGTCTCGTGGTTGGTGTGGTCTTCGGCGACGACTACCAGCGTGTTGGGGCGGTCATAAGCGATATAGGGCGTAATCTCCAATCGGAACTCGGAGTAGCCTCCCTCGTGTTCGCCTATGCGTTGCCCATTCACCCACACCTGCGCGCGGTAGTCCACCGCCCCGAAACAGAGCCAGATTCGTTTGCCCTGCCAGTTAGAAGGCAGGCTGAACTCCCGCCGATACCACGCCTCGCCTTTATAATCGGTGCGCTCGACCCCACTCAGGCGCGATTCCCAGCCGAACGGCACGCGTATCGTGCGTTCGTAGGGTCGGTCGTGCAGGGGCGAAACTTGCAAAGGCGCGTCGCCCTCACGATTTTCAGGCGCGAATTGGAACTCCCAGACCCCGTTCAGCGATTGCCACTCGGTACGCTCAAAAATCGGGCGCGGATGGGGTGTGTCCGCACTCGCCGTCGAAACCAGCACACTCGCAACCATGCTCACAAGAACCTTCCTTGTCATTAGTAGACCGATTCGCCTAATCTTGGCGGTTTCCTGTTGAGAGGCGTTTCCACCTGATGAGGGTGTTCGAGGAATCCATTCGTAGCACGGGCATCTTGCCCATCAGCAAAAAGTAGCACAGGCATTCCTGCCTGTGCAAAATGCACAGACACGAATGTCTGTGCCACACTCGTAGCACGGGCTTCTCGGTTGTGCGCTTTATGGGCGAGACGCCCAAGCCACTTCTTTTTCGAACACCCTCCCTCCTGCTTGATTTGGGTACAATTAGAGTGCAATGCGTACTGCACTCCTGCTCGCAGGGCTGGGGATGTTGCTAATGGTGGGACTTGCCTTCTTCTGGGTTCCGCCTGCCAAGAGTTTCCAAGACCCCGGCTCGGCTCGGATAGTGATGTTCCATGTGCCCGCTGCGATTATCAGTTCCGTCTGTTTCATGATTGGGGGCTTCTTTGGTTGGCGCTATTTGCGTCGTCGCCAGTGGCACGATGATGCGCGCTCTGCGGCGATTGTCGAGGTGGGCATGATGTTCGCTCTGGTCACGATGGCGACGGGAATGGTGTTTGCCCACCAGCAGTGGGGCAAAGCGTGGCACTGGGACCCGCGCCAGACCAGCTTCCTCATCCAACTTCTGATTTACGCGGCGTATTTTGCATTGCGCAGTTCGGTTGAAGATGACCGCCAGCGCGCGGGACTCAGCTCAGGCTACGCCGTGTTCGCTGCGCTGACCGTGCCGTTTCTGGTGTTCGTCCTACCCCGACTGCCCGTGTTCGCTGAGGTCTCGCTCCACCCCAGCAATGTGATGGCTCAGAAAGAGGGGCTGGATATGTTCTATCGCACGGGCGTCTATCTTGGCTTTTTGACCTACGGCTTGATGGCGTTCGGCTTGTACCGAATGCGCACCACGATTTTCAATTTGGAGGCACGCACTCGTGAGTTGGCAGACAGCTTTAGCAATCAGCATCGGCATCGTGTGGGTTGGAATCTTCGCGTATCTTCTGTGGCTTCAAACGCGCCTAACCCACCTGCAGAATAGGCTCCAGCAGTTGGAGTCTCAAACGAGCGAACAGAAATAGGCTACCTTCTGGGTGGCTTGCCCTGCTTGAGCGCACGCCATAACACACAGAGGTCGCTGAGCGCGCGCCCGTAGCGTTCGAGTCCGTATCGGGATCTCCCACGCAGGCGCGGGCGATGCTCCACCTCACGTTCTCCCACGCGATAGCCCAGTCGGTGCGCGATGAGCGGGAGATGGCGATGAAAATCGCGCACTAGCCACGGTAGGAGCGCTTCCCCCACCGCCCTGCGCATCCCCTTGAACCCGCAGTTGAGGTCATGCACGGGCGAACCGAACACCCAGCGCAAGGTTGCGTTGAAGATGTGGGAGGCGATGCGCTTGCCGAGAGGGTCGTGCCGAACCCGACGCCAAGCGACCACCATATCCCAATCAGCCCCCAACATTTTGAGCATTTCACTGATAGCGTTCGGGTTCTCTTGGAGGTCGGCGTCGATGGTGAACCAATAATCGCCCTGCGCTTTTTGGAACCCGCTCCGATAAGCAGAGGTCTTACCCTGTCGTTCGGGGTGGCACACCAACACGATTCGTGGCTCGTTCGCCATCAGGGTACGCACCTGCTCGGCGGTGTTGTCGGTACTGCCGTCGTCTACCAAGATAAGTTCCCAGCCCAACCCCGTGGCGTTCAGGGCGTCGGTCGTGCATCGCACCAAATCGGGCAGATTCGGTGCTTCGTTGTACATCGGCACAATCAGGCTCAGGGCGGGCTTGTCCATCGGTAGACTCGGAATATTTCAAGTGGTCGCTCCCGTTCAAAGGCGAAGGGGGCGTTCGTACGAATGAGTGCGTAGTAGCTGGCGATACCGTAGTCCATCGTGCGCAGGGGGATACGGGCGTGGTAGGCCCGCTCTTCTATCAGTTCCATTCGCTCTGCACTGTCGGGTGGCATTTTGCCTTTGTAGACCCGTTCGGGGATGATAAGGATGTCGTCCGCCTGCAATCCATCGCCACTCGGTAAAATTTTTTCAAACCCCGCCTGCTCTGCATAGAACATCCAACCCCACGAGCCAGCGTACCACACGCGCGCGCCTGCCCAACGCTCCTGCGCAACTTGGGCGTAGTGGCGATAGACCTGCGCATACTCATAGTCCGCCATCTGAACCGCCAGTGTGAGCAAGCTCTGAAGCGCAAGAAGCCACACAGACCTGCCCGCAATTGGCATCAGTGCCAGCACAAGCGGGGGGATTAGAAAGAGCAAATGGCGTATCGCTTGGAACGGCACGCCCACCACCGACGCCATCAACCCCATCCCCAGCCAGAACCACAGGAATAGGCTCAGCCCACTTATGCGTCCATAGCCCACAAAAAGCCAAAGCAGAAGCACTCCGTGCCCGAACCAGAAGAGCGACTGCGCATGCGGAGGTTGCCCTTCAAATAGGCGCAGATACCAAGCGACCATCACGCCGATCACGAAGGGCGCAAGCAGGAGGGGGAACAGAGGCAGGGCGCGCATACCGCCCAGACCCTCTTCAGCAAGTGAGAGCGGGCGCAATCGGCGTCGGAACACCTCCCAAATCACCCCCCAACTCAGCAGGCTAATGACCCCGATTCCTGTGATGCCGGGCAGGAGGCGCGTCTCCCAAGGCGCACTGCCCCGACGCTCCTGCCACAAATAGAGCAGATGCACCTCGCCTTCTACCCAATAGTTTTGGAGCGACCAGAGTGTAATCGGCACAAGTGTGAACCCCAGCCAGCCCACCGCGCGTAGGGAGCGTTCGGGCACAACGAACGTATAGACCAGCGCAATCGGGAGCCAAATCAGGGCGGTGTACTTCGCCAGCGCGCTCAGTCCGCCCAATAGCGCGCCTATTATCAGCCAGCGTCGGTCTTGGCGTGCGAGCCCCTCCGCCCAGAACGCCAGCCCCCCGACAAATAGCCCCAACATCGGCACATCGCGCATTAGGTTCAGTCCAGGCAACACGGCAGGGGAGAGCAACATCCAGCCAACCGCCCACCAGCCCCAGCCTTCGCCCAGCCACCTTTCGGCAAGACGATGCACGCCCCAGCCCAACAATGCCACGAACGGCATCAGGCTCAGGTGCAGAACCCACTCCCGATAGCCGAACAGCCCGATGAAGGGCGCAAGCCAATAACTCACCAGCGGAGGGTTCGTGGTGACCTGCTTGAGCGGACCGGGTTCCGCCAGCCAGAAGAACTCGCCAGCGAACGGGCGCAAGGGGTCGCGCAGGATGTTCTCGGCGATGTGCAACACGACTGTGTCATCGATATGCACAGGCTTGATGAGAGCGAGCCAGATGATACCCAGCCCGCACAGCCAGCATACCAGCACTCCGTGGCTTGGGCATCTTGCCCACTTCCTTAGCACGCCATCACTCCAATCCGTGCGCTCACCAGCCGTAGCGTTCGGGTCCCCAGTCGCGGTAGACCAGCTCTTGCTTGAGAAGCACCAGTTTGCGCGCGGGAATATCCTCGTAGACTACGATGCCTGCTCCCACGCACGAGTACGCGCCGATTTTGACGCCTGGCATCGTGATGACATTCACGCCCGTTCGGGAGAAATCGCCAAAGTAGGTGCCGTTGGAGCCGAATTCGGGGCGCTCGCGCCGTCCCCGAATGATGTGGGTGCTATCGCCATCATCGAAGCGGAGCGTGCCACAGACCGTTGCTGCGCCGATATCCACTTTTTGCCCCACGACGCCCATAATCTCGCAGTAGTGGTATAGGAACGCGCCGTCGAACATCACACCGTCCATCTCGGCATCGTGCCCCACGATACAGCCGTTGCCGATGACGGTTGTGCCTCCCACAAGGCAGTAGTCGCTGACGCGACAGCGCGCCCCAATCGCGGTTGTACCCTGCAGGATTGCCCCGTTCAGCACGCGGGTCTCACGCCCGATGAAGGCGTTGCCCCCAATCACGACGCGCTTGCCAATCACCGCGCCATCCTCTACCACGATACGCCCGTGAATCTCGGCGGAGTCGTCAATCTGTACCTCTTTGCCGATGCGGTCGGTCTCTAATCGGCTCGCCTCGTAGTCCAGCCAGCGCGCGTTCGCCTCCCAGATGTGCCACGCCTTGTCCATATCGACCAGAAAGCCGACAGGTTCCACAGCGGGAATCTCGTGCCCCTGCTCGATAAGCATCTGGAGCGATTGCGCCAGTTCTGCTTCGACGGGTGGCATTCCGCCCACGGGCACGCTGGTCATCAGTCCCGGGTGAGCGTTTAGGGTGTCTACGACGCTGGGATGGAAGGTGAACAGTCCACCCAGTCGGCAGTTTGTGTCGGTGCTGTGCCCCTCGACTCGGAGCAGTTTGCCCTCGCGTAGGGAGCCACCAATCCAGTCGCGCGGGTCGTGTTCAGGCAGGTAGGGCTGAGCGACCGCGCAGGCAATCGCCCCCGTCTGCTGGAAGGTGGTGACGAGTCGCTGGACGGTTTCGGGCGGGGTCACAATGTCGCCATACGCCACAACGAACGGCTCGTTGCCGATCAGTGGGAGCGCGCTCAGCACCGCCTGCGCCGTGCCTGCGGGCGGGTTCTGGCGGATGAAGGCGACGGGCACACTCAGCCCACTCAGTGCCGAGCGCACCGAGAGTTCGTGAACCCCCACCACCACAATCAGTCGCTCGACGCCTGCCGAGAGGAGCGACTCCGCCAACCGACGCACATTCGGTCGGTTCATTACGGGAGTGGCGCACTTGTTGCGCACCTCTTGATAGGGGAAAAAGCGTGTTCCCCCACCTGCGCAGAGGATGACCGCGGTCTTCATCGTGGCTTGTGGTTTCGAGCGGACAGGCGAAAATCCTGCTAAGTGGTTGCCACCTCCGCCCAGTAGCCTTTTGCGCGTAGGGTATCCGCAATCGCTTCCGCCTGCTCCAGCGTTTCACACAGCCCTGCTTGAACCGCACCACTGCCACAGAGCAGGACACGCAGCGCGCCTGCAGTCTCCATCCACTGGCGCACTTGCTGGAGGTCGGGCAGTTGCGGGAGGAGTGCCCTCTCGAAGTCGTTATGGAGGTACGGGGCGAGCTCTTCGGCGTTGCGAACAGTGCCGTTCTGCAGAGCGATTGCTAAGGCGTCGGTGTACTGGCTCTGAGTTGGGGACGATTCGGTGCGTCCGAGTTGGGCATATGCCCAGCCCGTTGGCACGCCCACATCGTATGGTTTCGCCAGCACGAACGCCAGCTGGGGCAGGGAGGGCAGAGGTGTGAGTTGTTCTCCGCGCCCTTCCGCACGCGCACAGTTTGACCCCAGCAGGAAGAAAGGCACATCGGAGCCAATTTGGAGCGCAATCTCGGTAAGGTCGGGCGTGGGGATGCCCTGCGCGCTTGCCCACTGCGCCAAAAGTCGGAGCGTCGTGCCTGCATCGCTACTGCCCCCACCAAGTCCCGCTTGGGTCGGAATTCGCTTGTGCAGTTTCGCTTGCCAACCGCTCCACTGCGCGCGAGAGCCACTCTGCCGAATCGCTTGACCGAACCTCTGAATCGCCTGCCAGACGCTGTTGTCGGGTGTGTTCGGCACCTCCCAGCCTTCTGATTGGATGATAATCGTGTCGGGCTGGTTTGGCAGGGGCATGAGTTCGATCGTATCGCACAGGCTCAGCGTGTGGAAAATGCTGGCAAGGTTATGAAAGCCGTCCGCCCGACGGTTCAGCACCTCCAGCGTCAGGTTGATTTTGGCGGGGGTATGTCCGACAAGTCGCATCGCTTATGACCGAGCGAGAAGCGCTTGCACAATCTCGCTCCACTCCGCTTCCAGCGTGCCGTTGTGTGGGGGTTTATTCGCTCGGCGATACCAGTAGTGGGCGTTGCTGATGTCGCCCTCCTTGCGGTGGAGATAGGCGTGAACCCACGCACTTTCGGTGCTGGGGTCATCCTGCACCAAGCGGTGGGCGTAGTCCCAGTCGCCCTTCGCATCGTGCCAAAGCGCTTTTAATGGAACCGAGACCGCTGGCGGTTCCGAACCGTTCAGGCTCTTGCGAAACTCCTCGAAAGTCATCACTCCCTCCTTGCCGAATCATTATAGCACGCCCTTGCACTCCGCCTCGGTTCCTATCGGCACTCTGGTTTGGGCATCAGCTCAGGGCACAGAAAGCGCACTTCCACCCCGTTGTTCTGAAGAGATTTTTTGTAGTCGCACCAATCTGGATCAGTTGCGTTGACGACGGGAATAGATTGCCCTTGCAGGATACTCTGCGCAGAGAGGGCAGTTGCAACAAACTTTCTATCAGCGCGATCGAAACCCGCCAAAGCAGGGTCGCTGGGAAACAGGGCAAAATTTTCTCCTGTAGCGTCCGTCGCTTGGGCATCGACAAGCAGGCAGTGTTGGTGTTGGTTGTTCCTAAGCCAGATAACGAACTTTGCCCCGACACCTGATTGCTTTACATTCCTCGCGTACTCTCTTATGATAAATTCAGTATCGTCCACTACCAATTGCAAGGAACCTCCCTGTATCTCTCGGATTAGTTTGAGACACTCGTCACGACAAGCTTCACTGGCTTGTGGGGCGCCACCGTCTGCCACGACAATTACATTCGTATCAACCACGACGGTTGTTGTGGGTGAGCTTTTGTGAGGACTCCTCCTTTGCATCGAGTTTACGCTCCACAATTCTCTCTTGCATAGCGAGCATCTCTCCTAAGGGGTCTCCGAAAAAGTCTTTAGGCCAATTCACTATCTCGCCGTACAAGTTCATCTGCAGAGGTGTAAGGTGTGATTTCCCCTCTATAAGTTCGCAGAAGTAGAGCTTCATTTGGTCATTTTGGATGACCTCTTCTGCCACGCGCCTTTGTAGGCGGGACAAGAGATGTTCGCTGTGGCTTTCCAATATCACTTGCAGGTTCCGCGTTCGGACTGCGTCAATCAGCACATCTGCCAGCCCACTTTGAACCGCAGGATGAAGGTGAATTTCAGGCTGTTCCAGTATCAAAATCGAACCCTCGGGTACATAGTAGCAGAGTGTAATGACAGGCAGTATCTGCGAAACGCCGAATCCGATGTCGGTTAGAGCGACTTCAGCACTTTCGCGAGTGCGTCGCACGCGCACCTCATACATACGGCTGTTGGAGCCAACTTGTTGTATTCGAAAGGAATCGATAAGCCCTATCTGCTTGAGCCGCTCTGCTACTGCCTGCTCTACTGTTTGACTCCTCGCACGTCCTCGCCTTCGGATGACCTTCCCGAATTCGCGTGAGGCAAGTAGCGCGTCGATCGTCCGCTCGCCCTTGAAACCCACATCGGTCGGCTTTGCACCCGCCCAGATATATTGACGCTTAGGATACTCGCGCATGGGTCCTAAGTAGTAGACCCGCTTGAAAAGGTTCACGAATTCCAGCTCAAACTCGGCGATGAAGTCTGCATTTTTGTAGTAGGTTCGAACCTGCTCTGGGAAACCATAGCATTTGATAGGTGCGGACAACACAGGGGGACGCCCAGGCGAACCCTTCAGCGGAGGTTTCGAGTGCAACTGATACTCACCCTCAGTGCGCAACAGACTAACCTCTATTCCGTCCTTGGTGTACTTGATGCGCTCGGTAATCATTCTGCCGGGGTCTGGCTTGCTCAACCAGCCTATCTCTGCTTCCTGTGTGATAGCCGCTGATTGCCCAGAGTTACACCAGCGCAGACTCCAGCGCAGTCTTCGGCTCAAATCGTGCCCAAACAAGATGTCATAAAAAGTTCCTAAATCAACAGCACTTTCGCGCTCTCCTAAGAAGAGAGGGATGGCAGGGTCTGGAGCGTTGACGGTCTGCTTCAAGAGGAGGAGCAACTGCAAGATACTCGTCTTGCCCGAACTGTTGGCGCCGAAGAATGCGGTAATCGAGCCGAACTCGATATCGGCTCGCTCCCAACTCTTGAAGTTTTCTAACTGAAGACGCTGAATCATCCCAACCTATATAGTACCCACCTTCAGCAGTGGGGTATAATGAAGGCATCAACATGCGAGCAGATGTGAAGCCTGCGGATCGGATGCGCAGTGTTCTGAGGGGGCATATCGATCACGAAGGCGTTCAGGCACTCTTAGAAGCGGGCTACGCCTGCGACGAAGCCCAAGCCTACCTTTATGACGGCGACTATCACCTTGCACTCCAGACCGCCCTCCCGCTCGTGCTTCTGCAGACGCCCGTGCTCAAAGAGCGCGCCCGTGAAATCGCCATCTCCGCGCTGGATGAGCTCATCGAGCAAGCGGTGGCGGAAGGGAACCCCGAACGCGCGCTGGACTACCTGAACCAGTGGCTGAGCCTCGAACCGAACGCCTTCTTCCCACTCCTGCGCAAGGCGGAAGTGCTTCAGTTCGGAATGCAAGACTACGAGGGGGCGTGGAACGCCTACCTTCAGGTGCTTCGCCACTACCCCAATAGCATCGAGGCGATGATTGGGCTGGCGCAACTCTCGCTGATCGAAGGCAATCCCGAACGCGCCTACCCCTACATCCTGCGCGCGTGGCAGACCCTGCCCAACTCGGAATGGGGCTACACGCCGGGCGGGCGCACCTTCCTGTCGGTCTTCGAAGACCTCTACGACATGACGGCGGGACTGCTTCAGTGGCTCGGCTCGGCGGAAGAGGCGCGCGAACTCACCGAGAAGGCGATGAGCCTGCTGGGCGAGAGTGAACTCCTACGCGAACGGCTGGAGATGATTCGCGACGAGAGCGAAGACTAACCGACGCATATCGCTCATAGCGCACGCTCGGCTTCAAACGGGCGAGCCGTTCTTCGTAGACCGTGTTGTCCTCATAGACCACCAGCAAGTTCGTCAACTTGCGCTTGGGCAACACCAACACCTCACGCCGATAGTAGAGGGCGGTCGAGCCACCGCCGTCCAGCGCAATCGCATCGGTTGCGCCTAACCGCTTCATCACCTTCGCCAGCTGGCGCAAGGTAACAGGCTTAGCGGTTGCGACCAACAAGAGCTTGTTGTGGCGCGTGACCCCGACTGCCGTGCGAATACTGGAAGCATAGACCCGCTTATCTCGGAACCCCTCGCCAGGTGGATAGAGGCTCACTTTGCCCTTCTGGAGTAGGCGCGGTCCCGCACCCATCACCAACCGATAGTTGCTCCAATCGACCTGACGATGAAGCGGTTGGCGAATGAAGCGCACTTGATTGTCGTAGGTGATGCAAAGCGAAGTGCCCACCCCCCCGAAATGGACACGCTCACCCTCTATCACGATGTCGCCCACGGGGATTTTGGAAGTGGCGCAGAAATAAGTGCCTGTTATCGCAGCGGTCGGTTGGGAGCGGGCTAACAGTCCCCAAAACGACTCGTCCTTCCCTATCTGTTGGCTGGTGACTGCCGAGACGCGCACATTCGGATTATTGAGGTCGGCGTAGATGACCCGAACCGGGATGCCCTTGATCACACGATATCCAAGGCTCACCGAGTTACCTCCCGATTGCGCTTTGGGCTTCGGTGGAGTCGCATAGGCGGACGGAGCCTCCCAGTGAGTCTGGTAGACCAGTGAACACATCAAGCCGACACACAAAACCCAAAAGCGCATCATCGGTCGCACCTCATTTGTTTGGACTGTTAGCAGGGCAGGTTGGTTTCTGCTTGCTTCCCCTACTTCTAAATTACGCTCAGTTTCGGGAATTCCTTTCTGGTATTTTTGGCAGGTTTTAGGTGAAGGAGAGATGCTTGCTACTGAGAGTGTCTAACAAAAGTGCTTGGGTGTCTCGCCCATCCCCCCCTTGCCCCTTCCTGACAGAAGTACGACCTTCTGTTCACTTTCGGGGCGAACGCCAGCGTTTTCCTGCGATTGAGGTTTCGCTTTTGGAAACGGAGGCAGGGCGTGGGAAGTTGAACTCAAACAGTGTATCCCCTGCAGGACAAGGGGGGGCGGGGCAGATGCTCAAACTACTTTCTCGGCTTATTCGGGAGGATCGATAAAAACAAAACTTTGAGGGTCGCCTTTTATCGCGGCGCGGTAATACTGTTTCGCTAATCCCAAATTCCCCTTGCGCTCATAAACGACTCCCTGATAGTACGCCGTCAGCACTTGTTCGCGTTCGCTATTAACGCCGTTCTTATACAATTTATCAATAACGTGTTGGGCTTTAGACAGTTCTGCACTCGGATTAATATTTTTTCGTTCACGATCGAGATGCCAACGCACCAAACCTATGTTAGCGCGTCCGAAGTTTGGTAGTAAATCGAGAGCTGAAGCAAATGCAAAGCCAGCTGAGTCTAAGTATTTTTGCTTTTTTTCTGGTTCTTCGACAAATGATTCTAACATTATATAAACCTCACCTTGAACAGAGAGAAAATAGGCTTTGGCTACGCTATCTTTATTCCGCTTAATTGCTCCGTCCAGAACACGAACAGCCTCTTCAAGCCTTCCTAAGTTAACTAAGCAATATACATTTGACAACCACGCATCAATCGAGTCTGGCTCCAATTGCGTCCATTTTTGACTGTATGATAGAGCCTCTTCCCACTGATGATTTTGTTCTAAGAGTATCACTAAGTCTGCAAGTGCCACCACATCTTTAGGATTGTTCTGCAAATGAGCTTTGAGATGATTCACCTCTCGTGAGATTCTTTCTCTGGGTGGTGCGAACCACACAGGTTGAAGATACTTTTCCGAAAGCCATCTATCAGGAAATGTGCCTGCCTGATCTATACGAACTATACGCACTTGTTGACCAGATACTGGCTGATTGCGGATAGTACTTGGGTGGTGTAGCCACCAGTACAGACTGGTGGCTACCAAGAGGAATAGCAATACCACGACTATACCATACAGTCTTCTCATCGATTGTTCACCTAATGATACCTCACACGGGAATTTCTGTAGTAGTCCTCAGTACCTGCGATGCGGTCTATCCCACCCGGACCAGGTACCACCGGCGGCAAAAATGGTGGGGGAACATCTGTGGGTGGTTCGCCTGGTTTTTTGGGAGCTGGCGCAACAGTAATAGTACATAATGTCCCCTGAGGAACAATAAATGGAGGGGTTCAGGTTATATTCAGGGTGATACCTGGATGCCAAATGATTACGATGATGAAGGGTGGTGGAACATTTGGGCGAGGTTTGCCTATAGTTTCTCCAGAAGGTATACTCACATAGCGACCATCTGCGGTGCGCGCAGCTTGCCTACCATCAGGATCCACCGCGTTCA
>FWWL01002838.1_pt1 | contig 34002 bp, 20 predicted proteins | sample 2228331 | NCBI WGS metagenome assembly FWWL01 (sample SAMEA103939775, study PRJEB20133) | metagenome
ATCGTAGCTAGGCGGCAGTTGCAGGTCGGAATTCTTCGGACGCAGCACGTTCACGCGCTGGTTGCACGTGCTCGTGTTGCCGCTGGCATCCTGCGCCGTCCACTTGCGCGTGATGGTCTTCGAGTTGTTGTTCGAGCAAGGCTCATCCACAGAAGTGTCCACGTACGTCAGCGTAACATCCGAGCACGGATCCAACACCGGCGTGCCTGCGCCGCGATTCACGCGGTAAGTGGCATCGCCAATCTTGAACGTGTTGACGTTCAACTGCAGACCATTCGGCAGGCAGGTCGGAGGCACCTCCTTCTTATATTGAACAAAGCCATTCCACACCCGAGGAGTAAACACTGGAGCTGCAAAGAAGGCATTGGTCGTCGAGCCAAGGTTGAGGGTGATGGTACCATCCGAGAAGGTCTGGTTAGCTCCTGTACCGTTGGTGTAGTTGGAAGAGGCCGTTACGGTGTGGAGGCCTATGCCAAAAGTGCCGGGCGGCAGTGTGATAGGCGTAGTTAGTGGGCAGGGTGTAATGGTGCCATTTCCTGGGAATGGCCCGGAGAATGGGCCATTGGTACCATCTGCTGAACCTATCAATGTCCACGCTGCGGCGTTGGTCTCAAAGCCGACATGGGTGCCTGCGCGGGCGTATATGTTCACCACCGTCGGGCCGGAGATGTTCATGCCGATAGCCGTTATCTCCAAGGGCAAGCTGGTGAGGTTAGTGATATTGAAGAATACCATGCCGCCCACGGCGTTGCCGTTGTTGGCCGTGTTAATAGTAAATAAAGGTGCGGCTGGGAGCGTCGTGATAGGATCTACGCAAGGCTCGAACGAGCTGGCATTACAAGCCACAAAGGCCTCTTCGCAACGCAGCACCGGGGGCAGTTTATCCTCGATGGTAATTGTGCCCCAGCAGCGCTGACCCGTAGCCGGATCCGTTACGCGCACCTGATAGGTCCTACCCACGTCGTCTGGTCCCAGTGGCGTCGGAGCGCCAAAGCCGGGGAAGGTCGGACCTTGGCTGACGCGGATCCACGGACCATTGCCGAAGGGCAGTGTCTTGTCCACCTCGACTACGTAGTCGTCGTAGCATTTGTACGGACCGCCTTCCAGCACTTTGTCGGCGTTTACGAAGGCCGAGCAGTTCTGATCCAAAGAGATCTGCACGTTGTCGTTGCACGTGAGCGAATTGGTGGGGGTGGGGAAGGGGTTGACCGTGATGGTAAAGGAGCAGGAGGCCGTATTGCCCGCCGCATCAGCCACTTGGTAACTGATGGTGAATGGGCTATCGTCTTTGCAGAACTCGCTACCGTTCGCCGGACCCGCCATTTGCACGATTTGCGGCGGGCCACCTATTTGATAGCGCACGAAACCATTAAATGTGCGCGGCGTAAATGGCGCACCCCAAAGGGTGTTGGCTGCAGAGCCAGTGCTAATGGTAATATTTCCGTCTGTGTATGTATTAGCTCCGTTGGTGTAGATGTTTTGAGCGGTAGGCGTGTGCAGGGCAATGCCCCAAAGACCCGGCCCCAGAGTAAGGCCGCCAGAGGGATTCGTTACTGTGGCGGGCGTAATGACAGGAGTGCCAGGGAACGGCCCAGAGAACGGCCCAGTAGTAGCATCGGCAGTGCCCGACAATGTCCAGGCGCCGGGATTGGTTTGAAAACCCGCAGAAGGACCTGATTTTGTGTAGATGTTCACTTGGGTCGCCGCCGAAATTCTAAGCCCAAAATGGGTAATGACGATAGGTTGGCCTGACGTGTTATTGATATCAAAGAATATCACGCCGCCAACGGAGCCGGCATTACCTCCTGTGTTGATAGTGTTGAGCTGGAATGGCCCTTGCAAGAAGGGACAGTTGTCTGTAGCCGTCGGCTCAGACCAGCTGACATTTCGGCAACACTCGCCTGCCGACAAGTTGACGATGATATTTTGCGGGCAAGTCAGGGTAGGAGGTTCGTTATCAACGACATTAATGATCTGAGTAGCCACGCCTGCTGTCGCACCATTGGCAACGATGAACGTCTGCCATGTGATGACGTTAGTCCCTTTCGGCACATTGATAGTAACGCTCGTAGCCGGCAACGTTACATTGACAAATGGGCCGCCGTTGAGGCTATAGCGCAGCCCTACAGTAGTGCCGTTGGCACAGCCCGGCGGGTTAAATGTAGGCAGTGCAATATTTGCCGTGGCAGCACACAGGCCCGGAGAAGTGACGAGGTTCAGCGTCGGGCCTGCAATGGGATTACACGCTTGAGGCAGCACAAACTCGATGCATTGACCATTAGACACACTGGCTGTATTGAAGCCCACCAGCGTGAAAGGCCGTGGTGTGGCCACTACATCTTCCAAGCCAATGGTGGCACTTAAACCGTTGTTAAAGGTAGTGTGTGGCCCGTCGAATAGTACGTCCTGATACTTAAATTGGACGCGATTTCCGTTTTCAAAGAGCCTGACCTGGAAGGTGATATCGCCAGTGTTTGCCGCCATGTTGAAATGTCCAATGCGCCACCATTCAATAGTGAAAATGCGGTTTGGCGCCACGCCATCCACACGGGTATAAACACCACACCCCGGTACCACCAAGGGATCGGCGTCTAAGTCATCCCAGAAAGGGTACAAGGCAGCCCCGGCGGTTGCGGTAGGCAAATTGGCATTGGTAAGGCCGCGGTTCGTGCCCGGATTGAGAACGATAAAACCGTTTGTACCGATGTTTACGGTGGTGTAGGTGGTAGTATACAGCGTAAAGCCAAAGGGCAAAGGTATATTAGCAAAGACTACATCATCACCACTGCCCAAATAAGTGCTTCCCGACTGGGTAGCAATAACCACATACGGATCAGCGCAGGTGGTAGCAGTGTAATTTAGCTGGGCTGTAGCCGTTTGGCTGCTCCACATCGCCCCAAGCAGTACAAACAGCCCTAAGATGGATTGCCTCGCAGAAAGGTACTTACTTAGGATAGAATATTTTTTCATGAGATAAAACATTTAAAATGAACGTTGGTGGTTGGCTAAAGGGTCTTAATTTTGAAGCAGTTGAGTAAGTTCTTGGCGATAGGCCGACCAGGTTGTTAGGGGTACAGAATTGGGGTATTCTACCGGAGTATCCACAACCCCCGGCACAAAAAGTCCGTAGTTGGCATCTACAGCGACGGGCACATCTACACCTTGCTCAATGGAGATATACACAGCGTTGTAGTACTTCAGCTTGTACGTTAGTGGGCTGAAAGGACCAGCCGACTGGGCCTGCTGTTCCAAGACGCTGATGGCTTGGGTGAGGCGGTCCATGGCTTCAGAGGGCGAAGCCCAGTTGATCTGCGCATCCGGTAGTGCGGGACCTACGCTCTGGGCGCGCAGCGCACCTACTCCCATCAACAGGAAGAGCGCTGCGAAGGCCCAAAACTTCATCGAGTTCTTCTGCAAGAGACTTTTCATAAGTACTATGGATTTGAGTGATGAGATACGACGAAAAATGGATTTTGGTGCTCTCCACAAGAGCACCAAAAGCCTAAATCAGGCAAAACTTCGTTTGTCGAAGTTCCTTTCATGAGATTACGGCTGTTTTAACAGAAAGAAAAGACAGGATTAAAAAAAAGCGTTGAAACCGCTACAAAGGTATGGGCTTCGTCAGCACTCAAGCAACTGATTTAGTCTTTTTTTCGTAAAAATCTTTTTCTAAAAGTTGTAACCGAGTACGACTCCTGTGCGGTAGTGTTGCCCTCTGAAAAATCCTGCTGCAAAGTCTATATGAAAGCCGCGGACTATTTTATAGCCGATGTTGTAAAGCCCCCAGGCAATTTCCCAGTAGGGCAACTGCGCTTCAGGGCGAGTGTCCTGTGTAGCAAAGCTGTCGGCGTAGTAAAAGTTGACTGTCAGTACTTCACGCCAGCCGAGCTTCCGAATAAGGGGGATTTTCTCCAATACCCAGCCATTGAAATGGTGTCGCAGGTGGGCATAGGCATAGGTGGTGCTGGTGCTGTATTCGTAATACGGGAGGAGGAAAAAACTGCCTAAGTATTCCGACTGCCTGCCCAGTATAGTCTGGTTGCCGCGCGGATGGAAAAAGTCCATAAACTCGATGCGCTGGCGGCGAAAGAAGGTACCGGCGCCTACCTTAGCATCTAAGTAGCCCAATAGCCCCCAGCGCCACTCGGTGTGGGTGAGGTCGGCCTGCACGTGCTGATAATGAACTGCGCTGCCAGCAACGCCTGGTATAGCATGAGTGTAAGACAAGGTCAGGGCAGGCCATTTGGAGCCAGAGTAAGTGCGGTATTCGGGATAGGTACTATACTGCTGCCCAAACCGAATGCGCGCCTGCACATCTACTTTGAAGACCCGGTGCGGTTCAAAGAAAGGTATTTCGGGTTCTTCTACAGGGGTGGGCAGAGGGCTGTTAGGCGTGTATTCTCGAGACCCTTTGTACCAGCTGAAGTCAGAGGTGTTCAGTAGAGGGCGTCTTTCGGCCCACTCAACGCCAGCGCGAATGTCCAACCCCGGAAACAGGTATCGCCTCACCTGGGTGCTCAGGTAGGCCTTTTCATATATTTTCATATAGTTGCGTCGGGCAAATAGGGAGTAGATCTGGTTGACGGAGGAGCTTATAGGTTGGGATTGGTCAAATTGCGCAATTCCCAAACCGCCCTCTACATCAGCTTGAGTATAGAAAATGCTCTCAAAACGACGGCTCACTCGCGCACTGCTGCGCAGGCGCTGTTCGGAGAAACCGTAATTGAGCGCGCCACCGACTTCCCAGAAGCGCGAGCGACGGCGGCGGCTTTCATTCTGGCGGAAAGACGGCCGAAAGTCCAAAGTCCAACCCTGTACCGTGTTGAACTGCAGACCTTCGATAGGGGAGGGCCATGTAAAGGTCTGCTTGCGGTACGAGTTGCGCCAAGTGTAGCCTGAGAAAAGGTTAATTACGGTAAAGCGATTGCGCACCCTATCCAGACTGTCCATGTACTCTTTGGACTCCCAGATTTGCTCCAGACTGTCTTTGTGCACATAGTCGCGCTCCTCTTCTTCAGTGAGCGGCACAGGGCGTATGCTGCCCCAGTAGCTGCTATCGCGCTTGGGCGCCTCTGCTTCCATGCGAAACTGTTCACGCCCAAAGAAGTCCTTGGTATAGCGCGGGTTTAAATCGTAATTGGAAAAAACGCTGAAGAAAAAGCCGGAGAACTTGAAGCCCAGTAAACCAAAGCTGAGACCTGTATGCTGGCTGAGCAAACACCACTGGTCTGGCTTGTTGGCGCACCGACATGGTGTCGAGAATGGGCTGATGAATGGTCTTGCCGATAATGTACAAATCCACACCCGTGAGGTTCCACCACTCATCAGCGATGTAGATATGCCCGAAGAAAGCTGGAGACTCAGGGCGTTTGGGAGTTACCTCAATTTTGTAGATGTCGTAGCCATTCTTATCGCGTAGCCGACCTAAAAGGCGAAAGTTGTAATAAGAGAAGGCGTTGTCGGCCAAGGGCGACAGGATGTCGCGCTCAATGGGAATTCGCTCTTCGTAAAGGTTGAATTCCACCAAGGTAGCCCGGTTGAGGCTGAAGCCGTTAGTTCTGCCGCTTACCTTGCTGGATATCATGACCTCTTTTCTCCGCGGTGGCCGCCCTTGAACATAGAGCTTGGAGACAGACTCCGATAGGTACACTATGCCTGTGCGGTTAGAGTCCAGGATGCCTCCGAGGTCTCCTATGTCTTGCCCAAGTATCTTCTCAGGAGCATCCGACAACTTGTAGAAGCCCTTGATATACACATCGCAGCTGTAGTCAGTAATGCGGTTTCGGTAGTAGGCGCGCTTGGCAATGGCTTTGCGCATGATACCGTATGCTGGGTCTTCGCTGGAGATGACCACCTCTGCTATCTCGAGGCTGGTAGGCTCCAGCTGAACATTGAGGGCCACAGGACTGCTGCCTATCTTAATCCGCTCGATGTGTTGCCGGTAGCCGATGTACTGGAAGACGATGTCGTACTCGCCGCGTTCCAGCACCAAGCGATATTCTCCTTCAGCATTCGCCACGGTGCCCTTGGTGGTGTTGCGCGCGTACACGGTGGCATAGGGCAGCGGTTCTCCGCTTTCACCACGCACAGTGCCTATCAGTTGTGCTGAGGCTGTGCTGATTGCAAAATATGCTATCCAGAAGGTTATGCTCCGACGCCCTATGGCAGCGCTCAGAAGACTTGCATGGTGGATATTACTCATCATCGCCTCAGGTATTTATTCAGATGAACATGGCTGCGAAGATAGAAGTCTGGGAGGTGACAAACCGCCTCTGCCGGCTCGTTACCAATATATTTTTAATGCAGCTTTATTGTCTTTGCTAAGGTTCGCACGTGTAACAGAAGCGCTTGCTGTTACGACCCAATCAGGCACTTGCTTTTGCGCATCCTTCGTTTTGCAGCGGACAAATCTTTCCATTTTTGCCGCATAACTCAACATGATGGACATCTACACGCGAAAGTCGAGATGGAAATGGTATCTCGCTGCTGGTGGGGCCGCTATAGTTGCCATTTCTCTGCTATACACCAAGCACTTGGCCGACCGGTTGGTCGAGCGTGAAAGGCAACAGGCCGCTCAGTTTGCAGAAGCTATGCGGCAGATTAGTCGCTTGGATCAAGACCCTAATTGCGACCTCACCTTACCCGCTCGAGTCATTGCGGACAATAATACTATCCCTGTCATTGTGCTCGACGAACTGCGGCGCGTCGAGATGTACCGCAATATCGGGAGTGCTGACTCGCTTTCTGCAGAGGAAATCCAAAAAGCGCTGGTTCGAATGCAGGAACAAGGCGCCGACACCATTCCTATTCGAGTGCCGCCGGATATTGATAAATTGGTCATTTACAGCCATTCCAACCTCTTGGATCTGCTTCAGCTGTATCCTTACATCCAGTTGTTTCTGATTGCCGCCTTCATCGCTTTTGGCTATTTGGGTTTTAGTGCTGCCCGTCGCGCAGAGGAGAATCTCGTCTGGCTGGGTATGGCCAAGGAAACGGCCCACAAATTAGGCACGCCCATCACCGCTATTTTGGGTTGGATTGAAGCACTCAAGGCCGCTAACGAAGACGACCCTGTCAATCTGGAAATGCTCGCGGAGCTACAAAATGACGTCAATCGCTTGGAACTGGTGGCCGACAGGTTTTCCAAGATTGGCTCTAAGCCCGAACTCACCCCTGTCAACCTCTACGACCAGTTGGAAACCTGTCGAAACTACATGCAGCCCAGGGCACCCCGGCGGGTTACCTTCGACTTTCCAGCGCCTAACCAACACGAGCCACTAATAGTCAACATCAACCCGCCACTATTTGATTGGGTTATGGAAAATCTGCTGCGCAATGCCATTGATGCTATGGAGGGCGGTGCAGGGGTGATTACCGTGGTTGTCCGAACGGAGCCTGGTAGCGTCTGCATTGATGTAACAGATACGGGAAAAGGTATTCCGTCCAGCAAGTTCCAGACGGTTTTCAAGCCGGGCTATTCCACCAAAACTCGCGGCTGGGGTTTGGGCTTATCGCTTTCCAAGCGCATCATAGAGCGCTATCACGGCGGCAGGCTCTTTGTGAAGAGCTCGGAGTTGGGCAAAGGCACCACTTTTACCATTAAACTACCCTTGTCCGCGTAGTGGTAGATGTAGGCTACCACTTCCACTCCGTTGCATTTTGCAGGTGCGCGCGCGTACGCGCCAAGAAGCGCTCCATGCTGGCTCGAGCCTCCTTAGGCATCTTCAAATCTTCAGGAACACCTTGTGCTGCAGGCAAGGCGAAAAACATGGTTTTCCCATGAGGCTCGCGATGTACGTAGCGCCAAACAGGTATGTATCCGTAGCTTCCCACTTCGGCTCTCGGAATACCCTCCCGATGTAGCAGCTCGACGCCAAAGATGATGCCGCCGTCCGTGCCTTCTCGCTGCTGATTGGATATGAAGTTGCCCAGCGAATAGGCCACCACCGCAGAGCGCTGCGAGCCATCGAGTAGGGTAGTGGTTTCTACCTTGATGGGTTGCACCACATGAGGGTGCGCTCCCACAACGAGATCCGCTCCATGGCGGATGAAAAGGTGGGCCAGTCGTCTTTGTTCGGCATTCTCTTCTGTCTGGTACTCAGCGCCCCAATGCACGAAGGCAATGATGAAGTGCGGTCGCCGGGCGCGCGCTTCCGCCAAGTCGGCCACTATCTGTGCGCTGTCTAGCAAGTTGACGATGGTGGGTGGGTCTGTGGGAATGCCGTTGGTGCCATAGGTGTAGTTGAGCAGGGCCAACTTGAAGCCATTTTGGTACACCATAAGTGGGTAGAAAAGGTCGCGCTCGCGTTGATTCTTGAAAGTACCCGTTTGCTGGAAGCCCAGCCGGCGCAGGGTCTCAATGGTGCTGACTACACCTTTTCCGCGCGCGTCGTTGGAGTGATTATTTGCCGTAACCAATATATCAAAGCCCGCTTCGCGCAGGGCTACTGCCAACGCGTCGGGGCTGCGAAACATGGGGTACCCCGTGTAAGGCGGTTGACCAGGTAAGGTGAGTTCTAAATTGCCAATGGCGATATCTGCCTGCTGAATGATGGGCTTAATGTATCGAAAGCAGGGGGTGTAGTCGTACTCACCAGGCGCCACCTCAGCGCTCTTGATCTGCATGCTGTGCCCCATGATGTCGCCGGCAAACAGGAGGCGGAGGGTGTCGGTATTCTGGGCCTTTAGCGCATAAAAGGCAGAAGAAAGCGCCCAAAGGGCTAAAAAAAGAAATCTCATGGCGATAGATGGACGGGTTGATTTTTCGTTGTCAAAAACTGCTAAGCAAATGGCCAAGTGTGTTGACCTTTGGTAGCTACAAGGTAAAGCACCTCTTTGGGCCAAATGTCTGAATTTCGCCGGCAATTCCATCTGCACACGCTTATGAACGTACGCATTTTGCTCTTTGTACTCGCATTAGTCTCTGCCTTTGTCGGAGGTGGTTGGGCTGTCTATCAATTCTTGAAGCCAAAGGCGGACGTCAAACCCACTGAAAATGCCTCGATATTGTTAGACAAGGTGCGGGAAGTTTTCAAACTGACAACTGTTGAAGGCGAGTTTTCAGAGATATACGGCTACAATCAGTATAGCGGCTATTTCTCCTGGTTTTGGGACAAAAAGGCGCTTCTGCGCGTCAATGCTACCGTGGCTGTGGGCTATGACCTCCAAAATTTAAAGATAGAGGTGGACTCGGCTGCCCGTATTGTCCGCATTGGCCCCTTGCCCTCTCCGCAAATTCTCAGCATTGATCACACTGTGGACTATTACGACGTTTCTACCGGCCTTTTCGAAAGCTTTTCTGCCCAGGACTTGTCCTACATCAATCAACGAGCAAAGGAACTTATTCGGGAGGCAGCTCTAAAGAGCAACCTCATGACAGTGGCAGAGTCTCAGTCGGAGAAAGTCTTTGATATCATCCGTTTCATGGCTGAAGGTGCTGGTTGGCAGGTGGAGATCATTCGAGAGCCGCAAAAGACAACACCTCCACTCGGGCGCTAAGAAAAAGCGCTCAACAACAGTCTGCTGCTTGACGAAAACTTCACATTTTCCTTCTGCATCGTTCCTGTACCTTTCGCCTTGATAACCTTTACTAATCTGTATCCCTCGCTGCTGTTCAGATGTTGATATTTGCCGTTCGGCTATTGGTAGAGCAAGAGGGGCAGCTCTTGTTCTTACGCCAAACCAAGAAGAATGGCGGGCGCTACTCTCTGATTGGAGGAAACGTAGAAGAACGTGAGTTTGCCCGCGAGGCGCTGGCTCGGGAAGCGCTGGAAGAAGCTGGTATCCATGTACAGCCAGAAGCCTTGCAACTGGTGCACGTGCTACATCGGCGCAAACTAAAAAAAGACCAGACGCTGTTGGTGCTTTATTTCAAGACCACTCAGTTTCGTGGAGAACCTGCCTCAAAGGAGCCGCGAAAATTTAAGGACGTAGAGTGGTTTTCTCCGCACATTTTACCTCGAGAAATATCAAAAGCCACTCGGCATGTGCTGGAAGCCATCCAGCGCGGCGAGATTTATTCCGAATATCCTGCACGAGACAAGGTGCTCTCCCATTGGCAGTGGTTGGCCTCCAACCAGGAGGAAGGGTTTGCCATACCTTGAGAAAAACAGCCACCCCTGTAGTGTGCAAGACGCCTGACATTTTAGTACAAAACAGACATCTGCAGAGCAGCGCTCATAGCGCCACTCGTATCTTTGGAGCGTCCTTTTTAATCCTAGACAATGTTGTTGCTGCTGTGTCGCCGATTACAGACTTCCTGATATCCATCCCATTATGAGCAGACTAATACTTCCTTCCTTCATTCCTCCGCCCTTTTCCCTTTTTAAAAGGCTGATTCACGTATACGCCTTTCTCGCGCGTGAGCGCCAAGAAAGAACGTGTCCTTCTTTGAGCCTGCTCCGACCCACAACCACGTGGTAAGGAGCAGGCCTAAGCGCTTTGCATCTTGCTTCAAAGTGCTTCCCTAAAGTTCAGATGTCTTATGCTTCTATAGGCGAGAACCCCGGTTGTGAAAAGTCACGGCCGGGTATTTTTTTGTCCTGGAGGCTGTAGGCGTACCTTCGCACGGCGATTTTTACCAAGTTTTGAAGACATTCTTTCTCGAAAACAGTCCTACATGCCATCGTTACCCAATCTTACTGATACGATAGCGGCTATTGCCACACCGCCTGGTACAGGGGCCATTGCCGTGTTGCGCTTGTCAGGACCTGAGGCATTAACCATCGCCGACAGAGTATTTTGGGGCAAGCACCTCAGTAAACAGCCCAGCCACACAGCGCATTGGGGCCGCATCCAGGACGGAAGCGGCAACATCCTCGATGAGGCAGTAGCAACTATCTTCCGTGCACCGCGCTCCTACACAGGCGAAGACACCGTTGAGTTCTCTGTTCACGGCTCACCCTATATACAGCAAGCAGTGCTGGAGCTATTGTTGCGCACCGGCGCTCGCTTAGCCACACCGGGCGAGTTCACCCTGCGCGCCTTCCTCAATGGAAAGCTGGACCTCACCCAGGCTGAAGCGGTGGCCGACCTCATTGCCAGCCAGACTTCGGCAGCGCATGCGGTAGCGATACGCCAACTACGCGGTGGGTTCAAGAGCGAGATTGCGCGCCTGCGCGAAGAACTCATCCATTTTGCCAGCCTCATCGAACTGGAACTCGACTTCGCCGAAGAAGACGTCGAATTTGCTAACCGCGCCCAACTGGCGGCCTTGGTGGAACGTATCCGAGGGCATATCGCCGAGCTTATGCGCTCCTTTCAGCTGGGCAACGCGCTGCGCCATGGGGTGGCAACGGTCATCGCGGGTCGCCCCAACGCAGGCAAAAGCACCCTGCTCAATGCCCTACTCAACGAAGAACGCGCCATAGTGTCGGACATCGCCGGAACTACTCGCGATACCATCGAGGAGGTGATTAACCTCAACGGCGTGCCCTTCCGCCTCATTGATACGGCGGGTATTCGCAAAGCACAGGATGCTATCGAGGCTATCGGCGTGCGCCGCGCTTTGGAAAAAATAGAGCAGGCCACCATCGTTGTGTACGTCTGGGATGTCTCCGAAACCACGCTGCCCGAAGTGTATAGCGACCTGAAAACCATCGGACAAAAAATGGCTTCACCGCCGGATGTTGGCCTGCCATCGGCAACAATGGTAGTGGCATGCAACAAAATGGACAGGAACCCTTACTTCCAGACCGAATGGCTCCTCAACCCTAATGCGCCTGATATTCACCCCTACTTGCGGCCTGCCGGCAGCGAGCTGCTCGACCCCAGTGCATTACCCTTGGCTCCTGCGGCAATCATCCCGGTATCGGCCAAAAATCAGATGAATATAGCGTACCTAAAAGAGACATTGCTCGAAGTGGCTATCGGCAAAGGCGTGGATATCGGAAACACCATCGCCGTAAATGCTCGCCATTACGAGGCGCTCCACCGCGCTGACGCAGTGCTGGCCGACGTGCTCAAGGGCCTCGAGGAGGGCGTCAGCAGCGAATGGGTCGCTCAGGACCTCCGCCGTGCGCTGGCCTGCTTGGGCGAAATCACGGGCGAAGTTGGGGTAGAAGACATCCTGGGCAATATCTTCTCCCGATTTTGCATTGGCAAATAGCGAACTAATTAGCCACTTCACTGGCACTGCCTCAGCAATTGGCGCACCTCGTCCAAACGATAGGGCGGCAGGTCATTGCCCCAGCTAGTATTGATGTAGTTGAGGATGTTCGTAATCTGAATGTCAGAGAGCGATTCAATGCCCGCCATGGCCTCTGCGTATTGGGTGCCGTTGACCTCGATGGTATCCTGTAAGCCATGCCGCACAATGCAGGGTAGCTTTTTCCTTTGGGCCGCCAGATAATCGGAGCCAGCCAAAGGCGGAATAAGTGCTCCTAAGCCTTCGCCGTTTTCCATGTGGCAATTGGCGCAGTGTACCCGGTATAAATTGGCGCCCTCCAAACGGCCCTGTTGGCTGTCGCATCGCAAATTACCTACGGTAAAAAGGAATAGCCCTAGGCAAAGCGAGGCAGTTTTCGGAAAGGAGAAACACGCTTTTTCCTTTTTGAAAAAACACATGGCCGATAAACGCAGCAAAAAAAGTGAGGTTCAACCTCAGAAATCCTGTAGGTGAACCTCACAACGCGAAGCCTCTCGGCGATGCTCGCAGTGGCCTCTTTAACGCATGATGGTTACATCACCAGTGTACACTTCCGTAACGCCGTCAATGAATTCCACCTCCAGTAGCCAAGTAAATACACCCGGGTTGAGTGGCTGACCGCGGAAGGCGCCATCCCAGCCCCACTGAGGATTGTTGGGCTGGAAGTCGTTCAACTGGAAGACGGCTTCGCCCCATCGGCCGAAGACCTGCAGCGTCTTGATGTTCTTAACAGTGTTGGGTTTTGCCGAGATGTAGAACACGCTGTTTGCCCCGTCGCTGCCCGGTGCGAAGGCGTTGGGCACGTAGATGTATCGGCGGCGGTCCACATAGATGGTGGCCCGGTCGGAGTCGGTACAACCCTGGTTCGTTACGATGGTTACGGAGTAGGTGGTCGTTATGAAGGGCGCTACGACTTGCGAGAGGCAGCGGGCGCAGTCGCCAGTATCCAATGGTGGCCCCCAGGTAATGGACTGAATGCTATCGAGTGGAACGTTGACAATGACCTCCAGTTTCGTAGTATCGCCCAAAGCAATGGTCTGATTGCCGCCCAGGCTTACCTCTACTGGCGGGGGCGAGTTGATGGCGATGGTTTCCTCGATTTCGCAGCCGCTGGCGTCTATGGCGCGCACCGTAAAGATGCCGGCGCTAAGGCCGGTAAAGGTGTTGTTGCTTTGATAGACGCCACTATTGAGGGCATAGCGATAAGGCGGAATGCCGCCGCTGACTTCTGCCGTGATCTTGCCATCGCGCCGACCAAAACATGTTATGTCTGTAACGGTAAAGGCCATAGACAGCGGCGTAGGCTCAGTAAGGGTAATCGATGCCGTGGCAGTGCAGTTGTTGGCGTCCGTTACCGTAACTGTGTACGTAGCAGCGCTCAGGTTTTTGGCCTCGTTGCCCGTTTCGCCCGACGACCAGACGAAGGCGTAGGGCGGTTTTCCGCCACTGGCCGTTGCCCGGGCAGCACCATCAGCAGCGCCCACGCAGCTCACGCCGTAGCCTCCGTAGTCGAGTGTCGTCAGGTTGCTGATTATGGGCGGCTGCAGTTGGACAATCGTCGCCTGTACCGTCGTGGAATAGCCCGTGGAAGCTGTTACAATAATGGTGTACGTGCCAGCTGGCAACCCACTGACTACCTCTGGTGTATTCAGAGCGCTGACGATGCCTGTACTGACAGTTTGGCTGCCTTGCCGCACTTCGTAGGTGAAAGGCGGAATGCCTAAAGTAGCCACCAAAGTTATTTTACCCGTATTTTCAGCACAGGGGATCTCCGAGCCTGTGGCTGTGGCTTGCGCGCTGCAAAAGCCCGGTGGTGAGAGGTAGGTCGTTGTGATGATGGTGCTATCACACCCGAAGCGGTTAGTGAGCACCGTTCGAGTAACACCTACTTGATTGGGGTCACAGGTAGCAGCCGTCAGACGAATGGTGTCGCTTGGCAGTAGCGCTACTGCGGTGGTTACGATGCTGTCGCAACCGTACTGGTTAGTCAGTTTTTGCACATAGACACCCGCCTTGGATGGGTCACAAGTCGCAGATTGCAGGAGGATATTATCAGTAGGCGACAGGATCACAGTAGTGATAATGGTACTATCGCAGCCCTCGGCAGTCTTCAGGGTTTGGCTGAAGACGCCCGCCTGAGCAGGGTCGCAGGTGGTGGCCGTCAGGTTGGTCGGTGGCAGCGGGACGAAGGTTACTGTAATGGTTACGATACTGTCGCAACCGTACTGGTTCAGGTATCCCTCGAAGAAGACCCCCGCCTTGGCCGGGTTGCAGGTAGTACGTTCGACGAAGGTTTCGTCGCTGGGCAGCAAGGTTACCGTCGTGATGACCGTGCTGTCACAGCCCTCCGCCGTTTTCAGCGTTTGGGTGAACACGCCTGCCTGAGTGGAGTCGCACGTCGTGGTAGCTACCTGAGTGATGGGTAACTCAAAGAAGTCAACCGTGGTGATGACGACACTGTCGCACCCAAAGCGGTTGGTCAGGTTCTGGGTGAAAACACCCACGTTGGCTGGGTTGCAGCTCTGCGCCGACAGGTACACCGTGTCGCTGGGCAACAGGGTTACCGTTGTGATAACAGTACTATCGCAGCCCTCTGCCGTGATGAGCGTCTGGGAGAATACACCAGCGGCGGCGGGGTCGCATGTCGTTGCTGTGAGCTGGGTAGGTGGAATAGGCACAAAGGTAACCGTGGTAGTTACGATGCTGTCGCAGCCATACTGGTTGGTCAAGTTCTGCACGAAGACACCCGCATTGGCTGGGTTACAAGTTACCTCGAAGAGGTCCGTTGTATTGCTGGGCAATAGCGTAACGGTAGTGGTTACGATGCTGTCGCAGCCGTATTGGTTCGTCAGGTTTTGGACGAAGACCCCTACTTCTGCTGGGTTGCAGGTGGTGGCCGTCAGGTTGGTGGTATTACTGGGCAGCAGCGTTACAGTAGTTACTACGGTACTATCGCAGCCTGCCGGCGTGGTGAATGTTTGGGAGAATACGCCTGCCTGGGTCGGATCACAGGTCGTAGCCGTCAAGTTAGTAATCGGAATGCCAGAGAAGTTGATGGTCGTGATGATCACACTATCGCAGCCCAAAGAGGATACGTATTGCTCCACAAAAACGCCCACTTCGCTCGGGTTGCACGAAGTACCAAAGAATAGCACCGTATCGGATTGCGAAAAGCTGACGGTGAGGATAACCGTGCTGTCGCAGCCGAATTGGTTGGTCAGGTTCTGAGTGAATACACCTGTTTTATTGATGTCGCAGCTGGTACCAAAGAAGTAGGTAGTGTCCGTCGGGTAAAGGACTACGGTGGTAATGACTACGCTATCGCAGCCGTTGGTTTGGCTGTAAATGTTGGTGAATACGCCCACTTGACTGGGGTCGCAGGAACCTGTATTGATGAGCGTCGTGTCAATGTCAAAGACCGTAAGTGCCGTTACGATAACACTGTCACAACCGTAGATACTCGTCAGGCTATCGCGATAAGTTCCTGAGCTCTTGCGATAGGCACCTTGCAAGAAGATAGAGTCGCCCTCGCAGATTTGGGCCGTTGCATTTACCGTGTAGTGCGGGCGCACTGTGGCTGATGCAGTGCCGTTGACCACTGCCTGACAGGTTGGCGTGGAGCCATCTGTGGCGCTGACTAAGCCGTAGTTGGTATTCGCTGCTGGCGCCAAGCGGATGGTGTGCCCGTTGCTGATGCCATTCAGGGTATTGTTCTGGTTGTTGGCCGACCACACCACATTGAAGGGGCCATTGCCAGAGGTAGTAAACGTCAGGGTGATGCTATCGCCTAAGCATATTTCTCCACCGCCGCCCAGTGATACCGTGGGCAGAGGCGCCACCTGTACATTGCGGCAAATGGGCGCTATAGAGCCGCAGGCATTGGACGCCTGCACGCACACCTGTCCGGTGGAGGCGTTTGCAAAGTCCACGTACACCGAGTCATCGGCGCCGGTAAGCACGGCACCTGGCGGCACCGTCCAGTTATAGGTTGTGCCTATTTGAATAGTGTCCAGGGTGAATAGATACTGTCCCCCATTGGCACACACGGCGCTGGGGCCGCTCATCTGAGGCGGAATAATGGGCTGTTGCACCACGATGGGCAAACAGGCTGGTGATGATGCTCCGCAGGCGTTGTTGGCCGTGACGCACAGCGGGCCAGTAATGAGGGTATCCCACGTAATCCGAATAGAATCGGGGCTAAGCTGAGTGATGCTCACCCCTGGCGGGGGCGTCCAGGTAAAGGATGTGGGTGCTGGGCTTCCCATTGGCCTAACGACGTAGATCTCTGTCGAGTCGCCGCACGGATTGGGGTTACCCAATATCTGAGGCATCGGTGGCTTGGAGTAATCTGCAGAGACGGTTACGCAGGAAGTATCCCTGCAGTACACTCCGCCTCGCGTGTGGGTTACGATGAGGCAGTACTGCCCCGGCTGGTTCACCTGCACCGTCGGCTGGTTGGATGGCCCCACTATTCCCGGTCCCGTCCAGTTGTAGAGGGTTAGCCCTCCGAACTGGGCCGCCTGGTTGGTTACGGACATGGTGCCATCCAAGGTAATTACTTGGTTTTGGTCGCAGTCTAAGATACCGGGTGGTTTAATGATGGACTTGGGGTCCATGAGCGCAAAGATGAAATTGACGAGGCTATCACAACCGCGATAGTCCTTGCACACATGGCTGTAACCACCCGTCTCAGTGTATTCTTCTCCGCACACCACGTAGGACGCAGGAGCGCATCTGTTGATCTGTAAAAGTGGTGGATTGTGGCTAGGCACCGGGGTGATGCGGCAGGTTACCACACTGTCACAGCCCTGATAGGTCTGAAAGGTCGTGGTGAAGACACCCCCTGTACTATAGGTGTTGCCGGCACACTCTACGGTTTCTCCAGGACACAGGAAGAGTTCCACGGTGGTGGCTTCGCGGCGTCCAATTTCAATTTGGCGGCAATCTTGGTTGTTGCATGTGGGGCTGGCTACGCATACTTCCACTGGCCCCTGGTAATTGTTGTTCCAGTTGATACCTACGCTGTTGGTATTATTGAAGTTACCTGCGAAAGAGCCAGCGTTGGGTGGGTTGAGGCTCCAGTTGCCCGGCAGTGTGCTCGTCAGCACACTGGGGCCAGCGGGCAAGCAAACGAGTGGCGGAGCATTCACGATGCGCGGCGCATTACCATTGATGATATAATCGCAAATAGCACCGGCACAGCCGTCTATCATGAGGAAATACACCTGCCCAGGCACAAGCCCGGTTCCCGTAATGTTCGCCTGTCCGCCAGGGTTTATGCCGCTTACGCAAGGCCCCATGAAGGTGAAGTTGATGCAGTCCGTCGTTCCGAGTACAGCAGCCTGTAAACAGTCGCCCGAGGAGCAACTGATCACTTCGAGCGTAAAGGAGACCGTAGGCGCATCCGCCGTAAAGGCAAACCAGTGGTTGTTTTCAATGGTAGTACACCAGGAGGGAGGAAAAGACTCTGGAGTACTGGGTGTCGTCGCTCCTTCGTAGCAGTTTAAGGCTGCTGGATTAGGAAGAACGCACGCCGTCTGTGCATTGGTAGATGGTACAGGCGTCGTGCAGGGTGCCCCCATGCATTGGGCCTCTACCTGATCAGTGCCCAGTAGCGAGGCAAAAATGAGAATGGCCGCGATCCTAAATCGCCGCCGCAGAGCAGCAGTAAGACTCATAGCAAGCGTGTAAAAGTTTGAGCAATAATGTAGGATCTAATTTGTCGAGCGCGTAAAAGTAGGGTAGATTTCAAATATCAGTCTTTCTTCCACAGTACTAGAGCCTGTGCTCTGTTCAAAATAGAGCCATGTTACCCATGCGGTCGCTGCCCATACAGGAGGATATACACGACCTTGGAAAAAATACTCAGAGTAGCTCTCTACCTCTTAAGAGCAAGGCTGTATGGGTCGAGCATGTGTAAAGAGGCCTATTTTTTGCGGGCATGTCTTCGTGGCGTCAGATGTCATTAAAGTTCGTAAATGTGAGAAGGGTAATGCCCTAAATTTGGGCTACCCGATGACGCTATTTTCCCCTTCCTTGCGTCCTTTAATCGCTCATTCATTTCTTCATCTCTAAACGTACCGAGTTATGCGCTTTTTACTGTTCATCTTTCTGAGCGCGCTTAGTTTCTGGAGTCAGGCCCAACAACCGGCTTCAGGACCGTTTCCCTGCCCGACTCCCTTTCCGGGCGGAGCGCTTTTCTGTCAGTCCGCTTGCATCCTGTGCAACTTTGACAGTATTGTTGACCAGGCCAATATCCCTCTACCGCCCCCGCTGCCCTCTCAGCCACCGCCTGCTTTTACCTTTTGTGGCTCGGGCAGCCCGCCCATGGTACTGGAGCGCCCGCGTTGGTACGGCTTCATTGCTGGTTCGGAGTCAATTGGTTTCTGGATTCGGAATCTGGGCTGCTCTTCCGGTACCGACATAGAGGCAGATATAGCAGTGGGCTGTGAGTATCCTAACGTCGCCCTCACCTGCGGCCCTGTTGACCCACTCAACCCTCTTGTAGTCGCCACAGGCCTGACCGTCGGGCGCGTGTACTACTTGGTCGTGGACGGAGTCAACGATGCGAACTGTCGCTTCGAGATACGCTTGGCTTTTGGTTCCACCAAAGTGCCGCTGGGGGCTATTGATACCATTCAAGGTCTCAAGCAGGTGTGCCCCAACGCCACCACCACCTACTCTTTGCCACCCGTATCCGGCGCCATTTCCTATACCTGGACGACGCCACCTAACACGAAAATCAACGGCGGTAATAATAACGTCATCACCCTGCCGGCAACGCCCAATGCGCCCTCCACCATTCAGGTCGAATTTGCCAACCAAGGCGGAGCCATCTGCGTAACGGCCAATAGCGCTTGCGATACGCCCAAGACGACGTGCATTCTCGTTACCAACCAGCCCTTACCCATTACCCAACTGCCAGACCTCAGAATCTGCTTTGAAGAACTGCCCTTCTTCTGGGAAGAAGAACCCTTTACCGCCATCTCTGCGCCTGGCACATACACGCTGACCTCTACGCCTTATGTCTCCTATCTGGGCTGCGACAGCATCGTCCGACAACGCATTATTGCACAGCCGCGCAAACTGCGCGTCTTGCCCCTGACGCGCCTGTGCAACGACGAGTGCCTCGAAGTTAATGGCTTCCCCTATTGCGAGTCGGGCAATTTCCAGGAAATCATGACTGCAGAAGATGGCTGCGATAGTACCGTGGTCTTCTCTATCCTCAAGGTGCGCGCCCGGGCCGGCATTCAAACGCCCGACACGGTCAACTGCCGCAGACCTATTGTAACCCTGCGCGCCGACAGCCTGACCACCACGGGTAACTCCGTATTCTACAAGTGGTTAGATAACCTCGGCAACACCATCAGCACCACGAAAACAGCAGACGTTACCACTGCCGGACCTTTTTATTTCATTGTCAACAACGTCAGCGGCGGTATCATCTGCTCCGACACTGCCGAGGTAATCGTACCCGTGAACCTGACACTGCCCAACGCCAACGGAGGCCCCGACAGGGTCATTACCTGCGAAGAGCCAGTCATCCAGCTGCAGGGCGTCGGGCCCGTAGGACCGCAATATTCCTACCTCTGGATAGCCCTTGAGGGCGGGAACATTGTTTCGGGCAGTACCACCCTCAAGCCTGTGGTCAATGCCGCAGGCCGCTATCGCCTCCGCGTTACCGATGAAATCAACGGCTGTGTGCAGACCGATGACGTCATCGTAACGGCACTCACTACGCCGCCTACCGCCAGTGCTACGGGAGGCACCATCTCTTGCGCCGTTCCAACGACCACCGTCAGCGTCAGCACCAATGCCAATACTCCCACTTTTGAGTGGACTGGGCCAGGAGGTTTCTCCTCCAACCAGCAAAGCCCGACGGTCAATGTGCCTGGAACCTATACCGTTACCGTACGCGATGGCAACACAGGGTGCACCAATTCCGCCATCGCTGTCGTGGCTGGCGACACTCAGGCCCCTGGCGCATCGGCCACCGGCGGAGAGCTGAACTGCATCTTCGAACAGGTAACCCTATCTGGCACCTCACCGACAAACAACACCTCTTTCACCTGGTCTGGCCCCGGAGGCTTCTCCTCTAATGCACCCAATCCCGTTACCAATCTGCCTGGCACCTATTTACTTATCGTTACTGGCCCCAATGGCTGCACCAGCACCGCTACGGCAGCCATTACCATTGACACCATCTCACCCCAGGTAGGTGTAAGTGTATCGGCCAACCTCAACTGCAAAAATGCCTCCGTCAACCTCATCGCCTCCAGCAACCTGCCTCCTTCCCAGCGCACGCATCTGTGGCGCCGCCCCGATGGCATCGAGTTCAATACCGGCAACACACCCACCTTCGAAGTAAATGAACCGGGCACCTACGTCTTGGTCATCACAAACGAGAGCAACAGCTGTACCGCAAGCGCCACCATTACCGTCGTCCAAAACCCGCCGGTGTCCGTCAGCGCAGAGGGCGTTGAGCCGGTGCTGTGTTTCGGGCAGCCCAACGGCAGTGTTGCTGTTTCGCCCAGCGGAGGCAATGGCTCCTTCACCTTCCTGTGGAGCAACGGCGCCAACACACCTGTAGTATCAGGACTGCCCGCTGGCACATACACTGTTACCGTAACCGATGGCGAGGGTTGCTCTGCCACCGCCAGCGTTACCGTTACCCAGCCGCCGCTGCTTAAGGTGAACACCAGCAGCACTCCGCAAATGGCCAACGGCGCCGCTGATGGAACCGCCACTGCCACGCCCGAGGGTGGCACTCCCGCTTACACTTTCCTTTGGAGTACGGGCGACACTACCGCCGTCATCGAGAACCTCTTGCCGGGAGTTTACACCGTTACCATCACCGATGCCAACGGCTGTACGGCTGTCGGCGTAGCTAATGTCAGCGCCTACGACTGTACCATTGACGTAGAGATAAGCGTCCAAAATGTCTCCTGCAAAAATGCCGCAGACGGCACCGCCGAAGTCCTCATCGTGCAGGGAGTTACACCTTTCACCTACACCTGGAGTACGGGCGACACCACCCAAGCCGTGGCAAACCTCGCCCCAGGCACCTACACCGTCGAGGTCGTAGATGGTGCCAACTGCCCAGAAGTGCTCACTTTCACCGTATCGGAGCCAACAGCCGTAGTGGCTAATGCCAGCGCCGTCAACATGAGTGGCCCTGCCACCAATGACGGATCGGCCACTGTTGATCCCACAGGTGGAACACCACCCTATACCTTCGCCTGGAGCAATGGAGACTCCACCCAAACCATTTCCGGCCTCACCGCAGGGTTTTATACCGTTACTGTCATAGATGCCAACGGATGCACGGCCGAACAAACCGTCGAGGTGCTGCCCGGAAACTGCGGTCTCACTACCAACGTACTGGCAGAACCCGTAAAGTGCAACGGCGAGGCCAGCGGCAGCGCTTCCGTGGTGCTCACCGGTGGTAACCCACCCTTCACCTTCCAGTGGAGCTCCGGCGGTACCGCCCAGACCGAAAGCGGTCTGGGCGTAGGCACCTACACCGTTACTATTACCGACATCAACGGCTGCGAGGTAACCGACGAAACCACCATTACCGAGCCGCCAGCCCTCACCATCGAACTCGTATCCACCACCAACACCGAATGCCTCGAGCGCCCGGAGGGCAGCGCTACCGTTAGCGCCGATGGCGGCACCGGCAACATCTCTTACAAGTGGAGCAACGGCGCCACTGGCCCCGAGGCTGCCGGCTTGGCTGCTGGCACGTACACTGTAACCGCCACCGACGTCAATGGCTGCACCATTACCGCCGAGGTTACTGTCGTCGTTACAGATTCCATCGCTCCTACCATCGAAGGTGACGCTATCGAGGTCTTCCTCGGGCCATCTGGCAGCGTTACCCTCAGCCTGCAAAACCTGCCTGGTCTCCTCATTTCGGACAATTGCATCGTGGACGAGGTATCCTTCGTGCCCAAGGCATTCACCTGCGCAGACGTAGGCGCCCAACAACTCACCGTTACTGCCTCCGATGAGGTCGGCAATGTCGCCACACAGATCATCTCCGTCATCGTGCGCGATACCCTGCCGCCCAAACTCACCTGTCCCAACAGCATCATCCGATGCTTTGGCAATGACATCGTGCAGTATCCAGCTCCCGTGGCCGTGGACAACTGCCTCGGCATTGGCGGCATGTTCGATCTGGTAGAGGGCCTGCCCAGCGGCGCTCAATTCCCCGTCGGCACCACCCCCGTTACCTATGCTTACACCGACGCCGGAGGCAACGTAGGCTCCTGCACCTTCGAGGTTACCATCCTGACGGAACTCATCGTTACCTTAGACACCATCCTGCCCGACAAAGGCGACCTGGGTATCGGCGCCGTTCGCATCAACGTCAGCGGTAGTCTCTCGCCCTACACCTTCGAGTGGTTCCGAAACGGTGAGCCTTTCCCGGCCAACACCCAAAACCTCGACAGCGTGTACAGCGGCGCCTATACCGTCATCGTTACCGACGACCTCGGCTGCACAGCTACCGCCGGCCCCTTCGTCGTGGATAGCCTCTCCAGCACCAAGGCCCAGCCCCAATGGGCCAACGGCCTGCTTATTATGCCCAACCCCACGCCAGGCCACCTAACTATTCTCTTCCCAGAGCCGCTCAACACCGATGCCCACCTCGTCCTCTTCGACCTGACAGGGCGCCTGGTCTTCCAGCAAACCGTAGAGGCTCCGCATCAGTTCCGCCTCGACCTCTCCGACCTGCCCGACGGCCTCTATTCCCTCCTCCTGCGCGTCGAAGACCAGGTCTTGGTGCGCAAGATTGTGGTGAGCAAACGCTTCTAGCCCACGCTCGCTGACCTGTTAACATCCACGCGCGAGCCACCCCAAACACACTGGGCGTGGCTCGCGCTCTTTATTCCTCGGAGCTTGCGCGCTCCAGCATGCGGAAGGTGTACCGGTATGGATTCTTGGCGTCCGCCTCGTGTTCTTCTCGCCATACCTCGCGCCACTCCGTCGGGTCGAGTGCCGGGAAAAACACATCTCCCTCCGGCGCCACATCCACCTCTGTCAGGTAGAGCCGGTCCCACACGTCCATGCTCTCACGGTAAATGTCGCCGCCGCCAATAATGAACGCTTCCGTCTCACCAATGTCCAGCGCAAGGCCCAGCGCCTCCTCCACCGAGTGCGCCACCAGCACACCCTCCGCAACAAAAAACGGATCGCGCGTGATGACGATATTCGTCCGCTTGGGCAGTGGCCGCCCAATGCTGCGAAAACTGTTCCGCCCCATAATCACGCAGTGCCCCAGCGTCGTCCGCTTGAAATAGGCCAAGTCAGCCGGCAAGTACCAGGGAATCTCGTTGTTATGACCAATGACGCCATTGCGGGCAACGGCAGCGATAGCAGATACAAGCATGAAGGCCCTCCGATTTTGGCCGTAAAAAACGGCAGCAGGGCCTTTCTGCCGTCCATTTTTTGTGGGAGAACGGCTCTTCGGCGCTGTTGGAAGTTTATCGCCCAAAGACATGCTGCCGTCTTCGGCCTGTTCCTGTGCGTGTGTCCGTCTCGCGTTTGGCCCTAATAACGGCGCGATGGCAGCCTGGTATGGCCGCATATGCCATAGCGCGGCGACGGCCAGGTGCATCTTCGCCATTATTAAAGCCCAAGGGCGGGACGAGCACACGCCCGGCCAAAGCCAGAGCTCCATAGCTGCCTGCCCGCAGGAAGGCTAAGCCAAGGCTGCGGGGCCGTTTTTTCCCAAAAAAATCCCTCCCTGAAACGCGCACGTATCAGGGAGGGCTTCGGCGCCGAGGGGCGCCGTCGGAGATGCACCTTTAGTTGCCGCTCTGCAGCGGGATAGTCTCAGTCCCTGTGCCGCCGGAGCCGACCACGAGCACAGCCACGATGCAAAGCACCGCCAGCGCGCCGGCGAGCACCCAGGTCGCTTTTTCGATGAACTCCGTGGAGCGGGCAGCGCCGAACATCTGCTGCGCCTGACCGCCCAAGGTAGGGTCAATGCCCCCGCCCTTTGGGTTTTGTATCAGGATAGCCGCCATCAGCAGCACGCTCACTAAGGCAATCAATACGGTCAGAGTTGCTAACATGTTTTTTACGTGTGTTTGGTCAAAGCCTCAATTTGGGCGACAAAGAACGCGCTTTTTTCGGGATGCAACACCATAAGCCGTTCATACATTTCGATGGCCTTGTCGCGGTAGCCCTGCTGCGCGTAGAGGCGTGCAAGTGTTTCGGAGGCGATGTCGGGGTTTTCGCTGATGCTTTTCTGGGCCAGTTGTTGTGCGATGCCGGTAGTAGCGGAGCGCTCTGCCTTGGGTTTGGGAGCAGATGTTGCAGGCAATGGGGGGGGCTGGGTTAGGGTTGGAGCGTTGAACTGGCTGGCCCATTCTGCAAAGCTGAAAAAGTGGGTGGTGGTCTCCTCTGCTGGTGCTGGAGTGGGCACTTGGGGCGCGGGAGGTGGTTGGTCAGGTGCGGGTGTGGGTGTTTTGGGTAGTGGTGCAGCGGTTTGTGGTTCTGCTGGGGGTGTCGCAAGGGGTAGTTCTATGCTGCTGCGTTTGGTAGGCGGCTCATCGCTCGAGGGCACTTCGCTGAGCGGTTTTAGTTCGAGTACTTCTACCTCTTCTACTGCTGCGGGGCTGATGATCCTATGGGTGAGCAAGAACAGGCGCCGGCGGTCAAGGGTGTAGGTTGCGGCTATGGTGCGGTTGCGCTCTGCCTCGTGGTGTTTTTCTTGAGCAGATTTGAGAAACAGCAGCACACGCAAGTTGGCGGCGTATGGGTAATTGAGCGCCAGTGTCTTGAGTTCCTCGTAAGGAATGGTAGAGAGGAGGTCGGGGTTCTCGACGAAGCGCAGGAAGCGTTCTTGGGTCATGGCAAGATGGCAGGTCGTTTACCAATTGTTGAAGGCTGCATTGAAGATGTCTTCCAGCAACTGGTCGGTAATCTGTCGGATGAGTGTTTCTTGAATGGCGAGCAGGTCCTGGTCGGCGCCAAATTCGGCAAAGTGGCTGAAGGTGCGTTCGGCTGGCCAGGAGCCTTCGGCGCCCTCGACGTTGACGGTGTACAGTAGCTGTAGGCGGATTTCCAGGCGGTTGAGGGAGACAGTTTCGCCTGGTTTTGGGGCCACAGGTACCACGCGAAAGTCCGTAATTCGGCCGCTGAACTCGGCATCTGGGGCTTCGCTGCTCAGGCGCAGTGGTGTTTCGGTGCGTATCTTGTCCTTGAGGCGTTCTGTGAAGTCTACAGCCAAGGTGGCCGGTGCGTTGCGGGCGTTGTTGTCGAGGTTTTGTACAAAGAAGGTTTTGACTTTAGGGTCTATGGAAATGCCTTTGAACGAATAGCACCCTTGCTGGGCGAAGACCCAAGCCAACAAGGCGGTAAACAAGAGCAGAGGCATGCGCATAGCGGTAGCAATTTTAGCGGGTTCTAACGCATTACTCCCATTCGATAGTAGCCGGCGGTTTGGTGCTGATGTCGTACACGACGCGGTTGATGCCTCGTACTCGGTTGACGATAGTGCTCGACACATCGGCTAGAAAATCATAGGGCAGGCGGCTCCACTCGGCAGTCATGCCGTCGGTGCTGTTGACGGCGCGCAGGGCAACAGTGCGCTCGTAGGTGCGCTCGTCGCCCATGACCCCTACGGAGTGGATGGGCAGCAGGATGGCGCCTGCTTGCCATACTTGCTCATAGAGGCCGTATTCTTTGAGTTTTTCGATGTAGATAGCGTCGGCTTCTTGCAGCAGTTGCACCTTTTCGGGTGTGATGTCGCCCAGAATGCGGATACCCAAGCCTGGGCCGGGGAAGGGATGGCGGTTGAGAATTTCGGCAGGAATGCCTAGCTCGCGCCCTACGCGGCGCACCTCATCTTTAAAGAGCATGCGAAGCGGCTCCACTATTTTGAGGTTAAACTTTTCCGGCAGCCCGCCCACGTTGTGATGGCTTTTAATGGTAACGGAAGGGCCGTGTACGCTCACAGACTCAATGACATCTGGGTAAATGGTGCCTTGGCCCAGCCAATGACAGTCGGCGTGGGCGCGGGCTTCTTCCTCAAAAATCTCGATGAATAGGCGGCCGATGGTCTTGCGCTTAGCTTCTGGGTCGCTCACTCCGCGAAGGGCGCTGTAGAAGCGTTCTTTGGCATCCACGCCTTCCACGTTGAGGCCCATGCTCCGGTAGGTCTCAAGGACGGTTTCGAACTCGTTTTTGCGCAGCAGACCGTTGTCCACAAAAAAGCAGACCAAGCGGTCGCCTATGGCCCGGCTTAGGAGGGTGGCAGCCACGGTAGAGTCCACGCCGCCGGAGAGGGCCATGATGACCTTGTCTGGCCCAATTTGCTGCTGAAGGGCGGCTATTGTCTCTTGGATGTAATGCGCTGGCGTCCAGTCGGCGCTGCAGCCACAGATGTTGAGGACAAAGTTTCTCAGAAACACTGTGCCTTCCACCGTGTGATACACTTCGGGGTGGAATTGGATGCCGTACACGGGCACGCGGCAGAAGGTCTCCTCAGCGCGGAAAGCGGCTACCGGGATGGTGTCCGTGCCGGCCAGGGCGCGGAAGCCTGTAGGTAGCCGGAAGATGGTGTCGCCGTGGCTCATCCACACCTGCGAGTGTTTGGAGATGCCCTTGAGGAAGGGGTCAGAGGCGTCGTGTAGTACCAAGGTGGCCTTGCCGTACTCGCGGCTTTCGGAGCGGGCGACCAAGCCACCGTAGTGGTCAGCTATGAGTTGAGCACCATAGCAAATGCCCAAAACGGGCCGCTGCCCGATGAGTTGCTCCAAGGGGATACGCGGCGCGTCGGGCTGCTTGACGGAAAAGGGACTGCCCGACAGCACAATGCCCCGAACCTCAGACGTCAGTTGTGGTACCTGATGATAGGGCACAATTTCGCAGTACACCGATAACTCGCGAATGCGGCGCGCAATGAGCTGCGTGTATTGCGAGCCAAAGTCGAGGATGACAATTTTCTCCATAATCAGCGGCAAAGGTAGCGAAACGCACGTCCCTTGGGTCGGCACTGATACCTTTGCCGAACAAAGACGCCTTCGCTTGATTTCGATTATCACCGTTGCCTACAACAGTGCCGACACTATAAGGCACACCCTGGAAAGCGTCCGTCAGCAAACCTATCCGCACGTGGAGCACATTGTGGTGGATGGCGCCTCGACGGACGGGACGCCCGACATCGTGCGCACTTACGAACACGTGGCTCGCCTCATCAGCGAACCTGACCGTGGCACCTACGATGCCATGAACAAGGGCATAGCCCTGGCTACAGGCAGCATCATTGGCCTGCTCAATGCCGATGACGTCTATGCCTCTCCCTTTGCCCTCGAGTGGGTAGCGCAGTGTTTGCGCGAGACGGGAACAGCAGCACTTTACGCCGACCTGCAATACGTGAGCCGCGATGAGCCAAGTCGCATTGTGCGCCATTGGCGCTCGGGCCACTTTCATCCAGAACGCTTCCGCTGGGGCTGGATGCCGCCACATCCCACTTTTTTTACCTACAAAGAGCACTACCAGAACCTGGGCGGCTACGATACGCGCCTGCGCATTTCGGCAGACTACGAGCTCATGCTGCGCTTTTTGTACAGGCATCGCCTCTCCGTTTGCTATCTGCCCCGAGTGCTCGTCCGTATGCGCACCGGAGGCATGAGCAATGCTTCTTTCAGACAGCGTTGGCGCGCTAACCAAGAAGACCACTTGGCGTGGGCGTTTAATGGTCTCAAGTCTGGGCCTTTCGCGCTGTGGATGAAGCCACTGCGCAAGATACCGCAGTTTTGGCCGTTGCTAATGCCCTCTTTGGCGGCGCAAATGGGAAAGCCTAACGGAGCAACAATCCTCTAACGAGGCTGTTTTCGCAGTCTATTGTATTGGCTTTTCCTGAAACCCGCGCGATTGTCCATGCACAAGATCCTTATTCCCTTTTCAGCGGTGCCACAGTTGGCGCGCACAGATGTAGCCTATGCTGAACAGGCTCCTGATCTAAGGCCTTTTTATCGCTGGGCGCCTGTGCCCGAGCAATTGCCCGCTGCCTTGTTGGCGCGTGCCGAAGTAGAGGTGCCTCGGGCGGTGTTTTCGGCAGTGCTGACAGAGCAGTACGCCTCCTTGCCCGTGCAAGAGCGCGTCAGGGCAAACATCGAGGCGCTGGGGCAAGAAGGGGTGTTTTGCGTAACGACGGCACACCAACCTGTGCTGTTGTTAGGGCCGTTGTACTTTCTGTACAAGGCCATCGGCACCATCAAAGTGGCCGAGGAGGCCCAGCATCTTACGGGTCGGCGTGTAGTCCCTGTCTTTGTGCTCGGCAGCGAAGACCACGACCTGGAGGAGCTCAACCACGTGCGACTCTTTGGGCAAGATCTGCGCTGGGAACCCGGCTTGCGCGGCCCCGTGGGTATTATGCCTACCCACACCCTGCGCCCAGTATTGGAGGCGCTGAAGGTTATCCTTGGCGAGAGCGAGAACGCCCGCACCTTGTGGGAGGTCATCCGCGCCGCCTATGAGGAGCAGCCGACATTTGCCCAGGCTACGCGTGCTTTGTTGCACCATTTCTTCGGTACCTACGGCTTGGTGGTGGCAGACCTTAACGACGCCCGCCTGAAGCGCCACTTCATGCCCATCATGCGCGATGAGCTCTTACATCAAATAGCGCATCGGCTGGTGAGCGAAACCATCGAACAACTGAAGGCACTGGGCTACAAAGAGCAAGCACCCCCGCGGCCCATTAACCTGTTTTACCTGCAACCCGGCAGCCGTGAGCGTATCGTGTGGGAGGGCGATGTGTACAAAGTCCTCAACACGCCATTGGTTTTTACTCAAGAGGCTATGATGGCCGAATTGGAGGCCCACCCCGAGCGCTTCAGCCCCAATGTGGTGCTGCGCCCTTTGTATCAGGAAACCATTTTGCCCAACATCGCCTACGTGGGCGGCGGCGGTGAACTGGCCTATTGGCTGGAGCGGCGCTCGCTTTTCGAACATTACGGCGTGCCTTATCCCATGCTGATACGCCGACATTCCGTGCTGTGGTTCGACAAAGACGCCATCAAGCGCTCGCTCAAGTTTGGCTTTCCGCCCCAGCGCTATTTTGATGACCCCGATACCTTGGTGCGCGAACTGGTCGCCGCGCGCGCCGACGCAGGCGTAGATCTGAGCGCAGAAATGGCCGAATTGCAGGGCATCTACGAGCGCCTCGCCCAGCGGGCCAAGGCCATTGACCCTACCTTAGTGGGCGCTATCCGCGCTGACGCTGTCAAAGCCTTGGGGCAATTAGAACACTGGCAAAACCGCCTACTGCGCGCAGAAAAACAGCGACACGAGGTAACCATCGGTCAACTGCGCGCCCTGCGCGAAAAGCTCTTTCCGCAAGGAGGGTTGCAAGAGCGCACCGATAATTTCATCCCATACTACCTGAAATACGGCGAGCAATTTCTGGAGACCTTAATGGCACAACTAAAGCCATTTGACCAGGGCTTCGTCCTGTTAGAAGACTACTGAAGCCCTACTTTTGCCTCAGACAAAGTACTTTCACCGGTATGGTTAATCCCACGAAATATGTCTGTATTCACGGCCATTTTTACCAGCCGCCTCGGGAGAATGCATGGCTGGAGGTGGTGGAACAGCAGGAAAGCGCTCGGCCCTATCACGACTGGAACGAACGCATCAACTTCGAATGTTACGCTCCGAATGCAGCAGCGCGTATTCTAGATAAAGACAACTGGATTGTCAAGATCCGCAATAACTACAACCGCATTTCCTTCAATTTCGGCCCCACCCTGCTTACTTGGCTGGAGGCTAACGACCCCGAAACATACGCCCTCATCTTGCAAGCTGATCGCATCAGCCAACAGCGCTACGGAGGGCATGGCAACGCAATTGCCCAAGTGTACAGCCATTTGATTATGCCACTGGCTAATTATCGAGACAAGGTAACTCAAGTTTACTGGGGCGTACGCGACTTCGAACACCGCTTTGGCCGCTATCCGGAAGGCATGTGGCTGGCTGAAACAGCCGTGGATTTGGAAACTTTGGAGGTACTGGCGGCCCACGGCATTCAGTTCACTATTCTGGCGCCGCATCAGGCCTTAGCCGTGCGCCGCGTGGGAGAGGAGGAATGGCAACCCGTTAGCGCAGCTACCTTGGATACCCGACGAGCATACTGGTGTCCCTTGCCCAGCGGGCGCCGTATCGCCCTTTTCTTCTATCACGGCCCAGTGTCTCAGGCGGTGGCTTTCGAACGCTTGCTCAACGATGGCCACGCCTTTGCCCAGCGCTTGCTGGGCATCTTGGACAAAAAGACAAAGGAACCTCAGCTGGCTCATATCGCCACGGATGGCGAAACCTACGGACACCACCACCGCTTTGGCGAAATGGCTTTGGCGACGGCGCTCAACTACATAGAAGATAGCGGCGAAGCTGAACTGACCAACTACGGCCAGTTTTTGGAAATGTTTCCACCCACATGGGAGGTGCAACTGGCAGAGAATACATCGTGGAGTTGTAGCCACGGCGTTGAGCGTTGGCGCAGCGATTGCGGTTGCAACACGGGCATGCACCCTGGATGGCACCAGCGCTGGCGCAAACCCTTGCGCGATACGCTGGACTATTTGCGCGACCACTTGGCCCCGGCCTTCGAGCGCGAAGCCAGCCGTTTTTTCGCTGACCCCTGGAAGGCGCGTAACGGCTACATCGAGGTTGTGCTCGACCGCACAGAAAGGACGCGCCAAGTCTTCTTTCAAAAATACACCCGCCGCACATTGAGCGCCTTAGAACAGGTGACTGCCCTACGCCTGTTGGAAATGCAGCGTTTTGCCGTGCTCATGTACACCAGCTGTGGCTGGTTCTTCGATGAAATCTCTGGCATCGAAACTAATCAGATCTTACAGTATGCCCTGCGCGCCATGGACTATGTGCAGGAAGCCACCGGCTTACAACTACACGAGGACTTTGAAAGACGCCTCCGATTAGCACCCAGCAACCGATACCCCGACGGAGCGGCCAATTATCTGGAAAATGTTGTGCCGGCCCGCATTACCATGGAGCGCGTAGCCGCGCATTTTGCCGTAGCCTCCATTTTCGAGGAGGCTGTAGAGGAATTGAATTTGCACAACTACTCCGCTCATTTAGAGGCCTTCGAGCGCATCGAGGCTGGCACGCCGCGCCTCACTATTGGTCGGTTGCGTATTCGCTCTCATCTTACTCAGGCAGAATTGACCTACGCCTTCTCTGCCCTTTATTTGGGCCAGCAGCATATCTTGGGCCACGTTAGCGACGCCATTCCGCGCCCCCGCTTTGAGGAAATACGCCGTGACATCACAGAAGCCTTCAGAAAAGCCGATCTGGGGGCGGTCATCCAGTACCAACAAGAGCATTTTGGTAATCCGCGCTTCTCATTGGCTACTCTATTCGCGGATGAGCGCATACGCATCATGCGCGCTATTACGGCGCAAAGCCTGCAACTGGCAGAAGTCAACTTGCGCAACGTCTTCAACGATAATTACCAACTTATCGTGGGGCTGCAAGAAGCGGGTCTGCCCGTGCCCGATACTTGGCGGCAGCTGGCAGCCTACGTATTGCAAAATGACTTACTGCGCTTTTTCCAAAATAACCACGGCAACTCCGTCCAACTGCTCAAGCGCGTAGCACATGACATGCAGCAATGGAATCTCAAGTTGACCGACGAAGAGGCCGTCCTGCATGCTGCCAGCCAGTGCATCTACTGGGAGATCCAGCGCCTGCACCGGGAAGATCCGCCTCTTAGTCGTCTGCATTGGCTCATCGAGGTACTTGAGGCTTTGGAACAGATGAACCTTAAGCCCGACATCTGGCGCAGCCAAAACCTGTTTTACTTGGCCACCAAAGGCTATCGCAAGAAGGAGTGGGTCTTTGTCAACGAAGATTGGAAATCGGCCTTCGAGTGTTTGGCCCAACTGCTGCAGGTGCGTCTGTAGGACAGAGACCAATGGCTCAGGGTGAAGGCGTAGAGCTAGAGGCACGCCGAGCGCGCGGCTTGTAGATGGTGTTTTCTAAAGAGTCCAAGGCCATTTGCCACAGATCTTCGTAGGGAATAAGCTCGATGTCGTGCGATTGGTTGGCAAAGTCCAATGGGACGCGCTGCAGCATCTTGACGTAGTTTTCTGCATGCCGAACGACGGCGGCGCGATGGAAACCCACATCTGGCATGACGAGCAGCATCTTAATGAAGCAGTTGCTCCGGTAATTGTCGTCGCGTTTGAGGTAGCGCGTCGTGTATTTTTTGATGGCTTCCATGCGGTCAATGACGGCATCGTAGTCTTTGGTCAGGATGAGGTATAGGATGTGGAAGATGAGGATGGGGATGTTCATGCCGCGCCGATCTTTGGAGAAGATGGGCACATCATTGACAAAACGCATGATGCGGATGCGGCTAATGACAGTTTCCGGCTCGTCCGGCTTGATACGGTCAATCTGGAAGAGGTAAAAAAGGTAGGCCTCGAAAATTTTCCAGATCTGTCGGATGCCTTCGGGTAGCCCGCCAAAGCGCCGATGCTTTACGGTGGTTTTATAGATGCGGTACGCCTCTTGATACTGGCCGGAATGAAAAGAGAGCAGCAGAAAAAGCTCTTGGTACTTGAACCAGTTGAACGAGCCATTTTCCAACAACTGCAATCCGCGCTCGGCAGCGCTACGCCCGCGCTCATAATCGCGCAACTGCACATAGCACACCATTTCCTGGTAGAGAAATGCCTGCAGTGGCACATTAGCCGTGTAGTCTTTGGCTTCGAAGAAGCGGATGGCCTTGTCGCAAATCTCTATGGTTTTCCGGTAGTCATTGACGCTTGTGTAAATGATGATTTCGATGAGCCGCCCCGTGAAATGGAGGCGGTAGGTATCGTACTTGTTCAAGGCCTCTTCCAACTGCTTAAAGTATTGTCGGGCTATGTGTGGCACATCGTGCTTGGTGGACTTGTCATTCACGTATCGAATGACGAGGTCAGTGTACAGTTCTTCGGCGAGGTTTTCGTAGCGCAATACGTCTTCTAAATATCTTACCTGTTGGCCATAGTGTTCGTATTTCCTGACGTTGCCCTCGATGGAACCGTGATATAGGCGCATGGCGCGCACCATATCGAGCGCCATGTCGGTAAAGTCGTAGCGCAGGGCAGATTTCAGCACATCCTCAGCCAATTGAAGTGTGGCGCGGTGAGCGTTTTTGCCCAAGAGGATCTTGATGGCCCCCCACTTTTTGCACAGTTCAAAATAGGTGCGTTGGCGTTGGTTGTAATGCGGCAGTTGCAGGTCAATGACAAGGAGCATCTGCACCAGGTAATCGCGCAAGGCCTTTTTGATGCGCTGATAGGAGATGTTTCGGTCCGGGTCGTCGGGGTATAAGGCTGCCATGGCCTGTTCGTCGGTATCTACCTTGCCTTCAGCAATCAGATCGTACAGTTGCATGGACAGCGGCCCAGGCTGCAGGGCTTTGACGGTGAGCAAGGAGGCAGAGCGCAGTTTTTGCTTAGTTACAATGGAGACAAGTTCGCGGAGTTCGTGCATGTCTTACGCCGTTTGGGAAGGCGGGTAATTAAAAGGAAGAACGCTGTGGCAACAAACCTACGGCATTCCCTCAAATCCCGTTCCGCAACCCTAACGAACGTCTATTTTTTCTCAAAGAAAAAATACTACCCGAATACAATCTAGGAGCGCGCTTACAGTGGGGAAGAAGGAGGGCCATTATACGCCGGTGATGTCAATGATAATGACGGCCTCAGTAAACGACGCGTGGGTGTTGGAGACTTGTGCTTGAGTGCCTGCGAGCGTGATGTTGTTCAAATGTGCCATGATGACTTCGCGTTGTGGTTGGTTTGCGAAGTCAAAAGTCCAGGCACTCTGCC